>JAABUK010004448.1_pt1 | contig 22769 bp, 13 predicted proteins | sample 5559141 | NCBI WGS metagenome assembly JAABUK01 (sample SAMN10711869, study PRJNA513367) | rock metagenome | isolation source: Antarctica rocks | place: Antarctica: Victoria Land, Pudding Butte nord | collected 2016-01-03
GGAGACTTGCGCAACCTACAAGAGCTGAGAATTGAGCTAGAAACGTGTCTCCTAGGTAGTGCTGCGAGCGAGGGCTCCTCCATTTCCACAGAAGGTATCGACAGGGCGCTAGAACAGATCATACTCCATGCCCAACAGCAGAGTTCACGAGCTGAACAGGACAATATATGGAAGCTCAATCTGCAAGAGAGGCAGCAAATTTTGCGCCGCTGGAAAGCCGACTTAGACAGAGAAGAGTTGGTTGAAAGGTTTTCCAAGCTGCAAATGGAGCATCAGTCTGCGGAGCAAGCTGTCAGAAAGAGTTGGCAAAAACGTGACGCCAAGTGCTTACTTGAGCAAGACGTAATTGGGCTCACTACCACGGCTTGTGCTTCGAATTGGGAGATGTTGAAGACGCTAGATCTTGAGATTGTCATCTGCGAAGAGGCTGGCGAAGTCATGGAAGCACATACTCTGTGCTCCCTCTTTCCGTCCGTTCAACATGCCATTTTCATAGGTGATCCTCAACAATTAAGACCCGAGGTCAACGAGCAAAAAATGTCACTCGAGACTGCCATTGGCTCCAGATATCGTCTAGACGAGTCGCTTTTTGAACGCTGCATGACTCCGACGGACCCAGCGTCCAGGCCGATGCCCACATCGCGTCTCAACATTCAACGACGCATGCACCCTGAGATTGCTGATATCACTCGGCTCGTCTATCCATACCTTCAGGATCACCCTGACACCATACTCCACCCGTCGACAAACGGGATCGCTGAACGAATGTTTTGGATTGATCATCGCATGCCTGAAGCTGATCCTAGTGCGGCATCTAAGTCTCACATCAATCCTTACGAAGTCGAAATGGTCACTGGCATGATCCGGTATCTGATACGAGCCGGCGCCTACTCGTTAGGTGATATCGCGATCCTCACCCCTTACAACGGTCAACTAGCTGCTCTGCACGGCTCTTTGAAGGCAACTTGTTCTATTTGGCTGAGCGAGAAGGATCGAAAGGCTTTGCTCGATGACGGACTTCTGGAAGATACGGAAGCCGACAGGCCACGATCGAAGGATCAAGTGAGCATGTCCGACCTGCTTCGGGTTGCAACAGTGGACAGTTTTCAAGGTGAAGAAGCTAAGGTTGTCATATTAAGCACCGTACGTAGCTGTGGACGGCCAGGTTTCCTGAAGATGATGAATCGTATCAATGTGGCCTGTAGCAGAGCAAGAGATGGATTTTACATTGTGGGCAACTCCGAAACACTCGGTCAAGTGCCAATGTGGCGACAAATCATTGAGGTCTTCGCTTTTCGCAGCAGGATTGGCCCCAGTCTACGTACTTGCTGTTCCCGCCATCTGGACCACTACAGTGACATCTACACTCCACAAGAGCTCGACCTAATCCAGGATTGTGATATTGCATGTGGGAAAAGCCTGCCTTGCGGTCATTCGTGTCAGGAACGATGCCACCCACCCGAGCTTCATGAGAGGCTACCTTGCACCAATCCATGCGAGAAAGTCCATCCATGTGGCCATCAGTGTCTGAGACTCTGTTCTGAAGCTTGTGGCTCATGCAGGTATCCAATCAAGAAGCAGATTCTACCCTGCGAGCACTCCGTCGATATTCTATGCTCAGGAGGCCTCTCTACATGCAAAAAGCTTGTCGATGGCCCCCCATTACCTTGTGGTCATCAACACAGTATTCGATGCTGCGACATCGGAAAGCCGTATTCATGTGGCAAGAAATGTGGGCAGCGTCTCTCATGTGGCCATCTTTGTCAAGGATCGTGTGCAGACTGTAGAGCATCAACTCCAGCTGGTGGTCACCAGCCTTGCTCAAGCAGATGCGATGCAAAGCTCTCGGATTGTGAGCATTGCTGTGATTCAGAGTGTCACGTTGGATCTCCATGTCCTCCTTGTAAGCAAACCTGTCAAGAAAGCTGTGCTCATGGGCCTTGCAAGAACCTTTGCAGCAACCCTTGTGATCCGTGCGTCAGACCACACAAAGGTCACTGCAGTCACCAAGCTCAATCGTTGACATTATGCTCGCTGCCCTCGGAAGTTCTTCCATGCTGCGAGCCTTGCAATAAAGGTAAGTTATTTGACCAATTTTCGATGGAACGCAACACTGATTGTCCATCTCTAGTCCTTCAATGTGGTCACGGTTGCCCCAGTCTGTGCGGTGAAATCTGTCCCTCAAAAGGATGCCCCCAATGTGCATCAGACACAGCACTTACAGAAACCGTGTTGATATGTCCAGCCTGCCACTGTGCGTTGGATATTCTCGAACTGGATAGGCGTCTGATGAGCAATATCTACACTATCGACGAAGGTGGCAATATCACTGGCTTTACTTCGGGATTTCCTGAAGAACCTCAGCATATCAATTGCATATGCGGAGCTTCCTTTTACAACATTGGACGATACTCCATCTTGAAACAGATCAGCCTAGCACCGGCCGTCTTCGACCGGCTCATCTCCAGAATAGGCAAATCGCTCAACACGTTCTCAAGACAGATCCTGTATCATGAGAAAGTATTAGAACAATCTTTCCACAGCTTCCGCAATGAAATCCGCCCGAATCCTCTTGCCGCCAATCACAATAGAGCACTGGTGACCTCCCGAGCACAAGGTCTCGTGAGGTTATCTGACAATATCCAAGAATGCAACGTGTCAACTGCCATCCCATTCGAAAGGTCCATTTCCTGGCTGCAGGATACTCTTCCAGGTGCACTGGTGACTCTGACAGATCGCAGCATACACTTGACTCTCTCCCTCCGTCTCACAATCCTACAACGCCGTGCGCGGAATGTCTGGCTCCTTGATTGTCTACGCGTCTCCAAGTATCTTGTGGGTCTCGAAGATCCTTCGCTTGAAATTCAACGGATGAGTGAAGTGCTTCGTATTCGAGCGAGCAAGGAATGTTGGAAGGGGATTGCTGAGTGCGAAGACGCGTTGACGAAAGCGATAAAGGGCAGAGCACCACTTATAGAAGTGGAGATCCGCTTGCAACAGATTCAGCTCAGTTACCTCCTGGATATTGCTCTGGCGGGGGATGACGAAGATGGGGCTCCGGTACCGACCATGGCACCCGAGGCTCCTTCTGATAGTCTCCAGAAAGCAACGCAGCTTTGCCAACGGTTTCCTGACACAGCTGGAAAATTCGAGAGACTCGTCACCGCGTTCGGGAAGATTAGGAAAAGGAATGGAATCCAGAAGAAGAGCAAGCACGCTAAGACGATGGTTGCACACACGCCTGCCTACACATTAACCTCGCTACCGCGAACGAACACCTACGAGACCAGAAAGACAGAGTTGGCAAACGGTGAACACGCGCTTGGCTGTCTGCAGATCTGTGAGCGGGCAGGGCATCCGTACAGTGGGGTTACTATGGCCAAGTTTGGCGTGGAGGGGTGTCCTGAATGTGGAAGGGAGAGGTGCATGGACGGGAAGGTTGATGGGATGGAGGAGGAATGGAAGAGGGCGCGGGGATGTCTTTTCGAAGACAAGTTCCTGGAGGCCATGAAGGAGGGAGCGAGGTAGGCGGATGGAAGGATGTGTACATTAGGCCAACGTGGATTACTTCGTGAGAGAGTGAGAGAGAGAGAGAGAGAACGTGCAATCGATCTGTCTGCTCCGCCATTTTGTGCCACTTGGTCCCTTTCCGCTCGATGTGTCCGACTACATATATACCAAGATGTCACAATTTCTGACACAGATCAGGAGCAGGACCTGGACTGAGTTTATCAGGTTATTGTTTCCCGTCCCCCCCTCCCCCCAGCTCAACCCATCAGCAGCATTCCCGATACACATCCGAAAACCTATATTTACAAATTAATAAATTAGACATTTAGGCTTACTTGACACTCTCCATCTTTCTCGGGCCTTCGGAGAGGGGGCGGCAGAGGAAGGACCTTCAGGCTGGGGGTAAGGACCTCGCTCGCTCGCCTCCTAGACTCGTGACAGGCGTTGCCGCCGTCGAAACGGAAAAGGTAGCCAGCCAGCCAGCCAGCCAGCCGGCCAGCCAGGCCAATCAGGCAAAGGATTCGACTGGAGCCTTCTTCTGCTGTGGATTGTCGGGAGAGAGGGGATTCCACTATACGCAGCAGCTTGGCGACTGGCTTGGACGCTTTGGTATATATACGTTGGAGAAGGGTAGGAGGGTTGTATGTGAGAGGGAGAGAGAAAGAGAGTGAGAGGGAGAGAGAGTGAGAGAGAGAGTGTGTGTGAGAGAGAGAGAGAGAGAGAGAGAGAGAGAGAGAGAGAGGAATGAAGGGGTAGATGATTTTGGGTTATGGATATGGTATAGTATGGTATGTTGTTGTAACGCTGGGTTGGTGTCCGGTTCCGTTTGACATTCGCACGTGACGTGCTGTTTCGTCCAGGAGGGGAGGTGGGAGGTGATGGCGATGTAAGAATGGTGTGAAGGTCACGTAGCCGGAGATGCTGGCTGTGACTGATGGTGATGTGGGGAGAGGGGACGGTGGACCAGTGTTGGAAGGGTTCATCAACTGCATTTCTCGAGGAGATTCTGCGGCTGGAGACTCAGTTTGCGTGCCTTCCTCAGTGCACTAAGCTGGCTGCTGGATAGGGTAGTGATCGCGGACTTTGGAAGCGGTGGGCCGTTTCTGGAAGCGGTGGGCCGTTTCTGGTTTGCCGAGGGTGGAAAGATATTCGTGAGGTGCTGAAATCCTAGGTGTAGCTCTAGGCCCTGTAGTTCTGTTCATCACATGAATGAATGGCGGAAAGTCAAACCTTAGTAAGTATGCAGATGAAGGGTGGGGATTCGGGGATCAACACTGAAACTTTTGCGGTTGACATGGGAAAAAGGGGCAGAGAATGAGGATAAATACGTTTTCAATCTGCCTTCCGCCCTATGCAGCACACAGATATAGGAATTGTGTCTGGGACGGAGAATATGTATCCAATTTCATTTCCAGCTTAGATATCAGCAATGGTAACGCGAGAGCAAGCAGCTGGTAAAAATAGATCAGCAGACGTTGTCTGTCTCTTTGTAAGTCGGAGGGTGCTTATTTAGAAATAGAGCCGGGTACTTTTTGAAGAGGAAGTGGAAGGGCATGTAGAGGAAGTGGAAGGGCATGTGGAGGAAATGAGAGGAAGGGAAGGGGATGGAGCAATCAAATGGAAGGAGACCGAACAACGAAGACGAGCAAGGAGAAGAGGATATCAGAAGGTGATGCACGGCAAAGTATCTAAAGAGCGACTCAAAAGGCTCTCTTCTTCGACTTGGGCAGTTCTGTAACAGCATAGGGGTTCGCTAGGACATGGTAGAAAACTGCCTCTTTCTTGCACACTGCTCATAGAAGATACGACAACTGATAAGCATGCGGGTCGCATTGCGAATGCTGGAAGAGACTGGAGGAGTATTGAATCTGATGGCTTTAGCTTTCGAGGGTAATGGATCAACCCGTGTAACTGCCTCGCTGCCTCGCTGTCAAGTGGTTCTCATCGAGGGAGGTGCAAGTTGAGGTTGAAGTTGGGTTATCAAGCTGCCTACTATTTATAAAGGTCATCAGCAGCAGATAGGCTGAAAAATTCAAAGTGTGTAATGCATCTGGCATCAATGCGTTTGAGGACTGGACGAGGAAGGCTCCTGGATCAACAGATGTGGGCATTCTGATTGATGATCGGTAGAAAGTTGGAGCTGGGTTGTCATGGCACTTGTTGCAAAGGATGTTGGATAGAATGTGCTTCTTGATTGTCACCAATGCTGTGGTAACTGGAAAGGGAAGGCGTCGATGGTCAGGCTATCCGCTTTGAAAGTTCGACGACGGACGTCTATGGTCTTGTTGATAACAACGATAGAAAAGAGAAGTCAGTAGCAATTCGTCCGCAACAGACTCATAGACTGTTGACTTCCTGGACGAGACTTCTATTTCCACTTTGAGTTGAAGGCGGGATTGTATCCTGAAGGCCTCCTGCAGCAGTGCCTACAAAGACAACAGGCGCAGCAAAGCAGACAACCTCGCCTCGCCTCGCTTCTAGCTTTCATCATCTTCAACCTCCTCCAGACTTGCCTCCTTGGGCACCGCACCACCAGCATTCTTCTTGGCCGCAGCAGCGGGGCCACCGGATTTCGCTGTGCCTTCAGCATCAGCGGCATCATCTTCATCTGCTGCTGCGTCCTCGTCGTCTTCTTCGTCTTCCTCGTCGTCTTCTTCTACCACTTCAGGTGCACCTTCCTCGTCCTCGTCTTTGCTGGCCGTCTTGCCAACTTTGGTGCTGGAGGTCGGGCCGGTCTTTCGCTTCTTGGTCGCAGGCGCTTTATATCATAGTGGTCAGCTTTGAAGGCTTTGACGGGGGAGAAATGGAAAGTTGGATGTATATACCTTCTTCTTTTTCCCCGTTTTCCTCATTGTCCTCCACTGCTGCTGCTATCTCTTCCTCCTCGTCCTCATCTTCCTCTCCCCCTTCGTCAGATGCAGGTTCCGAGTCTTCATACCTGTTCGGGATGGACTCAGATTAGCCAATTCTTTTGAAACAGAAACAAGACTCGTGATTCAGGATCGCAGATTGGACAGAAGAGCATTTGACGTTGAAGGTGAGATGTAGAGACTCATGCGCTCTTCCATGACGTCAAAGGCTGACCAGGGGAACCACTCACTCTTCTTCCTCCTCACTCTGATCTGAAGGCAGAGCTTGGAGTTCTTCGTCCTCTTCATCTGACTCTTGCTTTCGCTTTCGTGGGGCGACCATGATTGCGGAGGGAGACTTGATTGGTGATGGGGTGGGAGTGAGAAGGTGAAGCACAGGTCGGAGGGAAGGAAGCTTGGAGTTGAAGGGGGAGAAGTGAGGCCAGGGGTGAGCTCACCGAGGCGGATGTGATCCGTGCACTTCTGCGGGGGGCGGAAAGGCTGGGCTGTGAGCGGCCAATTGGGGAGCCATTTCCAGGGGGCGGATTCTGTCCAGGGCTCGTCCGCACCACACCCTACCCAGTATGTCTTGCTTCATGCAGCAAACGTGCTCGGATTGCGAGTGGTACGGACACGCACGGAGTCGCTTTGCAGCATCCGAGACTAACCACCTAAGTATCCCCAACTTTTGCTATTTCCCAGACACCCGACAAGATCACGGATTTTGTAGAGGGTTAGGTCTGTGAATGGACATGCTCGCAGAACGCTGACTCCAAGGATGTGATTTTTGACCTCTCACATTTCTCAGTTTCGTTGAAGAGAGCGGGTGGATCAAGTCTACTCCCGGACTCGACATCTCGAGTCAAAGCATCAAGACAGTCAATGACTGGTAGAGAGCTCCTCGACGTCTTCTCCTGAAATCTCCATTCATATGAATCCGCGGTCCTCGGCATCATTCAATAATGTCCGGTCTTGAAGTCTTAATCAGTGGCGCCGGCGTCGCCGGCCCAGTCCTAGCATTCTTCCTCGCCCGAGCCGGCACAAAGGTTACAATAGTAGAGACAGCGCCCTCTCTGCGAACGGGCGGCCAAAATGTCGATATCCGTGGTGTCGGTCTCAAAGTGCTGCGTCGCATGGGGTTGGAGGCCGCCGTCTTAGAGAGGACCACGCAGGAGGAGGGCGTCGCTTTCGTCGACGCCTCGGATTACAGACGGGCGGAATTCCCTGTCGATCGCACTGGCGGCAATCTGAGCATGACCGCCGAAATAGAGATTATGCGGGGTGATCTGGCGAAGATCTTTTACGATGCTACGCGCAAGGATGTGAGATATGTGTGGGGGAATAGCATTGAAAGACTGGTTGAGGAGGGTGACAAGGTCCACGTCTCCTTCAAGGACAATTCGAATGGAGAGTATGATCTTGTCTTCGCTGCCGATGGACTGGGCTCACCCACCCGCGGACTCATCTTCGGCGATAAGCAGAAATCCGCTGTCAGGTCACTGGGCCAATACGTGGCGTGGTTCACCATCCCGCGCCATGAGACCGATACAATGTGGGCTCGCTGGTACAATGCGCCGGGCCGGCGCTTGATCCTTCTGCGGCCGGACACCAAGTCGGAATCCTCGGAGATAACCCGGGCGTCCATGTGGATCTGCAGCAATTCAGCAAAATTGAAGGCCTGCTCGAAGCTCAGTGTCCCAGAGCAGAAGGCTATGATGCACGATCTCTTCCATGGTGCAGGTTGGGAGGCCGGCCGAGTGCTTGAAGGTATGGACGCCGCCGAGGATTTCTACGTGCAGGAGGTCGCGCAGGTCAAGATGGCGGACTCCTGGTCGCGTGGCAGAATGGCGGTTCTGGGCGATGCGGCTTACTGTCCCTCGCCCATCAGCGGGATGGGCACCACCGTCGCAATTGTGGGCGCATATATCCTGGCAGGAGAGATTGCAAGCAACCCAAAAGATCCCCAGGCGGCATTCGTCTCTTACGAACGGTTGATGCGCCCGTTCGCGTTGAAGGCGCAAAAGCTGATACCGGGCGCGCCGCATTTGGCAAATCCCGAGACGGCATGGGGTATCTGGATCATGAACACGTTGTTGGGCTTTATCTCTTGGACGACTGGGATGCAGAGATTCTTGGGGAGGTTTGCAGGTCCACCGGTCGACGCGATTGTGCTTCCTGAGTACGAGGAGAAGATCTAGGTTGTCACACAATGGAATTTCCAGCGCTATAGAAAGATGACTGGCACACCAGCGGCCTCCCTCCCTACCGCAATTGTCACCTTGATGCTTGAAGTGCCAACCTCATTCTGACGCTGTCCGTCTTGAATGTACTTCTTCCATGCCTGTTTCATGGAGGCAAAAGCCTCGACGGTTCGATATCCTCTGGTAGGTCACGAGCATGGAATAGCTGGTCATAGTGTAATACTTGCTCGTTTGAACGCAGAGTGATGAGTCACGTAATGGCGGGAAGACGTTCGTGGCGAACCTTTGAAACGTATTTCTCCGGATTACCTTGAGGCGCCATGCTCTCTAACTATTGCGTTTGTTCCCCCTGGAGATCGGGAACTATGTCGCTGCTTTGGACTGTGTCGTGGATTGTGCTTCCTGAGTACGAGGTGTAAGCTTCTGGGGAACCTTGCAGAAGACGCAGCTTATCTGTCAGACAAATCGGCCAGAATAGCTCTAAGTGTCTGTATAGAATTGAATTGAATTGATTGAATCGACAGAATCCACTGCCTAAGAGGCTATGTAGAATGCCCCTGAGAATGGGCCTTAATATGAAGGAAATGGGGCCAAGATAGGCCGGAGATTGGCTCAAATAGGCCGATGGACAGCTTGAGGCGCAGGCTGAGGCGCAGGCTGTCTGACATTATCAGTCAATGGATCCAGTGCTTCACAATGCAATCGAACAGTCAGGCAGGCAATGCCGGGGAAAGCCCTGACGCAAGGCCTCAGGCGTGGTCATCATGATCATAATGAGACACTGGGGATGGCCACCTAAACCACCAGAGCTATCGCTCCATGGTTGCCGCAAGGCTTTGACGCCGACCTTGAGCTCAGGACTCTTTGCTCCTTAGATGCCAAGCTTTGGCGTTTTCTCAGGGCTGGCTGTTGATATCCAATGATAAGATACTAACTAACTAGGGGGGGTGGGGGGCCCTGACCAACATCTATCCCCTTATTGTTGTTGCCAGCGTACCAGACCTCGGGCGGGAAGCGCCCGAGGAGTCAAGATCATGTGCTGCCTGTTCAGCTTGAGGGATGTATGCCCTATCTGGTGAGGAGAGGAATCTCGAGGTGAGAGCGTCTGAAGAAATTTGAAAAGCATTTCACTGCTCGTCAGGGTCCTCGCTCCAGTGTCTCATCATTGACACCAAAGGCCGTTCGCCCCCCACACACGTCAGAGCTGTCCAGGACGAAAAGAGTCCTTGAAGCTTCAGTAAGATATCAACACCTGGTGAAAATCGTGAGAAGACACACTGAGGCGAATCTAGTTCTTGTACATTCCAGAAGGGTCATCTGCCTCTTGATCTCTGTCGGTTGGTAGTCCCCAGGTAACCGTGTCAGACTGCCAAAATGACAGAATCTCTGATACACATCAACATGAGAAAAGTATAGGAACGTCTGGCATAGTACCGTAGCCCTAGTCAGAGTGCCCCACCTTGGGACCTCGTCATGATGTTGTCAGGCGGTGGCCAGAAGCAAGCTGAAGCTGTCAAGTAGAAAAGCTCCGGATTGAGCCCTGAATTTCAGTCAGGTATTTGGGCATTGTGAACAATCATGGAAGGATAGTCGTGATGATCACGGGGCTTTCCATAGTGTCTGATGAGTGTTGTCCCGATCCACCTGGGCCCGAGATTCGTTCCCAGAGAATGCCTCCTTGTCCCACTTGAAAAAGAGCTTTGCAATTGAATGATAATCTAATTTATGTTGAGTATATATCATTTCCATCCTTTTAAGGTTATCTTGTCTTGAAGCTGGAAAATTCACATTGAGCAAGCAGTGTCAAGACTTCTATTATTTCTGATCCCAAATTAAGTAAAGCACAAACACAATCTACTTACAAAAACAACTTAGTTTTACGCGATTCTATTTATTTAGAATGAAGAGCACATACTGTGAAAATAAAAATTTCATGCGAAAAACAAAAGCGGGCCAGACTGGGATTTGAACTGGGGGGATTAACTTAAGCCGGCTGGGTTGTGGTATTGACTAACTTACCCCAGGACCTCTTACATTCAGAATTGTATGCCCAAAGCAAGAACTAATTGGAAATTAGACATTGGATTTATGTAAGCAAGACAGAACCTACTTCTACCACTGAACTATCTGGCCACATTCAAAACATAGGTCAGATGAAAAGGTTATATTATGAAAACGCTGAATGCGAGCTGCAAAGAATTGAACATAATTTCTCCTTTGGCTCAATAAAGATCTTGAAGATACAAATAGAGTATCACTAGTTATGGAGACAGACTTCTTGGGGAGTGCCAGCCATTTGTGAGCTCAGTGAACAGTTTTGGAGCTCTCTGGAGAGAGGGCCTGGCACCCAACCTCGATCAATTACTAAATCTGGAGTGTATTCGGGTGAAAGGCCCTGGTACCTTATTCAGTAATCATCTACCGCAAAGACCAAACGTAGCTTAGGGCATGTAGAGGTGTGAAAATCTAGGAAGAGTCTAAGAGCGCCACGACCCAGGCCGGGATCCTGCTCACGCCCAGGCCCTCTATAGCACTGACAGGTATGGCTGCAATCCGATTTCTCCATCCGTTCTTTCTTCCGCTAGGGTGCTTGATCTCACCTGACTCCACGCCCTTGATATACGCCTGCAGATCAGCGAAGTTCTGCTGGGTATCTCCCTTATCCGCTTTGGTAGCAACCACAAACCATGGCTTCGACGATATAGGAGGAAGCTTTAGAGGTTCTAATTCTCGGGCAGGTTCGGGGTGTATGATCATTTTCTCTCCTTCGTCGTCGTCGCTCGGTATAGATTGAGGTTTCCCCGACCCGAAAGATTGCCATTCCACCATTCTCTGCTCGGTATCTTCGTTTAACTCCCTGTTTCTCAAATTCTCATATTCTCCGACCTCTTTCCAGAGATTTTGCAAAGCGAGGACAGCATCTCCAGCACTGAGATCAACAACGAAGGCTAGGATTCTTGCTCGTTCGATGTGTCGGAGAAAGCCAAGCCCTAGTCCTTTGTCGAGATGTGCATCTTCGACTAGACCAGGTATATCTGCAATCGTGAAGTTTGTTCTAGGGCCTTTACCGTCCTCACTTTCCGACCTCACGATTGGTCTGCCCTCATGGTTGTCGAGGATGACCGTTCCGATACTGGGCGATAACGTAGTGAACGCCCAATCACCTACTCTGGTGCGACTGTTGCTAATGGACCTCAACAATGTGCTCTTTCCTGCATTTGGTAATCCGACAAGTCCAACGTCCGCTAGAAGCTTCAATTCCAATTCTAAAGTCAACCTTACTCCTAGCTCGCCCTTGCTCGCAAACTTCGGTTTTGGTGTCTCTCTCGACGCGAAGTGAGGATTTCCTAATCCCCCCATTGCACCAGCTGCAACCAACATTGGTTTCTCCATGTGCTCAGACAAATCAAGCTCTATCGGTGCTGGGGGGGCCATCATTGCAAGGTTTGATCTTCTTGGCTTCGGAGGTGGCGGCATAGTGATCTGCGTATCTTCAGCGGCCTTCGCGCCAGGGTAATACACCCATCTTTCCCTCTTTTCCCCACTCCTCCTACTTCTTGCACTTTGCAGCGTCTCAAATTCCAGGGTCTCTCCTGTGCCAAGCCTCACCCTTTCCTTCTCTTCCTCTTCCGCGCTCGGATCACTCCTCCATACCTCCCTCACAACCGTCCCAATAGGAACTTGTACAAGCACATCTTCTCCTCTCGCCCCGCCTTTACTGCCGCCTTGCCCGCCAATCCCCCGGCCCGCTTTCACTATGCCTCGTCTTGCGAGCTTATGCAGGCTGGTCTGACCTTTCACGGCTTGGATCCAGACATTGCCGCCAGAACCACCGTCACCGCCATTCGGAGGACCATCAGGAGTGTGTGTATCGCGGAGAAAGGAGGCACAACCATTACCTCCGGAGCCAGCATGGACGACCAAGGTACACTTATCGACGAAGATTGAGCGAGAGTAATCGTCTGGCTTAGGAGAGAGATGATGGAGTATCTGAGGGGCGGAAGATGTAGGAGAAGACGACGTTGTAGAGCTAATAGGGGGTAGCGCGTGCGAGAACAAGCTCAAATTCCGGCATTGGCTTGAGACGATACGTTTGACTGCTCTGTCGAAGGATCTGGGGGTCTGACGGGAATTTTGAAAGAAGCATGGATACAAGAAATGCAGGAAGACCGCTTGATGTTTTGGCATTGGTGGAACACAGATGGTGAACTCCCCTCCCAATTGTGAAGAGAACGGAACTTTTTCTGCATACGCGAAATGCCAAGAATAAACGGTCGGCAGTATTTTCGACTACTCGTAATTGGGCGCAAGTGGCCCTCTGATCTAGTTATTGGGAACATATTTCGGAAAGAGTTAAAAAAACCTTTCTTCTGTAAATCCACTCATGATTACTTTCACAAATACTTCATTCGCAGTCAAGCTCTGCTAGCCAGCCAGCCCTTTTGCGACAACCTTCCTAAACCACCTTCTTCAAGAGATTTCGGCCAGTGTGTAAACCACTTCCTTATTCGGACTATGATTCCACCAATAAAAGCAATCGCATGGGGCAAAGCCCGCAGGTATCTCAATGACAAGCGCCGCCCAGAAAGTGTTTCAACGACTGCGCCATGACAGATGCATCGCATTTGGGGAAATTCAGCTCGCGCTGTTGAGGTTTATTCGCTGCATCGAAAATGCAGAGTCGAACAAAGGAAAACCCGGAATTCATGTCAGGTCGTATAGTGGTATCGCTTCCGACCTAGCGGAAGTGTGATGGATGGTCAGGCCTTAGCGGCTTTGCAGAGATCGAGTTCTTCCACTGAGTCAAGACTTTCCCTCCTCGGTGGATCCTCGGTGGAGCTTTCAACGCTCAAAGAATGTAGGAGGGGTTCGCAGACCGGCTGCTCTTCCTCCTCGCAGGGAGAGTCTGTGCGTCCTTCGGCTTCCTCCATCCAGAAGCTTTCAAATGCTCCGATGGCACAGACAACCCCACCTATCCACCATGCGAGTCCGTTGTATCCCATCTTCAGACCAGCAGTGTGGAAGAACCCAGTCAGGATGGGACCCAGCGCTCTCGCCAAGCAGGCAATCGATGCAGCAACGCCATTGATTGATCCAAGCACCGATTTGGATGGCGCAGCATTGGCAATGAGCATCGCGGTTGAAGGAAAGGCAATCACATGAAAAGTGATCTTGATGATGAGGGATGCATATATGCCAAGCTTCTGGAATTGCGTCGGCAAAAGCACCAGATATGGAACGATGAAGTAGAGTAGTGGCCAGACAAGCATGACGAATCGGAATGTTTTCAATGTCCCCATGCGCCGGACAAGGAAAGGAAAGAGGAAGAGCTGCGCAACCATCGAATAAACGCCTTGGACGGCCATCATGAAACCGATCGTCTTTGTGGACATGGCAAAGCCGCCAGAAAATTTGAAGGGTAGATGTGGCTTCTCGTGAGAAATTGGCTCACTGAGGAACAAGGGCATCAAAATGTCGAAAGACACGCTGTGGCTGTCGAAATGTCAGTTCAAGCCACATAACCATGCCAGGTGTTACTTACTAAGCAAGAATGCCATATCCTACGATCACGAAAATTACCTGCTTGTTGAAGATTTTGATGATGCCTTGAGATTCTTTGCTCGACTGGCGACTTTCGACATCGGAGTCAGCAGACACTCCAACCCTGGACACTGATGATATACGAGGCGATCCCTCCATGCTTCTGTATCCTGGTGGCTGTTCATCCTCAATCAAATATGCACAGTTTTCGATCGGAGTGTCGCTTTTGGCCTGTTCAGCAAATCCGAACGTGCTTCCGAAAGCTTTTTGAAGAAGAACTCTGCCAAGCATCCTTCCCCAGTCAGATCTGGATCTTTTGTCTGCATGGGTCTCCTCAAGAAACAAGATTCCGATGGTGATGCTGAACAATAATACGACGACACAGACCAAATTTGGAAGCAGAAAAGGGTATGTGCCAAAGATTGACTCCGGATCAAAGAGCCATGGGTACGCGATGCAAGGTTGAGCAAGGGCACCACCCAAGACCGGGCCGATAATTGAGCCAAGACACCATACGAATGGCATGATCGAATATGCTCGAGGCTGGTGCTCTTTCACTGTTACGAGCTCTGCCACCGTCGTCTGCAAAACTCCAACATTGCCATTCAACAGTCCACCAATTGCACGCGCAATGACGGCCGTCTGCAGATTTGTCGCAAATCCAAATATGATCATGCTCAGAACAGTGCCCACCAATCCGAAGATCAGAACTGGTTTTCTGCCCACCTTGTCACTGATGCGACCCCATACAACACCGGTCGAGAATTCGGCAAAGGCAAACGAAGTAATGAGCATGCCTGCATATATCGAGATCTGATCAGGGTCTTTGGCGATGTTGAAGGTCTCGATCATCCGGTACGCGTAAGGAAAGATGGACATGAAGGCTATCGGCTCGCAGATTCGACATAATGCTGATGATGCAAAAGTTAGCCCGCTTTCAACTGAATTTGGGGAAGAGGAAAGCGGAGACTGCAGCGTCGTTCGACGTTCATGACGAAGGTGACTTACCCAGCACAAAGAGTTGTCTGGCAGGAAACGGGTCTTCTGTGCCGTCTTTTCGCAGCATACGCTCACATGTGCGCCATACTAACTCTAACATCCTGGCGGCTTCAACGTGTTAGGGGCGAAAGGCGTGGATGTGAGCTTGAGCGGTGGACTGGTGGTGAGGAGGACAGGAGAGGAGGGGAGAAGCCACGAGGCGAGGAGAGGAAGTGGACCGAAGGAATCGAAGATATGGGGGAACGAGGGTTGAAGAAGGTGTAGAGACAACGGGGCAGTAAACACTAATTTGGCTCAGCAGACACCTTCGCATCTCCTCAGGAGCAGCTGATCGCTTCTATCATGTTCAATAAAGGGAGATAATTGGCATATCACAACCGGCGGAAGAGAAGGTGGCGCGGAAGCTTGAAGTATGGTTTGCAAACCGCCTCACGGTAGGAAGGAGGCGACTCAGGCCGAACTGGATCCATGGTCCGGTTTCAGAGAGAGAGAAAGGCAACTCCACAAGTGATCCGGTTCTGACGCACAGTTACAGTGCTATTACCAGCGAGATGAATCTGTAACCCATGCTTTTGAAGCTTGGGGGAATTGACTTTTGGATGGGGGAGGTACTCCCCGGAGGTTTGCTGTGCACTAGGAAAGACGATGGGCTGCAGTAGTGGGAGCCTAAACGGCCTTCGATGTGCGCAGGAGGTTCAAGAGAGTGCTAATCAGGGGGCTAGGATTGAAGGACCAACTTGCCGGGACAGTACACATGGGCAATCGATAAGCGAAACTGCTAGGATGGCTGTTCTGCGATGATGATCTTCGCTCTGTTCCATTGGTCATGATTTGTGGTCAGACCAAAAGGGCGCCGTGCATTGCCCCCTGACAGGCAAACACCAGGGTGCGCATGTCTTCCGACGATGTCAAGCCACTTGGCTCCAGCCAGCTTTGCAATCGATCTGTCTTTGTTTACTGCTGCTCAACGACAAAAGCATCCTCCGACCAAGTCAAACGCCACTTCCAAAGATTCATTCGACTGAAGCAGTAGGGCCGAAGCATGGGGCAGCATTCGAGTGATACGTACATATCGCGGGCGGGGAGACCAGGCAACTGGATCCCGCCCAGAACTCGACGCACCATTCATCGTTGTTGCTATCGAGATTTGCTCACAAGAGGGGCGCAAGGTGGATCCTTGTCCTCGCATGGGAAGTCAGAGAGGAAGCCGGCCCAGGGCATTGAGGGTGGAAGGGCAGAAGAACGGTCCAGGAACCTGCGGGCGACCAGTACGAGCAGGCGGCTAATACACAAGGCCGTCCAGTGACGATGGTCCCTGAATGGTCCCTGAATGGTCCCTGGAATGTTTACCCGAAAAGGCCACGGGCTGAACGAAGAACGGTTTCGTTCCGGGGAGGCGGCACTGACGGACCAGCTTCCATGCAGCTAATGATAGGCCCGGGTCCCTTGCTTCGGGAGCCTCGCCCTGCCCACCGAGCACGCCAACTCCGTCGAAGCCCACAATCCGCCCTGCCGCGAGATTTGCATCGTGTGGGCTGACGGAATAATAGACTTTGGAACACCGCGAACACCGTCGCCCAAGGCCAGGTCCTAAGTGGGCTGTCAGCCTGTACGGCCATCACAGGCTGCTTGCTGCACAACATTCGAAATGTGATTGATTGACGACAACGGTTCTTAGGCTTCAATGCTTATGCAGCCAGCGCATACGCATACGGTCGCTGCTCACCACATTTCAATGTCAACGTCGGCCAACTCAATCCATCTGCACGGATGATGGGTAAATGCGGATGCAGCGGTCCACAGCTTGTCATCGAGGCAGAGTGGCGGTGAGCAATCAAGGTAGTGTCAAGAATGCGAAAAGCACAACAGGCCACATAATGTGCCCCTTTTCAGCCTAGCCGAACACAGCCGAAAGACTCCAGCTGCAATCCGCCATCCTTGGAGCCTGACCGGTGTTCTGGCTTTTGCTGAGCCAGCTGGCTGCCGTGGGGCTCGCTTCCTTGAACTGTGTTTCTGGCAAATGAAATGTGGTTGCCTCTCCCGCGGCTGCGGGCATCGCTGTTTTGACTTTGGACTGTTCTTCTTCCGTCCAGGCTGATTGGTCATGTGAGGCCGTCCTTGACCACACAAATGGGCTTCCCAACGGCTCGATGTGATCCATGATTCCATCACGCACTCGAGGCGGCTGCTGAAGAAGTCGGGATGAAGTGAGAGACGGTCCTTGGGGCAACGCTGCAATGACAGATCCACCAGGTGGTCTCAGATTCCAATTACACCACGAACAAGGACAGGGCATCCGTAGAGAAGGTCAGCCACTCACGCTGGTTACAGGGTTAGTGGCCGAGGGTCTTGCCTACTTATCAACCAGCTCAGGACTCGGGATTCAGGATTCAGGAGGAGTGGCGCATCTCTGCTCTGTGGCTACGTAGTAAGTTGCGAGGAGAGGTAGCTAAGGAGTGCTAGCCCCTAACAGACATAGGCAACGACCCAAGGCCCACTTAGGGATCTCCCTTGCATCAACCACGCGACGACTCCATCCAGATTACTGCATCAGTCGGCCCCTGCAGTGACCAAGCAACACTTGAAACTGAGATAGTTCGTGGCCGCTCGATCTTCCTTTTCACTCCCCTTCAAATGACGGCGCGAGTCAATTACGGTATTGTCACTGATTCTGATTCACGACACTTCCCATGTCTAAACAAACATCCAGATGTTTACCCGGCAGACAGGGACATGAAGTCCAACTCCTCCCGACGTCTTCTAGAGAGCCCAATGGTAAAAATACTACTGGTCTGAACGTTCAATTAGCGAGAACAAGAACAGCCTAAGCATCATCTTCAGCAGCAGCAGCAAGAGCATGATGAAATCATGCGTTGTCTAATGCTGGTTCCGGCCGTGTATGGAGCATTGTCAGGGATGCAGCAACGCCCCTAACTTACTCATCACAAACACTCCAGGTCGGTCATCCTTGTCCTTCAATTGCTGCAAAGCGGCTGCCACAGCATGGCCTGATGCCGTTGCATCGACGACTTAGTGCTGCTCGATATGCGATTTCTCCATTCCTGTTGCATGCATCGGCTACATTTGCATGACAGGGATTCGTCTCCACAACTGTCTTCCAAAGCCTTCACTGCGCTGGCCTGCATGGGTTATCCAGAGTGGTGCCAGAGTCGTCCGTTTCTCGCCGGGTCATTGTGGAGGGATGACTGGCAAGATCTGCGATAAAGATGAGCGTCAAACGTGGCACCTGAGTATCCACATATCCAGAAGTCGTTTGACTTGGATCACTCCGTACGTATCGCTTCCTGCATTGCATCCTCACGTCTCCAGGTGATCTGACATCTGGCGTCGTCCGGAAACACCTCAACGCCTCTTGCGTATCCTAACGCCAAACAGGGAGCGAGCAGAATCGGGTTTGCCCTCATGTCCGCGTTCAGGTGCTCTTGGTTCAGCTGATTTGTGTATCAGAGGGACGAGCTGGAGCATTGTTTGGCTGTCTCAACGGGTGAGAGGCTGAGCGAGCACTGCATTACTCATGCCTCACCTTCATCACCGAAGCTGCACTTCTCAAAGTCGGAATACTTTGGTGAGGCTCTACTGCGTTGCTCAGTGGGTACGTAGGAGTGTCGTATGGACGCGGAAAATGCATCTTCTTTGGCCTCCAGATGATTGGTCAGTTTTAAGCATCGCGATAAGCCTGCGAGGGATGAGCATTTGATGACCTTACTGCGAAACCACGGGCTCATTCGTAACACCAGAGAGACAAAGGTAGCCCAACAGTCTAGATGCCTTGAGATTCTCCTTCGCAGTGCTGTTTCGTCCCTGAGAAATGTGGGCTCAATCATCCCATGAACTCCCCTCCAACGATTCAAACCGGCGGCACCAAACGGGCTTATCCATCCGATGACAATTCCCCCACCCATCATCCAACCCTGCCGAACGTCGGCGCGACGTCACCACTGACTCCAGCTGCTGCCAATTCCCCATTTCGAAATGTTAGTGCGTGCGACCGTTGTCGCAAAAGGAAGAATCGTTGCGACCAGCAGCTTCCCACCTGCGCAGCCTGTGCCAAAGTGGGCGTTAGGTGCGTCGGATTAGACCCCATCACAAAGCAGGAGATACCTCGGAGCTACGTCTTCTATCTCGAGACACGACTGGCATATTTTGAGTCGCTCCTCGTGTCCCACAACATATCCTTTGCACCCCCGGACGCGTTCGACGTCGATGCGGGAACCGTCGAGCATGGCATCGTGCGTTCGCTGGGTGAGACGAGGATTTCCTCCGTAGACGGGTTCGGAAGCACAGGAATCACATCCGCGAGGTCACACGATGCAGCATGGGAGACGAAAGAAGCAGCCACGAAGAAGCTTGACCAGCTTGTGTCAAACATAGGCATGGTATCCGTTCAAGGTGCCTCAGACCCACGATATCTCGGGTCGACCTCTGGCATATCCTTTGCCAGAGTAGTCTTCGCCGCGGTAAAAAGCTCTGTTTCGAGCAGCCACAATTCGGAGAGGAATGGCGTACGGCCCAGCAAGCCTCTCACCAATCTTGCGAGCAGCGGGAGTACAATGAGGGATTCCTGCTTTGGGCTACAGATCAAACCCACTATCAGGCAAGCCACTTTTCCTGACAGACAGTTGGGTGAGAAGCTTGTCAATCTGTACTTCGAGCACGCCAATCCGCAGATCCCAATTTTGCATCGCAACGAATTTATGGATCTGTTTGATCGAGCATGTTCGTCCGAAAAGAGGCAGCGAACCCCGAGAGAGCTATACATGCTAAACATTGTCTTTGCCATTGGAGCTGGCATCATTTTCGGTTCATCCGATTCTGATACTGGATCAATGCAACATTCCGAGACGCGAGGGGAACCATCATCACCCACGGCGAAAAGAACAAAGTTGTCTAGTCTACAACACCAGCCGGAAGAGTATCATGCATCCGCAATTGTTCACCTGGAGTCATTCCTCGGTTCGTCTTCTGCAACAGACCGTCCTGACGGCTTCGGTGGGGGTTTGGAAGAGCTTCAAGCAGTACTGCTTCTTGCGGGTTTCGCACTTCTTCGGCCTGTTGCACCCGGTCTGTGGTACATCATAGGTGTTGCAGTACGAATAGCAATAGATTTGGGCTTACATTTTGAGGATGGCACTGGCATTGAGAGCTCCGAGGGAAAAGTGCCTGCTGCAAGTGGAGACGCCGGCATGGACGAAGGACCACAAGAGCTGCACACTCAAAAATCGATCGATGCGAGAGAAAGGGGTCGTCGAGAATGGATGAGAGATCTTCGAAGACGACTTTGGTGGTGCGTTTACTCCCTGGACAGACTTGTAAGTACTTGTGTTGGTCGACCATTTGGCATCACAGATCAGGTGGTGACTACAGAGTTTCCATCTTTGCTTGATGATCAGTACATTACCAGAAATGGGTTCTTGAGACCTCTCAATCAACCCTCACCCAGCTACAAGAATGTCGCCTACCATTACTTTCGTCTACGTCTGCTTCAGTCTGAAATTCTCCAGGTTCTGCAATATCAGCAGGCCCAGATAGCAAGGCAGAGCGGCACCAACAGTAAGAATGAACACATGCACACCAAGCTGCCTTCTCCTTTCCTTGCCAACTTCAGCTCTTTCAGATCATGGCGAAAAGACATCGATCGCAGGCTTTGGGAATGGAAAGAGTCCGCTCCATTGCCTTCTGAAACAGGAGTCCAGTTCTCGGTGGAGTTTCTAACACTGAACTATTGGCAAGCGGTCATCATGCTCTATCGGCAAAGCCTGACAATTCCTGGTCCTTTGGCTGCAATGAGTCCGAAGGAAGAAACCTCAAGTCCATCAATGGTGAGCATCGAGGAGCTTGAAGATGAGAGCGACGTATTCTTGAAGGTTGCAGAAGCCGGGCAAAAGGTATTGAAGCTTTACCGCCAGCTTCATAGAGTCAGACTGGTCAATTACACCTATCTTGCAACTCACCATCTTTTCATGGCGGGAATATCGTTTCTGTACGCTATTTGGCATTCACCACTAGTTCGTAGTCGTTTGGTAAGCCGTCTCAGCTCCCCTGGAGATACCCAGCTAAATCTGATAGACTCTTGATGATGTGGATTTTACGATTCTCGCAGCTACCTCCGTGCTCCGCGATTTGATGGAGAAGTGTCCACCAGCCGAGGCATGCAAAGATGCGTTTGAGCGGATGAGCAAAGCTACTGTACAGATGTGTATGTCAACTACTGGCTTTGGCTTGGACGCCAAAAGCAGTCGACAACGTCCCAGATCCGAGGTTCCAACTCAAGCTTCATTCACCAGCACAGGCAGCGAGACCAACTATCCAAACCCCAACATAAGCCGCCAGTACCAAAGCCCACAGCAAGAAAGGCAGGTAAAAACCCGTCGACCACCTCCCAAATTCGATATGAACCTTCGAGATTTATTTCCGGACGACATCAATCATGATGACCTTGCCTCTCAATCATACGTACGACAACCTCAGCCTCAATTCCAGGAGCAACAAAATCAACCATTTCCAGTACAACCACAACGGCTATCTCGACAGTACTCCTTCCCTCAGCAAGAACAGTCCCTCAACAACCAAATCAACGCTGGTCTCGGCATGAACGCGAACCAAGCATCAGCTGGCAGCATTTCCCAACATCGCCCTCAACTACAACAGCAGCAGCAGCAGCAAACCACGCAGCAAACGCAGGGGAACCCTCCCCCCACTTCTCCCTTCTACAACACCAGCCCATATGGCGTAGACCTGACAAACGTGCCAGGACTCGACTTCCTACAATCGACGGGTTACAATCAGCCACTTGATACAACAGGTATAGATCTGGGCTTCGGTCCGGGCATGGATTTCCAGCACGATTGGAGCGATGGGAATGGGGTCGATATATTTGATGGGTTCTTCTTTGGTAATGGTGCTGGTTGAAATCTGGAAAGGAAGTCAAGATGATCATCGGTGCTGTAGTTGGAAAGGTGGGAATAGCCGTTGCTCGAAGAGTATGACTCCATTTACCACATGCCACTCTGAGCAATCTTTGCAGCGCAGTTTTTATTTAGTCGCGAACACAAACCTGCTGTCTAACTCTCATAAAAAGAGAATGTTGTCCTGTACGGAATAAAATCAATCGAGAGTTTCCTGTTCATCAAACAACTTAACCACAACAAATTTCAGTTTCATGAGTTCACATTCCAGTAGCCCTCCATATCATCTGCATTGACTACACATTCATCCAGCACACTTCTCCCATCTTCCTACCCATACCGAACCTCGCAGACTTGGCCCTACCTTAGACGCAATTCCCAGTTTGCCTTCTCCTTCGCTAGCTAGCATGATCATCATTCACCATGACTAGTCAACCGTCCTTTCATTTCACTTCTATCCACCACCCCCATCGGACCTCCACAGGCCATGGCGGCGGCAGAGTCACTCTCGCGTCTCTGCGACGAAATCATCCAAGAGCTCCAGATGCACCCCGAAGACGACCCCATCCACGACTGCAACCAAGATCTCACTCAGATCTTGATTGACAATCCCGAAGAAATGCTCCGCCTCGCGGAGAGGGAGCTCAATGTCTTCCCCTTTAGGGATGTGGGCCGGGGGTGGTTGAGGTTGTTCGTTGATGCGAGTTTGGGGGTGGCGGTGGGGAGGTTGAGGAGGAGTCGGG
>JAABUK010004450.1_pt1 | contig 22764 bp, 24 predicted proteins | sample 5559141 | NCBI WGS metagenome assembly JAABUK01 (sample SAMN10711869, study PRJNA513367) | rock metagenome | isolation source: Antarctica rocks | place: Antarctica: Victoria Land, Pudding Butte nord | collected 2016-01-03
TCGCTGGTGGCGGTGTTCATCCCGTTGTTGCTGATGGGCGGGATCGTCGGGCGGCTGTTCCGCGAGTTCGCGATGACGGTGGCGATCACGGTACTGATGTCGGCGGTCGTGTCGCTGACGCTGACGCTGACGCCGATGATGTGCTCGCGGTTCCTCAAGCATCATTCGGGCGAGTACGGGGCGGCGTATCGCGCGGTCGAGCGGTTCTTCGAGGGTCTGCTCGGCTTCTACCGACGCACCCTGGACATCGCCTTGCGGTTCCAGGGGCTCACGCTGGCGGTGTTCTTCGCCACGATGGCGCTGACGGCCTATCTCTACATCCTGATCCCGAAGGGCTTCTTCCCGAGCCAGGACACCGGGCTGATGCTCGGCATCACCGAGGCAGGTCAGGACGTCTCGTTTGCGGAGATGGCCCGGCGGCAGATGCGCGCCGCCGAGACCGTCGCCAGCGACCCGGCCGTGGCGAGCATCTCGTCGAGCGTCGGCGCCGGGCTGGCCGGCCAGACGGGGAATAACGGCCGCCTGTGGATCACGCTCAAGCCGTTCAACGAACGCGACGTCACCATCCAGCAAGTGATCGCCCGGCTTCGGCCGAAGATGGCGGCGATGGAGGGTATGAACGTCTACTTCCAGGCGGCGCAGGACATCAACGTCGGCGGGCGGCTGGCGCGGACACAGTATCAATACACGATCCAGGATGCGGACCTGGCGGAGCTCTACGAATGGGCGCCGAAGGTGCTTCGCGCGCTGCGCGGGGTGCCGCTGCTGCGCGATATGGCGACCGACCAGCAAGTGGCCGGCACGACCGCGACGCTGACGATCGACCGTGATCGCGCCGCCCGCTTCGGCATCCAGCCGCAGGCGATCGACGACACGCTCTACGACGCGTTCGGGCAGCGGCAGATCGCGCAGTTCTTCACCCAGCTCAACTCCTACAAGTTGATACTCGAGGTTCCGCCGGACCTGCAGGGCGAGGTGGCCACCTTGAACCGGCTCTACGTGCGGTCGAGCACGGGTACGGCGGTGCCACTGTCGGCCTTCGTCACCTTCGACACGCGGCCGGTGGTTCCGCTGGCGATCTCGCACCAGAGCCAGTTTCCGTCGGTGACGCTCTCGTTCAACCTCGCTCAAGGGGCGGCGCTGGGGCAAGCGGTCGACGCGATCCAGGACGCGATGGGCCGGATCGGCGCGCCGGTGACGTTGCGGGGCACCTTCCAGGGGACGGCGCAGGCATTCCAATCTTCGCTCTCGACGCAGCCCTACCTGATCGCGGCGGCGCTGATCGCGGTCTACATCATCCTCGGCGTGCTGTACGAGAGCTTCATCCTGCCGCTCACCATTCTGTCGACGCTGCCTTCGGCCGGGGTGGGGGCGTTGCTGGCGCTGATGCTGTTCGGTTACGACCTCTCGGTGATTGCGCTGATCGGGGTGATCCTGCTGATCGGGATCGTCAAGAAGAACGGGATCATGATGGTGGACTTCGCCATTTCGGCGGAGCGGACGCGGGGCGTCGCGCCGCTGGCGGCGATCCGGGAGGCCTGCCTGCTGCGGTTCCGGCCGATTCTGATGACGACGATGGCGGCGTTGCTGTCCGGGTTGCCGCTGGTGTTCGGCAACGGCGCCGGGTCGGAGTTGCGCAAGCCGCTGGGCTTCGCGATGGTGGGCGGGTTGATCCTGAGCCAGATCCTGACGCTCTATACGACGCCGGTGGTGTATCTCTATCTGGACCGGCTGCAGCGGTGGCTGTCGCCGCGGCGGCAGCCGGCGTTGCCGAAACTGGCGGAGAAGTTGGGGGTGGCGGGGGATTAGGTGTCCTGCCGCAAAATCTTAGAGCTCAGTGTCAGTGGGTTTGGGGCCGAGCGAGTTCGGCGCGGATCGCAGCGTCGAGTTCGGTGGTGCGGAACGGCTTCTGCAGGAAGCGGCAACGGAGCGGTTGCGGATTGAAGTAGCCGGACATCAGGATGATCTTGAGCGTCGCGTAACGCTCGGCGGCCAGGGCGGAGAGTTCGAGGCCAGACATGCCGGGCATGCGGACATCGCTGACCATCACTTCGAGATTAGAATGGCGGGCTAGTTTCTCGAGCGCCTCGAATCCGTCCGACGCCTGCATGACGAGGTAGCCAAGTTCCTCGAGCATGTCTGCGGAGGTCTCCCGGACATCGTCGTCGTCGTCGACCAAAAGGACGACAGGGTGCGTCGATGCCAGGACCGTCTCTCCTTGAGCTCCGGCTCCAGAGCTATTCATCGTGCTATAATTTAGTCGCTTGCGGAACGACAGGTACCTAACGCCCTCGCAACGTCAAAATATCGTGTTTGACGCAGGCTCGGTCGTGGGCTCGTCCGGCGCGTCCGACGGTTGCGGGACTGAGCCCCGGTTGCATGAGATGCAACAAGTTCCAGTGAAGAGGGAACGTTTTGCATCCGGACCGGCTAATGCTGCTAGCGTGAATTTAGCGTTGTCAGCACGCTGGGCTCCCGAGGAGATCCAGCGAAACCACATGGCGCTGTCACCCTAAGCGAACGCCAGACCCCGGCGCCTGTTCACGCTCGATATACGGGGCCACAAGACCGGTTGCAGGATGGGAGCATCTGGCGGAGGGGATGAGATTCGAACTCACGATACGGCTTGACGCCGTATGGCGGTTTAGCAAACCGCTGCCTTCAGCCACTCGGCCACCCCTCCGCCGGGGATGCAACACAGCGTTTGCAGTCCCCTTCTACGGCTGTTTGATCGTCGCCGCAACCGCGGGCTGATCAGCTGAGCGCGGCCTCGAACCCCTTCTTGGTCGCAGGGCGCGCCATCATGGCGTCATACCAGCGCCTGACGTTGGGGAAGTCGGCCAGGTCGACTTGGTGGCGCTCATGGCGCCACGCCCAGGCGACGATGGCGAAATCGGCGATCGAGACGGCGCCGGCGACGTATTCGGCCCGGCCGAGCCGCTTGTCGAGCACGCCGTAGAGCCGGCGCGTCTCCTTGGTGTAGCGCGCCAGGCCGTAGGTCCGATCCGCCTCGTTTACGGTCAAGAAATGATGCACTTGCCCCAGCATCGGGCCGAAGCCGCCCATCTGCCACATCAACCATTCGTAGACGGCGACCCGCGCGCGCTGATCCTGCGGCATGAACTGGCCGGTCTTCTCGGCGAGGTAGAGCAGGATCGCGCCGGATTCGAAGACCGAGATGGGGGCGTTGCCGGGCCCTTCGGGATCGACGATGGCGGGGATCCGGTTGTTGGGGCTGATCTCGAGGAAAGCGGGCTCGAATTGCTGGTCCTTGGTGATGTCGATCACCTTGACCCGATAGGGCAGACCCATCTCTTCGAGTGCCACGCTGATTTTGCGGCCATTGGGCGTGTTCCAGGTATGCAGTTCGATCACGATACGTCCTCCACGGTGGGAGGAATCGTAGCGGGACGGGGCGGCGGCGCAATGCCGGGTATGTGGCACCTGGCTTGCATTGCGCCTGTGGTCAGAAGGAACTCTGCATGAGCACGACGGTCGCCCCGTTCCCCGCCTCGGCCTCCAGCGTGCGCTGGCTGCAGCTCCTGCTCGGGTTGATCTGCATGATGGCGATCTCCAGCCCACAATATGTCTGGGCCCTGTTCACCAAGCCGCTTGGCGCGTCGCTGGGGGCGACGGCGGCCTCGATCCAGGTGACGTTCAGTATCCTGATCGTGCTGCAGACGTTCTTCAGCCCGTTTCAGGGATGGCTGGTCGAGCGGTTCGGGCCGCGCTGGCTGATCGCGGCGGGTTGCGCGCTGAGCGGGCTGTCGTGGGTGCTGGCGGCGCAGGTGAGCTCGCTTTGGGGTCTTTACCTGACTTATGGGCTTGTGGGCGGGATCGGCACCGGCATCGTCTATATCGGCGTGGTCGGCCAGATGGTGCGCTGGTTTCCCGACCACCGGGGATTTGCGGCGGGCGTGGTCGCGGCCGGGTATGGCATGGGCGCGATCGCGACGACGTTCCCGATCGCCGACACGCTGGCGTCGGCCGGGCTGCCGGCGACGCTGATGCGCTGGGGGTTGATCCTGGGGGTGATCGGCATCATCGCCGCGCTGGGGCTGAAATCGCCGCCGGTGACCGAGACGGCGGCGAGCGTCGTCCGGGGCGAGCGCGACGTCGCACCCACGGACATGCTCAAGACGCCGATCTTCTGGCTGATGTTCGTGATGATGAGCCTGATGTCGACGTCGGGGCTGATGGTGACGTCGCAGATCGGCGTGTTCGCCGCCGATTTCGGCATCACCCAACTCGTGGTGTGGGGCATGGCGGCGCTGCCGCTGGCGCTGACGATCGACCGGTTCTGCAACGGGCTGACGCGGCCATTCTTCGGCTGGGTGTCGGACCGGATCGGGCGGGAGAACACCATGGCGCTCGCGTTCGCGCTCGAGGGGCTGGCGATGGCGGCCTGGCTCGGGCTGCGTGGCGACCCGGTGCTCTTCGTGCTGCTCTCCGGCCTGGTATTCTTCGGCTGGGGCGAGATCTTCTCGCTGTTTCCGAGCACGCTCACCGACACGTTCGGGCCGCTGCACGCGACCAAGAACTACGGATGCCTGTATATCGCGCAAGGGATCGGAGCGATCTTCGGCGGGCCGATGGCCTCGCTGCTGCACGAAGCGGCCGGGAGCTGGACGCCGGTGTTCGGCATCGCGATCGCAGCCGATCTGCTGACCGCGGTGCTGGCCATTGCGGTGCTCAAGCCGATGCGGGCGCGGTATATCGCGGCGGCATGATCCATATTATCATGCCGCCATGTCCAGATCGAGCAACGACCTCGTCGCTATGCGCTACGACGCGAACAAGCGGTCGGCGCTGCTGGCCTACCTGCTGTGGTTCTTCCTCGGCTGGTTCGGCATCCACCGGTTCTATCTGAAGCGGACCGGATCAGGCTTGATCATGCTCGTGCTGGCGCTGATCTCGGTGCCGCTGACGGTCGTGCTGATCGGCTATGTCGGGTTCGCCATCCTCGGGCTGTGGTGGTGCATCGACGCATTGCTCATTCCCGGGATGGTGCAAAGCTACAATAACGGCCTGCTCGCGGACCTCACCGGCGCCTGATGACGATGTCCGTGCGACGGCGGAGCCAGCCGTCGATGCCGAGTGTGTGGCCGGCGGCGTAGAGGGCGAACTGGGCCTGGGCGACGGCGAGGAAGATGTATTCCCATGGCCATTCCGCCGCGAGGCGATAGAGGCCGAGCCAGAGGCCGAGGGCGTAGAGCGCCCCCGCGGCGCCAAACGGGCGGACGAATACGCCGAGCATGAAGCTGATGGACAGGCCGAGCTCGAGCGCGAACACCAGCGGACCGACGATCTCCATGTGCGGCAGGGCGACGTCGCGGACGAGGTCGGCCACGACCGGATAGGCGGCGTTTGCGGGGATCTGCTCGGTCCAGTATTGGAGCGCGCCGGAGACCGGCAGCGGGAGCTTCCAGAGGCAGCCTTGGAACCACATGATCCCGATCGACAGGCGGAGCAGCCAGCCGATGAACGGCACGGGCCCGCGTTGCGTCTCGTCGCTGCGCCACCGCTGAAGCGCGATCAGCGCGCTGGCGGCGAGCAGGACCAGGAACAGGCCGGTGAAAAGCAGCCGCAGCGGCCCGAGCGCCTGATGGTCGTTGGTGGCGCCGACGAGGAAGTCGAAGGCGTCGTTGACCGGGTCGGTCCTCATCGCGGGGCCTCGAACGCCGCATAGCCGGCGGCGGCGGCCTCGATCAGCCGAATCGCCGCGAGCGCGCCGTCGGCCTCGCCCTTCTCGAAATCGTCTCCGTCGTGCTGGCCCATCGTGTTGGTCACCTGTGCAAAGCAGATCAGCGCCGCTCCGGTGGACGCGGCGAAGGCGTAGAGCGCCGACGCCTCCATCTCGACCGCCAGCACGCCCTTGGCGCTCGCCCGGGCGATGGCGCCGAGGGTTTCCCGATAGGGCGCGTCCGTCGTCCAGGTGGCGCCGCGATGAACGGGTGCGACGGCGCGCGCGGCGCGCTCGACATGGTCGAGCAGATCCGGCAGCGGCGCCAGCACGAAGTCGCCGGCCGAGGCCGCGAGATAGCGCGCGCTGGTGCCCTCGTCGCGCAGGGCGCGGTCGATGATGACGGTGTAGGGCGGGGCTCCGAGGTCGGCGACGCGACCGGACGAGGTGATGCTGACGACGAAGCGGCAGCCGGAGGCGAATAGCTGCTCGGCGACGAGGACGGCGAACGGGGCGCCGACGGCGCAGCCGACCACGCCGGCGATGGTGCCGTCGTCGAGCGCGAACTCGACCATGTCGGTGTGGTAGCAGGCCCAGTGCGGGCTCGGTGTGCCGCGGCCGGAGCGGTGGAGATAGCGCGCCAGGTCGCCGTCCGGGTCGAGCACGCAGAGCGCGGGGACCGGGCCTTCGGGCAGGCCGCGCTGGCGCCGGGCTTCGCGGAGCAGGTGCTCCGGGCGGAACACCGACGGCTCGGCGTGGTCGTCGGCGCGCCAGGATGCGGTCATGGCCGGCTCAGCTCAACCGCGCTTTCAGCACTTCGTTGACGAGCGCCGGGTTGCCTTTGCCGGCCATCGCCTTCATCACCTGACCGACGAAGAAGCCGAACAGCTTGTCCTTGCCGGAGCGGTATTCGGCGAGCTTGTCGGGGTTGGCGGCGAGCACCTGGTCGACGGCGGCCTCGATCGCGCCGGTATCGGTCACTTGCCGCAGGCCGCGCTGCTCGACGATGGACGAGGGCCCCTGCCCGGTCTCGACCATGGCTTCGAACACTTCCTTGGCGATGCGGCCGTTGATGGTCTTGTCGGCCAGCAGGTCGAGCAGCTCGCCGAGGGCGGCGGCCGAGACCGGGGTGGTCTCGATGGTGCGGCCGGTGCGGTTCAGGGCGGCGAAGAAATCGCCCATCATCCAGTTCGCGGCGAGCTTGGCGTCGCGGCCCGCAGCCACCGTCTCGTAGAAGGCGGCGGTCTCCTTCTCGGCCACCAGCACGGCGGCGTCGTAGGGCGAGAGGCCGTAATCCCCCACGAAGCGGGCGCGCTTGGCATCGGGCAGCTCGGGCAGGGTCGATTTCAGCTGGGTCACCCAATCCTCGTCCAGCACGAGCGGCAGCAGGTCGGGGTCGGGGAAGTAGCGGTAATCGTGGGCGTCTTCCTTGCTGCGCATCGAGCGGGTCTCGCCGCGGCCGGGATCGAACAAGCGGGTCTCCTGGCTGACGGTGCCGCCCTGCTCCCAAACCTCGATCTGGCGCCGCGCCTCGGCCTCGACCGCCTGCATGACGTAGCGGATCGAGTTGACGTTCTTGACCTCGCAGCGGGTGCGGAACGGCTCGCCGTGCTTGCGGACGGAGACGTTGACGTCGGCGCGCATGGAGCCTTCCTCCATGTTGCCGTCGCAGGTGCCGAGGTAGCGCAGGATGGTGCGGAGCTTGCGCAGATAGGCGCCGGCCTCCTCGGGGCTGCGCATGTCGGGCTCGCTGACGATCTCCATCAGGGCGACGCCGGAGCGGTTGAGGTCGATGTAGCTCTTGCTCGGGTGCTGGTCGTGCAGCGACTTGCCGGCGTCCTGCTCGAGGTGCAGGCGAGTGACGCCGATGCGCTTGGTCGAGCCGTCGCCGAGCTCGACCTCGACGACGCCGGCGCCGACGATCGGCTGCTCGTATTGGCTGATCTGATAGCCTTGGGGCAGGTCGGCGTAGAAGTAGTTCTTGCGGTCGAAGCGGCTGACCAGGTTGATTTGCGCGTCCAGGCCGAGCCCGGTGCGCACGGCTTGGGCGACGCACTCGCGGTTGATCACCGGCAGCATGCCGGGAAAGCCGGCGTCGACGAAGCTGACATGGGTGTTGGGCTCGCCGCCGTAGGTCGCCGAGGCGCCGCTGAACAGCTTGGACTGGCTGACCACCTGGGCATGGACCTCCAGGCCGATCACCACCTCCCAGGCGCCGGACGCGCCCTCGATCGTGTAGCTCATGCGGATGCTCCTGCGCGGATGGGCGGCAACGCCTGGAACCCGGCGGCGCGCTCGATCGCGGCAGCCACCGCAAACCCGGTCTCCTCATCGAAGGGACGGGACAACACCTGCAGGCCGAGCGGCAGGCCGCCGGCGTCGAGCCCGGCCGGGACCGAGAGGCCGGGAATGCCGGCCATGTTGGCCGGGACGGTGAAGACGTCGTTGAGGTACATCTTGACCGGGTCGTCCATGTTCTCGCCCTGAGCGAAGGCGGCCGAGGGCGCGGTCGGCGTCAGCAGCGCGTCGCAGGTGCGGAAGGCGTCGGTGAAGTCGCGCAGGATCAGGGCGCGGACCTTCTGGGCCCGCAGGTAATAGGCGTCGTAGTAGCCGGCCGAGAGCACGTAGGTGCCGATCAGGATGCGGCGGCGCACCTCCGGGCCGAAGCCGTCGGCGCGGGTGCGTTCGTAGAGGTCGTTGAGGTCGGCGCCGTCGCGGCGGATCCCGAAGCGGACGCCGTCGTAGCGCGCCAGGTTGGACGAGGCCTCGGCGGGGGCGACGATGTAGTAGGCGGCGAGCGCGTATTTGGTGTGCGGCAGCGAGACGTCGACGGTCTCGGCGCCCTGCTCGCGCAGCCAGCCCAGGCCCTGTTGCCAGAGCGCCTCGATCTCGGGCGGCATGTCGTCGGAGCGGTATTCGCGCGGGATGCCGATGCGCAGGCCGCGGACGCCGCGGCGGCAAGCGGCGGCGAAGTCGGGCACTGGCTGGTCGGCCGACGTGCTGTCCTTAGGGTCGAAGCCGGCCATGCTGGCGAGCAGGATGGCGGTGTCCTCCACGGTGCGGGCGAAGGCGCCGGGGTGGTCGAGCGAGGAGGCGAAGGCGACGACGCCGAAGCGGGAGCAGCGGCCATAGGTCGGTTTGGCGCCGACGATGCCGGTGAACGAGGCGGGCTGGCGGATCGAGCCGCCGGTGTCGGTGCCGGTGGCACCGAGGCAGAGCCGGGCCGAGACGGCGGCCGCCGAGCCGCCCGACGAGCCGCCGGGGACGAGCTTGCGGTTGTCGGTCTGGGTCCAGGGGCTTTCGACCGGGCCATAGGCCGAGGTCATGTTGGACGAGCCCATGGCGAACTCGTCGAGGTTGGTCTTGCCGAGGAAGACAGCGCCGTCGCGCTTGAGGTTGGCGGTGACGGTGCTTTCGTAGGGCGGGACGAAGGGTTCGAGGATCTTGCTGCCGGCCGTGGTGCGGATGCCGGCGGTGCAGAACAGGTCCTTGATCCCCAGCGGGATGCCGAGCAGCGGGCGATCCTCGCCCTGGGCGCGCGCGAGGTCGGCGGCGGCGGCTTCGGCGCGGGCCTGGTCGGCGGTGACGGTGATGTAGGCGTTCAGGCGGGGGTTGAGCTGCTCGATTGCGTCCAGATGCGCCGCGGTGAGTTCGGCGGCGGAAATCTCCCGCCGTTGCAGGCGCGCGCGGGCGTCGACGAGGGAGAGGTCGGTCAGCATCATTCGACCACCTTGGGCACCGAGTAGAGCGCCCCTGCCCGCTCGGGCGCGTTGGCCAGCACGGCCTCGCCGATGCCGCCATCGGTCACGACGTCGTCGCGCATGCGCATGGCCATGCTGGCGCCGCCAGTCAGCGGTTCGATGCCGTCGACGTCGACCTCGTTGAGCTGTTCGATCCAGCCGAGGATGCCGTTCAGCTCGGCCTGCACGCGCGGCACGTCGGCCTGCTCGAGATGCAGGCGGGCGAGCTTGGCGATGCGGAGAACCGTCGCGGGATCGAGCGACATGAAGGGATCCTGATGATGGTTGGGGCGGCCCGGCTGTGATACCGGCGCGCATGGCCCTTGTCACCATGACCGCGCTCCGGGCGCAACTGCGGCGCGGCTGGCGGCTGATCGGGCTGGACCCGGGCGCCAAGACGATCGGGGTGGCGCTGTCGGATGTGAGCCTGATGATTGCCTCGCCGTATGGGTCGCTGCGGCGAGGCAAGCTGGGGGCGGTGGCGGCCGAGGTGACTGAGATCGCGCGCAAGCACGAGGCAGGCGGATTGGTGATCGGCTGGCCGTTGTCGATGGATGGCAGCATGGGCCCGGCGGCGCAGGCGGCGCGCGACTGGGGGCTGGCGCTGTCGGACGCAACCGGGCTTGCGGCGGCGCTGTGGGACGAGCGGCTGTCGTCTTCGGCAGTGAACCGGTTCCTCATCGGCGAGCTGGATCTGAGCCGGAGCAAGCGCGCTGCGGTGGTGGACGGGATGGCCGCCGCCTACACGCTGCAGGCAGCTCTCGATTCGAGCACGGGACGAGAAGCCTGATCCCCGACGCCGCGTTGGCGTGCGCATGATCATTATTTTTGAGGTCCGATCGTGAGCGGCGGCTTGCTGGCTCTGCTGGATGACGTCGCGGCCTTGACCAAGGCGGCGGCGGCGTCGCTGGACGACGTGGCGGCGCAGTCGTTCAAGGCGGGCGCCAAGGCGGCCGGCGTGGTGATCGACGATGCGGCGATGACGCCGACCTATGTCACGGGCCTGGCAGCGTCGCGCGAATTGTCGATCGTGCGGAAGATCGCGCTCGGCTCCTTGCGCAACAAGCTGCTGTTCCTGCTGCCGGCTGCTGTGGCGCTCGGTGCGTTCGCGCCATGGGCCATCACGCCGCTTTTGATGCTCGGCGGGGCTTATCTGAGCTACGAAGCGGCGGAGAAGGTGCTGCATGCGATCTGGCCAGCCAAGGAGCATGCGGCCGAGAGGGTAGTCAGCGAGGACGCCCGCGTTCGGGGCGCAATCCAGACCGATTTCATCCTGTCCGGCGAAATCATGGCGATCACGCTGAGCACGGTGGCTGGATCAGCGTCGTGGGTGCAGGCGTTGGTGCTGGGTGGGGTCGGCGCGGCGCTGACCGTGCTGGTCTACGGGGCCGTCGCGGTGATCGTGAAGCTGGACGACATTGGTTTGGCGCTGGCCGGCATGGGCAGCGGCGCGGTGCGGGCGATCGGGCGCGGCATGGTGGTCGGCGTGCCTGTGCTGCTGCGCGTGCTGTCGATCGTCGGCACCGCGGCGATGGCCTGGGTCGGCGGCGGGATCATTCTGCACGGGCTCGAGGGCCTTGGCTGGGTGGCGCCGGCGCATCTGGTCCATGACTGGTCAGCCGCGTCCGGACCCGGCGCCTGGTTCGTCACCGCCGGGCTCTCGGGCCTGTTGGGAGTGGCGCTCGGGGTGATGCTGATGCCGGTGGGCTGGGCGGTGGCGCGGGCGCGGGCACCGGTGGCGGCCTAAGACAGGCCGATGAGTGCGGCCAGCTTGGCCCGGATTTGGGCCAGTTCGGCCGGACCGATACGGCCCTTTTTCTGTGCGTTTCGGGCGCGCCAGTCCTGGCTTTTGACCTGGTCCGCCAGAGCCACGCTCGGCGGCGTGCCGGCCAGCGGCACCTCGAATGGGTAGCCCTTGATGCGGGTGGTGGTCGGGCAGCAGAGGATCAAGCCGGAGCGTGCGTTGTAGGTGGCCGGACTGAGCACAATTGCGGGGCGGTGGCCCGCCTGTTCGTGCCCCGCCTGTTCGTGACCGGCTTGGGGATCGAATTGCAGCCAGACCACGTCACCGGCTTCGGGGACGAAGCCTGGCTTCACCAGACCTCGCCGCCGACCGGTGGGTCGGGTGGGTCGGGCTCATGTCGATTGTCGTCGGTGATCGCGGCGACGAGCGTGTCGAGGTCGTAGCGGGCCGGCTGGATCGGCTCGATGACGATGCGGCCGTGCTCTTCGCGTATGTCGACGGGCTGGTCCAGGCGCACGCAGGCGGCGTCCAGCACAGAGGACGGGATACGCACCGCGGCGCTGTTGCCCCACTTCTTGATGACAGCCTGAATCGGTCCTGCCTCCTCTACGTCTCTACATGGTAGATACGCCGGGTTTTGTCTACGGTGGCGGTACCGGGTCGCAGGCGGCGCTGGCGGCGCGGGAGAGGACCAGCATGCGGCGGGCGGCGACGCTGGCGCCGGCGACGTCGCCGATTGCATGGGCGAGGAGCGGACTGGAGATCAGGGCGTGGGCGGCGGTGTTGCCGGCGAACTCGACCGCGCCGACCAGGGTGGCCGACATCGCGGTCCGGCGCAGCAGCGAGAGCGTGCCGAACAGGCCGGGGCGGACACCGTAGAGGGCGGCGATCTGGCGCACGAGGCGCACGCCGCGCCAGGCGACGAAGGCGACATCGAGGGCGGGGGACGGCATGGCGGCGATGCCGGCCACGACTTGGACCGCGGCGGAGCGGCCGAGGGTCTCGGCGGAGTCGCGCAGGCGTTGGCCGGGTCCGGCGCGCAGAAGGGCGAGGGCGGCGTCGGGATCGTTGATCTCGCGCAGGGCCGGCAGCAGCGCCGGGTCGGTCTCCTGCGCCCAGTCGCGCGCGGCCGCGGCGATGCGGCCGGCTTCCCCCGAGGCCAGATCGGCGCGCAGCTTGTCGACATGGCGCAGCGCCAGCAGCGCCCGCAATTCCCGCCACAGGCCGGCGAATAGCAGGCCAAACCCGGCCACGGCGACGGCCAGCGTGGCCCAGCCCAGCCACGCCGAGCGGGCAAACTGGTCGCTGACGAAGTTGGCCGCACCCAGCCCGGCGAAGCCAAGCGCCAGCACGCTCACGCCGGCCAGCGCCAGCGCGGGCGTGGTCAGGCGCGGGGTCGTGTCGGGCATCAGCACGATCGGCTCGGCCTCGAGCCGCGGGGCGGCGCGGGTCTCGAGCTCGAAGAAGGGTTCCGGGGTCATAGCAGGTCGTCCAGCAGGAACAGCAACAACGCGTCGAGGCCGATATTCGGCACGCCGGCGCGCCCGCCCTCGGGCAGGCGCAGCGGCTCGAATTGCGGTAGTTGCAAGAATTTGTGGGCCCAGAACTCGGGGCCGGGGGCGCGATCGGGCACCTCGCCCGGGTAGGAGCGGGCTGGGGTGTCGTCGCCGATGCGGCGGCCCCGCACCGCCGAGAGGGCGTGCTCGCCGACGTTGAGGACGATGTCCTCGGTGCAGCGGACCGCGCCGAGAGCGAAATAGCCGGCGCGGACGTTGACCGTGGGCGCGGCGACGTGGCGCAGCAGGGCGGCGAGGTTGCCGCGCTGGCGCTCGGCGACGTGGTCCGACTTGGTGGCGGCAAACGCCACGCGGGATAGCACCGGCGGCGGCCAGCGCAGCTGCCCGAGCGCCATCGCCGCCTCCAGCCAATCCCGCTCCCAGCGTAGCGAGGCGGACGCATCCCTGAGGGCCGCGCTGAGATCGCCAAAGGCGCCGGCGCCGGCATGCAGCGCGGAGAGCAGGTCGACGAGGACCACCATGCGATCGAGCTGGCCGAACAGCGGGTCGGACAACTCGCGCTGCGCGGCCTCCTTGTAGGCCTCGAAGCGCTGCGCCAGCAGATCGTGCAGGCCGCCGCGGCCGCGCATGGGGAAGAACGCGATCCAGGCCGGCTCGGCGCCTGGCGCGGGCATCAGGAAGCGGCCCGGCTGCAGCAACGCCATCCCGGCATCGCGCAGCCGGGTCAGCAAGTCGCGGTAGAGGCGGTGGCCGGTGGCGGCCAGGGCCTCGTCGGCGGCGGCCTGGGCGGGCAGAGCGGTCGCGAACGCCAGGAACGGCGCCGCCTCGGGCCGCCCCTCGAGCCGCTGCAGGGTCGCCTGGGACCAGGTGGAGAAGTCCTGCCGCAGCAGTGGAAGATCAAGCAGCCACTCGCCGGGATAGTCGAGGAACTCGAGGCGGAGCGCGAAGGGCGGCAGCGCGCTGGCCAGCCCGGTGCGCGGGATCGACAGGTCGAGCGCCAGCAGCGAGGCGGCGTCGGTGCGGGCCGGCCAGGCGGGCGGGTCTTGCGCCAGGGCGGCCAGATGCCCGGCGACGTCGAAGCGCGGCAGGCTCGCCGCACCGGACGGGGCGACGACGACACGCGGCCGCCGTGCGCCCAGCCGGGCCGAAAGCGCCGGCAGGACCGGCCGCCCCGCCCCGAGTGCGAGCAGATTGGCCGCCATCGAGGTCAGGAACGCCGTCTTGCCGGCGCGCGCCAGCCCGGTCACGCCGATGCGCACGGTCCGCCCGACGAGGATGTCGAGCGGCAGGCGCCAGTTCAGGTCCACGGTCCGGTCCCGGAGGAGCCTGGGCTCAGGCGCGCTGGATCAGCTCGATCTTGTAGCCGTCGGGGTCCTCGACGAAGGCGATCACGGTCTTGCCGAACTTCACCGGTCCGGCCTCGCGCGTGACCGTCACGCCGGCCTGCTTGAGGTCGTCGCAGGCCTTGTAGACGTCGGGCATGGCGACGGCGAGGTGACCGAAGCCGGCGCCGAGATCGTAGCCCTCGGTCTGGTCCCAGTTGAAGGTCAGCTCGAGCACGGCGGTGTCGCTCTCGTCGCCGTAGCCGACGAAGGCGAGGGTGTACTTGCCGTCCGGCACCTCGCTGCGGCGGAGCTCCCGCATGCCCATGTGCTTGGTATAGAATTCGACGCTGCGGTCGAGGTCCTTGACGCGCAGCATCGTGTGCAACAGTCGGCTCATGGCGTTGTCCCCTTGGCTGAGGCCGCGGGATCGGGTTCGATCCCGATCAGGAAGAGCCCCGCGGCGTCGGCCGCTTCGATACAGCCGGCGGTGTCGGTCAGCAACGTGCCGCCGGCCTCGAAGGCGACGCCCCGCAGGCCGGAAGCGGCGGCCGCGCGCAGCGTGGCGGGGCCGATGGTGGGCAGGTCGGCGCGGCGGTCCTGGCCGGGCTTGACGAGTTTGACGAGGACGCCGCCGGGTCCCGGGCGGGCAAGCGAGGCGGCGCGGGCCATCATCGCGTCGGTGCCTTCGATCGCCTCGACCGCGAGCACGATCCCTTGCTGCACGACGCATCCCTGCCCGACATCGACGGCGCCGAGCGCGCGGATGACGACCGAGGCGCGGGCGATGTCGGCCAGGGCGGCCGTGTCGGGACGCACCTGGCCGAGCACACCGGCCGGGCCCACGGCCTCGGTCAGCACCTCGTGCGCGCCGACGACGCGGAAGCCTTCCTCGCCCAGCACCCGCACCACAGCCGCGAGCAGCCCGTCATCGCCGGCAAAGGCGGCCCGGCCGATCCGCGCCAGGATGCGCACCCCTTCCGCGTCGGGCCGGATATCGGCTAGCGAGGGCCGGCGCACGGGGCCGATCAGCACGACGTCCGTGCACTGATGCTGGCGCAGCGACGACAGGATCTCGCCGGCGGCGCCCATGCGGATGTCCGCGTGCGGGAACGGGGCGACGACCGCGGCCTCGGCAAAACCGCGCAGCGCGACCACGAAAACCGGGCGCCCGGCGGCGCGCGCGGCGGCTGCGACCCGGCCGGGCAGCGGTCCGCCGCCAGCGATCACGCCCAATGCTGGGCCGTTACTCACGGCGGCAGGTATTTTGCTTGCATGTGTCGTCCCGCGTCTTTTAAGGGTTACCGCGGAATAATTTCCGGGTGCGGCTATGAGCGACGACGTCGATCCAACGGCCCAGGGGCTCCTGCGCTGCCTGCAGGCATTGGCCGACGAGGCCGCCATTTTGAACCTGGCGCGCACGTTCGCGGCACTGCAGGAAGCGGTCGCGGCCTGCGCCGAGGAGAGCGGGCTCTCGCATCCCCGGGCGACAAGGCGGCTTGCCGCCGATCTGGTCCACTAGCTCAGGCGTCTCCGTCGTGGACGGCGACGCTGGCGCGGATCAGGCCACGTTTGCTGGCCGTCGCCGCGAAGTCCAGCACCTCGGCGACCAGCGCGTCATCGCCATCGCGCGTGCGCACCTCGCCCATTCGATCGGCCAGCACGCCTTCGCCCCAGAACAGATCGCGCACCGCCGCCCGTAGCCGCAGGAGTTGCGCGCGATCCACCCCGCGGCGGCGCAGCCCGATCACGTTCAGCCCGGCCAGGCGGGCGCGATTGCCGATGACGCTGCCGAACGGGATCACGTCCGCCTCGACGCCGGAGACGCCGCCGATCATGGCGCCGCGGCCGATGCGGACGAACTGGTGGATCGCCGCCGAGCCGCCGACCACGGCGTTGGCGCCGATCGTGACATGACCGCCCATGACGACGTTGTTGGCGATCACGACCTGGTCGCCGATGTCGCAATCATGGGCGACGTGGACCACGGCCATCAGCAGGCAGTCCGCGCCCACCCGCGTCAGCCCGGTGCCGGTCACGGTGCCGCGGTGGATCGTGCAATGTTCACGGATCTGGGTCCGGGCGCCGATCTCGCAGCGCGTCCGCTCGCCCTTGTATTTGAGGTCCTGCGGCGCGAGGCCGACAGTGCAGAAGGGATAGAGCAACGCACCGGCGCCCACCACGGTGTCGCCATCGACGACGACGTGCGAGACCAGGCGGACGTCGTCGTGCAGTTCGACCGCGGCGCCGACATGGCAGAACGGGCCGATCTCGACCCGCGCGCCGAGCCGGGCCCCGGCTTCGACGATGGCGGTCGGATGGATCATCGTTTGGTGCCGGCGCGGCATCCCGGCGACAGGTGAGACAAGGTCAAGCATTGTTGCACCTTAGGCAGGGCCCCGATTCCGGCCAAGACAAGCATTATTGCCGAGCGTATCGGCGCGTCACTGGTCCATGATCATGGCGGAGAAGGTGGCTTCGGCCACGGCGCCGCCATCGACGCGGGCGACGCCGGTGAACTTCCAGACATTGCCGCGGCTGCGGACCTTGGAGACGTGGATGCGGAGCTGGTCCCCCGGGACGACGGGCCGGCGGAACTTAGCCGCCTCGATGGTCATGAAGTAGACCAGCTTGCCCGCTGAATGCGGCCCGAGAGTCTCGACCACTAGCACGGCGGCGGTCTGGGCCATCGCCTCGACGATGAGGACGCCGGGCATGACGGGGTGGCCGGGGAAGTGGCCCTGGAAGAAATGTTCGTTGACGGTCACGTTCTTGAGACCGATCGCCGATTCGTCACGGATCATGTCGACGATCCGATCGATCATGAGCATGGGATAGCGGTGCGGAATCGCGTGCTGGATGCGCGTGACGTCGAGCACTTCTCCGCCTGTGGTCGCGTCCCTTGGGGACTGGGTGCCATCCATTCCGGTCAATCCGACGACTGATTGCCGGCATTCTTGGGCCGGCGCGCGAGCTTTCGCAATGTGGCGACCCCGCGGAAGAATTCACGAACCGGCTCGGCCGGGCTGCCCACCACATCGGCGCCGGCTGCGACGTCGCCCATCACGCCTGCCTGCGCGCCGATACGGGCGCCTTTGCCGATCTTGAGGTGGCCGGTCAAGCCTGCCTGGGCGGCCACGACCGCGAAGTCTTCCAGCGTGGTCGAGCCCGAGATGCCGGCCTGCGCCACGATGACGCAGCAGCGGCCGAGGCGGACGTTGTGACCGATCATGACGAGGTTATCGAGCCGGGAGCCGGCGCCGATCACCGTATCCTGGGTCGACCCACGGTCGATCGTGCTGTTGGCGCCAACCTCGACGTCGTCTTCGAGCAGGACGCGGCCGAGCTGCGGCACGGTCAGGAAGCCCTGGTCTGTCTGCGCAAAGCCGAACCCTTCCTGCCCGATCCGGGCGCCGGGAAGCAGATTGACGCGATCGCCGAGCACGGCATGGCTGAGACTGACCAAGGCGCCGATCCGGCAGTCGGCGCCGACGATGACGCCGGGCCCGATCACGGCTCCCGCACCGACGCGCGACCGCGCCCCGATCGACGCGCCGGCAGCGATCACCGCCAGCGGGCCGATCTCGGCGCTGGAGTCGACCGCCGCGCCGGCCTCGACGACGGCGAGCGGATGCACCCCGGCCCGCGCCGGGGCCGGAGGATGGAACAACGCGGCGACGCGGGCCCAGGCCACGTAGGGCGCCTTGGTCTGCAGCGCGACGGATCCCTCCGGCACCGATCCGGCCAGTTCGGGCGCGACGATCACCGCGCCGGCCCTGGTCGTGGCCAACAGATCCGCATAACGGCGGTTGTCGAGGAAGCTCACCTCGCCGGGCCCGGCCGTCTGCAGCGGCGCAACGCCGTGCAGCATCAGCGCCGCGCCCCCGGCGTCGGCGCCAGCCGTGGCGGCGACGTCCGCCAGGCTATGCGGGCCGGTTCGCGCGAAGAAGCGAGGGTCGCCCGGGCCGGGTGACACGTCCTGCACCGACGGTTTGACCTCGACTACCTTCGCGCCGGGGCCGCGCCGCGCGCCGGCGGTGCGGCAGGCGCTGCCGGCGGCGACGCGGGCGCGCCGGCGGGCGCCGATGCCGGCGTCGCACCCGGGGCGGCGGGCGGGGTGACCGCGGCCATCGGCGGCTCGACGCCGTCGGCGGGCAGAGCGACGGTGGGCAGCACCTTGTTCAACTGCTCGACCACCAGCTCGGTGATGTCGAACTCGTTGACGTTGAGTGCGACCTGGGCCCGGTGCAGCACGAGGTTCATGCTCCGGCTCTCGGCGACCTGGCGGATGACCAAGACCAGCATGCGCTCGATCTGGGCCAGGCCGTACTGGCCGGCCTGCTGGATGATGCGGTTGCGGTCGCGGAAGGTGCGCTGCGCGGTGGTGATACGGTCCTGCAGCTCCTTTTCCTTGGCGCGGATCTGCTCCGGGTTGAGTTTGCTGCGCTCGTTGGCGAGCGATTGCTGCATCTCGCGCCAGACGAGCTGCTCCTTCTGGGCGTCCACGTTGAGCTTCTCGCGACGCTCGCTGATCGTCTTCTCGATCTGCTGCGCCGCGGTCGAGGCGCGCATGATTTCGGGGATGCCGAGCACGCCGATGGCAGCGGCTGGTGGGGCGACGCCCTTGGCCATGGCCGGCAGTTCCGGGGCCGGCGGCAGCTGCAGCTGCATCGGCGGACCCTGCTGCTCTTCGGGACCCTGTCCGGCGCCGGGTCCGGCGATGGGGCCCGGCGGCTCGTTCTGCGGCATGACGGATTGCGCCGCCGCCGGGCGACGGGGCTGCGCCTGGGGACGCGGGGCGGGCGCGGGGCGCGCCGGCTGGGCGGCGGGCGGGATGAAATAGCCCGGGTTGGACTGCGCCCGCGCCGGCGCCGAGCCGAAGGCGGCCAACAGGAGGGCGGCCGTGCAGGCCGAGATGAGGGAGAGGCGGGATGTGGGCAAGCTAGAACCTCGTTCCGAAGCCGAAGCGGAAAAGCTGGGTCTGATCGTAGCGGCGCTTGAGGACGGGCTCGGCGAGATCGATATTGATCAAGCCGAACGGGGTCTTCCACGACACGCCGACGCCGGCGCCGACGCGCGGGGTGGCGTCGTCGAACACCGTCGTGCCGGGTAGCGCGGTGACCTTGGAGAGCGAGCCGACGTCGACGAAGGCGCGGCCGGAGAGGCCAAGATCGGCCGAGATCGGCAGCGGGAAGCGCAGCTCGGTGGTGCCAGTGTAGATTGCCCGGCCGCCGATGCTGTCGACCGTGTTCGCGCCGATGGCGTGCGGGCCGGCGCCGCCGGCCTGGAAGCCGCGGAGGTTGTCGCCGCCGAGGAAGAACCGGTCGATGATCTTTTCCTGCGCCCCGTCGATCTGCGCCAGATAGCCTGCGCCGGCCGACAGCGCCACGAGCCACTCGTCGTCGCCGGTGAGGCGCTCGAGCGGAATGTAGTAGGAGCCGTCGACCTTCGAGCGCACGTATTTGGCGTTACCGCCGATGCCGGCAAAGTCCACGCCGACTCGGAGGATGCCGCCCGCACGCGGATCGACGCGGCTGTCGCGGTAGTCGAACGACACGGTCGTCCCGAGCTGCGACAGGACCGACTGGCCCGCCTGGTTGGTGATGTAGATGCTGGCGCCGGACTGGATGTTATACACGTTCCGCGAGACCAGCGTGTAGGTCCAGGCCTGGCGCAGATGCTCGTTGAACTCGTAGCCGAGGCGGAGCGCGCCGCCGGTGCGCCGTTCGCTGTAGGACGCGATGGTCTGGTTGTTGTTCCGGATATGGAACAGGTCGAACCCTGCGACCAGGTTGCGGTCGAGAAAGTAAGGGTCGGTGACCGACAGGTCCACCTGGCTGCTCCTCTGCGCCAGGATGCCGTTGATGCCGGCGTCGATGCCGGTGCCGACGAAGTTGCGCTCGCGCAGGCCGACGTTGATCAGCGCGCCGGCATCGGTGGAGTAGCCGCCGCCGAGGGTGAGTTCGCCGGTGGCCTTTTCGTCGACGACGGTTTCGACGATGGCCTTGTCGGCGCCGGTCCCGGGCACGGGCCGCACGGTGACGCCGTTGAAGTAGCCGAGGTCCTGCAGCCGCTGCCTCGTCTGGCGCGCGGCGACGGCGTCGAACGCGTCGCCTTCGGCAAGGCGGAACTCGCGGCGGATCACCTTGTCCTTGGTGCGGGTGTTGCCGGAGATGTCGATGCGCTCGACGTAGACGCGCGGTCCCTCGCCGATGTCGAACACGAGGTCGACCGTGTGCTTGGCGCGGTCGCGGGCGATACGGGGTTTGACCTCGACGAAGGCGAAGCCGCGCTGCTGGATGGCTTCCTGCAGCGCCGTCGAGGTCTTTTCGACCGCGTCGCCGTCATAGGTGTCGCCGGTGCCGATCCGCAGCAGCGGCTTGAGCGTCTCTGGGTCGAGGTTGCGCAGCTTGCTGTCGATGTCGACCTTGCCGACCGTGTAGCGCTCGCCCTCGTTGATGACGAAGGTGAGCAGGAAGGCGGAGCGGTCGGGGGCGAGCTCGGCGGTGGCGGTCTTGACCTCGAAATCGGCGAAGCCGTTCTTGAGGTAGAAGCGGCGCAGCAGCTCCTTGTCGAAGTTGACGCGCTCGGGGTCGTATTGGTCGCTGTTGGACAGGAAGCGCCAGAACGCCTCCTCGCGGCTGGCGATGACCTCGCGCAAACGGTTTTCGGAGAAGGCGTGGTTGCCGACGACGGCGATGCGGCTGACCAGCGTGGTCGCGCCTTCGTTGATCTCGAACACCACGTCGACCCGGTTCTGGTCGAGGCGGATGATCTTCGGCTCGACGGTCGCGGCGTAGCGTCCGCCCTTGGCGTAGGCGTTGAGCATGCGCTGGCGGTCGGCCTGGGCGAGCTGGGGGGTGAAGACGGCGCGCGAGCGGAGCTGGGCGACGGCGCGGAGCTGCTCGTCGGTGAGCTTGCGGTTGCCCTCGAAGGCGATGCGGTTGACGATCGGGTTCTCGACGACGCGGACGACGAGGGTGCTGCCCTGGCGCTGCAGGGTCACGTCCTGGAACAGACCGGTCGAGAACAGGCTCTTGAGGCTGCGGTCGACCCGCTCCGGGTCATAGGCGTCGCCGGGCTGGAGCAGCATGTAGGAGCGGATGGTGCCGTCCTCGATTCGCTGGTTGCCCTCGACCTTGATGGCGCTGATGGTGCCGCCGGCGACGGGGGCGGCGGGCGTTGCGCGCGGCCGGGCACGGGTCTGTGCGGCAGCCTCGGAGACGGCGAGGCCGGTCGCAAGCACCGGCAACAGGCAGATCGTGGCCATCAGCTTGGCGCGAAGCGTGGGCAAAAGGCAGACCCTCCAGACGAACGGACGCTGCTCGTCCGGGGCGGACTCGTCGTGTTCGAAGCGCTGCTTCTAAGCGCGCCCCGAGTGCAGGGCAACAGCGCCGCGGTTGCAGCCGCGATCGGTTCGGAACGGTCAGCCTTCCCGGCAGCCGGCCGGGCTTGCGATCAGCCCTTGAGGAAGCCGACCAGGCGCTCGGCCTCGGTCACGATCGGGTCGCAGACGGCGGCGGCGCGGCCGGCGCCATCGTGCAGGATCCGGTCGATCTCGGCCGGGTCGGCCAGCAGGCGCCTGGTCTCGCCCGCGATCGGCGAGAGCTTGGCGACCAGCAGCTCGGCCAGCGCCTCCTTGAAGGCGCCGAACCCCTTGCCGCCATGGTCGCGCAGCACGGCGGCCGCGTCGCGATCCTCGAGTGCGGCCATGATGCCGACCAGGTTGCGCGCTTCCGGCCGGCCTTCGAGCCCCTCGGCGCCCGAGGGCAGCGGCTCGGGGTCGGTCTTGGCGCGGCGCACCTTGAGCGCGATCGTGTCGGCATCGTCGGTCAGGTTGATGCGGCTCTGGTCGGAGGGGTCCGACTTGCTCATCTTCTTGGTGCCGTCGCGCAGGCTCATCACCCGCGTCGCCTCGCCGAAGATCAGCGGCTCGATGGCGGGGAAGAAGTCGACGCCGTAATCGTGGTTGAATTTCTGCGCGATGTCGTTGGCGAGCTCGAGATGCTGGCGCTGGTCGTCGCCGACCGGGACGCGGGTGGCGTGATAGGCCAGGATGTCGGCGGCCATCAGGTTCGGATAGATATACAGCCCGGCCGAGACGTTCTCGCGGTCCTTGCCGGCCTTGTCCTTGAACTGGGTCATTCGGTTGAGCCAGCCGAGCCGGGCGACGCAGGTGAAGATCCAGCCGAGCCGGACATGGGCGGGGACGGCGGACTGGTTGAACAGGATGTGGGCCTTGGGGTCGACGCCGCAGGCGAGCAGCGAGGCGGTCATCTCGCGCGTGGCGGCGGCTAGGCCGGCCGGATCCTGGAATACGGTGATCGCGTGCAGGTCGACCACGCAGTAGATGCATTCGTGGTCGCGCTGCAGCGTCACCCAGTTTCGCAGGGCGCCGAGATAGTTGCCGAGCGTGGGCACGCCCGAAGGCTGGATGCCGGAGAAGATGCGCTGCATGGGCTGGATATCGTCCGGCGCGATCCGTCCGGTCAAGCCGCCAGGGCCTGGGTGCGGACCAGCCGGGCGTAGACGCCGTCGTGGCGCAGCAGCTCGGCGTGCGTGCCCTGCTCGACCGCCTCGCCATCGGCGATGGCCACGACCAGGTCGGCGTCGCGCACGGTCGAGAGCCGGTGGGCCACCACGATGGTGGTGCGGCCTTGGCGCAGGCGGGCGAGCGTGGCCTGCACGGCGGCCTCGCTCTCGGCGTCGAGCGCGCTGGTGGCTTCGTCGAGCAGCAGGATGCGCGGATTGCGCAGCA
>JAABUK010004451.1_pt1 | contig 22760 bp, 14 predicted proteins | sample 5559141 | NCBI WGS metagenome assembly JAABUK01 (sample SAMN10711869, study PRJNA513367) | rock metagenome | isolation source: Antarctica rocks | place: Antarctica: Victoria Land, Pudding Butte nord | collected 2016-01-03
CACGGGACTGAGGGAACCCCCGATTGAACCTACTGGAGAGCCGGATGATGCGAAAGTATCAAGTCCGGTTCGGAGGGGGGCGGCGGAGACGGGGCCGTAAGGCAACCGCGCCGACCGCCCACCCTACTCGCACCGAGCCTCGACCTCACACGGATTCGCGTCGCCCCCCACCCCTCGCGGACCATCGAATGTCCTGTTCTCACCGCGGTCGAAATCCCCGGCCTTCCCGAACGACGAACGGGATAGTATCATTGTGATACCACGGCCAATCGTGTCGGTCTTGAACCGCCGGAGACACCGATGCCCGATATCCTGATCCGCGACCTGAAGCCAACGACCCACGACCTGCTCCGTCGCAGGGCCGAGGCGTCCGGCCGTTCGCTCCAGGCCGAGGTCCAGATGATCCTGGATTCCGCGGCCCGTGCATCCGACGTCGACGCCGCCCGCCAGCTGGCCGATCGGATCACGGTCCGCCTGTCCGGCGGAGAGCACCCCGACAGCGCCGACCTGGTCCGCGAGGTGCGAGACCGATGAGTAGCATCTCCGATCTCGGGCCCGGGCCGGGCGACCGATCCGGAGCGTCTCCCACTCCCGGGCCCTCCGAAGCTTCCCCCGGGGTGGTGCTCCCGCCGATGTCCTACGTGGTCGACACCAGCGTGGCGCTCAAGTGGTACATCCCCGAAGCGGGCTCTCCCGAGGCGAGGCTCTACATGGGCGCCGGCATCGACCGTCATGCACCGGACCTCCTCCCGCTGGAGGGCGCACACGCCCTCCTGAAGAGGACCCGGGGCGGCAATCCCGCCGCCCGCCTGGCGATCGGAGACGCCCTGATGGTGGCCGAGGCACTCCGGGATGGAGCTCCGATCCGATATCATTCCTGTTGGCCCCTCCTGGCGCCGGCATTGTCGCTGGCGGCGGAGATCGGGGCCTCGGTCTACGACGGACTATTCCTGGCGTTGTCCATCCGTCAGGGCAACCGAGTCGTCACCGCCGATGGCAAGTTTCGCGACAAGATCGAGTTCAGCGGGTACGGATCCCATGTTCGTTGGTTCATGGATCCGCCCTGAATGGGACGCCCGATTGGCGGAAATCCCATCATCGGACGCCGATGCTCCATCACCCCGGCCCGCCCGATTGACGACTCGCCCGCCCTCGGGAGCCGGAGCCACACCGGCGGGACGTCGAGGGCCAGGCCGAGGGCCTCGAGGCATCCGGGCTCCTGCTTCCGGGCGATCGGCCTGCCGGCCGCGAACGGGCCCATCCGCCCGTCGATCCCCGGCAGCCGGGCCGCCCGCGTCCACCGCCGGTGGTCCCGTCCGGAGGCGTTGGGCCGGTGATCCGGGCCACCGAGGTCCGGGGTGGGGCGAAGGAACCCGGTGGCGACCGACAGCCCCGGGGACGGCATCACGATCGGGGCCCCGCGATGGCGGCGACCCGGAAGCGGCCCCGGGGCCCGCGGCGGCCGGCCGTCACCCGGTCGGGGCCCGATCGGGGCCGATGGGCCCCGGGGGACGGCTCGACCCCCCGCCGCCGGATGCCACGCTCAGCAGGCCCTGATGCCCTGACGATCGAAGCCGATCTTGATCCGCCTGAGCAGCTCCCGCTTGACCTGCCAGCGCATGTGCGGCCGCGTCTTGAGGCGGAACTTGATCACGACCCCCAGGCCGGTCATCGCGTCGACCCCGAGCATCTCCGGGTCGCCGAGGATCTGCCCGCGGAACGCCTCCTCCTCGCCCAGCCCTCGGGCCAGGCCCATCAGCAGGTCCATCACACGGTCGACGTCCTCGCCCAGGCCGACCGCGATGCCCAGGACCACGTGGGACCAGCCGTGGGTCAGGTTCCCGACCCGTTTGACCTGGCCGTGCGGGACGAAATGCACGACCCCCTCGATGTCCCGGAGCACGGTCATCCGCAGCGAGATGTCCTCCACGGTGCCGGTGACCTCGCCGAGGTTGATGACGTGGCCCACGCTGTACTGGTTCTCCGCCAGCATCACGAAGCCGGAGAAGTAGTCGCGGACCAGGTTCTGGGTCCCGAAGGCGACCGCGGCCCCGATCACCGCCGCCCCGCCCAGCAGGACGGAGATGTTCAGGCCGGCCTGGTCGAGCACCGCCAGCCCGCCGACGATCGCGATCGAGATGCCGGTGGTGTTGTCGAAGACCCGGAGCAGGGTCGTCGCCCTCCCCTGCCGCTCGGCGGCCGAGTCAACCCGGCCGCGTCGGACCAGGCCGGCCATGATCCCTCGGCCCGCCAGCCGCGCCAGCCACCAGATCGCCAGCATCAGGGCCGCGACGCCCAGGACCCGGGGGGCCTGCCCCTTGAGCCATCGGAGCAGCCGTCGGGGGGCGACGGGGCTCTCCAGGAATCGGACCAGGGCCCGCGCGGCCTCGGCGGCCGATCCCCGCCCGTCGGCCGCCCGCGCGGCCTCGGCCCGATCGGCCCGGAGCCGCTCCTGCAAGGCCCGCGACTCGGCCAGCCGGCCGGCCTGATTCTCGACCTCCTGGCGGGCCTGCTCGACGCGCCGGGCGGCCTCGTCCCGCATCCTCTGGAGTTTCGGGAGGTCGGGCGGCCCGACCGCGGGGGGGGCCGTCTGCCCGAGTCCGCCCCCGGCCTGGAGCGACCGGACCGCCTCCTCGGCGTCCTGGAGGTCGCGGCGGGCGGCCTCGAGCATCTCCCGGGTGCTCTCCAGGTCGCGGCCGACGACGTCGATCCCCCGGTCGAGCCGCTCGACCCGTCGGACGGCGTCGCGCGCCTCGGCCAGCCTGGCGTCCAGCTCCGTCCGGGCCTCGACCAGCCCCTCCTCGGCCGGATCCGAGGGCTCGGGGGGCCTCCCGGCGTCCTGGGGCGTCGCGGCCGGGGGCGAAGGCCCCCGCGACGCCTCGGCGGGCGTCCCGTCGACGGGGGGCGCCGGCCCGGTCGGGTCGCCGGCGGCGTCCGCCGGGTCGACGCTCATCAGCCGGCCGAGCGCGGCCTCCATCAGGGCGATCTTCTCGGAAAGGGTCCGGATCTGCCGGTGGACGGCCTTGCGGCGGTCGATGGACCGATCGAGGGCGTCCCGGGCCGCGGCCCGCTCGCGATCGAGCGCCGCGGCCGCCTCGGCGGGCCTGACCGGCGTCGCGGCGTCGGCGGGGCCGGCGGCCCGCCGCCGCTGGTCCCTCAGGCGCGCGTCGATCGAGCCGAATTGCCGGGTCGCCTGCTCGATCTGGGCGGTGAGGCGGCTGAACTCCTCCTGGAACGAGGTGTGCCACTGACGGTCGGCATCGAGCAGATTGCGGAGGCCGATGATCCTCTCGGCCTGGGTGCTCGGGGGCCCCTCGGCGGGCCCGGCCGGGGCCCTGGCGGCGTCCGTCGGGGTCGATCCCGCCGCGGCCGGGCCCCCGGGGGGCCCGGCCGGGGGGCGATCGCCCGGCGTCGGACGGGGCCAGAGCACGACGGCGGCGACGACGACGCCGGCGACGGAGGCGATGGTGAGGGCGACGCCGCGATGGGTCATGGGCGGATCCCGGTCGGTGTGGCGGAGGGCGGGGGCGGCCAAGGCCGGGCGTCTCGCGGCCGGGGCCCGTGCGGGTCGACTCGCCCCGGGGGGGACTCGGGGGCGACGGCCCGCGACGGGGGGGACGGGCCGCCGATCGGCATCATACAGCGCCGGGCCCCCGGGCGCCGCGACCCGGCCCGGGTCCCGCCCGGGCCGTCCCCGGCCGTGGCCGTGGCCGTCGCCGTCGCCGTCCATGCCCGACACATGGGCCCGGTCGCCGCGATCGTGCGGGCGTCATGGCCGGGCATCGCGTCGAGCCGGCTCAGGATTGCCTCCGTTCGAGCGTCTCGACCCGGGCGCCGGCGACGATCCTGCGTCTCGACCCGGGCCCGACGTCCCGAAAGGCTTCCATCCACCGCATGAATTTGCGGAAGGCAATCCCCCTGTTGATGAAGGGGACGCGATCGGGCGGGATCCGCTCGCCCGCGGGATGGGGGAAAGCGGAGTTGAGCGCGCCCCAATGGGCGAGGAGTCGCGTCGGGGGCCCCGGGCCGCCACCGGGCCTTTCCCGGAAGATGGTGGCGGACGAGGCGTCGCCATCCCGCTCCCGGATGCAGGGGGGAAGGCGGGCCGACGAGGTCGAGCCCGATCCGGATGACGCCGGGCGTCGGATGACGCCGGGCGGACCCGGGGCCGGATCCCATCGGGATCGATCACTATCACCGGACAGGAATTCGACGATGCATTCTCACCTTCGCAATGCGGGCCTGGCGGCCATCTTCTGCGGGCTGATCCTGGCCGCGTCCGACGCGTCGGCCGCGGGCAAGAAGCCCCGGGCCGGCATCACCCGCTCCGGCGGGAGCACCAGCACCAGCACGACCAGCAAGCCCGGCGGCGGTGGCGGCAACGCGGTGGCGACGACGACCTTGAACATCACGCTTTTCGGAGGCTACTACGGGGCGGGCGGCAGCGGCTCGACCGTCGCGACCGGGCTGGCGACCCTGACGTACGACGCCACCCAGACGACCCGGAGCGTGACCGTGACGGCCGCCAACGTGAACCTGCCCGACGGCACCCTCATCCACTTCACGTTCGCCGACAACGGCCTGACGAGCCCCACGGCGTATTACCCGATCTGGGCGAATCATCACGCGGGCGACGCCCACCTCGCTTCCGGCAAGGCGACGCTGGTCCTGAACACCGCCGCCGGCGACGCCGTGCCCCTGCTCGGGACCGCCGGGACCATCACCGTGACCGCGACGAACTCGTCCGGCGTCCCCCTCGGCACGGTGGTCAGCGGGAGCTACAGCACGCTCCCCAGGCAGGGCGGCCGCCCCTGATCCGCACCGACCTCCGCGGCCATCCCGGGGGACGGCGGTCGGACGGCCGTCCCCGCGATCCTCACCCGGCTCTTGACCAGGACCGCGGCGGGCCCGAGCCCGCCGCGGTCCTCGCCACGTCCCGGGGGCGCCGCCCCATCCGGGGCGACGAGGCCCGTCGCGGGGCCGGCGATCGCGGGGGGACGACGAGGGCTCCCCCCTCGACCCGGCCGGCACCGAGGACGATCCGACGTCCGACGTCCCGCTCGCCCCGCGCCGCGATGTCGCCCCCGCGGGCGATCCGGCCTCATCGGCCCGCGAGGAAGCGGGTCGGCACGAAGAGGTACGGGGCCCGGGTCGCGATGCTCCCCGGGTAGGCGAACCAGCCCGGGAGCCCGGGCGCGGTGTAGGCGGGGGCGAGCGTGGGGTCGTTGATCGCGGGGCCGATCGGGTCGCTGATCCCCTCGCCGAGCAGCCGGAATGACAGGGCGGGGGTCGGGCCGCCGGGCGGGGCCACGGCGGCGATCCGGAAGGTGTAAGCCCCGGGGAGCAGGAGGAGGTCCGGCCCGCTCACCGTGTCCCCGGCCGGCGCGGTCAGGGTGGCGACGATGGCCCCCGACCGGTCCAGGACGGTGAGGCGGACGGCCGAGCCCGGCGGCCCGGCCGCCCCGGAGGCGGAGAGGAGCAGGTGCATGAGCTGGCTCTGGCCGACGTACAGGTCGTAGGATCGCGACGGGGCGGTCGCGACCAGGGTGTCGGCGGCGAGCGTCGAGAGCCGCGCGGCGGCGGAGCCGAACTGGGCCACGAGGGCGAAATTGCCCGATGCGGGCGCCCCCGACGCGGTCGCCGGGCCGACCCGGAGGATGTAGTTCCCGCCGGCCCTGGCATCGGCGACCTGCACCGAGAACATCCCGCCCCCGTTGGCCAGGACCTGCGAGGCGACCGGCAGGCCCCGGCCGTCCAGGACCGTCACCCGGGGGGCGGTCCCGTTGAGGTCCAGGGCGCGGAGGGTCACGGTCAGGACCAGGGGCCTGCCGGCGGCCGGCGCGTTGGCCGTCTTGATCCGGTAGAGGGCCACGTCGGACGGCCCGGCGATGCTCCCGATCGCCTCGTAGTGCGAGTTCGCCGCGAAGCCCGGCGAGGGGGCGAGCGTCGGCGCCGCGCCCGGGTCGTCGCCGCCGTGGCCGGCGTTGAAGAACGCCAGCGAGGGGGAGTAGAAGATCGAGGCGATGTCGTTCGGGCCCAGCGACTGGTACGGACCGCGGAGGACGGTGTCGACGGCCGCCGATCCGACCCGGGACGTGGAGTCGAAGGTGACGGCCAGCCCGTAACTCCCGATCCCGAAGGCGTCGGCCGTGGCCCCCCGGACCTGGGCGTAGTAGGTGGCGTTGGGGTCGATCGGCCCGAGGTGCAGGGTGACCACGTCGCCGAGGCCGCTGGCAACCTGGGCGTCGGCCAGGACATGCCCCCGGGCGTCGAGGATGGTCAGGTGCGGGGCCAGCAGGCTGATCCCCGCCGACTGGAGCCGGATCGTGGCCGTCCCCCGGTAATTCCCCGGGGCCCGGAAGGCATAGACGTCGACGTCCCGGCCCGTGGACACGTCGCCGTAGCCGACCAGGGGGGTCGCCCCGGTGTAGCCGCCCGGCGGCTGGAGGGCCGTGGCCCCGGCGATGGTGTCGTTGCCGGAGGAGCCCTCGTGGGGGTCGAGGGAGCGGGTCCCGTAGAGGGCCTGCAGCGCGGACACGTCGGCCGGCGTGAGCCTCGTGTTGCCGAGATATCGGGGGAACATCGGCGACTTCGGGTCGGCCCCGTCGTCGATCCCCAGGACGTGCCCGGCCTCGTGGAGGAGGACCGCGGCGACGTCCGGGCCGTTGCCGCCGAACCGGACCCCGCTGTTGACGAGGACGTCGCCGGTGAGCGTCCCCGAGAGCGCCGGGTCGTTCGGGACCGAGATCGAGAGGACGTCGGGTGCCATCGCCTGGGCCCCGATCCGGATGTCGCCGAACCTCGGGTCGTGCTGCGACTTCCCCGCGACCCCGAACGCCTGGCCGCCGTCGGCGACCAGGCCGATGTTGATGTTCGCGTTCACGGCCCAGGTCTGGAAGGCGAGGAGGATCTGCCGTTCCCAGGCCGAGGTCGGCTGGCGGGCGTCGAGCGCCCGGAACAGCGTGCTGGAGTGGCCGGCGATGGCCGTGCCGTCGGGCGCGAAGCTGAGGCTCAGGCGGCCCGGGTCGCCCCAGGGGACCCCGAAGGTCGCGGGGACGGCGCGTCCTTCCAGCAACTCGAAGGAGAAATGACGACGGCCCCGATCCCGGGATGTCCTGCCCATGATGTTCGTGCCTCCGCCCCCGCGTGGGGGCCCTGCCCGCGATCACCGGCGAGGTCGCGGCGTCGTCGCCGAGGGCCCGGGACGGTAGCGACGGGCCCGCCCTCCCCTCGCGAGGAGGAGTCGCCTGTCGGCCGGCCGTCCGCCGGGAATTTTCCCGGAATCCGGGAAACCCGGGAGTGTCCCACAACCTCGGCCTGCAACCTTTGTCATCTTAGAACTTTACAGTGATCTGAATCAAGTGGAATGATGATGCGATCCGTCAACCCTTGACGCCGGCCCGCCGGACCACGGCGAGGGCCCGGAGCAGCTCGCGGAACTCGGGCTGCGCCCGGAGCGGGTCCATGTCGCGGTCGTTCGGGACGACATCGGACCAGGAAGCATCCCCCCGGATGGCCCCGGACAGGAGCCGGAGGGCCTCGGGACGGTCGGCGGGCTCCTGCTTCGACGTGAGGGCGTAGATGCACGCGGCCTGATAGAGGGTCATCGGCCGGGCGTCGAGGTCGAGCGCCGTCCGGGCGTCGCGGAGGGCGGCATCGCGGCGGCCGAGGCGGGCGAGGAGGACCCCCCGGCCGGCGACGGCCGCGACCTCGGCCGGGTGGTGTTCCAGGGCCTCGTCCAGGGCCCGGATCGCCTCGTCGACCCGCCCCAGGTTCTCGGACAGGACGCTCGCCTTGTCCTGCAGGGCGGGGCAATATCGGGGGTTGATCGCCAGCGCGGCGTCGAAGTCGGCCAGGGCGGCGGCCGGGTCGCCGGGGAGCCGGGCGAGCCCCCGGGCGACGAAGCTCGCCTCGTCCTCGGGCGGGCGCCTCAGGCCCTCCTCGCGGTCGAGGCGGGCCCCCTCGCGGTCCCCCATCGTGTCCTTCGCCCGGGCCCGGATGAACCAGATCCGGGTCGGCGCCCCGTCCCGATCCAGGGCCCGGGTCAGGTCGTCGATCGCCCCCCGGGCGTCGCCCATCCCGAGCCTCGCCAGGGCCCGGTTGAGCAGGCCATGCGGCTGGTCGGGCCTGAGCTCGACGACCCGATCGAAGTCCGCCAGGGCGGCGGGATAGTCGCCGGACTCCAGGTAGAAGGCCCCCCGGTCGAAGTGCGGCCAGTAGAGCTGGGGGGCCATGGCGATGGCCACGCCGTAGCTCTGCGCCGCGGCCTCGGCCTGGCCGAGCCGGGCGTAGCCGAGGGCGAGGGTCATCCAGTTGGCATAATCGAGCGGGTCGTTCCGGGACGCGGAATCGAGGAATTCGAGCCGCCGCCGCCGGTCGCCGGGCCCGGTCCGGTCGACCGCGGCCTCGAGCCGCTCGCGGGGCGTCCGCAGGGGGATGGACCCGGCCCGGTCGAGGAGCCGTCGGACCTCGTCCGGGCCCCGCCCCGACCGCCGGGCCAGTTCGGCCCGGGCGAGGACCAGCCCCCGGGGGACGGCCCCGGGCCCGTAGCACGCCTCGGCGATGTCGAGCCGGCGCCCGGCCTCGGCCAGGCCCGCGGGGAGGCCCGGGCCGCCGGGGGCCCCGGCCCGCCAGGTGAGGGCCCGGGCCCATCGAACCAGGACGTCGCCGATGGCCTCGCGGAGCCGGGCCCGGTCGTCGGGGGGGAGCCCCGAGGCCAGGGGCCTCGCCAGCCAGCCCGGGTCGTCGAGCACCCGGTAGCGGTCGACGGCGAGCCGGCAGGCCTCGACACCGGCCCGGACCTGGGCCGGCTGGGCGTCGGGGTCGGCCAGGAGGGCGACGACCTCGCGACGCTCTTCCGCCAGCCGCCGGAATGACCCGGCGGCCTCGACCGACCGGTAATGGCGGTGGAGGGCCGCGAGGCCCGACCCGGCGGCCAGGAGCAGCACCGCGGCGGCCACGCCGACGGTCGTGGTCGAGGTCAGGCGCGGGTGGCGTCGTCCCCATTTCGCCAGGCGTTCGCGGCCCGGTGGCTCGGGGGCGTGCCGGAGCGGCCGGTCTTCCAGCTGTCGACGGAGGTCGTCCTGGAAGTCCCGGGCGGATCCGTAGCGTCGGGACGGCTCGGGCTCCAGGGCGTGTCGGACGATCGAGGCCACGGCCGGCGAGATCGCCGGGCCCGCCCGCCGGACGTCCGGGGGCGCCCCGAGGCGGTCGGCGATCATCCCGGGCAGGATGGCGTCGACCGGCCCCCGACGGTCCGGGAACGGGCGGCGGCCGGTCAGGAGCTCGTGGAGGATGACCCCCATGGCGTACACGTCGCTGCGGGGGTCGACCGCGGGCCGCCCGTCGCGGAAGGCCTCGAGCTGCTCGGGTGCCATGTAGGGGAGGGTCCCCCCGACCAGGGCGACCGAGGCCCGGAGGAGGACCTTGGTGTCCTCGGCGAGGTTGAAGTCGAGCAGGAGCGGCTCGCCGTCGTCGGAGAAGAGGATGTTGGCCGGCTTGAGGTCGCGGTGGAGGATCCCCCGATCGTGGGCGTGGGCCAGACCGTCCACCGCCCGCTCGACCAGCCAGAGGACGGCCGGGACGTATCCTAACCCCTTCAGCCGCTCGACCTGCGGCGTCGGGTGCGGGCCGAGAGGCCCGGGGGGGCCGTCCGGGGGGCCTCCGTCGGGGCCTCCGTCGGGGCCCTCCCCGGCCGGCGGGCCGACCGACCCGGGGTCGGCCCGCCTCCGGGTGCTCAGCAGCCCCTGGCCGGACCGGGGGAGCGTGGCCTGTCCCTTTCAGGACGGCGAGCGTGTCGGCCAGGGTGGTGGCGCCGAGATAGGGCATGCAGACGGCCTGGAGGCCGCCGAGGCGGTGGACCGAGTAGATCGGGACGACGTTGGTGTGCTGGAGCTGGGCCAGGGCCCGGGCCTCGCCGCCGACGTCGGGTGAGACCTTGAGGGCGACCAGGCGATCGGCCAGGTCGCCCTGCCGGGCCAGGTAGACCCGGCCGAACGCCCCCCGGCCCAGCTCGCCGCAGAGGCGGAAGCCGAGGAATTGGCCCCCGACCCTCGGGAGCCCGGCCGTGGCCCGGGCCAGGCTCTCGGCCGCCCGGGGGTCGGTCCTGTCCAGCTCGCGGAGGAACTCCAATCGCCCGTCCCGGGCCCGGTCGTCCCCGGGATCGAGGTCGCTCCCCCGGGATCGCCCCGGATCGGGGGCCGGCCCCCCGGGGGGGCCGACGGCCTCGGGGGCCGTGGAAGGCCAGTCGAGGCCGTCGAGGCCGAACCGGAGGCGGTATTCGTCCGGCGTCGGGGCCTCGCCAGCCTGGAGCCTCAGGCGATACTCCTCTAAGGCCATCGCGTGGAGCAGCCCGGGGTCCGAGGACAGCCCGGGGAAGAGGGCGAGATAATCCTCCAATCGGCGGGGTTGGCCCGCCGTCCAGCGATATTCCAGGTCGACGCGGACCAGCTCGCAGAGGATCGCCGGCCCTTCGGGATGGCCGGGCGGCGGCCCGAACTCGGCGATGTCGGCCGGGCCGCCCCGGGCCAGGGCCGATTCGAACGCCTCGACGACCTCGTCGACCCCGGGCCAGGGCCCTCCGTCCTGCAGGCCGGGCATGTCATCGGTCCTCGTCGTGGATCATGCCGTCGAGCCGCCGGCGGAAGTCCTGGAGGACCCGCTCCACCGACCGCTTCGAGCGGCAGACGGCCTCGGCGATCTCGCCCACCTCGTGGCCGTCGATCCGGAGCTCGATCATCCTCCGGTGCGACTCGTTCTGCTCGCGGAGCAGCTCATCGACGACCATCCGGAGGGTGTTCAGGGCGGCCTCGTCGCCGCCGGGAGACGACTCGATCGCCCGCTCGAACGCCTCACCGCCGGAGGTCCGGCGGACGTCACGCTTGGCGGCCCGGTGGAACGCCCCGGTGGCCCGGACCTTGTTCAGGGCGATGACCAGCAGCAACTTCCAGATCTCCTCGCCGTCCGGGACGGTGTAGTGGCCGAGGCTCGCCCGCCGGAAGAACGTCCGGAAGACCGACTGGACGATGTCCTCCGGGTCGACCCGCCTGGCCAGGTCGGGGGAGCTCTGCGAGGTGGCGAGCGCGTGGAGCCGCTTGACATAGCGCAGATAAAGCTCGGTCGAGGCGTCGGGCTGCCCGCGCCGGAACCTCCGGATCAGCGAACGATCCGAGGCCGATCCCCCCGGCGGCCCTTGCGGCCCGGACGTCCCTCCGGGATCCGGATCGACCATGAGACCGGCCCTCCCAGGGTGAAGAGTCAATTTCGGGGGACCACCCGCCTCGGAAGGACGGCGACCGCCGGGCCGCCCGCCGCGGGGATCGGACCGGGCGAGTGCGGGATGGGCCCCGGATCGGCTCGCCGGCCGGAGACCCGGCACCACCTCGGGGGCCGATCCCGCCGGCCTTGCCCCTCCAGATTGATCGCCCGCCGCCCCGGCCGCAAGGGCGGATCCGAGGCCGGGCGACCATCGCGGGACGACGGCCCCCCGCGCGGTCGGGCGAGGAGGTCGGCGATGGATGATCCCTCGGGCTCCCGGACGGCCGCCGCACGGGGGCGGCGTTTCCGGGGCCGGGTCATCGGGCCGATCCGGGACTCACGCCCTCGGCGTGCTTCAGCGATGGCCGCCGCCGCGGTGACCGAGATCATCACCGACGTCGTGGCCGGGCCGCTCGTCCAGGCCGCCGTGACGGGCGTTATCGCCGATCGCCTCGTGGCCGGGCCGCTCGTCCAGGCCGCCGTGACGGGCGGTGCTGGCCATCTTCACGTCGTGGCCGGGCCGCTCGTCCAGCCCGTTGTGACGGGCGTTATCGCCGATCGCCTCGTGGCCGGGCCGGTCGTCCAGGCCGCCGTGACGGGCGTTATCGCCGATCGCGTCGTGGCCGGGCCGCTCGTCCAGGCCTCGGACGTGGGCATGACGGGCGGTGGCAAGGCCGTGCATGGCCCCGCCGAGCCCGGAGGAAGGGGCCTTCCGCCCTTCGAGCGACTCCAGGCCGAGGGCTTGCCGTCTCCGGTCGTTGCGGTATTTCATGGGTCGATGCTCCCGTGAGGCCATCCGGGTCGGAGAGGCGAATCGCCCCGATGATGGCCGGTCGATGGTCCCCGGGCCGATCGGCCCGGTTTCAACCGCCTCTACCCATGAGTAGTCCCGGGATCGGGCCCGATCCGCCAGATGACCCGAAAATCTTCCGCCCCCGGCCCGCCCGGTCGGCCCGTCTGCCCCGGGCAGATCGCCCCATACCCGGCCGCCGGGGCCGGGCCCGCCCGCCCCCGGCGCCCGCCAGGCCGGCCGGCCCGGGACGGCGGACGTCGTCGATTTCAGGGGCTGGGGGCGGGCCCCGCGGGCCCCGGCCCCGGGCGGCCCATCGTCTCGACGATCCCGACGTCGATGTACTGGCCCCCTCGGGTCTGCCGGCAATGGACGGCCAGGACGTTCCGACCCTCCCGGATCGCGGCCCGGGCCCCGGGGGAGATCGGGACCGCGTCGTCGTAGTCGTCCCCGTAGCCCGCGAGCTCCGCGGCGAGGACGCCGTTGATGTAGATCTCGGCGTCCTCGTCATGGTGGACCGAGAGGGTCAACGACCCCGGGTCGACCCTCGGCAGGGCGACCTCGCGGCGGAGCCAGATATCCGGGCTCCTCCACTCGGTCCTGACCACCGCCCCGGCCTTCTCCCGGCCACCGAACCCGCCCGGGGCGGCGGTCCAGGACGCATCGTCGAAGCCGGGCCCGGCCCACGCGGCGGCCGGGCTCCGGAGGGTGTACCGCCAGGAGGTGGGGGCCAGTCGGGCCGTCGGCGCGACCTCGCGCGACTCGACGGCCGCCAGGTCGGCCCCGGCGGGGTCGAGCCGGTAGATCACCCCGCGGTCGAAGCCGACCACGTACAGCTCGCCCTCCCCGTCGACGCCGAACGACACGATCCGCTCGGGCGACCGGCCGATCTCCACGATCGAGGAGAACTTCCGGCCTTCGTACGTCAGGGCCCAGACCCGCCGGGTCTCGTAGTCGCCGAAGACGTACCGGCCCCGGAGGGCGGGCAGCCGGCCTCCCCGATAGACGAAGCCCCCCGTGACCGAGACGCCGACCCGGTGACTGTAGGCGAAGACCGGGGGGACATGGCCGGCGGCCGACGATCGGTATTGCTCGGAGTGGGGCCGGAACCCCTCGATGACGTTCCAGCCGTGGTCCTCGCCCGCCCGGACGATCCCCACCTCCTCGAACCGGCCCTGGCCGACGTCGCCGACCCAGAGGTCGCCCGTCGGCGGGTCGAAGCTGAACCGCCAGGGCTCGCGGAGCCCGTACGCCCAGACCTCCGGGAGGGCCCCGGCCCGGCCCCGGAACGGGTTGTCCGGCGGGATGGCATAGGGCCGGCCCCCCTCGGCCCGGTCGACGTCGATCCGGAGCATCTTGCCGAGCAGCACGCCCAGGTCCCGGGCGTGGCCCCGGGGGTCGCCCTGGGGGCCGGTGTCGCCCATCCCGATGTAGAGCAGGCCGTCGGGCCCGAAGGCGACCTGGCCGCCGTTGTGGATCTCCGAGAAGACGGGGATCTTCAGGATGAGCCGGGACGGGCCGCCCGAGTCGCGCAGGCCCCCCTCGTCGGCCCGGCGCTCCACGACGTGGACCGCCAGCCGCCCGCCCTCGCGGGGGCCGTGCAGCTTGACGAAATAGCGGCGGTTGCGGGCGTAGTCGGGGTGGAACGCCAATGCCATCACCCCGGTGATCTTGCCGGCCGTGATCTCGCCCGACAGGTCGGCGAAGGGCGTCTTGCGGGCGCCCCCCGGCCCCTCCTCCAGCAGCCAGATCCGGCCGCTGGCGATCTCGGCGACGGCGAAGGTCCCGGGATGGCCGGGGACCGGCCCGAGCCAGACGGGGCGATCGAAGGCGATCGACGGCCCGTGGACCGGCCGGAAGGCCACCGGGCGCGACGCCCGGGGGATCTCCCGGGCGTCGCCGGCCTCGTGCGGGCCCGCCGGCCCGGGCAGGTCGAGGCGGGCCAGGTACTCCACCAGGTCGGCCATCTCCGACGGCGCCAGCCCCTCGTGGAGGCCGGCCGGCATCGGCGAGACGGGGTCCGGCCTCTGCTCCTCGATGTCGCCCACGGCCAGCCGGACCGACTCGGTCTCGGAAGTCACGACCTCGACCTCCGACTCGCCGACCGGCCGGACGATCCCCCGGAGGACCCGGCCCGACCTGGTGGCGATCGTCGTCGACGAGTAATCCGGGTGGAGCTTCGCCGAGGGCTCGAGGATCGCCTCGATCAGCTCGGGGCCCGCCAGCCGGCCGCCGACGCCCGTCAGGTCGGGGCCGATCCGGCCTCCCCGGCCGTCGACGGCGTGGCAGGCGACGCATCGCGTCCGCTTCGCGTCCTCGAACAGGTGACGGCCCCTCCCGGGGTCGCCCCGCGCGTCCAGGACGGCCCGGCGATAGGCGTCCAGCCCCGGGGGCGTGGCCTTCGGATCCTGGCCCCGCGCGCCCTCGACCCCCGGGGCGGGCGCCAGGAATGATAAGATCAGACATCCGATCGCCAGCCGGCCGGCGGCCTTCCGCATCGTCTCGCTCCGGCCCCGATGGGCCTGTTGCGGGCCGGCCGCTCGGGGCGTCGAGGGCGGGGCCCGGGTCCGGTCCGGCGGGTGGTCGGCCCCCGGACGGGGCTTGATCGTAGCATCGCCGGCCGGCCCCGGCCAGCCCCGGGCCGGGGGCCGCCGCGAGGCGCGAGGTCGGGTCCTCGGGCGGGCCGGCCCCGACGGCGTCCCGGGACCGGATGCGTCCCGAGGATCGGACGGATGGCCCGGCGATCTTACCGGGGCCGGCGTGCATTCCGGAGGCCCGGGCGGTAGAATGAATTGTGGCCATCGGTCGCCCACCGTATCCCCCATCCCGACCATCGAGCATCCCCGCCGGAGCCCGGCCGCATGAATCGTCGGGGAACGCGATTCCTCCTCGGGGCGTCGATCCCGCTCCTGGCCTGCGGCCCCGCGGGCCCGGGCGAGGCCCGGCAGCAGGCCCACCCCCCGGCCCCTGCCCCGGCCCCGCCGGGGGTCGCGGGGGATCGCGAGGCGATCCGACGGTTCGTCGGCCTGTACTGCGTCGACTGCCACAACGGCGACGACAGGACGGCGGGCCTGGACCTGGTCGCCCTCGGCTCGGAGGACGTGGGCCGGCACCCCGGGGCCTGGGAGGGCGTTGTCAGGAGGCTGGCCGCCCGCCAGATGCCGCCCGAAGGGGAGGTCCGCCCGTCGGGCCGGGCCTCCGACGCGATCGTCGCCCTGGTCGCGGGCCGGCTCGACCGCGAGGCCGCCGATCATCCCGACCCCGGCCGGACCGGGACCTTCCGGCGGCTGAACCGGACCGAATACCAGAATGCGATCAGGGACCTCCTGGCGCTCGACGTCGACGCGACGGCCCTGCTGCCGGCCGACGAGTCCAGCCACGGCTTCGACAACGTGACCGTGGGCGACCTCTCGCCGACGCTCCTGGACCGGTACATCGCCGCGGCGCAGAAGATCGCCCGGCTGGCGGTCGGGAGCCCGGGCCGGTCGCCCGGCGGCGACACGATCCGGATCCGGGCGGACCTCACCCAGGAAGAGCACGTCGACGGCCTGCCGATCGGGACGCGCGGCGGGGTCCTGATCCCGTACACCTTCCCGAGGGACGGCGAGTACGAGATCCAGCTCCGGCTGGCCCGGGACCGGAACGAGCACGTCGAGGGCCTCCGCGAGCCGCACGAGCTGGAGGTCCTCCTGGACCGCGGGCGGTTGGCCTCGTTCTCGCTGACGCCCCCGAAGTCCGAGGGGGAGCATCAGACGGTCGACGGGCACCTGAAGGCCCGGATTCGGGCGACGGCCGGCCCGCACCGGATCGGCGTGACGTTCGTGAAGGAGCCTTCCTCGCTCCTGGAGACGAAGCGACAGCCCTACCAGGCCCACTACAACATGCACCGGCACCCCCGGATCTCGCCGGCACTCTATCAGGTCTCGATCACCGGGCCCCATGACGCCGGTGGGCCCGGCGACACGCCCAGCCGCCGCCGGATCTTCGAGGGCGACCCGGGCGGGCCGGGCGACGAGGAAGCCCGGGCCCGCCGGATCCTCTCGGCGATCGTCCGCCGGGCCTATCGGCGGCCGGTCGCCGACCCGGACCTCGTCGGGCCGATGGGGTTCTTCCGGGAGGCACGATCGGGGGGAGATTTCGACTCGGGGATCGAGATGGCCCTGAGCGCCGTGCTGGTGAACCCCCAGTTCCTGTTCCGGATCGAGCCGGACCCGGCCGGTATCGGGCCCGGGACGGCCTACCGGATCCCGGACGTCCAGCTCGCGTCCCGCCTGTCGTTCTTCCTCTGGAGCAGCATCCCGGACGACGGGCTGCTCCACCTGGCCGGGCGTGGCGAGCTGGGAGAGCCCAGGGTCCTCGAACGGGAGGTCCGGCGGATGCTGGCCGACCCCCGGTCGCGGAGCCTGGTGGGGAACTTCGCGGGCCAGTGGCTCCACCTCCGGAACCTGGAGTCGATCACCCCGGACCTCCGCCTGTTCCCCGACTTCGACGACAACCTCCGGCAGGCCCTCCGCCGGGAGACGGAGCTCGCGTTCGAGGAGGTCCTCCGCGAGGACCGGAGCGTGCTCGACCTCCTGAAGTCGGACCACACCTTCCTGGACGGGAGGCTGGCCCGGCACTACGGGATCCCGCACGTGTACGGCAGCCGGTCCCGCCGCGTCCCGGTCGGGCCCGACGGCGTCCGGGGCGGCCTGCTCCGCCAGGGGAGCATCCTGACCGTGACCTCGTATGCGACCCGGACGTCGCCCGTGATCCGCGGCAAGTGGATCCTCGAGAACCTCCTGGGGACGCCGCCGCCGCCCCCCCCGCCGAACGTGTCGACGCTGAAGGACAACACGGTCTCGGCGACGCTCTCGATCCGCGACCGGCTGGCCGAGCACCGTCGGGACCCGGCCTGCGCGGGCTGCCACAAGCTCATGGACCCCGTGGGCTTCTCGCTCGAGAACTTCGACGCGGTCGGCCGATGGCGGGCCGCCGAGGGAGGCCGCCCCGTCGACGTGTCGGGCGGCCTGCCCGACGGCAGCAAGTTCGAAGGGGTGGCGGGGCTCGAGCGGGGCCTCCTCGGCCGCCCGGAGCTGTTCGTCGGGACCCTGGCCGAGAAGCTCCTCACGTTCGCCCTGGGCCGGGGCGTGGGGCCCTCCGACGCCCCGGCGGTCCGCAAGATCGTCCGGGACGCCCGGGCGGATGGCTATCGCCCCTCGTCGCTGATCCTGGGGATCGCGACCAGCACGCCGTTCCAGATGAGGAGAGCCGAATGATCGTCACCAGGAAGGCCCTGCCGCGCCGGACGTTCCTCCGGGGCCTGGGGACCGCGCTGGCGTTGCCGCTGCTGGACGCGATGATCCCCCCCATGACCGCCCTGGCCGAGACGCCCGCCGCCCCGGCCCGCCTCCGTCGCCTCGGCTTCGTCTACATGCCGATGGGATGCGACCTCACCCGATGGACCCCCCCGGGCGCGGACACCCTGGACGAGCTCTCGCCGATCCTCGGCCCGCTGGCCCCGGTCCGTCGGCACGTGACGGCGATCTCGAACCTGGTCCTCCAGAACGCCTACCCCGGGACGCACGCGACTTCCAACGCCGCCTTCCTGAGCGCGGCCCGGGCGAAGCTGACCGAGAGCACGGATTACCACCTCGGGACGACCGTCGACCAGGTCGCCGCCCGCCAGATCGGCCGGGACACGCAGCTCCCGTCGCTCGAGATGTCGATGGACCTGCTCTCGACCGTCGGCCAGTGCGACAACGGCTATGCCTGCGTCTATCAGAACAACCTCTCCTGGTCGTCGCCGACCACCCCGCTCCCGTCCGAGGCCCACCCCCGGATCATCTTCGAACGCCTTTTCGGCGAGGGGGGGACCGCCGACGACCGCCGGGCCGCGTTGAAGAGGAAGGCCAGCCTCCTCGACTCGGTCACCGGCGAGATCGCCCGCCTGGGGCGCCAGCTCGGCCCGGCGGATCGGCATCGGGTCGGCCAGTACCTGGAGACCGTCCGCGAGATCGAGCGCCGGATCCGGCAGGCCGAGGCCGACGCCCGGGACAACACCCTGCCGGACCTGGACCGGCCCGCGGGCGTCCCGGCCGCCTATGCCGACCATGCCCGCCTGATGTTCGACCTCCAGGTCCTGGCGCTCCGGGGGGACGTCACCCGGGTCATCACGTTCCAGCTCGCCCGGGAGACCAGCGCGCGGACCTACCCCGAGATCGGGGTCCCCGACGCGCACCACCCGCTCACGCACCACGGGAACGACCCCGAGAAGGTCGCCAGGATGGCCAGGATCAACCAGTTCCACGTGTCGCTCTTCGCCGAATTCCTCGCCAAGCTGGAGGCCACGCCGGAGGGGAACGGCTCGCTCCTGGACCATTCGCTCTACCTCTACGGCAGCGGGATGGGCAACCCCAACCTCCACGACCACGCGAACCTGCCGATCCTCGTCGCCGGCGGGGCGGCGGGCAAGATGAGGGGCGGGCGGCACATCCGGTACGAGAGGCCGACGCCGCTGGCCAACCTCCACCTGACGCTCCTCGACAAGGTCGGCGTCCGCCTCGACTCGTTCGCCGACAGCCAGGGCATGGTCGACGGGCTGTTCGAGCCGCTCTCAATCTGAAAGCCGGACGACAACCGGGGGCGGCGGGCGTGGCCCGGAGGCGATCGCGATGGGTCGGAATCGATTCGGTGCGGGCGGGCTGGCCCTGATGCTCTTCGCCTCCTGCCCGGCCGACGCCGCCGCCGAGGCCCCGATCGCGGACGCGGCGGAGAAGTCCGACCGGCAGGCCGTCCGGGAGCTCCTCGGGCGTCGCGTCGACGTGGACCGGGCCCAGGTCGACGGGATGACGGCCCTGCACTGGGCGGCCCACCTCGACGACCTGGAGACGGCGAGGCTCCTGGTGGACGCCGGGGCCGACGTCGGGCCCGAGAACCGGTACGGCGTGACGCCCCTCGCGCTGGCCTGCACCAACGGCGGCGGGGCGATGGTCGGCCTGCTGCTCGAGGCCGGCGCCGACCCGGACGCGACGCTCCGGGGGGGCGAGACGGCCCTGATGACCGCCGCCCGGACCGGGAAGATCGGGCCGGTGGATGCGCTGATCGCCCGCGGGGCCGACGTCAACGCCCGGGAACGGCGCGGGCAGTCGGCCCTGATGTGGGCGGCGGCCGAGGGGCATGCCGACGTCGTCAAGGCGCTGATCCGGGCGGGGGCCGATTTCCGGGCCCCGTTGCCCTCCGGCTTCACGCCCCTCTGCTTCGCCGCGCGCGAGGGCCGGGCGGACGTCGCCCGCGCCCTGCTCGGGGCGGGGGCCGACGTCAACGAGGCCATGCAGCCCGCCGTGAAGCCGTCCGGGAAGGGCCCGGCCCGGGGGACCTCCCCGCTGATCCTGGCCGTCGAGAACGGCCACTTCGAGCTCGCGGTCGCCCTGCTGGAGGCGGGGGCGGACCCGGACGACCGGCGGTCGGGCTTCGCGGCCCTCCACATGATGACCTGGGTCCGCAAGCCGAACCGCGGCGACGGCGACGACGGCGACCCGGCACCCATCGGCTCTGGCGCCCTGACGAGCCTCCGGTTCGTCGAGGAGCTCATGGCGCACGGGGCGGACGTCAACGCGCGGCTCGACCGGGGCGCGTCGGGCAGGGGCGTCCTCGGACGGGCCGGCGCAACCCCTTTCCTCCTGGCCTCGATGACGGCCGACGTCCCGCTCATGCGGGCACTCCTCGGGCACGGGGCCGACCCGAGGCTGCCGAACGCCGAGCATTGCACGCCCCTGATGGCCGCCGCCGGCGTGGGATCCCTCGCCCCCGAGGAGGAGGCCGGGACCGAGGCCGAGGCCCTGGAGGCCGTCGCGCTCGCGCTCGAGCTCGGCAACGACGTGAACGCCGTCGACGACAACGGCGAGACCGCCATGCATGGCGCCGCCTACAAGAACTTCCCCGGGGTCGTTCAGCTCCTCACCCGCAGGGGCGCCCGGATCGAGACCTGGAACCGGAAAAACAGGTACGGCTGGACCCCCCTGTCGATCGCGGAGGGGCACAGGCAGGGCAACTTCAAGCCCTCGCCCGAGACCGTCGCGGCGATCCATCGGGCCCTGCTCGGCGAGGGCGTCACGCCGGCGACGGGAGCCCCGCCGGTCGGGGATCGCTAGGTCCCCCGGCCGGTTGCGTGCCCGAGGGCGGGCCTCTCATCCTCCACCCCGGCGGACGAATGCCCGTCCGGCACCCCCGTGCCCCGCCCCATCGACTTCGGGCCGTGGTTCCCGTTGGGGGAGGATCGGCAACGGCCGGTTCGATGGGCGGCGATCGAGATCCGCACGGCCCATGACCGGCCGCGACGCCTGGAGCTTTATCCGAGAACCTTTCCTTGAAATAGCAACGTTTTTTATCACATATGATATTTTGATGATAAATGAGACATCCTGGTTATAATCCCGGACACACGCATTTCATTCAGAGCGACTCATGTGACGTAACCCATTGCCCATTTCCCAACTTCGCTTCCCGATAGCCTCTGAGGTCGGGGGAGATCCGGCACTTGTGCCAGATGGGACGTAGGATGAAAGGACGACGTTGTGCGCGTGCTCCCTCTCGACTGATCCAACCCCGTGGCTAGCGTGAGCCGGCCGGACTGGTCATCCGCCCGAGAGACGACGGTCGGCCGCACCACACCGTCCACGGCCAGGGCGAACGACCACCCGCCGAGCTTGGTCCCGATGTCGACACTCCCGCAAGTGGCCAGGATGCGAGATTGTGGCGCGTCCTGGTAGACGAGGACGCTCCCGTGCGATATCGGGGCTGTCGCACCCCCGCTCCCGGCCTGGCGAACGAGCCCGATCCCGGCTTCGAGCCGGGCGTTGCTGGTTACGAGGGGACGCCCGAAGGGGACCCTGGAGGAGCCGATTACGCCCGTCTCGCCCAGGCTCAAAACGTACGGACTCGGGGCGAAAGGCTTCGAGGATAGGAAGGATCAGGGCGGCTGGCTCGCGGTTGTGGATGGCCTGTCGGGATGAGACTACCATTATCACAAGCTGCGGGGTCTATTTGGTCTGTTTGTTCGATACGCGGGGTTCGATGTACAAGGTCCAGCTAAGTGAGCGGTCGGGAAATCCCGATCGCCTGTCGCCCTCGACGAAAACGCGAACAAGCCCCCCGATAAAGAGACAGGGGTGGGCCCGTTAAGGTGTGGGCTGCCGTCGGCCCCGACGCCGTCGGCCCGTCTCGTCCTGCGACCAGGGCCCGCTCGTGAAGATCTTCCGACAGAGCCTCTCCGCCCCCCTCGCGGCGACCGGAGCGTGAATCCATGATACCACGATTCCGGCCGAGACGGGGGCTGCCATCGCTCGCCTGGCCATATGGATCGCGTGCGCGCCTGACAACTTATTGCGGATTGTCGAGTGCGTCACGAAAAGCTCTGGATCGAACTGAACGAAAGGAGAAATCCGTAGTTCCGGGACTTATGCAGGTAAGGCCCGCACCGTCGGGGCGTAGCTGCCGGGGGATGTTGCTCGGTGGTGAAATAGCCGCCCCTGAAAGGTACCGGTGAGGCGCGATGCAAGCCGCCGAGAGGCCGGGCCTGGTTAATGGGATGATATGGTGACTAATACGCTTTCCGGAAAGTTTATGCCCCTCGACTGACGTAGTCGGCGTGGCAGATGGTCTTCAGCTTCTCCACATCCTGACACAACACGCGCACGCTCCGGACCGCTTCCTGCTCCAGTTCCTTGTAGCCCAAGTACTGCCGATTGGACCAGTGATGCGACCGCAGGTAATGCCACAGGTCCTCCACCGGGTTCAACTCCGGAGAGTACGGCGGCAGTCGGATCAGGCTCACGTTGCCCGGCACCACCGACTCCCCGCCCGTGTGGAAGCCCGCCCCGTCCCAGATCAACACCGCATGGACCCCGGCGGGCAGCTCGCGCGAGAACTGCTCCAGGAACAGGTTGACCACCGCCATGTTCAACTCCGGCATGATCAACGCCGAGGCCGCCCCCGTGCTGGCGCAGACGGCCATCAGCACGTACAGCCATACGCGGCCATCCTGCCGAACCGCCCGGGCCCGCGAGCCCTTGCGTGCCCAGACTCGCGTGATCGTCCCCTGGGTGCCGAATCTCGCCTCGTCCTGGAAGTAGACCCGCACCTGCTCTCCCGGATGATCGGCGGCGATGGCGGCGATCTGCTCGACGACGATCTCCTTGAAGAACTCCTGGACCTCCGGGTTGGCATCCTCGTGGTGGGGCCGGGGCATCAGGTCGCTGTAGCCGAGGCGATGGAGCAGGTCGTAGACGGCCTGACGGCCCATCAGGGCACCGAACTCGCGTTCGAGGATCCGGCGGATATCGGCGGCCCGGAGGGCACAGACGCCGTCCTCGGGCCTGGGTGGGGCCTCGATCCGTTGCTTGAGCCGAGGGTAATGCTCCGGGGCCAGGGCCCGTGGCCGTCCGGGCCGGGGTCTCTCGCGGAGCGCCTCGATGCCGCCGCGGTTGTACTGGGCGACCCAGTTCTCGACCGAGCGGAGCGAGCAGCCCAGGGCGGGGCGATCCGGTTGGCGGCCCATCCCTGCTTGGCGAGGAGGACGGCCTGGACTCGCTTCCAGGTTCGTTTCTGTGTACTTGGTTACCGGGCTTCTGACCGCTTGGCCATAGCGTTTGGTCCCCCCGCTCGTGTAAAACACTCGTTATGGATGGCAAGCCACCCACTTACGAGCAACTCGTCGATCTGACCCAGCGTCAGG
>JAABUK010004452.1_pt1 | contig 22753 bp, 28 predicted proteins | sample 5559141 | NCBI WGS metagenome assembly JAABUK01 (sample SAMN10711869, study PRJNA513367) | rock metagenome | isolation source: Antarctica rocks | place: Antarctica: Victoria Land, Pudding Butte nord | collected 2016-01-03
GTTGAGCAGCAGTCAGGTGTGAAAATGAGCCACAGCACCACAACACGCTATCTCAGAAAGCAAGGTCTTCAGCACCTCAGGCCCAGGACTGTACCCATCCTGACAGCCAAACACAAAGCTGCAAGGCAGCACTTTGGAAGAGCAGCCACTTGAAGTGCTGCAGCCTCTTTCCCAAAGCTTGCTGGAAAACACACAGCTCTCAGCCGCCCTGATGGTCATTGATGCAGCACTCCTCAGCAATCCCGGCGTTGCATGACTGCATCATATGCATGGCTTAGTGCAAGCTAATAGACACCAGTTTGGAACAGCTATGCAAAGCCTTGCCAGATGCCAGCAGCTGGGCGGTGGCAATGCAGACTCTTACAATTTGTATGGCAAGCTTGTTGGGCAGTTTACAAGCAGTCTGCCATGCCGTATTTCTCCAAAGCCTTGCAGCTTAGCTCAGGACCAGATCAGCAGTCCCAAATTATGGAAGAGCGCGCAATTGTCAAATTTGCAATGGGTGACCACCAAGGAGCTCTCCAGGACTATGAGCAAGCCAACAGCATTGTTCCTCTTACGGGCGACAGCGTGAGACGGTTTGCCGAACTGCACAGCACAGTTGGGGATGTCACAACAGCAGTCAGCCTGTTTGTCAGAGCAGCCGGCATTGACCCCAGCAACGGGCGCATCTTCCAGCAATGTGATGCATGCAAGACCACTTTAGGAGACTATGCAGGCTCTGTGGCCGACCTTACTACAGCCATCCGACTGGGCAGAGACAACAGCAAGAGTTATGTGTATAGAGGCATAGCCAACATGAAGATGAACTGCTTGGCAGCAGCTCTTGCAGATCTCAGCCAGGCTCTGGTATTGAATCCAGACAACAATGAGGCTTTCAGTTGGCGAGCAGAGGTGAAGTCTCTGATGGGAGACCACAGGGGCGCTGTAGAAGACATGGACAGCGCTCACCTGATCCAATGCCTAACGCCCAATGAGCGCAAGGACAGAGCTCATTATGTGCGCATGATGTATATATCAGATGTAGACGTGGCTGCTGATGCTGAGGCAGCCCACTGTCCCACCACACCTGTAGCAGACTCCAGTAACAGCGTGGCTGCATCTGACCTGTACAGTCTTGCCCACCGCAAAACAGTTGATGGGGATCTGCAAGGCGCACTTGCCGTGCTGAGTCAGGCAGCACAGCTTCAGCCCAAGATGGCAAGATCTTCCTGGAGCGCGCCAGTGTCAAGATGGAAGTGGCAGATTATCTGGGGGCCTTGCAAGATCTGGATGTTGTGGACCAGCTTGGTGGCGTTACGGACAGAGCCAAAGTACTGAAGATGCAGTCATTGGTCAACAGCCGGTTGGGCAATAAACAAAAGGCTTTGTTCTTGATGGACCAAGCAGTCTTGCTGCAGCCTTGCAATGGGAAACTGCTACAACAGAGAGGGGCTATAAAGTCTGATCTACAGGATTGGCACGGCGCGCTGGCAGATCTTGATGCATCGTTAAATTTTGGAACCAGAACTTCAACGTCCTTTCGTCTCAGAGGCAGCATCCATTGCATGCTGGGCAATGAGTCACAGGCTCTCAATGACCTGAACATGGCAGACTTGTTGTGCCCCAATGATGTAGACACGTTCACCTGGCGTGCTTACGTCAAAGGTGATGTGGGTGAATACCGGGGTGCTATAAAGAACTTTGACAGAGCTGCACTTCTGCAGCTGCCCGATGAGCACTCCATGGAGTTGCGAGCTCAAGCAGTGAGGCTGTTATCCATCGTATCACCTGATGGTGAGACTCTCAATGAAGCAGTTGTGGATAAGGCTGATCCTCAGGAGGTGTCAGCAGACCTGCTTGCTTTGGCAATTGCATGGCACAGAAGGGGAAAGTATGCTGGAGTAGTGTTGACTGTCCTTAATGCTATTCCCTTGCCTGAATGTGTGCCAGATGTGGCAGGCATGGCAGAGCTTCGTCACGTCTGTTTACTTGAGCTTGAAAAGCTGCTCTTGTCAAGTTCTGAGAGTCCCTAGCAATGGATGCAGAGAGTCATCTCATCTTGCAATGGAAAGCCGCCTCAAAGCAGGCAGTGCAGTCCACATTTTGAGGCATGGATTTCCGATGCTCTTGCAGATATTGCATGCAAATATTGTTGAGCTTGATAGCCTGTTTTGTCATGGTTAGCTAACATATGTGTACAATTGAGTGTTCATCACATTGTGGGCATTCATGACCTTATCAATTAGAAACATGGGCTAGTCAGTGCTGCTCCGACTATGGACTGTCTGAATCCTGATTGATTTGGTTCCTGTGCCGGCCTTGGCTCTTGCTTCGGCCAATTAGATTCCCCACCCTGCCTCAGAAGGCCGTACAGTAGGTTCAATCATTGCCCAAGGGTGTGCAGTTGATCATGATGTGGCAAGAAAGCTGCATATGTGGAGTATGTGCTCTTGCAAATGTCATACTTGATGCTAGGTGTCAGCACCAATGCGCAGGCTTTTTGTTTAGGTGTGCATTGACAATAACGCACTGTCTCCAGTATCAGCCGCTTTGACATGCTCGAAAGTTACATCTGTGCAGTCCAGCCATACGAAAAAACATACACAGGCCGGGGTCACACTAAGTCAAACGTCAAAATTGATTTTCACAATCCTATCTGTCCAAAATGCTCTGGTAGTAGATCAACAAGCAAGCTTGCATACGGTATGCAAGATTGTGCAACACCAAAGCTCAATAATTGCAGCTAAGAGTAGGTGCTTATAAGCACGTAAGTAATTACGCCTTCTCCTGAAAGCAATGCACAAACTAATAGGTTTGGTACACATATGCCAAGCTGCAACACAGGACGCTTGGAGTAACTTGCTCCGATCAGAGGGGTCGCCAGAAGGCCTAAAGGGTCGATGTAATGGGGCCACACATCAAATACTGTTACGCAACATGCAGAACTGACTGAAGCTGTTGTGTATTGTCCTGCCCAATCTGCAACTGCGTCCCTGCGCATCAGGCTGCAGGCAAAATCCCTGCTCATCAGGCTGCAGGCAAAACCTCTGAAGCATTCTGACAACAAAAAACTGTCCGAAATACAATATGACCTTGCCACTACAGAACCACTTGTTGTCATGCTGTCCCGTTTTCATGTTCCCCCCACTCTCAAACTGGCATTTCTCCAAAAGTATCCTCACAGTGTCTTGCATGGCATCCCATCAGGGATGACTTTTCAGGTGAGGGAGAATAACTCAGTCTGGCACCTCTAAAAGCCTCTTGAATGTCTCATATGCAAAGTAGCTCAGGGCTGCATTGGGCAGCACCTGCAGCATGTTTGGCAGGATGCCTGCATAGAAGCCTCTGATGCCTTCCTCTTCTGCTAGAGCCACAATTGTTGAGCCCAGCTTCTGAAAGGCATTGGCCTGAATCTTCTTCATTGCTGCTTTGGATGCATGCGCCACACCTACAATGCAACGACACATGTTCAACCAGGCCATTGTCTGGTGACGCAGTATGCTGCATGGCAAGACGGTGACCAATTGAGACCATGGTGTGAGGATGCACGCACACTGCAATTCTGTCATGTATCAACCTCCTTGTGTTGCTGCATAATCGCTGGACTGCATGACTGAGCAGTGCATTGCCTTCATGCAAGGCACATTAACAGGCACAGATTTTGAGCAATGTAGGAGTAAACGCACCTACAGTCCTCTTTGCAAAGACATGACATACAAGAGATGCAGGAAAGTCACCAACTGACTTCAACCACATGCTGTCCCAGATATGTAGTTGCCAAGCTTCAGGCATGAGCACAAGTGAGTGAGAAGACTGACCAGCGGTGCTAGCTGAGGCAGCCTGGACCTGCATACGGCGCCTGATGACCTCCATGGGGTACACCACTGCCTCAGCACTTGCTCCTGAGAGCGCACCAAAAAGCAGCATCTGCAGGGGGCCCAGCTGCTCCCCCCCTGTCAGGTCCCCAGGCTCCCTCCCATTTTTCATCCTGATGGGCCGTAACTGACTCTCCTGCAAGACAGGCAGATAAAAGTGGTTCAAACTGAATTTGGGTCAATATGAAGCTGTTACATTTGACAAAAGCATGCACATGCCAAGCTGCTTGCTCCTGTTGCTGGCAGGCATACTGTGTCCAGGCAGACTGGCTCATCTAGAGTTGACAGCTGTGCTATGTTGTGACAGGCCTTGTACTGTTTTTGTGGAGGTGTAAGCCATGCTGACAGACCTTCGCCTGAATGAAATGACGAGCTGCATGGACAAGCTGCATGGCGTGACGTGGTGAGTTGCCGGGCAGAGTGACGTGATGTGCTGCGGGTTTTACCAAGAAATGTTGAGAGGTGCTGAAGTGTCTACATGTGTACTCTGAGTGTGGTTGGACAGTCACAAGATACAGCTGGAGCCAGCCCAAATTGTACCACCATCTTGACATGCATCATGTCGCAAGTTGCTGCTTGTTACGCAAAGTCCCTTGCGATCACAGTGCAGCTCTTCATAACGAATGAAACAATGTGTGGGTGTCTGACCTTGCAGTGCACTCCCAGCATGCCACAACACATCAATGACAGGTAAACAGCAGCTAGTAATCATACACATGTTGCAGTGTGCAGCAGATGTCTCACCTTGAGAAGGTCATAGACTCCATAGAAGACAGCCCCAGCAGGGGCCATACTGATCACAGCTGGCAATAGCCCCACATACAGGGAGGAAATGCCCTCCTTCTGCAGCAGATTCCTGAAGGTACTGATGACGCCCCCATAGACATGGCCCCCTGGCCCCATGACCCTTGTGCGCATCACATCCAGAGGGAAGCAAGTTACTGTGGCAGTCACACCTGCAGGCCAGGAGTCAGAATACAAATCAATTTAGGGCAGAGTCCCAACAGTCATCAACAAGTTTTCTGTGCAGATCACAAGAGCCCCCCCCCCCCTCCTTGAATGACTCAATGCGCAACATCCTGCCAGCATGAACCACACGCCAGCATGAGCCTATCAGCTGACTCTGCTGCCACAACTGGTTGGAGTCGTTCGTCAATGCAGCACATCTTCACATGTTAGGAAGACTGACCAGCCAAGGCTCCAGCTACAAAGCGCTCGGCTCTGTTGGGCTTGTTTTGATTGCCCGATAACCGCAGGAGTGCCTTTCTGTACATGTCATATGAGAAGAAATTGACAGCCTGCAGGCAACAAGCACCTGTCAACTGATGTTCTAGTGTAAATGATCACAGTACCAGGACCAAGAGGCTTTGCAGGTATTGTCACACCACTAACCAGACATAATAATTGTCACAACAGTGGAACATTTGTGAGCATTGCTGGTCGACCCACCTTGTACGGTGCAGTCCTGAGCAGATTGATGCCGTTGCCTTTCCAAAAGCCTGATTTGCCATCCCTTTCAAGCACCCCCAAGGCCACTTCAAACATAGTTTCCTGCCGCTTGTGCAATACTATCTCAAGCTTGATGCGTTCGAGAGGTGCCATGGTTGTCCTGGAGACGACAGCAGACAGCGCGCCACATAACAAGTGTTTGGACCAGCCTGCTGCTGTCTGCAGGCCGCCTGACGCTTTATCTTTAACTTCTGCTGGTTGCAACTTGCTTTCTGGCTTACTCTTCTTGAAGGATTGTAAAAGGCTAGCAAAGCACGGCTGCTGTTGATGACTGTGCCATTGGTGTTTCCTGCGTTTGGGAAGTCTGGCGCCTTTATGAGTGCTGAAGGTAGTGGGTGAGGGGCAACTTGTCAGTATGTCTTGAAGGTCTGCTGAGGTGCACGGCAACTGCAGGTTTGATCTGTTCTTGCCAGAGGGATCTGTCAGCTCAAATTGCAGCTCTGAGCTGTCTAAAGGTTGGAAAGATCTCCTCGGATGTTGCTTGCGCATGACACTTGGCGAGATGCCCTGTGTATGCCAGGCCTTCAACCGCGAGAAGGCTGAGTGATCGTGCTGAACCTGGGACAGCAGCTGCGCCGGGAAACGGGTAGTCCTGAGTACCACGGGAGCTCAGACCTCAACACGCACTTGAATAAACCCAGACTAAACACCGAGCCGTAAATCGAGCCGTCACTTGGGGACCCTTGGGGATAACTCACACGGCATGCAGCAGGGCCCGCAGCGACGCAGGCTGTGAGTTGGGAGTGCGACGACTGCTGCAACCTGCAGATCTGACCTCACGGATGGCAAATCTCCAGTGAAGCCTTTGCTGCAGGTGGGCAACCGCGTCTCTCTCACGTTGTCCTCAAAACGCCAAGGAAATTCCGTAGGAGGAGACTAACCGTCAAGTGCACTGCAATCTTGTAAAGCCAACCCTAGTCAAACCCTTGACAAGGATGACTCCACTTAGCTTCGACTGCATTCGACTTGCACCGATACTCTCTCCATCTCGAGCGCACCAACCCAGGACTCGCTGTATCCAAAGGTTGCGTAAGTTGTCCAAGAATAGTAACATGGCGACGGGCTGGTTGCGCGGCACTGTCAAGGATGTTGTCTCGGGAGACACGCTGATGATCATGGGCCCTTCTCGAGGGGGTCCTCCCCCTGAGAAGCGCCTGACATTGGCCTCACTCATAGCGCCACGCATGGTGCGGTTGTACACACACCCATCGCAACGCGTCGGTCGATGCAGCAAGTGTTGACGGCTTTGTTTTCGATCGTTCAGGCCAGACGCGACGGAAGCACGGCCGATGAGCCTTTTGCATGGCAGAGCAGAGAGTTCCTGCGCAAGAAATGTATCGGACAGGTATTGCCCCACCTCTTCACGTCCCGATGATCAATATGAGCTGTACCTCTCGACTTCGATGTGTCCAAGGCTTACCCTGACGCAATGCCTGCAGCCTTGTACCTTCAAGGTAGACTACACTTTGGAGAACATCCCAGGACGAGAGTTTGGATCAGTATTCATGACCGACAAGAATGAGAACCTAGCATTAGCTGTGGTGTCTAGCGGCTGGTCCAAGGTAGGCAAGCAATCAACCAGTCAGGATGTTTTGTGGCTGCTAATGCTGTAGGTGCAGTGTTGACACTCAATGCATGGCTGAGAGCCACACTTCTTCTGCTGTTGCAGATCCGCTCAGGTGGAGGGCAGCAGAGCCCATACTATGCAGAGCTAGAGACTGCACAATCAAACGCTGAGTCATCAGGTCTTGGGCTGTGGTCAAAGGTACAACCTTATGACAGCCTTTGACTCAGCGCTGCCACCGCAGTATGTGGATTCAATGTGTGCAGCTTTTCAAACATGGCCAGCAAGGAATGTGCGATGCAGGATGAGAGCGCCATCAGAGGCTCTGTGAGGACTGTACATACTGTGTCTGAGGATGGTGAGTCATAGATGCCCCTCACCTTTGCGCTGGGGATTCACCCTCCTTGTGCTGATTCTGACGCATGTCAGCTCTGTTTGTAGCCAATTGCATCAAGCACACACACAGCATGCCTACCAATGCATCAAAAATGCGCTGCAGACCTGGATGCACAGAGCGTGTTGCAGAAATTTGGCAAGGGCAAACCAATTCCTGCCATCATAGAAGCAGTCTCCAGTGGTGCAAGCCTCAAAGCCACCCTGCTGCCTGACCAGTACTTTGTGAATGTCATGCTGGTTGGCATTGTCTGCCCTTCCTTCAACAGACGCTCCACAGGGCAATCAGCTGCTGCCCCTGCTGCCAGCAGCACTGGTGCCGCCCCTGCAGCTGCTGCAGAAGCTTCTGAGCCAGCCACTAATGGCACTGCAAGTAAGCCTGACTCATGACTGCATGCAATCTGGCCTGTTGTGCCTGCAGTTGGCTTGCACAATGTTTGTTGCTGATACACGACACTTGGAAGTCAACACCAGCTTGGACAATAGAGGTCTAAAGACTGACTGCTTTGTTGTCTCTATGTGCAGCTCTTGTCGTGACAGCATGTGATGACGCACTGCAAGTTGTCATGATCAAGCGCTGCATCTGTTCCTCTGGGTTTTTGGCGACGTGTGCCTGTATGTGACAGGTGCAGAGCCAGCAGCACAGCCTGAGCCCTTTGCACGTGAGGCTAGGTTCTTGAGTGAGAGCAAAGCGCTGGGGCGTGACGTAAGGGTGATGCTAGAGGGGGTTGACAAATTCAACAACCTGTTTGGCCAGGTAAATGCTTCTGCATGAACATTCTGTCTAACCAGTGCTTGCTACAGTGGCCTGAGCTGGCTCGTGTGCTTGTTGACATTGTGTTGTGCCCTCTGCCGCTGTTGTGGGCTGCGACTGCACATGCTCACTCTGGCTGCTGGTGTAGTCTTTCCTTAGGTTAGGCCGTTGTCTTTGTTGAGGTAAGATCCTCAGCCCTTGGGCAAGTTCTGACAACATTTTCAGCTCGTCATCAGCGTGATAGTTGTTCAGCCGTGATGTACATGCAGCAACACAGTTGTTCAGCCTCTTATGCCTCCATCTGAGCAATGTCTGTTTATTCATTAGCCAGTACAACATGAGTGCCTGAGCACCTGTACACTTATGCCTCCATCTGAGCAATGTCTGTTTATTCATTAGCCAGTACAACATGAGTGCCTGAGCACCTGTACACACCACCCAACATCTTAGTCTGCACTCATCTTGCTCTGTTTACTGCTGGCACAGGTGATGTACTCTGACGGTGAGCAGCCAGTGAGTCTTGGAGAGACACTAGTGAAGGCAGGCTATGCCAAATTAGTCAACTGGGGCCTGGAAATGATGAGTGTGAACGCTTTCACCTTGAGGGAAGCTGAGCGCAATGCCAAGCAGCAGCGTGTGGGCATCTGGCGCAACTATGTAGCCCCTGCCACTGCAGGTCAGCCTGAATACACTTCTCATCTATGCTGACTGCACTCCTCGGTTCAAAGCTCACAAAAACTTTGATACAACACCAAGCGCTGCAATGCATACTGATTGCAAATGCAAACCCAAGCCGATCTGTCTCAAACAACTGCTGTTACAAAGCCAGCTTGGTGTGGTGTAGCCGCCACCATGCAATGATGCATCATGAGTGACTGCAATTGTGACACGATGCAGCCTGCAGCTTTCCCTGTAGAGCTGAGGCAGACACAACCTGCAGGTACCAAGCTGAGTGACAAGTTCACCGGAACTGTATGTGAGGTGGTGAGTGGAGAGTGCCTGGTGGTGAGGGATGCAGGCAATGGGCAGGAGCGAAGGGTGAACCTGAGCAGCATAAGGGCGCCCAGAATAGGCCGAAAGGGGGAGAAGCCCGAGGACTGGGCCACAGAAGCCAAAGAATTCCTAAGGCAGAGGCTCATAGGTCAGTTTTGCAACCACTGTGGTCAAGCTTGCTCTAGATGGTTGTGGGTTTTGCCTCTGAAATGGTTTCTTGGTGCAATGTGGTATTGCAAGCATCCAGTGAGCATGAGCATGAGATGATATGTCAGTAGGAAGGAGCTGATGCTAGCTGAACAGCTTCACACTTTGCTTTTTTTCATCAGGCACCTCAGGTCGCCGTATTTAGCAATCACCTCAGGTGCTGGTTTGCAAACGCAACTACAACACTGCATAAACAGCAAAGCATCTGGTACATTGCACAAATCCCAGCATTAGTCGCTACAGATGGTTGGCTGTTGCAGCATATCATGGGACTTTGAAATGGTGTATCAAACGTTCCATAGATTGCTTCATTAATAGAGTTTGAATTTTTTTGCTTGTTGAGGAGGCATGCCTGCAGGCAAGGAGGTCTCTGTGAACATGGAGTACAACAGACAGGTGGCCGTGGGTGGAGCAGTTGCTGCAGAAGCTGCCAAAGCAAAGGGCACAACTGCTGACCAGCGGGACATGGCCTTTGCCACTGTCACTCTTGCTGAGAAGGACAACAGTGGACAGCAGAAGAGCAGCAATGTAGGTTCTGCTGCTCTGGTGGCTTTGCACCTTGGCTGTCCATGGCCTGGACCTTGCTGCATGCTTCTCTGACCACATGCCCTATGTCACTCAAGTCTGATTCTGTGACCTGCTGCACATTGGCCAAAGCCGCTGCGGTTGCAGTCAACATGCAGCTGAGGGCATGTGTCTGGCTAGTGTCTTCTGCAACTCATCGCAATTCTAGAAAACAACTGTTGTGTAATACAAGCTTGTGGGTACAATCCAGCCAGTTCACCTACATGATCTGAGCTTGTCATGCTGTTGTGTTTGAGTCCAGAGCAGCCCAAGCAGCTATGGTGCATATTGCTTACAGCATCACCCTACAGTCACACAATGCAGCAGTGCCCTTCAACTGACATCATCTTGCTCATTGCTTCTGATCATTGTCTGCAGGTTGCAGAGCTCCTGCTGGTGCGCGGTCTAGCCCAGATTGTGCGTCACAGAACAGACGACGAGCGCAGTGCGCACTATGAGTCCCTCATGAATGCTGAAGCCAGTGGCAAGAACAGCAAGAAGGGCCTGCATAACCAGTCTAAGAAGCCTCCAGCACATCACTACAATGATGTGTCCTTGCCTGGAATGGCCCCTAAGGCCAAGCAGTACCTGCCCTTCTTCCAGAGAGGCAAGCACACCGCTGTTGTGGAGTTTGTGCTCAGCGGGCACCGCCTTAAGGTCAGTCACTGATTCCTCCAGGAGTCACATGAATGTCCTCAGAGGTCTTGAGAGCAAGGCTGGCTGTGTGCAGCTTGTATAGAAGAGCAGATATTCGTTTGCAACTGTCCTACACTTCTGCATTGTGGTGTTGATACTTCAGCATCATGTTGCTGAGTGTCTGAAGCACAACCATCTGCTGTGTAAGCCACATGGCAACAGGTTGCAAAACAAGCTGTTGTCTTGCAGTAGAGAGATGATGTAATACATGTCTGGACAGCTGAAGAGACAGACAGACAGACAGACAGACGGTCATTGATTATGTGCTTATGTGCCTAAAACATATTTGTTGATTGCAGTTGTACATTCCTAAGGAGGGTGTGTGCATAGCCTTCTCCCCATCAGGGGTGCGCGCCCCCCAGAGGGCCACTCAGGGTCAGCAAGGCCGCCCTGCTGCCACTGCTGAGCCCTTCTCTGAAGAGGCATTTGCCTTTACACGCCAGCATTGCCTTCAACGAGAGGTGCAGCCTTATGCCTCTCAAGGCTCTCAACCTTTGGTTCGTTGTTTGTTACACATTTGACCACAGCAACAGCATGCTCATGTTAACTTCTGACTGTCACCACTGCACTCTGTTTAGATTCTTTGACTATCAGGTAGAAGCTACTTGCCAGAAATAGGTACTGTCCAATGTCTTCCTTGGGATTCAGGCAGCCTCTGATTGTTCTTTGCTTTGGCATACATGACAACTAGAAAAGAGCGTGATTTTCTATTTGACGTACCCCATAACTGATATCCCGCTGCAGTCTAATCAGTCCAAGGCTGCAAAGCAAACCAGAACTTTTGGCCTCAGCTGGCACCTGCACAATAGAAGCTCATGTACTGGAGACTTCACGCCCTGCTGAGGAAGGCCTGGCATGCATGATAGCCTACCTAGCAAAGTGTTGACTCCCGCATGACACCGTCGCAATCTCTGGTACCACAAGACATACATGGTTTGCACTGCAGGTGGAAGTAGAGATCGAGACAATAGACAGGGGTGGTACGTTTCTAGGTACTCTCAGAATAGTGGGTGGGGCCCGCCCCCTCAACTTGGGGCCTGCCCTGTTGGAAGCTGGTCTAGCCAAACTGCACCCTAGCTTTGACCCTGACCGGATTCAGGGGGGGCGAGAGCTATCAGCAGCTCAAGATCATGCACAGTCAGCTCGGCTCAAGGTATGTGTATAAGCCAACGGTCCGCAATGTATATATACTCATACCTGCAGTTTGTGTGTATATATTCGCTTATTTGTTTTTTATGTATGTATGTATGTATTTATTTAATTACTCATTTACTCATTTATTCATTCATTCATTCATTTCTTTTCTCACTGCCACAGTAGCAACAGACAGCGCAGCATCAGCAAAACTCTCAATTTGTAGCCAGACTTTGACATTTTGTCAGAGTGAAGGGTGGGTTCACAGAGCGCGTTGTTGAGCAAAGCATAGCTGACATCTGACCTTGCCTAAGGCCAAAAGTTACCAGCTCAAACATAGCTTCATCCTACCTGGAAACAAGTCCCAAACTTCCATTATGCAGGTCTGGGAGGGGTATGTGCCAGCTGCAGAGACAGCAACAGCCTCTGGGTCAGAAGAAGAGGCCAATGGGCATGCCTCCAGTGACAGCCCCAGAGAGACTGTCACAGTCACAGTCACTGAGGTCGTCTCAGGAAGCGAGTTCTATGTCCAGGTACTGCTTTTGTTGTCATGCACCATGCACTGACGTGCATGTCTTGCTGGCTGTCATTGCAGCTGTGTAGTGCAGAAGGGGCCTTTGAAAGCTGCAGCTGATGGTATTGATTGCAAAGCTCTCTACAGATTTGGGTCTTGAGGCAAAAACTTGCTGAACTTGGCACACGATGTTGGTGTACTTCTGTGAGCAAGGCTTTGCAGATTCATCAATGCTGGCTGAGTCTTACGCACTCTTGATCTCAGGCCTTAATTTGCACCATGCAGTGCAGTTTGCATGCAAGGCCTTCTGTGCAATTTTGCAGCGTGTTGCTTTTACACTGTAGAAAGCACGTGTGCTGTCTCTCTCACAAAGACGGCATGTTCCTGCAGATGGCTGATGAGCCCCGATTAGGCTACATCACAGACCAGCTCAAGTCCTTGTCAGTCAGTGCATCAGCTCCCCCTCAGCTGCAAGTGGGTGCTTTATGTGTAGCCCAGTACAGCCTAGATAACGAATGGTACAGAGCCTCAGTACAGAGGGTCATTAGTAAAGATCCAGTCAATCCCCAATATGCTGTCATCTTTCTGGATTTTGGGAATACAGATAGAGTTGGCGGCAAGAATGTGCAGCAGATTGACTCAGCCCTTGCGGCAGTCCCTGCACAGGCACATAGCTGCTCTTTAGCGTATTTGAAGGTAAAGCTAAGCATCATGCTGCTGCAACATGCTGCACACACGGCACTTGTGTTTCTCAGCATACTGCAGTTGGTTACAATCATGCATAATTAAGCATTGGCAAATGTGAAGACAGTAGCTGCTGCTGCTAGTTTGTCAGTCTCTCAAGCATCTCCCCCAAAAGCCTGAAGCATCCTTTCTGGTGCAGAATTCATGTGAGCCATGGCAAGTGCTGCTTTCTTCACATCACAGTAGTGCAGCGGTCTCCTGGCCATGCACTGGTTTGTCATTTTGTTTATTCAGCATGGCTCAGGCTTGTCATCTCTTGATGCAGGTTCCTAGCTTAGATGCAGACTATGGCCTAGATGCGGCGCAGTTCCTGAGCCAAGCAACAGGTGGTGAACAACGCATGACTGCCAGCATAGAAAGGCGGGAAAGACAGCAGCAAAGTAGAGGGAAAGACCATGTAGGGTCTCAGCCGCTGCTGCATGTGGTACTGTCCAAGGAAGGTGCCTCAGCTGCGGAGAGCGTGAATGCTAACATGCTTAGAGCTGGCCTGGCGCGTGTCAAGGTGGCAAAGCGTGACAAGGTATGCATGCATGTGTGAGCAGGCATGGAGTTGTGTCTGTCACACACCACCAGCAATGCTCACTGGTCTTGCAACAAGGCGTGATGTTATGAACGGCAAAAAAATAAGAGTCTGTGACTTCAGTAGAGGTCATAGCAGTACAGCCCATGCCTGTCAAGAGTTCACAAACTATAGTGTTGCTGACTCATTTAGCTGGTGGCCTGCACAGGCTGAGGAGGTAGTCAGCACTTTGACTGGCTGTGAAGATGAAGCAAGGAAGGGTCACACTGGGATTTGGATACATGGCGACCCTGGCAGTGAAAGTGACGAAGAAGAAGCACCACAGAAGTCTGCCTGGGGCAGACGTTGAATGTTGTCTGAGCAGCTGCATGTTTGGAGGCCGAACTTTTGGCCTGCATTAGGTCTTGCTGGGGCCAATCCTGTTTCAATGCACATTTATTGCACATCTCAAGAGTATACTGCAGCAAGAACAAATTTTGAAAGACGTGCTCAATTGAATATGTCGCACACTTTCATTCAGGGTGTGCAATCTGAGCAACGTGCCTAAATCACTGACATCACTAATAGGGATTTTCAGAGCGCTGCAAGTCATTACAGAGCACAGTCGCATTTGCAATACTACTCAAGCAGTGTGCCTTCTCCCTTGCAACGTAACATGCAGTAGTGCCTGTGCATGTCTGACATTTTGCAGCAGCAACAAGGGCGGTCCAGGAGCCGCAATATGTAGAACATAGCGTGACTGGCATTGCAGGCAGGAGACAGGTTGCATCATCATCAAGGCTTTACACTGCCTGTACTTATACATTGGCTCCAATACTGCATTCTTCAAAGATGCATGTTTCTATTTCAAAACACCCGTACACATAAGATCATCATCAGGACGGAGGGCGTAACACAAATCAAACCCGAACCAAAAACGGGTAACTCTGCATTGGCTGCGCATATATGGTGGTACACCAAAAATAAATCAGCGGTAGTCAGTCAAGAAAATTTTCTTCTCGTCAATTATGCAAAATATCATCTTCACAAAACTCATTTGTTTGTTGACGGCCAAGTTGCGTCAACAGCTCAAAAAGAATACGGACTCAGTGTCCAATGCATGCAAAACTAACCTTTTTGCGTGGCAAAAGCACCTAAACACAGCAGCAATGATTTTGCGCTTGAGCAGCATGTGCTGCACTGCAAATTATCATCTTCAATACAAGGTCAGCACAAGGTGTGAGACCTCCACCCAGCCTCTCAGAAGAGTCACCATGAACTGCTTCTGGGGTTGATGGCACCGCTTGTCATACACACGCTGATTTTGAGTGTACACTTTGGTCTGACAATTCTTCTGAGTGATCCTCTGAGGGTGGTGTTCGCCTTGCATTCACGATGTCCAGAGACATATCGGAGCTACGCCGGGGCAATGGACAGCTGTTTCTGTCCAGGGCTCGCTGCAGCGGGCGGGAGCTCTCAAAGGAGGTCCTTGGTCTTGCCATGTTCACGTCAGAATCGACCGTAACAGAGGTGTTATCGGATTCGCAGGTCGATAAAGAGCTCAGCTCAAGCACCGTGCACAACGCCGATGTCATGCTGTCATGACGTTCCATAGCTCCACTTTCTGGCCCAGACCTGTGCAGCCTATGTAAGGCACGAGAGGTGACCTGCATTTAGCGCGTCCTTGTCATAGCTTGGAGTGAACACTGCCATGGAGTATATCACAGCCAGCCTTTGCCGTAAATAAAGGTGTAGCTGTCAAACTAGCGAGAGTTTACCTCTACGTCAACATCCGACATTGGCGAGGCATCAAAACTTCTTGGCTTGGGCTTCTCCAGCGCAAGTGCTGAATGCCCCATGCAAGTGCTCAACGCATGGTCCAGAGATGAGAAAGACTGCGCCTTGTTTGCATAAAACTTGGAAAGACCCTTCTTGCGCCTAAAGAGTGGTTTCGAGTGTGCTTCGTTATCCTTCTTTGCAACCATTCGAAGGGCGCCAAACAAGCAGGACTTTACATTGGCACCGAAGATTTGCAGCTTGGCTGATACAAGTCAACGCGGCTTGAAGATTGAGATCGTGTGGCAAGTCGCGCTGTTGAGGCTTGATAAGACGCGTGTTCGTCCGCATTTGAGCATGATCAACAAAGCAGACTCAGCATGCGACTGAAATTAGGTCTGACTCAAGGCGTAACTCCTGCTGTAACCTGACAGTCTTTGACCCGCGGTTAAGCCTGACTGTCTGTGTTGACTGTTGCCTCAGATGCTCGACCAACTGCATTCGTAAATGCTGCCGGTCACTTCAAGCAGTTACAGCTCAGGACGCGACAAGTCAGTTCTGTCTACAGCGATCAAGCAGCTCAAAAGGCGCTTTGGTCGACGGCTGCGTCGATCACTGCACAAGCAACGCTTTGTCCTTAGCGGTCTCGCCGTGGGTTTTCTGTTCCTGTGGTGGTTTACCAGAGCTGTCAAAGTAGTTCCGGACATCGTGCAGGTATGTCGCTGCGCGCCTCTGCATGGTTTCACATTTTGCCGGCGTCCAAACTGGTTGCGATCACTGTAATAACACGCTCAGGCTATAACTAGCTAGCTGCACCTGGTAACGAAGTTTGTTGTGCTGTACAGCTGGATCGACCCAGCGTCGATCAGCTGCGTGAGCTGCATGACGCATAACTCTACCGGCCACACAGCTTTCCCCGTCCGGACCCAGCAGTTCACCTGCGATATTGACGACAGCTTCACGGACTTCCTGCTGTGCGCATACGCGGACTGCGTAATGGTCACAGTGACTCAAACGGAGACTCTTGGCACTATCTTCCAGTCAAGGTGCATTTGTGTGCGTCTGTAAAATCAAGCTGTTCTTGACCTTGACAGTATTAGACTTGCAGGGTAGACACAAACCTAGATGGAGCAGCTGCGTTCAACATCAGAGTACTGGTCGGCAACAGGACTGACTCAGTGTTGATGATGTGTGCCCGGCAACTAGCCGAGGGCTTGCTGGCTGCAGGATGTACAAAGTAATTCACTGGCTGGCTTCAATGTTGGCTGAAACTGTCTCATGTGTAACAGCTGGCTGTTGTGCTGCTCATCCATGTGGTCACATTTTACCAGTCAGTCAGCATTTTCCTTCACTGTGCAGGCCATTGATGCTATGCCTTGGCCTGAAAGGTCTCAGCATGCCCAGTATCAGACAGGTCATTCAGCAGGTGGTGCAGCATCCTGTGTGGTGATTATACAGCTGTAGCAGCCACTCACGAAGACGGTGACCTGTATTTTTAAAGAGTGTCAATCAAAGTCTGAGTTGATTGGATCAGCAGTGTCAAGGAGATGTGGTAAAGAAGTGGCAAACAGTACAAGTCATGTGCAAGACATCCTTATAGCGCCTTCTCTGAAAACAAGGAAGCTGAATCTTGGCTAAGCTGCGCGCGCAGCTGCTGCACTTCTTGAATGCAGTTCTTGATGTTGGGACATAGTGCTTCCTTTTTCCGCCAATAAGCTTGCTGCTCACTATACATGTTTTCTCTGCGTTTAGCAAACTGGCTTGCAGAGCTCTGCTGTTGCACATGCTGCTTACGATCATAAGGCAAAGCTGACATGTAGCGTTCAAGCGGTCGCAACTGAGACATGCTGTCTGAATGCATCTTTTGTGCAGCAGACACAATCTCTGCCTTGGGCTGCGTCTGTGCATCAAGATGCACTTCTGCTGCAACTGTTGAGTCAACCAGCTGCTGCTGAGATGCCTCCTTGGCTGGTGCTTGTTGAAAGGATGTGCTCTGGCTGCTTCCTGCCTGAGACTGGCCAGGCTGCTCATGCTGTGCATCTAAGCACGGCAACGGTTCAGTGAAGCGCTCTCGCAGAGACCCAGGCAGCGCTGTGCCGTCTGAGATGCTGCGCTGAAGCTTAGTCTGTGAGGCAGCCGGTACAGATGTGAGTGCTGATGGCTCATCCATAACTGACGCTGCCTGATCATGCAGCATGGTCACCAGCAACTTGCGCTCCTCATCAACCAGCTTCACCTGCAGGCACTTGTTCATAATCAACTGACCATCCTGCACACCTCTAGTAAAAGCTGCAGCATCATGGCAAGAACTGAGCAATGTTTCCTGACTTCATGCGATGTTTGTGATGCCCTTGTGCCCTAGAGGTCGCACGGTTGTACCTGGTGCTGTGCATTGGCAGTCCGCTGTTTAGCGTTGGATTCAGAGCGCTCAAGTTGACTGTTCATGCGCCTCAGAACATGCAGCCTGTCTTCGAGTGCTGCTATTTGTTCCTGCAAGCACATCAAGCCTCACCTCAGTCATGCCTGTTCCAGTTGACTTGCTATGTCTCATGCATGCACATTTACTCCTGTATGGTAGATGTCACACGGGATTGCTTGCTTTGCTACATTGCCTCCCATGCCTCCCATGCCTGGCATGTATCATGTTGAGCTTACACCCTTAAGCTGAGTGCTTTTTTGCCATCAGTACGGAGCACATGGCTGAAACATTCCCATGCGACAGTCTAGCTAGCGCTATCGTGTTCTTGACTGGCAGTGCCCTCAATTCAATGCATCAACATAATTTCTGCTGTAGCTTGTGGCAGTACAGACAAGAGGTGTAGGCTGTGCACCTGACTTGAGGCTAGAGCATGCTGTGTGTGCTGAGCATCCTCTTTCAAGCTGTCATGCCGCCGCTGCAGATCAGCGTTTCTGCGGTCCACTTTCAGCTTGCTCTTCAGGGTGGCCTCATTTTGACTCTGTGACAGCACAGTGCACTGTTATTGTTGAGTGTTGCTGCTATAATCACTGATGAAATCATGCGACGCTATGTAAGTCACGGTGCTGAAAAAAGCCAGGCAAAAATCAATTGCCCTATCAAAAACGGAATCACACAAACAACTGCAGTTTACAAAGGACTCCTCAACACACCACTCATGAATGACAGGATATTCAAGGAGAAGGCGGAGTAGATGCAATAACTCTGCAATGCACTTCAAGAGTGCTCTGCGCTGTCGAGGTCACGCTACCATGCTTACCTTGAGGTCCTGAATGAACTGTTCAAGGCTGGCCACATGAGCAGCTGCCTGCACAGCTGCAGCAGCTTCCTTGTCAGCTGCCGCCTGTTGCTCGGTCAGCTTCCTGTCAAGCATCTTTTCCAGCCTCTGCTTCAGGTGGCGCTCTTGCACCAGCTCCCTCCTCCCCACCTGCACCCCCTCTGCATGCGCCTGGACCACCAAAATGGTGACTGTGAGCCTGGCACAGTTGCAATTTGCTTCTCACATGACACAGAGGCAACATGCATGAAATATTGCAGCACTCCGCTGCAGGCACGAGTAGTGTACTGAAATGTAGGGAGCATGGCAAGCATCATCCTAGCTGCAGCTAATCACAATGTTCATGGCCTCATCTGTGCACAAGACGAGTGCAGTGCATCAGGCAGGCACATCTCAAATGTCACACACAGTCTCTGCAGGCTTGTAATGTCGATCAGTTTGTGTACCTGCTCAATGATCTCCTGCTGGTTGGCTTCAAAGACCTGCAGACAATGCAGCTCAGCCAGGGCTGTGGCCAACTGCCCTTCCAAGCCTGCTCCAACAGCCTCCTGATGGTCCAGCTGGGCTTGCAGGTGCTTGATGATGTTGCTCAGCTGTCACAACACACTGCTGTCAGGTTGTTGTCAGGCATGATATACATGAGTTGCGTAAACCAGGTGTTGGCCGCTTTTGATCAGCTCCATGTAATTGAGCATGTTGTGTAGATTCGAATGAACAGACAGGAGTTTGCTTCTGGTGGACACCTTCCAGAACTGATTCTACTTAGCTGTAACAAAAGAGTGATGCATAATGGTCCAGTCAGCCCCTGTGTTACTAAAAGCTAACACATGGATTTCATGTCCCAAATCAAACAACTGACCTATGAGAAAGCGTTTCAACAAACTTGGCAGCTGCATTTACCTCTAGCATGTTCAAGGTAGTCTCCCCGAGAATGGGTCGCATGCTGCGCATGCTGGGGCTGTGTTGGAGCGTGCTGCTCTGCACCATGCTGTTCTGGGAGTTGCATCTGGGTTTTAGCACCCTGTCAAGTCTGCTACCTGCTTGCACCTGCTTGTCTGCCATGTCTACACGCTGCCTCTGATCTGCCTGCTGATTGCTGACTTGCCTTGTCTGCTGCATCTCCTGATTCTCCTATGTGACAGCAAGCTATGTTGAGGCCTCAATTGCTGTAGCAAAAAGTAAGGCACTCAGCACCCAACATGCAGAAACACAAGTCAGTCGGTAACAGTCAGTTCACACAGGCGTTGGAGCCTATCGCGTATGCAGCAATATTAAAGTTAATTGCCAGCTCAAGTACAGGATACTTCTGAGCTGCCAGTAGCACCAAGAGCAATCACCTGAGGCAACATACAAGAGGCATGCTCTGGTTCAACAGCCACAGCAGGCTGTGTTTGCAAAGCTGATGTTGCCTCCATTTGTGACTGTGCATCTGACTGTGTGCTGTCTGCAGGCAGCATCTGGTTTGCAGGGAGCACACCATCATGCATAACAGCTTGAGCCTCCTCCCAGAGCCATTGAAGCCCAGGATTGCTGAAGTCATGCTGAGCTGTATGGCTAGCATGGCTGAGTTGTGAGGCGCCCAAAAGGTCTGCCTCATCAGGCTGCGCATCCTGCAGCACCTGCGCAGGTTTGTTTTTTGTCTCCAGGTGCAACTGCTAAATGTGGCCAGCACTGAAGATTGTCCAGGTCAGGGGCGCCGGGAGAGCAGGCCGCATATAGCGACGTCACATATAGTTGACTTTCTGACCTGTTTAGAGGGGCAGTGCAGCTCACTCCTGTCTGCGTGCTGATATTGCTGAAAGGTATGCAGTTTGTTGCCTGGCTTGCTACCATGCAGGTCGTGTGAGGTGCGCCTTCTGCCACCAACGCTATTAGGCTGACAAAAGTCTGGGATCAAAATGCCCCCTGCAGCGGCCTTTCTCAGAGCTGTATAAGTGGCTGTAGCTGAGGGCAGGCCACTGCTGTTCCGTCTGAGAACACGTGGAGGTGACATACAACTGTGGACACGGACGAATCCTGCTGCTACTGCTGCTATTTGCCTGTTGCCCGAGTGCACTTGACTGTCGGGATCATACAACTGCTGCGCCTTGTGGCTATGCAAGTGCTTGCTTTGACAAGGTTGAACCGATGCCTGTTCTGCTTGTGCGTCGACCATGCACACTCCAAGGTCAAGACAGCAGTCAGACCCTTGGCTGTAAAGACATTTCCTGTTCACTTACGCAGCCAAAACTGAAAGTCTGACGCGGGTAGCACAACGACAGCAGGTACTTCGCGAGCACCGTACTGGATCATCCATACTATTAATCGGCGAGTGTGTCAATTGTTAAGCGGTATACTGTCTGTTGCAGCGTACGTCAACTATTGCTGTCCAAAACCCTAGGCATGAGAGCTTTAGTCACAGGCAGTGATATGCAGTAATTTTAATTTAACAAGCAATGTAGTATGAGCTAACACTTACGCATGATGCGATGAGCAGCAGCGACGCAGTAACGATTCATACGCGAGCGGGGTGCCTGACCCTGGCCAACGACACATCTGCTTCAGTGCACAAGCTGCAATTACAAACAGGGTCGTGTTGATGTACAGCAGCACGAACATCTCTGAGGAACCTGAAAGCGAACGCTGCATGACGCAGTCCCAACGTTCTTGGACTGGAAGAAGACTGTTGCCTACTGGAAACATTAATACAGGCTCAGAAGCGCATTGTCTCTTTAATTAGAGCCAGCAAGGTCAAGTGCTCTGACAACCTGCGGTTCAAGCCTTATCAACTTGCTATTATGTATGTCATGCAACCTTTCAGGTGTATGGGACATTTGTGTGTGACTTTATCAAGCTGTAGCTGTTCGATTGCTCTGAGACCCTCAAGCACCGAAGCTGATCAAACGCAGACTTTGATGCATGATGAACTGTTGCGTGAGTGACCTGACAACATGTGCTATAGCTGCGCTACCACCAACATCCCTTTCCTAGCGTCATTTCAAGCTACGTCCATTTCATTTGACCGACTCATCTGCACTGGGATGTACTACAAGGTCACAGTGCTGACTCAGCCAGCGATACATGCTGCATCATGCCAAGCACAGTACAGCAGCAGGTCCCACTACAGCGGCAACAATTTGCACAGTTTTACGCTGGGGGTGAAGCAGCTGCAGAACGGTATTTGCTGTCTCAAGGTCTTTTTGGGAGAGCAGGTGCAGTGCTATATGTGCTGAAGTATCACTTACCTGCCAGCGTCGGCATGTGCATTTGAGTAGTTCCATGTTTCAGATGATGGGCATGTAGGCTTTGCCAATGATGCAGATCTTCTGGGCTCTCCAGTACTGTATAGCAAGCACCTGCCCCAACATTGGAATTGCAGCTGGCATAGCAAAGCAGCTGCTGAAGATGAAGCATTCCTCTCATCTGTCTTATTGACAGAATACTGTGACATGTTGCTTGAATAGGTGAAACCTGATGTGTCGCAATTACCATTCGGCTGCTTGGCAGAATGTTCAACAACACCATGAGGAGGCTACCAAGGCTTGCCTCACAAGCTGGAAAGATCAGGTCGTAGACCTTGTAGTTCTTACTTCTCCCTGTGTGTGCTCTGACCTCAAACTTGTGTTGAGGATGTGGCAGCTGGCCATGGACTTACCAATGAGCATGTCAGTGATGTGCACATTAGTTGTAGTTTGTATGGCCCAATGCTAATCACTTTATTATGGCTTATTGCTCTTGACAGTCAGACACAGTACAGCGCCAAAGCAGATAGGTGACACGACATTAAATAAGAAACTTTGAGAAAACATGCCTGCTCAGTTTTCGTTTACCACCACGTGCTTATAAGCTGTGCAAGTCTTGTCATGGTTTGTTGTGATCTCAGAGCACCTGGAGGATGTGGTAGCGTGCAGCATGGATGTCTGAGCTTGAAGCAATGACAGCCAGGTCGTCAAGCAGAGTGACTAAGTGAAGCTCAGCAACATATTATCTTCCTCATTCACCCAGCTGTGTCTCTGAGTATGGATGCCCATGCGCACAGAGACGTAATTTGTACTACTAGCTGCGCAGCCTGGCATCAAACCTGTTCATGGCGCCCTTGCATTCTCTAGAGATCTGTTAGAGTCAAAACCTTAGAGGTGGTAATGCAGATCGATCAGCCCCAGGGCTGCAGCACTGGTCAGGGCAGAATAGCTTTCCCACTGTTCAGTGCTGCTCTGCAAAACAGGCTCACAGCAGGCACAGGGTCACTGCAAATACACCTTTGCACATTTGCTCTTCATACAGGTGTGCAGTGATGCAACACCAAAGCACTGCAG
>JAABUK010004453.1_pt1 | contig 22753 bp, 11 predicted proteins | sample 5559141 | NCBI WGS metagenome assembly JAABUK01 (sample SAMN10711869, study PRJNA513367) | rock metagenome | isolation source: Antarctica rocks | place: Antarctica: Victoria Land, Pudding Butte nord | collected 2016-01-03
ATGGAAGTAGGAGCAAAGCAACTCAGCTCGGCGCGGTAAAGTTTCGTGTTCACCACCACTGATGCATTAACACCGGCGGCCTTCAGCCCGTGCAAAGAGAAGGGAGCGAGCGCAAAGTCTCTTGTTGTGAAGTGCGGTAATTTCTGCCCAAGCCATGTCACACCGTACGCTGTGTTGTGAAGGTTCCCACCCAAGGCGCGGAATTGCAGAGATAGCGGCAATATGCGAGCCGGAGGCGAGACCAATACATCATGCGATATTGTGGCCGAGGCTATATTGAAGATGCCACTATGAAGAGAGGTCATCACCCAAAAGACCAGCACCATGGCGAGAGACGCCAAGACTACTGCCCACTGTCTGCGTTCTTGTGTCAATCACGATACAAATATGTGGTCTTCAGTATATGTACCTTCTTTGGCGGCTCTAAAAGGTATCCAGGCGAGAAATTCAACGGGTTATTGTAGTAGAAGCGAACATCGAATCTTCGTATTTTGGGGGGGCTAATAATCCCTAAAGTAAACAAAGATGTCGGTACAAGAGCAGCAGGATGTAGAGTCCAAGGTCGCCATTTTCTGGCGACTGCTTGATCGGGCGAGGACTGTATTTGAAAATGAGCCTCTTTGGTCTGCGACAATTTCTCAGAGGGAGCCTCTCGGCTCAACTGAGAAGTTGATGAAGAATGAAAATGTTCCAAAGTGAAGCTCATTGCAAACCTTGATCCAAGATGCTGGATGGGAAGGACAAAAAGGACAAATTTCAGGAAAAGGAGCGAGGAGATTCAGCGATACCTCCATGATTAACTTGGTCTTACCTTGAACAATGAAACTGGCATGACAACGGCTTTGCCACTTTGGCGCAGCCTCGTTGAATAACCGCTGGACCTATATATCAAATAAACTGTTCTGGGCCCCGCCTAGACCCTTTTTGGGGCCAGAAGTGCTGCTCAACTTCAGCAGGCAGTCGGTACAAGCAGAAGTACGATTGGCATGGATTGAGGACCGAAGACCCAGAAATGACCGAGATGGTGAGATTGAAAGGTAGGAAGTACTACCAGAGTACTTGGATTGAGAGAGCGTTGCTCGAGTTGAGGGAGGTCGGATCCGCTCACGCCAATGAGAATCAGAGGTCTGGACAGAAACGCCGAGTTCAACCCAGGCGTCTTGTTTCATTGTTCTGGGTCAAACTGTTGTAGGTCCTCCTTGGCGGCTTACTCAGCACAGGCCTATTTCCTTCTTCCTTGCTAGTTTGCGTAGATAGCTTCTTCTTCATACACTCATTCATCACAAACACTGGGAAGTCAGACAGGTAGGAAACCTCCAACTGCTGAGTAAGCTGGGCGTCAATTTTCAGCCCCTTAAACTTGGAGAGCGCAATGCTCACTTACACCCCGTTTTCTTTATCAGAGGGTTACTCTGTACTGTGCTCTGCACGCGACAATGGATATTGATACGAGGAGACGGGCCAACGCAATGAGACGCTTGAGCATGGAGGTCTCTTCCCTGGCCTCTGCACAGCCAGACTTCTGCCTAGAATGGTCAAGACTGTGCCCGAGCTCAACCCGCACCAAGCCTACGCTGATGCTGCTCTATCCACTCTCGGCACTCTGGGGTAATACGAACGTCACTGTGTCCCCTCTTCTGGGTCTGCGAATTCTTCAGCTTCGGAGTCAAGGTGATGGTGGAGCCTTCGATGAGACTCGAAAAGATCGATAAACTTCATACCTCATGACTTGGTCAGCTCATCTTACTCCCTGTGAGGAGTCTCGATTTTGGTAGAATTCTTCGATTTCTCACTACGGTAAGCTTCTTATCGTTGGGTGTCAACAAAGCGGAAACGGCTCTGGCCTCGAGGGTTGGACCGGCTTCCCCCTGCGTCGAGACTCAGGCCTTTGTACCTGTTTCTCACCCAGGCAGTCATCAAACGGTCAAACGACAACAAGGGGAGAAAGTTGAGACCCCTCACATTTGCCACAAAACGCACACGACCGGGACCTATGATCCACCCAACAGCATTGATCGATGTTTCAAAAGGTGGGATCCATTTCGTCCTGATAATTGAATATGAACTTAACTGGATGGCATATCAAATGACGAGAGTGCCAAAAGTTGGTCGAACATTTAAAGAGGGCACGAATTCGTTCTCCCATAGCTACTCCAGAACCGAGATGTCAGGTCCTCAGCGCGAGCACTTCAAAATTGAATGTCATGGCTCTGCCCGGACTCTTCAGATGTAGGTTTCAAACTTTGACCAAAAGATAAGCTGTTGCCCAAGTTATTCAGAACCAACCTCTGGACAAAATATGAACGAATATATGGTGCCTGTGAGGCAGATGTGGCCAGCTGTTTCAATAAATAGTGAAGTATTGTCATGGCTTGTCTATCTTATATCACCACTCAGACCAGACGAGCTCATCCAGAAAAGGCTATTGTCGCCGCGAATGTCGATTGGCCCTTCTAGGAATTGGGCAGATAGCAGAGGCTGCGGGCCCGGAGCGGAAGTGGACTCTAGGTGCCTTGACAAACCCCGACCTCGTTGACCGAGGAGCAGAGTCGAATGTGACCATCGCCTCTTCTGCCCAAACGATGACTGACTCAACAGAGCTTATCGGGATCCTCATGAATGACGACCGCCAAGCTCAACTAGGCCACGTTATTGTCTACGACAGAATTCAAAGCAAACTGGGAAATTCCATGCATGAACGCCATGCGAAGGAGGCCACTTCGTTTGATAATGCGCCGCCGAAGACGCTCCCTCGTCAACAGGCTGGCATCGGAGCTCTGAAACAGCGCTTGAGTGGGTTGCTTGTCGGTGGCACTCGGATTCATCAGACTGCCCATCGGATATAACAAAGGTGTCTGAATGTGTCAGTCCGAAGAATTGACATGACTACAGTCCAGTCTGACCGCCCACCCATACTCGTGCCGCCGAACATGCAGTAGGAGGCCTAATCATCCATCGACAGAAGGCCTCAAAGCTACAGCAGACTGCCCGGAACGAATGCAGACTCCAACAGCTAACTTCGGTTGCTCCTTTGAAAAGTTGTTACTACGTTACTACACAAGCCAAGAATTGCAGCATACGCCAAGTAATATTGGTGCAAAATGAGCACGCAAAGCAGCAAATGATGTTCAACTTGTCACGAGATTGCTAGACTTAAGAGGGAGATAATTGGATCTTGGAACCCTACTTGGTGCCGCCGGAAAGACTCTGGCAAGTGGCAAAGCTAAATCGCGCAATGAAGACTAAAGCCTTAGCATCTGCGTGCGTCTTACCAGTACCAGTAGGCTCTCAATCCAGAGGATAGACATATTCAGCAATTTCATTGGCCAGCAGAATCCTTGAGTTCCTACCAACATCCCTACATATCATACCCGATTAAGAAAGACACACGAGAAAGACACACGGCTTCAGGGTCACTTTGACGGAGTCTTTGCGGCGGCACTGAGTATCCAAATCTAAAAGCGCCGACTTAGTGCTGATTGAGCATGTAACTTGCCGTTACGTGAATGGCAGTGTCTCAACGTTCATTGCTGCTTTCCTCCACAAATCTAAGGCACGAATGCGGCAACGAGTTCTGAGACGACGCCTTGATTATTGTTAGGGAAGCCACTAATAGAAAGGCATCGTCTGAACACAAGACTGTATCTTCCACAAACCAACTGATCCGTCTGAAATATATTCTTCTTGTTCAGCGAAACGCAATACACAAAAGCAGCTTTAGAATTGAGTGGGCTTCTTGTGCGAAGATGCGTCTTAAATTACGTTTTTGGGGGGACACTCGCCATCATGGCAGTTGCTGCATCTTAAGCTCTTATGCAAAGCAAAGCAGATTTACCCTCGATTCTTGTGCACTTTGTCAAGTTGTGCTCTTAACAGTTGTGCTCTTAACAGTTGTGCTCTTAACAGTTGTGCTCTTGACAGTTGTGCTCTTGACAGTTGTGCTCTTGACAGTTGTGCTTTTAATAGTTGTGATCCGGCTAAGAGTAGTATTATTGATGACACGATAAGTGATTCAACAGATCTAATCTCAGAAATGTGAATCCGGATGGTAGTCAGGTGCTGATCAGCTGAACAGAGTCTGATACCGATTTTTTTACTGCTCGTGATGATTCTGTTGCCGATGCTGTAAGTGATCGAAGGGGGTTTTCATCTTGATACACGGTAATAGTGTTGAGTGCTGACTCTTTCATGACCCGCTCAATAGTGAATAAAGGAACCCCATTTCCGTCACGCCAAAAAGGCACCAAGTTACTCGATCGAGAGTAGCTTGTCTTCATTCCCATGTCACCCGTCCGGCAGCCTATCCCCGTATTCGCAGATCTTCTTCGCAGCCATGACAGACTCAGTATTTAGGGCCAAAATAGCATGAATTTTATCAAATTTATGCTGGTCGCTGTTGTTGTTGTTGTTGTTAAGTCAATAATCGACCGCATATAGATATCCGGTGGAATTTTCGGAAGGCTCAGTGGGGATTTCCCGAATGTTTTTCATTGAGAGCTAAAACGGGTTTATGGAGCAGTTTCAAACACTGGCCTGTTTACCAACCGCTTGTTTCTGGACTTACTCTTATTTCACCTACTGTGTATCATCCATTCGGCGTGTAGGCTTTTGCACGCGACATATATACAAGAACTTCCATTCCATCAATCTTCCTCTAGTTTCAAACTTCCAGATTCGAAGTATCATCATACGGGAACTGTTTTTAGCTTCGCTCCCCATGAAACCTGCATTTGCACCAAGATGTCTGGTAAGTATGGCGTGTGTTGCCCTTCGCTACCTTGAGCAGCTCTCAGCGTGTCTGTCAAACCCTCAAACTTTAACGCTGCTCGCCACAAACTTGTGTATTCTCCACTGAAAGGAAAAGAAAGACGAACTCTGTGTGATACACAGAAAGCCTGGAAATTGTCACAAGCAGCAGCAACACAGCAGGCTCGAATCTGACCCTCGCTAGATCCAAGATATAGCGTGGATACGTGGCCAAGAGAGGGAGATTTCAAGGAATGCAAGGTGTGGGGTGATAAGGAGTATAATTGAAGACATGGGTGGAGGAACTCTGTTGAGGATGGACGTCCTTGCTCTTTGGGGTACCGCTTGGTCGTAAGATCTCACCTGCCGTAGTCTCGTCCTGGGGCCGAAGATATCTCATAATGTATTTAGCAAAAGGCGTTACATTGACTTGTTCTCATTTGGACATGTCAGAGGCTCGCTTAACACAGTCGACCAAAGGACAAAACTTAAAATATCATGTATTCAAATTGCATCCGTATTGCCCAGAGTCCAATTAATGCTTGGCAGGGTGGCCACGTTTGAGTATAGGGCTTAGGGCTAAAGTCTGCACACAGCTCACTAGCGCCGACCTGGCCAATTTCGAGGTAGCTCCTCACCACCACAACATTAACTTTGACTCACTGCAAGTTTGTGCGTTGGAAAGACTCTCAAAATGACGACTCGCCCTACTGTGACTATCGCTTCGGCGGATGGTTCTGCAAGCGGCTCAACTCACCCTCTACCAGCAGTCTTCTCCTCACCTATCAGACCAGATATTGTCCAGTACGGTTGTCCAGTTCTCTCGAAACCAACAGGTTGCTAACTGGTTAAAGGACTGTACACACCGGCATGGCAAAGAACAAGCGACAACCATACGCTGTCAGCGAGAAAGCTGGGGAGCAGACTTCGGCAGAATCTTGGGGAACTGGTGAGCTGCAACAGAGGTTCAGAACAGAATTACCCAAAATCTAACCTTACCATAGGTCGCGCTGTTGCACGTATTCCTCGAGTTTCTGGTGGAGGTACACATCGTGCTGGACAAGCAGCTTTTGGTAATCAATGTCGCTCTGGTCGCATGTTCGCACCCACCAAAGTTTGGCGAAAATGGCATCAGAAGGTCAACTTGGGTCAAAAGTGGGAGACAATCGGCGGTAATCGATTTGAGACATGCTAATGATGCTCCAGGCGCTTTGCTACCGCATCAGCTATAGCCGCCTCTTCTGTTCCTGCCCTCCTTCTCGCTCGTGGCCACCGTATCTCCACCGTCCCCGAAGTTCCTCTAGTCATCCACTCGAAAACCTTTGAAGGCGCTGCCATTATCAAGACTGCTGCTGCCGTGTCCCTTCTTAAGGCTATCGGCGCTGGTCCGGATATTGTCAAGGTCCAGAAGTCGCGCAAGCTGCGCGCTGGTAAGGGAAAGATGCGAGGGCGACGTTGTCGCCAAAGACGTGGTCCGCTCGTTGTTTACAACCCAGATATAGATGGGAAGGAGTTGATGCGGGCATTTCGAAACATTCCAGGCGTAGAGACTTCATCTGTCTTCGCACTCAACCTTCTCCAGCTGGCACCCGGTGGTCATCTGGGCCGCTTCATCATCTGGACTTCGGGCGCTTTCGCTGCTCTGGATGATATCTATGGATCCACCACTGCTCCATCAGCTCTGAAGAAAGATTTCCTGCTGCCTTCGAATGTGGTATCAAATGCCGACATCACCCGCCTTATCAACTCTTCCGAAGTCCAGTCGGTGTTGAGGGAGCCGAAGGGATATCCTACAACTAAGCGCTCTGGCGTTCAGAAGAAGAATCCTCTACGCAATAGGCAGGTGCTACTGAGACTTAATCCCTATGCATCTGCTTTCTCGAAGGAGAAGCTCGGGCAAAAAAGTATCGAAAAGGGGAAACCGCAAGGCGCTGGGGAGGAGTTCACCAAGATTTTGCATGGAAATTAGGTGCGAGGGCAGTAGCTCGAGTCTCTAAGTACGGCGGTGTTCACTTAGCCAACTTCGGGGTTGGCTGGGAAGTTGCAGAAGGCTTGACGTGGCAAGTGTTGTTGTTGTTGTTGTTGTTATCAGAGCACCAATACAGGTTCTTCTCGCATAGAGGCTCTTACTGCGTTCATCTGAGCATAAGACTCATGCCATTCCTTTCAACGTCACAAAATCGTGCAAGTAGTCACCTATTCTGCTGTACAGCTAGTCTAATTTCTCGTGGTTATGTAAGCTTCCTGGCGACGTCATAAAATGCACAGGATGATAACGCAAAATCGATCGAGGAATTGATACATCGTGTTGCAAGAAGTGGTGTTTTCATCGATGCTGATCAGTGATCGGGAGTTACCTCCACTTCCCGTTTCTTCTAGGAAGACTCATTCAAGTTTTGCCTGTGGAGTTTTGGGTCCGCGCCAGACTACGAGTGACCTGGCCCAGGCTCGCACATCGTAGTTAAGGCCAACCAATGATAGGGTTGCGGAAAGCTCAACATGATCAGCCCGCCGGCGTTCATCTCCTCCTCGAGGGTAACCAGAGATTGACGGTCGTGTGCGAAAGAACCTGTGGGTATCCTTGGTATTGTTATCTTGGATCCATGATTACGGTTTTATGTAAAGGAGGAAGTCAGGAAGGGCGGATGAGTCATGAGATCGAAGTCTGGCGCGACACGGCCAAGGAGTCCAGTGAACCCCTCTCAGAAGCAAATCAAAGTGAATGCCGGCAATTGTGAACAAAGTTCTGTCAGGTGCATGCAGGCTCCATCTACATCTCGCTTCTGCAAGGCCACAGCACAGACAATCCTCCCTCTTCCCGCTCCATTCGTCCCGCGGCTTGAACGTCAGCACGAGTCTTTCCTTGCGATCTGATGGGTGGATACGAGACGAACGAGGATCAAGCCAGTCACAAAGACAAGGGGGTTTCATGGATGAGCTAGTCGTGGCCAATGAGAGGGTCGCTGTCGCTGGCCCCACCCTTGCAGGGGATATACCCCTGCAAGATCACTTATCGCAGGCGAGTGATGACCATTATAACGCACATATCAGCGTAATGAGCATTTTTCTTCGCGTTTAAACGCGTTATATAGATATAGCTGTATCTTCATCATAATATAGTTCTTTTAAATAAGCTTTCTGATGCTATTATTTAAGAAGCTGCTGAAGATGTCTATCGTGCTCGCGAGATCGGAAAGAGAATTAATATCGCAGTAACTGCTCGTAAGTATAAAGTAGATCGAAATCATCTTATTTAATAACTTAAGAATGTAGAGTCTTAAATAAATTAAAAGTCTGTAAATTATAAATTATTAAAGATTTAAAAGACAACTCTTTTATAATATATACGTGCTTTAAATAAAATAAATTAATCTTTACATTTTAATCAGCTCAGTAATATTATAAACTTCATTCTTAAAGAGAATTATAAAGAAGAAGATTTATTATTTATTATAAATTCTTATTAATCTTAATACTTTCTTAATTAATATTTAAAGCTTAATAAAGCTAAATAAAAGTCTTTAAAACTTAAATATAAGTTGACTTATAATTTAATTATAATTTTAAGTTGATTTAAGTGTTTTTAATAACTTTATATAAAGTATTTAATTATAAATAAGAATATTTAAAATTTTGATGAAATAAACTTTTAAATCGATATAAATAAGAGTTAATAAATAATAATTTTTTCGATATTTAAAAGATTCTATTTTATTTCTGATAATAATTAAGAGTTTATTACTTTTATAAAGACTGTTAGCGCTAAGAGAATAATTATTCAGTCGATATTTATCTTATCTATTCGAATTTATCAAGAATGCTTTTATTTCAATCTTAAGAATAATATACTTATAAATATTTTGTTACAATAAGAAATTAATAACCAGCAGACTTAACACGAACTGTTAAGACTCGGCAAGTGAGTTAAGAAACGGGATTCCATCTACGCACAATATCATGTAGAACTACGGTAGACTTATTCTTAATAATTATGATTGACAAGAGCAATTATAGATTAGATATTAAGAGAAGTGCTCGAGAATGCTTAATAAAAGCACTCAGAAGTAAGTGCTTAAGAGTGCTTAAAAAGAGTACTTAGAAGCACAGAATATAAATCACAACTAATAATTATATAAACGAACGTTTATCTTTTAGATTTATAGTTTCTTCTTCTATAATCAACTTATATTATTAATTGCACTCTATCTTTAATCCTTCTATATAAGAACAGTGATTTCTATTCACAACTCTCTAATATCTAAACCTTATTATAGCTAGTCTTAATAATTCTTAACATTTTAACTATCTATCATCGAATATCAGTCACTCTATCACGATAGAAATTATTAAGATAAACATATCACACTCTGAATAAGAATAATTTCGAGAAGAGATCACTAATATAGATCACGTCTTCTTAAAAATTAATATTTCTAACACGTTTTATAAAGATAAGAAGAAATTTCAAATCTTCTTAACTTAAATTAATATATATATTTGATTTAATATTTAGAGATTAAAAATAATCGAAGTTAAGATAACGTTCGCAGTCACTTATCTTAGAGATAAAGTCTTTAATTAATTTAAATCTCATCTAACAGATCACTTAGAAAAGTTAGTCAAAAATAAGAAAGAGAAAATAAAAAGAATCTTCGCCAATTATTCTTACTTTAAGAAGTGTATCAGATGAGTGTATGAAAGAGTGAACGAAGAACGAACTACTAAATAAGAAGTTTAGAAACTTTAATAGATAGACTTAATAATAGAGTATATATTCAAGTTCTAGTAGATTATATTATAAATTGAGTGAAATAATGCGGCACTTATAATAAAATATTATTTAGAACTGAAGAATTTAATTAAGAACGAGCTGGCTCAAATTAAAAGATTAGATAAATTAAAGAGTCTAGTTAATATATTTATTAAGATAGATAATTATTTATATAAAAGATAGATGAAAAAAGAATAAGAACGCATTCAAGCGTTTATCTTAAGTAAGTATTGAAAGAGAGAGTATTAATTCAAATAAGTTTAATACTCCCGAGAAATAAATTTAAATATCACGAATTAAAGAAAGTTTAAAAAGAAATTCAATTAAAATAAACTCTCTTTAATTTAGTAAGAGAAGTGAATGAAAAAGAACTTATATCTTTATTATGAGAAATCTAGATATCGAGTTAATAATTACTTTAATAAATAATAGTTACACGCGATCTTAAAAGAACCGACGGAATAGAAGATGAATAAATCAGATAATATTGTTAAGAACTGTTAAGACTAGCTATAGTAAGATTCAGATATTAGAGAATTGTAGATAAAAATTACTGTTCTTATATAGAAGAATTAAGAGTAGAGTGCAATTAATAATATAAATTAATTATAGAAGAAGAGATTATAAATTTAAGAGATAAATATTCGTTTATATAATTATTAATTATAATTTATATTCTATATTTTCGAGTGCTTCTTTCAAGCACTCTTAAGCACTTACTTCTGAATACTTCTATTAAACATTCTCAAGTACTTCTCTTAATATCTGATCTATAATCGCTTTTATTAATCATAATTATTAAGAACAGATCTATCGTAGTTTCACATAATACTGTGCGTAAGTAAGATCCTGTTTCTTAATTTACTGCCGAATCTTAGTAGTTCATATTAAGTCTGTTGATTATTAGTTTCTTATTATAATATTATGCTTCTTCGAATTAGCTTAATCTCTTAAACTACTTAAATCTTCTTCTATAACTTCTAGTTCTTTTATTTCTTTCTTTCTTTATTATATTCTTATATCGTGTTAATAAATCTTTCTCTTATAAATAATATTAGATTCAGACGGAAAAGATAATATTACTGAGAGTATTGATTATAATCGCGTGTTCCGTCTATACTATATAAAGTTATCTATATATATTTTTTAAAGATGTCTCGAAGTGTTCAGAGTATATTTATTATAATATTTATTATAACGATAACTTCTTGAAGACCGACTTTTAGAGACTGTAATAAAAAGAACTGCGATTAAAGACTGTTCGGAAGACAACTCTTCTTCATCTTTAACGGGATACTATTAAGATAGCGAGTCTTAACTCTCGCATAAAGTCTCTTCGAATAACTCAGAGTAATATAATTACTCGAGAGATTAAGTCTCTAAAGAAGCTTGATCAGAAAGAGAGATATTCGAGAGAGAGAGAGTTATCAGTTAATGTAGAATTAGATGTTACTTTTAATAAGGCGCAGCTGACTACTTTTCTTGATTCTTCTCACACCGAGAATTCCGGCGATGATAATTCTTAAGAATCGCGGAATTAAGATTCATTTCTAATTCTTATATATTTTCTAATATATTATATTCTAATCATTTTATCAGATAATGAGTTTTATCTTTAATCTCTTGATTATTCAGCACTCATTTCACTTTATATTTCTGATTCTAATTATTTAAATAGATTAGAATCTATTTAGCATTCTTTAATATAGATTCTAGAAGAGAAATATCGAATATAGAGTGAATCCTTATAATATTTAAGAGTTTAAGTCTGTAAATTGACTTGTTTAAGACTTTCTAAATTGAGTAGAAGTTAAGTTTCATATAATTCAATTTTGCACTAAATCTTTTGATTTTAATATTTCGGCGAAGTAAATATATTAAATCTCTCTCTTTAAGATTTAATTTGTTAATTCTCTTAAAGTTATAATAGATCTCAGATCTTTGATTGATAAACTTAAAATCTTTTATTAATTCTTGATGTAAACTAATTAATAGTTGTACGCTAATAACTGATTTTTATGTAAGTTATTCCACTTCTCTTAATTATCTGTACGAAACGAATTCATATTCGTAATTCGCGTAGAATAATGACACTTCAATTATTGTTGATACACTGTTATACGCGAACTGCGCTAATAATAGAAGTACTACTTAATTATTCTGACGATAATTCACGTAATATTATAAATATTGTTTCAGTGTTTAATTAATTCTTTCAATCTATTTATCTATTTACGGATGATAGACGATTAATAACTTATATTTAATTTTAAGCTGATTTATTAATAATTTTTAAAATTTAAAAGTGAATAGTTTGTCTTAATTAAAAAGGATTTCCGCTAATATATTATGATTTGCGAATATTATTCGCAAAAATATATAGATTAGATTCTTCGCATTAAATACTTTTAAATAATTAATGAAGTATATATACTTTGTTAATCTATTAGTGATAACTAAAATGTTATTATAACTAATATTTGTTATTGAATCTTTGAATAAGAGTAACTTAATAATGAAGTTCAATATTATAGATTTTCAAGCTTCTTCTAATATCTTTAATAACTATATCTCTCTATATAATTTATATCAGAAGTGCTTTGTTTTTTAATAGATATCACAGTTAACAATTTACTATCGAACTGCTTTATTTATTTTAAAAAAATAGTAGAATCTGAAAAAATATTTTAAAGTTTTTTCTATTTCTTAATACTTATAAGAAGTCTTCTTATAATATTATCGAAGAATTATTTCTTTCACTTAATTTATAACGTATATCAGTTCTTTATATAAGATCAGCCCGCTGTCTTATTTTTGAAAGATTGAATATTTTTCAGAATTTTTCCGAATTTCGCGGAATAAATGATTATTTAAATATGATCTGATAATTCGGCGTTTCTAATTTTAATCAGAGATCTGAAATGTCGAAGCAATCACAGCGTGATTATATATCATGAACCCGTCTGAGTTCTTACGTAAGATTGATTGTGAAGTGAATTTAATATCTCAAATATAATCTGCTTAACGACTTAAAATATTGACTTTAATATTATCATTTTCTTTTTAATAGAATATCTTAAAGTTGTATATTGATAATAACTTAGATTATTATATCTGGCGTTTATTTAACATCTTAATAATAATGAAGTATAACAGATTTTTATAGTCTATATAAACTTTTATAGAATACTTAAATTCTTTCAAGTATACTCATTATTTGTCGAACGCGGTAATTATAATTAGAAGTTTCTTATTGTGAATCTTGTAATTAAGTTCCGCAGAAATCATTTTTTTAAAATAGAAGATAACGGATCTTAATTATTCTTCGTTATTAGATTAACTTATGTATATATCGATAATATAGTTTGATATATTTATCTTAAGCACAATCTATCTCTTAGAATCAAATATTATGAGAATGAAGACTGTTATGAATTTCTATTTCAGCTTCTGAAACGAAGACTCTACTTCTGTTCTTTAGATAAAGAACACTTTCCTTCTAATTATTTATATTAATGAAGCGATTATTTTTGAGTAACTTATAATGAATCTTTAATAAAAGTTGGCGAATTTAAGAAATAATTATAATTTCTTTATTAATGTAAATTGCGATCATTTAAGTATAGCTGTGATCTTAAATTTGTTCATCTGAATTCTTATAATTATTAGAATAAATCTAAGAAACTTGATATTTTGCTTATAAAACTTATATTTCTTGATCTTCATTAACAGATTTTTCATTTAAAGAGCGCGAAGCATCTTTCGAACATATTTAATATATTATTCTTTAATTTCAGAGTATATAAAAATGTTGTTAAGATAAGTAATATAGAACTGATTTAGATATTCTTTAAGAACATTATTTATTAGAGATTAAAAGAAGATTAGAATGTTTATTAATTTAAATAATATGATTAGATACTCGTAATGATTATAATAAGTTTGGAATGCTATTTTTTATTTCTCTTCTTTTTTCATTCTTATTAGATTATACGCTCCTTATAAATTAAGCATTATAAATTACTTAACTTCACAAATATAATTATATAGCTTAGAGATAAGAGATAATATATAATAATTTTTTATAATTATATTATTCAGTTATCGATAATTAATATATAGACGCATTTCTTCATTTAACTTTAAAATGAATAGAACTAAATATTCTATAGATGAAGTTGAGAATTGAATAAATCCTTTCTTTTAATTCTTATTAAGATATTTCTATAAAATTTTAAATTCTTTCTCAAAAAGAGAATAGATAGATTTATATATAAGTTTTTTATTGAGTTCTAACGGAATTTTATAATCTTAAAATTAATATTTAGATAACGCAGATACGCTTTTATTTTTAATAAATAAATATTTAAATTCATTATATTCAGATAAATACTTAGAAGATTTCTTTATTATTTCTATTAAGTATCTATTATCAGATTTTATTTATACTATCTTAGTAAATAATATTATTACTGTGATTATTTTATAGGCGCAGTTAAGAAAGCTGATAGTTCATTATTTTCAACTTACTTCTAAATCGTGAGTTTTTAATTATGAAATTCTCAGAATAATATCATATTTGATTTTTACAATATTTAATATCATCTTTTCGATATGTTATTATATGACTAAATTAAGTGAATGAGTCTCTATCTTAATTCATTCTTAATTTTGCTTTATAGAACTTTTGTCTACTAATATTAAGCGATAAAGTTTATTCTTCTCTCGAATTAATAGATGTGAGTGAGTTATGTACGCTAAGAAAATATAGTTTTCGATGACTTCAGAATTTATTATAATCTTAACTTTTAATTATTTAATATTTCCTTATAAGATCATGTGTTATATATAGTTAATATTAATTACTACTAATTTTTAAGACTTGAGATTAGATTTTTTGTTAAGTCTTAAATATAAAGAACTCTCTTGTTTTTTAACTCTTTAAATTAATAATTTCAGAAATAAGTATGTTCTTTCTTTATAAAGTAATAATCGAGATTATCGCATAGAAAGTGTGCGTATAACTCGTGAGAGATATGATACTCTCTATCGCAAATTACTTTTATTATCTCTAATTCTTTAAGTTCTTTAATTTATATTATACTTACACTTTATATTTCTTCAAGATAAGCGAGAATATTAATTTTATATAAGTTGACTGTTTCTCGAACATTGTTATCTTAATAATAATAAATCTTTCTTTAACTTTAATTTAAATAGTCTTCTGTGCGATATATTCTTAATTATAATTTTGATTTAATTCTTTGAAATATCTTTTTGAATATATATATCTTATATTAATATTGAGATTTCAACTCACAATCTTTATTTATATATAACGCTGACTTTCAGAACTTAATAATTATTTTTATATAATTCTCATTATATTTAAGATTGCTTAGTACTCACTTCTAAAATACTTTAAAGATGGCGCTCAATAATTGTCTCGTCTTCTTCTATCTAAATTTTTTGGGATATTATTTTGAATCGTTCTTATCTGATCTGTAAATAACGCATTAATCATTATAATAAACAGTTCAGAATAAATAGATGTGAGATAATTCTATAAATTTTTAATCGCGAATCTATTTAAACAATTTAATAATTGTTTTCGACACCGATATTTCGATATCAGCGCAGCTGACATTTTATGTGTTATTTAATTTGTTCGTTCTCTATTTTATCGATTCTTTTAAGATCGCGTGTAACTGCTATTTATTAAAATAATTATTGACTCGATATTCAGATTTTCTATAATAGAGATATAAGTTCTTTTTTATCCGCTTCTCTCACTAAGTTGAAGAGAGTTTATCTTAATTAAGTTTCTTTTCAAACTTTCTTTAATTTATGATATTTAAATTCATTTCTTGAGGATATTGAACTTGTTTAAATTGATATTCTCTCTTTCAATACTTACTTAAGATAAACGCTTAAGTGTGTTCTTATTCTTTTTTCATCTATCTTTTATATAGATGATTATTTATCTTAATAAATATATCAACTAAACTCTTTAATTTATTTAATCTTTTAATTCGAGTTAGCTCGTTCTTAATTGAATTCTTCAGTTCTAAATAATATTTTATTATAAGCGCTATATTATCTTATTTAATTCGTAATATAATTTGCTGAAACTTAAATATATACTCTATTACTAAGTCTATTTATTAGAGTTTCTAAACTTCTCGTTCAGCAGCTCATTCTTTATTTACTTCTTTATACATTCGTCTGATATACTTTTTAAAGTAAGAATAGCTAGCGAAGATTCTTTTTATTTTCTCTTTCTTATCTTTGATCGACTTTTCTAAGTGATTTATTAGATGAGATTCGAATTAATTAAAGACTCTATCTCTAAAATAAGTAACTATAAACATTATTTTAACTTTAATTATTCTTAATCTCTAAGTATTAAATCGAATATATATATCAACTTAAATTAAGAAGATCTGAAGTTTCTTTCTATCTTTATAAAATATGTTAAGGATATTAACTTTTAAGAAGATGTGATTTATATCAGCGATCTCTTCTCAAGATTATTTTTATTTAGAGTGTGATATATTTATCTTAATAATTTCTATTATAATAGAGTGACTGATATTCAATAATAAATAGTTAAAGTGTTAAGAACTGTTAAGATTAGCTATAATAAGATTTAGATATTAGAAAGTTATAAATAAAAATCACTGTTCTTATATAGAAGAATTAAGAGTAGAGTGTAATTAATAATATAAATTGATTATAAAAGAAGAGATTATAAATCTAAGAGATAAACATTTGTTTATATAATTATTAATTATGATTTGTATTTTGTGCTTTTAAGTACTTCTTTTAAGCACTCTCGAGTACTTACTTCTAAGTGCTTTTATTAAGCATTCTCAAGTACTTCTCTTAACATCTGATTTACAATCACTCTTATTAATTATAATTATTAAGAATAGATCTATCGTAATTTTATATGATATTATGTGTAAATGGGATTCTGTTTCTTAATTTACTGCCGAGTCTTAACAGTTCGTGCTAAGTCTGCCGATTATTGATTTCTTATTATAACAAATATATGAAATGCTAGCTGCGCTAATATCGAAACATCGATATCAGAAATAGTTATTAAATCGCTCAAATAGATTCACGACTAAAAACTCACAAAATCATCTCACGCCTACTTATTCTGAACTGTCTATTATAATAATTAATGCGTTATTTATAAATTAGATAAAAATGACTCAGAATAATATTCTAAAAAACTTAAATAGAAGAAGATGAGATAATTATTAAATGTCATCTTCAAAATATTTTAAAAGTGAATATTAAGCAATCTCAAATATAATAAGAATTATATAAAAATAATTATTAAGTTCTGAGAGTTAATATTATATATAAATATAAATTGCGAGTTGAAATCTTAATATCAGTATAAGATATATGCACCCGAAAAGATATTTTAAAGAATTAAGTTAAAATTATAATTAAAGATATATTATATAGAAGACTATTCGAATTAAAATTAAAGATAGATTTATTGTTATCAAAATAGTAATGTTTAAAAAGCAGTTAACTCGTATAAGATTAATATTCCTACTTATCTTAAAGAAATATAAAGTATAAATATAATATAAATTAGAGAATCTAAAGAATTAGAGATAATAAGAGTGATTTATAATAAAGAGTATCGCATCTCTTACAAATTATACGCACACTTCTTATACAATAATCTCGATTATTACTTTATAAAGAAAGAATATACTCATTTTCAAAACTATTAATTTAAAGAGTTAAAAAATAAGAAGATTCTTTATATTTAAGACTTAACAAAGAATCTAATTTTAAGTCTTAAAAACTAGTAGCAATTAATATTAATTATATATAACATATAATCTTATAAGAGAATATTAAACAATAAAAAGTTAAGATTATAATAGATTCTGAAGTTATCGGAAATTACACTTCTTTAACATATATAACTCGCTCACGTCTGTTAATTCGAAAGAAGAATAAACTTTATCGCTTAATATTAATAAATAAAAGTTTTATAGAGCAAAATCAAGAATAGATCAAGATAAAGACTTATTCACTCAATCTAATTATATAATAATATATCGAAAAGATGATATTGAATATTATGAAAATCAAATATAATATTATTCTAAGAATTTTATGATTAGAAACTCACAATTCGGAGATAAGTTGAAAATAATGAACTATCAACTTTCTTAACTGCGCCTGCGAAATAATTATAGTGACAATATTATTCACTAAAATAGTATAAATAAAATCTGATAATAAATGCTTAGCAGAAATAATAGAGAAATCTTTTAAGTATTTATTTAAATATAACAAATTTAAATGTTTGTTTATTGAGAATAAAAGCGTATCTGCGTTATCTAAATATCAATTCTAAAATCACGAAATTCCGTTGGAATTTGGTAAGAAACTTATGTATAGATTTATCTATTCTCTTTCTGAGAAAGAACTTAAGATTCTATAAGAATATCTTAATAAGAATTAAAAAAAAGAATTTATTCAACTCTTAACTTTATTTACAGAATATTCAGTTCTGTTTATTTTGAAGTTAAATAAAGAAATGCGTCTGTATATTAACTATTAATAACTGAATAATATAATTATAAAAAATCGTTATACATTATCTCTCATCTCTAAGTTATATAATTATATTTATGAAGTTAAGTGATTTATAACGCTTAATTTATGAGAAGTGTATAATTTGATAAGAATGAAAAAAGAAGAGAAATGAAAAACAGCATTTCGAACTTATTACAATTATTACGAATATCTGATCATGTTATTTAAATTAATAAACGCTCCGATCTTCTTTTAATCTTTAATAAATAATGTTCTTAAGAAATATCTAGATCAGTTCTATATTATTTATCTTAATAACATTCTTATATACTTTAAAATCAAAGAATAATATATTAAATATATTTGAAAAATGCTTCGCGTTCTTTAAATAAAAAATCTGCTAATAAAGATCAAGAAATATAAGTTTTATAAGTAAAGTATTAAGTTTCTTAAATTTATTTTAATAGTTATAAAGATTCAGATAAACAAATTCAAGATTATAATCATACTTAAATAATCACAATTTATATTAGTGAAGAAATTACAGTTATTTCTTAAATTTATTAACTTCTATTAAAGATTCATTATAAATTACTCAAAAATAATCGTTCTATTAACACAAATAATTAGAAAGAAAATATTCTTTATCTGAGAAATAGAAGTAGAGTTTTTATTTTAGAAATTAAAACAGAAATTCATAATAGCTTTCATTCTCGCAATATTTGATTCTGAGAGATAGATTGTGCTCGAGATGAATATATCAGACTATATTATCGATATATGCATAAGTCAATTTAATAATAAAGAATGATTAAGATCTATCGCCTTCTATTTTAGAAAGATGATTTCAACAAAACTTAATTATAAAATTTATGATAAGAAACTCTTAATTATAATTACCGCGTTTAATAAATAATAAGTATATTTAAAGAAATTCAAGTATTCTATAAAAGTTTATATAAATCATAAGAATCTATTATACTTTATTATTATCAAGATATTAAATAAACATCAAATATAATGATTTAAGTTATTATCAGTATATAACTTTAAAATATTCTATTAAAGAGAAAATGATAACGTTAAAGTAAATACTTTAAGTTATTAAGCAGATCACGCCCAAAATATCAAATCTATTTCATAATTAATTTTGCGGGAGAATGAGAATGAGATCATAATGTATAATTATGCTGTGATCGTTTTAATCTTTTAGATCTCTAATTAGAATCAGAAAAGTCGAATTATAAGATTATATTTAAACAATCATTTATTCCGCGAAATTTGAAAAAATTTCGAAAAATACTTAATTTTTTAAAAATAAGATAGCGAGCTAATCTTATATAAAGAATTGATATACATTATAAATTAAGTAAAAGAAATAATCCTTCAATATTATTATAAGAAAACCTCTCATAAATATTAAGAAATAGAAAAAACTCTGAAATATATTTTCAGATTCTACTACTTTCCCGAGATAAATAAAGTAGTTAGACAGTGAATAGTTAACTATAATATCTATTAGAAAACAAAGCATTTTCGATATAAACTATATAAAGAGATACAGTCATTAAAGATATTAGAAGAAGCTTAGAAATTTATAGTGTTAGACTTCATTATTAAATTATTTTTATTCAAAGATTTAATAACAAATATCAGTTATAATAGCATTTTAATTATCATTAATAAACTAATGAAATATGTATACTTCATTAATTATTTGAAAGTATTTAATGCGAAGAATCTGATCTACACGTTTTTATGAACAATATTTGTAAATCATAATATATCAGCGAAAATTCTCTCTAATTGAGACAAACTGTTTACTTTTAAATTTTGAAAATTATTAATAAATCAGCTTAAAATCAAGTATAAACTATTAATCATTTATCACCCGCAGATAAATAGACAAACTGAAAGAATTAATTAGATACTAAAATAATATCTACAATATTATGTGAACTATTATTAAAACAATTGAGTAATACTTTTATTATTAACGCAGTTCGCGTATAATAATATATCGACAGCAATCGAAGTGTTATTATTTTACGCGAATTACAGATATAAACCCGTTCTGTACAGATAATCAAGAGAAGTGAAACAACTTACATAAAAATCAGTTATCAACATACAATTATTAATTAGTTTATATCAAGAATTAACAAAAGATCTTAAGTTTATTAGTTAAAAATCCGGAATCTATTATAACTTTAAGAGGATTGATAGATTAAATCTTAAAAAGAGAGATTTAATATATCTACTTTATTGAAATATTAAAATTAAAAGATTTAATATAAAATTGAATCACACGAAACTCGATCTCTATCTAATTTAGAAAGTCTTAGATAAGTTAATTTACAAACTTAAACTCTTAAATATTATAAGAATTTACTCTATATTCGATATTTTCCTTCTAAAATCTATATTAAAGAATGTTAAACAGACTTCAATTCATCTAAATAATCAGAATCAAAAGTATGAAGTAAAATAAGTACTGAATAATCAAGAGATTAAAGATAAAATTTATTATCTAATAAAATAATCAGAATATAACATATTAGAAAATATATAAAAATCAGAAATAAATCTCAATCTCATAATTCTAAAGAATTACTACTGTTGAAACCTTCAATATAAAGAGAATTAAGAAAAGCAGTCAGCTGCGCCTCATCAAAAGTAATGTTTAATTCTGCATTAACTAACAACTCTCTCTTCTTCAGATATCTCTCTTTTTGATCAAGCTCCTTCAAAGACTTAATCTTTTAAGCAATCATATTACTCTGAGTCACTCAAAAAGATTCTATGCGAGAGTCAAGACTTGCTATCTCAACAGTATTTCGTTAAAGACGAAGAAGAGTTGTCTTTTAAGTAGTCTTTAATCGCAATTCTTTCTATCACAGTCTCTAAAAGTTAGTCTTCAAGAAATTATCATTATAATGAATATCATAATAAGTATACTTCAAACACTTCAAGACATCTTTAAAAAATATATATAAACAACTCCGTGTAATATAGATAGAATATGCGATTATAATCAACACTCTTAGCAGTATTATCTTTTTCATTTAAATCTGATATTATTTATAAGAGAAAGATTTATTAACACGATATAAGAGTATGATAAAGAAAGAAAGAATTGAAAGAATTAAAAGATATAGAAGAAGATTTAAGTAGCTTAAGAGATCAAGTTAATTCGAAGAAGCATAGTATTACAGTAAGAAATTAACAACTAGCAAACTTAGCACGAACTGTCAAGACTTGACAAGTAAGCTAAGAAACGGGATCCCATCTACGCACAGTATTATGTGAAATTACGATAGACTTATTCTTAATAACTGTGATTAATAAGAGCGATTATAAATCAGATATTAAGAGAAGTGCTTGAGAATGCTTAATAAGAGTACTTAGAAGTAAGTATTTGAAAGTGCTTAAAAAGAGTACTCAGAAGCATAGGATATAGATTATAATTAATGATTATATAAACAAACATTTATCTCTTAGATTTATAATCTCTTCTTTTGTAGTTAACTTATATTATTAATTACACTTTGTCTTTGATTCTTCTATATAAGAACAGTGATTTCTATTCACAATCTCCTGATATCTGAACCTTGCTATAATTAGTCTTGACAGTTCTTAATATATTTCAGATATAGAATATATTAATAATAAGTTATTATATAAATATATTCAGCATTTTTATTATTAGAATTAAAAATCTTAAAAAGATGTTTATTAAATTCTATTATATAATAAATATAAGAATTATTTTATTCACGAAATATTTAAATTTTATGAGTAATAGAATATTTATATATTCATACTATCTTCGTATATAAGTTATATTTTTCAATCACTTAATATTGTATTATTTCAGTCTTATAAGCATTTTCATATTAAAACTATTAATTAAATTACTTATATAAAATACTCAAATTTCAGTAAACTCGAATTTCTTACAGCTATTTCAGATATTCAAAAAGATATATTTAAAGAGAACTCTATTCTATTCTTATTTTGAGCTTATAAATTGATTTCTTATAATTTATAAATTATATTAATAAAAATATAGAAATATTAAACTTCTTCTTCTCTTTAAAATTAATTATTTACTTTTAAAAGCTCTCAGTTAAATTTAATAACTTTATAAATAGCTTAAGCTCTTCAAAAATAAGTTATTCTACTTAAATAAGTAATATTAAATTATATAGAATCTCTTCAATCGAAATTCATTAAAGATGCTTTTATATAGATTAAAATAATAATATAAATCAAGCTATAATTAGTAGAATCAACTGCTGTAGAGAATGAATATTGAGCACATTATTTAATAATTCGAAATCAACTTTAAAAGGATGAAATTCTATATTCTCAATAGATAAGAATGATGATTAAATAGCGTTAAGAAGAGAAAGACACTCAGCTTAAATAAGTATTAATAAGAGAAGAAGAGCTTTATATCCCTTGTGTTACTGAAGTTGTGTCCCTTCCTTATTGGAATAGCGTTCCCGCATTATAGCGTAGAAATTGGGTGCAGTCTTAGCATCAAGAATATCAAAATTAAAAACTCGAAAAAGGCTTAAATCAGCTATAGCAGGTTAAGTCTATAAGTTAATATACTAAAAATAGTATTATTAAGAAGCGCTAATTAAACTCTAT
>JAABUK010004456.1_pt1 | contig 22745 bp, 24 predicted proteins | sample 5559141 | NCBI WGS metagenome assembly JAABUK01 (sample SAMN10711869, study PRJNA513367) | rock metagenome | isolation source: Antarctica rocks | place: Antarctica: Victoria Land, Pudding Butte nord | collected 2016-01-03
AACTAGAATATTAAGAATACAGAAGAAATCAAAGAGAGTTTCGAGCTGTATCTATAGTAGAGCAAAACAAAGAGAACGAAGCAGATTTGCTTGAGTATCGAAAGCGCTAGAATAGAGTATCGAGACTGAGGTTTAACATGAGTCAAAACTTTCAGAGCTTATTGACTAGAAAACTTTATTCAATCTCGACACACTCGTAACACTATATAGCTATTTGTAGATGAAACGTTAGCTGAAACGTGATAAAAAAGTTCTTTCTCAGACACAGCTTTCTTTAAGCATTCAAAAGTGAATTGCATGACATTCATTTTTATTCTGCGATTTTGATGACTGAACTTTTCAATAAGAAATGTGACATTGTTCTACAATTAGAAACATTCAAAAAAGAGATGACATTCATTCACTGCTCTTGAAAATTCATTTATTTCTCAAGAATATATATTGTCATTGTAACTTCAAAAAATAACGATCAAAGCATCTCTTTATATCTTCATGATAAAAGTTAAAACTCAGCGACACATTAATTGAGAGAAAGTCAGAAAGTGAACAAAAAGTCTCTTTAAAAAGATGAATGAGTTGACACAGATAACAAATGCAAAGATCTACTTTATCATGAATCGCAATGAAAGATTTCAAATCTACAAATCGACTGATCAATTCAAATGATCATCATTGAAACAAGAAATGATAAATTGCTCAATTGCAAAGATTCGCGCACTGTTTAATACTATGATTCTAGAAGAAGCGTTATCTCATCTTAAGATATCAAGATTCAACGAACTTTGAATCTGCAAATGACGAGGCAAGAAATCAAAGAAACACTGAAGAAATCAATGATGAACATCTGATGAAGCTCAAGCTTGAAGATGATGATGATTTCATTGATTATCAACAACGCATTTTCTCTGTTTTCAAGCCTTCAGTTCTGTTGAGATCATCAGCTAAATGAATGTATTTCTCGTCTCGAATTTCATCTTAAATGATGTGCAGATCAAACATTTATCTGTCATAAAGACTTAGATTGCAATCATCTCATCTGAATTCTGAAAGTTCTTTGTGAAATAGCTTCATCTCGATTCTCATTCAATTCAATCTATGTTCAACTAACAAAATGTAAACTGTCTTCTTCATGTCTCATATCATATGAAACACATATTGCTGTTCAAGACTAGTGCTACTCGTATATTTGACATTGCACTGTGTGACAATGTTCAAGATTCTTTGATCATACTTCAGAGAATAATGCAGTAAAGTGAAATCATATTTTTGCAAAGTCTTCGACATGAAGTTGTTGAAGCAGAGACATCACATTCTGAAACTTCTGAATGAAGTGACGAGAAGCAAAAATGAGAATCATCATCAAAATGCATGATTAATGATTGAAGTTAAGATTCTGAATTAGATAAATTTTACAATTGAAAAGCAATTCTAGATCTTTCAACGTTGTTTTTACATATTCACTAACGCACTCTTGTATGATGTGCATTTACATGCTTAGTTGATTTACATCTGTGTCTTAAACAGAATTCTAGTTGCGAGAGAATGATTGACAGTGACAAAGACTTGAAGTTGAGATTGAACTGTTTGATTGAATGATTGTCAGCATTTGCAGTGTCTCAAATAGAAACGCGCACGATTTTCTTCATCAAAACGTGCTTTGCTTCACATGTTTTAAATTCTGTTAAAAATGAGCTTCTTGATTTGAAATACATGTTTTGACTTTAACTGCATCTTTCTTCTTTTTAACAGTGTAGCACAACATCATTTCTGAATGCTCACTACTCATTTCTTACTAAATCTCACTTTCATTATCTTTAAGATTTCTGCTTTCAATAAATGAAAGTTAAATTACATTCTTTTACTTAACATCAAACTTTTTCATATGTTGATTTCAGTCAATTTTTTCTTTTATCATCAATGTCTTTCTTCGAAGTTCTCTGATCATCACGTCAGCATTGTTACAGAAAGCAACTGCAACTTTCTGTGAGTCATCAGATTCTTTCTGAACAGAATATGTCTAGTTTTCTTCAAGTGCATTTAAAGCAGTTCAGAAACAAGCTTTTTCAAATGATTGAGATGAAAAGACTTTGTTGCAGAATCTTCAAGAATGATGCTGATATTATATTGCAATCAACAGTCTGAGAAAGCAACTTCAAGATCTTTACACTCAGTATCAACATTTGTGCGCAGTCTACAATCAGACTTGAGAAAACGTGAATACTCAGATTCAATGATTCAAATCTATTGATTCAGCTCTCAATATGAAAAGAAATGCGCAGATGAAAAAGAAAATTCAATATGAAGCAGACAAACAGCAAATGATTATCATTGTCAAATTTATTGATATTCTTCATGCTTCGCAAGTTCTTGATGAGAACGTAAAAGTCTGACTCAAGACAGAAGCACTGAAGCTTGATCTTTTAATTGCAATGAAGATTGCTGATGCTTCAGTGATGTGATAAATGATTGATAGACATAGAGTGAATAACATAGCATACTAAGAAATCGCGATTGTTCAAACACATTGTATGCATAAAGTAATCATGATTACAGATTAATGAAGTCTATTCTGCTTTGATTTGATTTATCTATATTATAAAATCTCTATGACATAGTAGTAAATAATAAGCAAAAAAATTATGTTTCTAGATACTTTCTTCATTGCAGCTCGATCAGAAAATAAAGCTTCTGATGATCATATCTCAGAACTTGAAACATTGATTGCTCAGATATTGTTGTTCGTTGATCATATATTCAAAAAAGAAATCGTGATGAGCATTAAAGTGATTGATTCATTTTCAGTTCACGACAGATCAAATGTTCGCGAAGCGCTCGTAGAAATTGTCTGCGCAACGCTTGTTGTGACGTTGTCATTGACTGAGTGATGATTTGAAGAATTTAAGCTGAAGATTTCTCTGTCTTTGTCACGAAGCGCACAGTTCTGCTGTGATGATGAGCGATAAAATTTTGCTGAATTATTTGTTGTTATTAAGTAAGAAATCATCAATCTGAAGAAATTGACAGCGCTTAATAAGTCGTTTGCTTGACAGAATCAATTTAAAGAGATCTGAGTTATATGATCTTTGAAATTCATTGAAATGAACATGATGATATCATTGATGAAAGCATTCAATTGATTCGAAGTGAACACAGTCTTCACGTCAATGTTAACAATGATGTGATGAATTAATGAATTCAAAGACATAGCTTCTGAACTATATTTTAGTGTTGTTGTTTGCATGCTGACGTTGAGACTTGTTGAGTTTCAGCTCACGTTTAACTCAAATGACAACATCTCAGATGTGCTATTGACATGACTGTTAAGTAGAATATTAACTGACTTGATCTGCATGCTATTCACTTACATTTCAGTGATCAATGCAATCAACAATGTCAATGATTTCAGCTCATTCATGTCTTCTTTTGCAAGTTAAGATATTGATGTTGTCAAAGTTGATAACATTGAGAAAGAGAGTTCTGACTATTGTCAAATGAAAAGATAGAAACTCTTAAAAACGAAATTTCAAAAAGTCTTGATTTGTGAATGTTCAGAATGTATCTTTTGCAAGATTCTATTCACAGTCAGAAAAGCTCACAGAACGATGCAAGAATTGATGATCATGAAAGTTTAAGTTGACTTATCAATGATTTATAAAAGAACACAAATCAATGATTCAAAAAAACACAACATTATACAAATAAAATTCTTAAAAACAAATTGATTGATTTGATTCTTGAATACATCTACTCAAGCAATTTTATCATCTCAAAAGACAAGTAATACTGCTCTTTTGTATAAGAACTGATTTGAAAAGAAAAAAGAGAAAAAGGAAAAATTCTTTCGATTGAATTATGATCGATTTCAAAACGAAAATTTCATTGATTGTAGAAGTCAAAAAGAAGACACTGAGTTCGAATTTCAAGCGAATTGCAATCAATGAAGCACGTAAACAGACAGAGCAAGCAAAGACGTTCAACAGTCTTTCAACATCAGAGAGCACATTGAATTCAAACATTGCTTGTCTTGAAGATGACAAGACATGTTGACAGACAGAGCAAGCAAAGACGTTTCAGAATCTTTCAACGTCAGAGAGCACATCAAGCTCAGACACTGCTCATCTTGAAGCTGATAAAGCACGTCGACAGACAAAAGCAACAAAAGCATTCTTCAATGAGATAAATTTGAAGAAGACATTGAATCAAGACATTGCTTATATCAAAGTGAATAAAGAAAAAGATCAAGCAGAAGAGTCTTTGAAAATAGCTTCTTCAAAATCATTCAATATCTTCATCAATAAACTTGAAGAATTTGTTGAAAACACTTATGAGAATGAAGATTAAAATGACGAATCTGATTGCATGAAAATTGAGCAGAGCGAAGCTTCAAAGTCAGATGATCTTCATCAACAAATATATGAAAAAGTCACATCATATTTGAGAAAGCTCATGAAGAATTTCAAGAACGCTGAAGCGACATCAGAATTGAACAAATTGAACAAGCAGATAAAGAAGCAGAATCTCAAAGACAAGCTTTCAAAAAAAGATCTAAAGAACTTTCTCATTCAGATCTTCACATTCATCATCAACTTTGAATTGACGAAAGATTATTGTGAATCTGTAGTCAAGAACTCAGCTGATAATATAGCAAGAGAAAAAATAAACAACATTAACAACATTTTGAATCAGTTGAATGAGCAACATGAATATCTCAGAATCTGACTTATACATCTTGTATCTCGATCAGACACTGATGAAGCAGACTTCGCAGTAGCAAAGTCATTCAAAGCAGCAAAGTCATTCAAAGCAGCAGAATCATTTGAAACAGCAAAGCTTAAAGTCATTGATCAAGCTGATCAGACTTTCATTAAAGATGATGTGAAGATTAAAGTCAGTGTTGAAATACTCAATGAATCAGACGACTTAACGTCTCTTGAAAAAGTCGTGATTGTTCAAAAAGCTGAGTTTGAGTCACGAGTCATCATGAATCATGAAACAAATGTAAATTCGTATTTTAAGATACATTCTGAGATTAGACTGACTGCGTCAAGTCGAGTACTTGAGTTCGAGTCGAGTACTCAATTCATCAAGACTTGATTTGAGTCAGAATTCTTGACTTGAGTATTCAAGTTGAATCAAGATGTTCAACTCAAGTATTCAAGTCGAGTCAGAGAATTGAAATCGAGTATCGACTTGAAATTCTCGACTCGATTCGTTAAGACATGAAGATAAATAGATAGATATTCAATTATGACTCTCTATTATGACTTTCTATCATAGCTTTTCTTCATGACTTCTCTTCATGACTCTTCTTCATGACTTTTCTTCATGACTCTCTATCAAACAGTCTTCATAGTTTCTCGTCATGACTTTCTATCATAGCTTTCTATCATAGCTCTCTATCATAGCTTTCTATCATAGCTTTTTATCAAAGCTCTCTATCAAAGCTTTCTATCAAACGATCTTCATGTTTCTCTTTATGTTTTTCTTCATGTTTTTCTTTATGACTTTCTATCAAAAAGATAATGCAAAAAGGTAATGCAAAGGCGAAAAACCGGAAAAATTTCTATATTTAGTCTTTTTAACATCATATTCGATTTCTTGATGAATTAAGTCGAGAATTCAAATCGAGTATCGATTTAAGATTGATATCAGATTAAATCAGAATGTTGAAATCGAGTATTTGAGTTGAGTCAGAAGATTGATATTGAGTACTTGAGTCGAGTCAGAAGATTGATATCAAAACTCAACTTAATGATCAGTTTATCTGAGATTGACTTTGAAAAAGAAGTCATTAAAGAGTGATTGAAAGATGAAACATATGAAAGCAAAGATTTGTCAAAGAACACAAAGATCAATCAGATGCAAATTCATGAACGAGTTAAAGTCAAGAAAACAGATAGTAAGCGAATTAACAAAATTGCACATATTCAAAGTGAAATTCAATACTACTTAATCAAAGTTCTGAATACAAATTACATAAGCATCAGATTGATGCTTTTTGAAATGAAAGAACTCAGTTCTGTCAAACTTAAATGTATCGATGCACAATTGAATCATCAAAATGAGCAGTTACTCATGAAACTTAATCAATGTTGTGAGAAGAATGAGCATTTGAACATCGAAAAGCAGCTGATGAATGATGATATTGAAAAGATGTCATGACTGTCATTGAACGCGATTTTCAAGACTAAGAAGAAAAAGAAAAAGAAGAAAAAGAATAAAGATGTAAGAAATATAGTCTCTCAAAGAACAAATTTGAAGCGCAGTTCAAAGTCAAAGATTGCTTCACGTATGTTGAAGACATCTTGAATTTTCAAATATTTCATCGTTTGAGCATTATAGCATGTTGTGAAAAAAGATGAGCAAACGACAGCAAAGATGAAAACGCATGAATTTCTTGAAATTTAATTTTCTTCAGTCAATCTTTATCAAGTTATAGTAGAGTTAGAACAAGAACAATAATAAATCATTGAGATGAAAAGCTTTCATACACATATTTTCGTGATCAACTGTTGTATCTTATTTAACGATAAGTGAAATCACATAGAATGTTTATGTAATATCTCTCTGTTTCGTCTAGTCTTAACATAAGACTAGCGCTGACTTATTTGATTTTTATATTCAAAATTGTGTATACTTTCTCTACAATTGTTTATTGCAATCAAGATTCTTACTCATAAATTCTTAAACATCAATCTTGAAACATTGTTTTGATGAACTCAAGAATGAACGACGTCAATTCAAGAGCAAAGATTGCTTATATATCGAAGTCAAATCTGAGTCGAGAGATTTCACATCTCAATCACACACAATCAGATTGAGATATACATCTACAGTGTTTAAGCAACAAAGACATAAGAGAAAAAGTTCTTATGTCAATTAGCAACATGATGCAAAGCGAGCTTGTCATATCATCACACAATCAACGCACTTGATCACGACAGCGCTTCAGAGTATTCAAAATGAACAGAAGAAACTTAATGATAACAACAACTTCAAGATAAGTTGAGAGAAATTTTCTTTAGATGCAATGCTGACTAGAAACAGTGATTTTATGTCATAAGCTGTAAAAATGAAGCACGATTCATGTTGAGTTATTTCAACAGCAAATGAAAAGAAAGCATCAGTCTTCTATTCTCAAAACTCAAATCTGTCATCATTTATGATGTTGATTTCGAAGACATATTGAAGACGCATCACGTTATAGAAACAAATGATGAAGAGTCAAAGAACTGAAGAAAGCTTCAATTATTGATGAGAAGAAAACGCGCATTTGCATTATCTGAGAATCATGAAATCAAGAGTATTCAAGTGACTGTGCGACGCAGCTTCAATGAAAACAGCATTTCTTTCAATTTGTTTTCAAGAATTTTTCTCGTAAGTAGAGTGAACATCTGTAACACGCTGAAGAAGCACTGAAATCATTAATGAACACATTGAATATCTTCTTATGCAAATCACAGTTCTAAAGTTGTATCTTCACAGTCAAATTATATTATTGAATATCATATCAAACTCTTTCTTGATGAAGTCATTCAAAGACTACAAGAACTCGCAAGCTTTAATAAGAACAAGCTCTCATTTCTTGTATTCTTCGTTAAGCTGAAAGAAGCATCAAGCGCGATAAACGTTGCAAAACTACAAAATCTGCACAATGAAGTGAATGCAATCTACAACATTTTAAGATTGCATCAGATGATAAATGAGAAGAATGATTTCTATGATAGAATCTGAGTACTATTGCTTGATATCAATGATCAGATGTGAAGACTTCGATGTCATTAAGTTTCTAAGAGTGATCATGAATATGATATCTATTACTCAAAGATTCTTAGATGTTGAGCAATCAAAGATTCAAGAGTGACTACTGTCTTGAAAACAAAAGCTTCAATGAAAAATGTTGTGAATTGAATGCGTGATATGTTATTCAAAGATTTATACATTGCAATAAACATCTACAAGAAAACTTTCAATTCTCAGCTTTTGAATTTCAAGTTCTATCAGATCAGCTATAACGTACAATTTGAATCAAAGAATGACAGTATTCTTCTAGCATCTGATCACTTCTTTGTTGATGAAACGCAGTCTGTTGAGTTTGATGCACAGCTCAATACTGCTTTGAAGTTTCAAAAGATTCTTGAAATCAACAGTGAATCTGTACATGAATTCATTGAATCAGCATGAATTGATATTTCAATATCAACTCAACAGTCAAGTCTCTTCAACATCAATAACGATAAGAAAGAACTTAGAAAGAAAGAGTGAAAACTAAAAAATCTTACAAGAAGCTAGCGATAGCATACATACGTTGATAGCATCTAGTATAAACACTTAGTTGCATGAACACTTAATATTTGATTCTTTCGCTAGATGATCACACACAATAAACGAAGCTGCAAAGAATGTGCTTGATGATCTTGCAATTTCATAATTATTATACATTAAATTTATTGTTTTCAATTTATCAGTTATTCATTTTGACGTTCAAACAGATTATATAGCGAAATGTCATCTTGAAACATCAGTAATATCTCATTTCATCATGTCAACTAGATTGATTCTTCTGAAATCATCAATAAAAACTCAATAAACTGCGACTTAAATTGAAACTTCTTACACATTTGTGATTTTTGATGATCATTCAGAGTTGATCTCTTTAAACTAATATTTAAGATACATGATTTACAAGATCAATTCAGCAAGTTTCTATAAAAAGTTATTTTAAACAAAACGTTAAGCTTTTGCTGATTTTCAAATCATTGCATTGTTTGAGAAAATGCACTAATTTTTCGTCGTTCTTGCGTAATGCTTTGAGTGTAAATGATCACAAGTTCGATCAAATGATGAATCAAAAAGTCAATTTTCTTCTGATATCAATGATACAACAGATACAAATCTAAATTATTTTCATAATGTTTCAAAGTTTTAACGTCAGTGATGAAATCTAAATTAAATATATCACATCTTGCTAGTAGCTTAATGATTGAATTTTCTGAAAGATGACATTGTATCATATCACGACAGTAATATTAATCTTCTTGAAAACGTTTCAAAATGCTTGTCAGCTCAAAATAGAATGCAAAAATGAGCAACATGTAAAGTATCTTTGCACAATCTCAATGCATTTGTGATACATGAACTCTTTCTTGCAGCTCATTCATGCAATCAATGTTGTCAATCATTAACTTGTCGCTGAATAAGATGAAATTCAGTCAAATGAAGTCTTTTCACTTTCTCTCATTCACGAAGTTCATGAGTTCATTTCAAATTTTTTGCTCATTGAAGAAAAACATGAAAGATTGTCAAAGTTGAGATAAATAGTTATTGAGAATCACGTGACAAAAGTTGATAGTTTTGAGAGATGTTGAGATCTTCTGAGCATCTGTGTCAAGAGACACAACAACATTCAAAGTTGAAAAAGAAGAATTATTGTGTAAACGTTTTGACAACGCAATTCTGACAGAATTATTGTGTTCGCTCATTTCATCATTTTGAATCGATTTGAATGTCTTGATTTGTACTGATTGATACAAACTGTTTCACGTCAGTTGTGTTTCGTCGTACAACTACGTCAATGTACTCACACAGATGCAGTCGAGATAGCTCAATCACTGAAAAATCAGTTTCTAAGCTTCTGCAAAGACGAGACACTCATGCTTCTCATATGCATGATTCATTCTCAACTTTCTTCAAACGAATGTGTATATACTTTAATCTTTTGTTCAGTCTTTTGTCTTCGAGCACAACACTTAATCTTATTACATTCTTCTTTTCTTGTGTCAGACTTGTTGTAATTGATGAAAATTATCAAAGAAACATTATCAATCATAGCAACAATGATATTAACTTTAATGACAAGAATTCTCGATTGATAGTCAAACATGCAATCATCAATTCTCAAGTACTTCTTCAAACAGTCTTCGAGAGCATTCACATCATAATGATCATTTTTATATCAATTCTTCAAGAAGAGATGAAGATGTTTAATGAAATTCGTTCATTCTTGAGATCATTCAAAGAGTTTTCGCGTCAATGCATTGAAAACGTGAACACATTGAGAAATTGACATGTCACGTAGAAACAAGATACAGACAATGAGATTTTCTGTTTCATATTTAAGTTTGACAATTCGTGAAATTTGAATGTGAAGCTTATCAACATTAATGTTGAATGTAATATTAAAAAAGTCTTGAATTTGTAATTCACTTTCTATCATATTCTGAATGATTGTCATGATGTCTAGTGAAATAACATCATACGTGTCTTTCTCATTGATAATCAACATTCATTCGTCAGCGAAGAAAGATTTGAGTCTCATGATGCAATTTTCAGAACAACATAAAAAACAAGTCTCAATATGATATTGACAATTCATAATGAGCATCTTATTTTCGTAGATTCATACACACACATTACATATGACATGTTTGCAGAAGAGTGTGTTCTCTGACTTTCAATGAAGACATCAAAGACAGATGCTGTTGCTCTGAAGTAGCAGTCATGATATGTCAAGATTGCTTACGTTCTCTTGATGCACTTATGTCACAAGCTTGCTCAACGTCATATTTACAAAGTACGCGATCAGATGTCTTTTGATACTTTGCTTCTGATTCTCAACTCACTTCATGATCTCTTTTTTTGCATATGATCGCTCTTTGAATGAGTCAACGAGTGATCTAAGACATAAGAAATGATAAATGACATTGTATATCATCTTCAAATTAAAGTTTGAGTTCTGAATTAGCTCATAATTTGTAGAATGTCAATGCAGCACTCATGATGCATATTAAGAGAATAAACGTTCAGCACAATACTAGAAGTGATGAAACTTATCATGATGTCATTTGAAAGATCATGATACATTTCAAATCATAAGAATAAAGTTAAATGATCAAAGTGATTTGAATCAACTTCGTTATCTAGTCAACTTGTCGTAACAAAGTTAAAAGATCAAAGAGCAGAGACTGCTGTCTGCAATATGACAATTTGAAAGAATTTATTCAGATGCACAATTGAGTAAAGATATCAACAGCGTAATCAAATGTTTCACATTTCATTCATCTGTTTTCAAAGTAACTTCTTCAATTGTTGAAAACGTGTCAATGAGAATATTTGCTCATTTGTCAAATGTAGAATCTTGATGAAAGAGTAGAAATTTTTTAGAATCTTCTGATTCAGACTGAACTGCACATCTTGCATTTCAAGTAAATCAAGTGTAAAACTAGCGCTTGTCTCGTCATTGCATTTGATGATCATAACACTCAATTGAACTTGCTTGAAGAAACTTAATTCTACTTCAATAATGACTTAAATTTTCAGATGATTCACGACATTTTTGAAGTTGAGAAAGTCGTCGACGAAAATGCACAGTACATTGCTGAAGAGACAGAATATTCACGTATGCAGAATGTCATAAACATCAAGTATGATCATGACATTCGCTCATTGAACAGAAAAAGACTCAATTTCGTGACAGAATATGTTCAAGACTGATATAATCATCGCAGATGAATCACTTTTGACAAAGAGCATTGAATGATCAAAGTAAAGACTTATGTTATTGACTCACAGAGTGACAATGTCTTCATTATGCTTTTTATTGACGTGATTTGAAAAAAGCTCTTGAAGAGTTAAATTTTTGACTTTTCAATTTATAAACAGTAAAACAGAGAGTTGCTGAGTTGTTAAATTAATCAACTTTCTCATGATTCTAGTCAAGCAATCTGTATTGATCAACATGATCTTTTTTTCACTCGTCACATGTAGTCACTCTGAATGCTTGCAGATGATGATCATGTTGATTATGCTTACAAAATGACAATTGTACAACATAAAGAGATAGAGATCACGACAGATCTTATATATCTCTATGATTATTCAAAAGTTGACTTCTCTCAGACATTTTTTTCTGACAGTTTGCAGAACAATCTTTCATTCAATAGTTTAATGATTATTGAGCATGAGTACTCAATCTTAGTTTCAGATACAAATGACAGAAAGTGATTGAGTCTTTGTCTTCAATGTGATCATGTTCATCTTACGTGATCTAGTGAGAAAAAGAAGCTGTCAATCTTCTCAATTATGTTCATTCATGAGATCTGAATCATGTTTCTTAAAGCAATATATTTTGAAGATACAGCATTGTATTCAGCGAGTAACACATTTATGAAAAAGACAAACGAGTCAAAAGTCAATCTTCGCAGCAGATAATTAAAATCAAACAAAGATTTTTCGTGAGCATAACAGCAACATTGCAAACAACATTTATTCTTCTTCTCATTCAAGTCGTTTTCTCTTTTCTTATATTGTAAGTACTGACTGCAATTTGACTGTTTCTGTGTTGATTTTCTTGTCGCTGTCAAAGAAAGACGTTTCTGACATACTTTGTGATTGAATCTTAAACTTTCTCAACAGATTATTAAGAACGAGTTGCTTGTGCTGCAGCTCATTGATCATGCGCTGTAGCTCATTTTGCAGACTTTTCACTTCTGACTTTATACTCTTTCATTCATGAAAAAAAATATCAAGATCTATATTGTTCAAAAGATTAATGCTCAAATCTTCTTCGTTTGAAAGCTCAAGCTTGTTGAGAATGTCAGTCAATGTCTGAATGATAGCTTGTTTATGCTCAAGACATCTTTCTGTTGCTTTACAGCGAGTCGATTCATGTTGCAACGATTGAGTCATGAGAGCGTGCTCTCTTCTTTTCACTTTGAAAGTCACTTGTTGAATGTCAAGCTGTTTCTGAAGATTGACTGTGACTTGTTTTGATGACTCTACAAATTTGACATATTCTTTTCATTCATGATTTAGAGTTTGAATACGAAGCTCGTTGAGCTGATTGACGTGATTGACTCGAAACAACTGATTGCTCAGAATGTCATGCTGATTCTGAAGAATATTGATCTTTCGATGAAGATGCTGATTTGAAAATCATTCAATATCACACGTCATGCAGATTAATGAATTCATCTGTCACTAATGTTAGCTTCACGACTTCTGAAAGAAGTGAAAAGTCTTTATCATTTGAAACGTCTGATGTTCAAAGCTCACTGCATGATCTTGCAATGTCATGTCTGCAATGATTGAGCTTTTTTTCAAGAAAGTAAAGATAAAAAATTGATGAATTGTTGAACTTTATGATCTTTTCAATGAAAGCAGTCACGTCAAGATATATCTTGAAAGACGCAACGTGTAATGAATGCTTCAAATTCTTTGCAACACGTTTTGAATTTAATGTTTACAGAAGTGAAGTCAGAACTAGTCATCTCAATCATGATAGTATGTTAACTAATTCTAGTTTGTGATGCTTTTAGAAGCATCAGAGATTCAGGTTAAACTTTCAAAAGCATCGAGATTTGAATAGCGTTGAATGACTGATAGAAATACGAAGCATGAGTGAGATGTAGATCTAGAAATATAATTCATATGAAGTAAGCATTTCTGATGAAAGAATTCTGAGTGTTAAAGCTAATGTACATAATCATACATGTGATGCAATGTAAAATTGACACACGTCAGACGTCTGTAAAGTTCAATTTGCATAAACTCTTCATGCACTTGCAGTCAGTTGAACAAGACTCAGTTGCAATCTTTCATTCATTATTTCTTATCATTCAAATATTGCTGCTTTGAACAAGCTGATAAGAAAGTCGATCTCAATGAAGCAGTTTCTCATAATTTTTCTTTTCGTTTCTTGAGATGACTTTCATCAAGCAAGAATCTTTGTCTGAAGAGCAGTGAGATCAATTCATCAAGAACTTTGAAAATGAATTCAATGCATACTTTCTCAGCTACAAGAACATCACATTAAATCAAGATGAGTCATTTGCAAACAACACAGCTAATTTAAACTTTGATGAAGTAATTGATTAAGTGACAGAGAATGTGAAAAGCAAATCAGTTGATTCAAATGTAAATTGAACAATTATGAATTCAGTCAATCAGATGTTTAAGATATCAAAAGATAATGTATCTGATATAAATCTTGATCTCGATCAAATATTGTTAAGACTCAATGAAATTAAAGCATTGTATGAATATTGTATCTTCTTTAAATGATAATTTCTTATAATATGATAGACTAGCAGAAAATTCAAGATATATTGAGTTCAAAAATCTACAGAAAAACGAAAGTTGATCTTCACGAAAGATAGATTAATGATCTTTGTCAACATCTGACTGCACTTCATTCATTCTTTCAGAGAATGAGAGCAATCTTGAAGATGTTAACACAACACGTCAACTCTCAATGAAAGATCAAGATGCTCATCATCTCAATCAACATGCAACATGACAAAAGCTTTGATCATGATTAAATGCAACATTTGCGTTGAAATATACAGTTGATGTGATCAAGTTTGACAGTGACAAGACTGAGTGAAAAATCAGATCATGTTTGATCTAAAGTGCTTTTTCACTGCATGATTATTGATAACTGTCTTTTCACAACTTTACATTCTAGAAAGATATTTCTTTCGTGAATTTAAGAAGTTCTGATGATCTTGTTGCTGAAAGAAAGCGAGCATCTTTAAAGCTTAATGACATTAACGTAATGCACATATAGCACATCTGCAAAGCGATAAATGCGTTTATCATCGTAATACAAAAATAGCATCTGCAATCATTATGTTCTTTATATAATCGCGTCATGCTAAACTTTAAGTCATTGAAATACATGAACAATTTCTCTATCTTCACAAATTCATCATGAGAGCGCAATTTCTTCTTTTGTCTATTAATAAAGCTGTTTCATGATTCTTGAAGATGATCACTCTATCTTCACAATCAACTCTCTGTTAGCATGAGTATGTAATTTCAAGTCATACGCGAATCTGTGTTATCATAAAACAGTGTCTTTATTGCTTTGATATAAACACATAGAGTCAATCTTGAGTGCTTTGAAAGAAATATGACTTCAGAGCGATTTGAGAAATCAGTATCTGCATGAATAATGATTTGCGATGAATCAACAAATTTGCATACAGAGAAAAATTCATTCACTAATTTTCATGAGAAAAGATACTCGACGAAAGTCATTTCATTTATGCTCAAATCACAAGAGTAGTTTACAATGATTGCTCTCATTCAAATTTCGCTAGAAATCTGAGAGAAACATGCTTTATGTCAATCTATTTCTTATACATTACGTCTAGCTATAATCATGTGAGATGTTTTCATCTCAAGTTTGCAATCAGCTTAACATTTCAAACATCTTCAAATCTTGATTGTAAGATGAAGAAGTCATCTTTGATTCGCTAAACTTATCATTATTGCAAGACGTTTCAAAGTCATTCAAAGTTCATTCTAGTAGAAAGAAAGTGTGCTTATGTAGTAAAGCACGAAATCTTGCTCGTCGAATCTTCTTTGCTGCTTGATGAGAATTCTGTGAAATGAAATCATTATGAAGTGTATTTTGCAAACATGTGAAGAATTTCGAAAATATGATGATGCACATCATCATAAAACTTTGCAGTGAGATGTATTAAATCAGAAATACAGAATCTGATTTTTCTGTAGAACAAGAACTTTAAGTTTCAGTCAGCATGATCACTTCACTGTTCATATGAGATAAAATATCTTTTTTTCTCTGAAACTTAAGTATCTGTATAACTAGACTTTGAGAATTCAGCACTCTTTAAATGCTGTTGAATTCATATCAATCTCTGACTTACATCTTGAACATCTCAACATATGACTCTTCTCTCAGATTCTAATCTTCAACTAAGCTTATGTTGATCAGTTGATCTGTGAAGATCTTAAATTCTGACTCTTCTTTTCTTCTGTTTTAGTCACTGTTGAATTTTTGACTGACAGTTCAAGTTCTGAACTGAAAGCATTCATTTTTGCATGTAAGACTTTGCATGATTTCTGACAGATGAACAAATTCAACTGTTGCAAAAACATTTTTGAATATGACGTTTTCTTATCGTTTGTTGAATCAAACATAACTTCAAGATTTAATTACAGACTTGCATTATATTCAATCAATTTTAGAAGATGCTTCTCAAGATCATTCAATATAGACACATTTTTATCATGTTTGCATTTCAACGTCAAATTCACTCTCTTTTGCACAAAGATTAAACTACAGTCAAGTGACATTTCATCTTGACAGACTCATCATCAGCAGAATTGCTGCGTCAAGAAGATAAAAATGTCACACAGTTATAAAACATGTTACAGAAACTATTTATTTCTGAACGTGAAATCTTTTTCTTTGTTATCATCTTGCTCATGATGAAGATATGTATTGTCAAAAACAATGAGATTCTCTTCTCTTATATTTGAACTATTTTAGAAGTTTTCATTCTTTACTTTCTTACAATCTCTGACTTCATCTGATTGTGTGACAGTCGCGCTGCATACATAGTACGACAGATGAAACTCATGTCAGAGCTTACATTTTCTTTTGTCAAAGTTCTCTTCTTTTCAAATTCTTGTTCAGACAAAGATTGTCTTCGATTAATCATGCTGTTTGAGATCATGTCACGTCATAAATGTTGTCATGTCAAGATCATCAGAAGTATTGTTGAATTAATCAATGCTATGTTATCAGATTCTTTATTCATGATGTATAATCATGAAAGTCATTTTCATTAGCTTAACATCGTTGCTTTTCTGAAAGATATTAAATCAACAAGTCATTATTAAATTAAAATGACTTACTGTCTTGCTACAGAACAGATCATGAGCGATGCTTCTTTGAAATACACTGTCAAATGTGACTCATAGAGTTCTCGAAGTTGCTTTCAGATAATTTGTTGTACTTTCAATTCAATGTCATGTTTCTATTGAAATTGTCACTAAAATATTCTTCTTTCTGTATCGTCTCATTCTTTTGAATCGATGATGTTCAACTCATGTGAAATGACGTAGTAATAATAATAATAATAAATTCATACACTTTTGTGACATCGATTAAGTCGACTCATGAGAAACTTTATGCTATTTATATTGAGTGAGCAAAACTTTCTGAAATAGAAAATCACTCGCTGTCTATACAACTGCTTTGCGCAGTCAAAACTATCATTATGAGACTATGTATCATATTAGTTCACGTTGATTGCACGTTAGAGAATGAGTGACTCAGTCACTTTAAATTGCTTCAGAAGTTTCGTTTTCATCATCATTCTTGCAGCTGCTTTGAGATTTTTCATGATAGCAACGATTATTCAATAATTCAAGAAGTCAACATCTTGTAACATTCTTGATTGCAAATGCAATCAGTTCAAGCAATGCATGAATACATGTTTTGTCATTTGATGATTTCAGTTGCAGTTGCATCACACGCTATTTGCATCTGAAATGTTTCTGAAGTGCAAATAAACATTCAAATCTATGCGTTCAATTTTGATGTGAATGACGAGAGTGCTTTGAATCTTCTGAAAATCATTTCGCATCTTTATCATCTTGTTGAACAGATGCAATCTTTGTGTCGAGATGATGTGAACATTTGCAATGCATTTTCTATATTTTTTTCATTATTACTTTCTCTGACTTCTGTGATATTATGTTATTGCAATGCTGTCACTAGTCGAAATCATTGCAGCGAGAGTTAATCACTTGCATCTTAACTGTATTTTTGCGTCTTCTTGAATTAAGTTGTTCAGAAGTGTCACTTTCTTGATGACAAAAAAGCGAGAAATGATGCGATTAATACTCATCAGATGAGCATGTATCAGTTTGCATGCTTGTCTGATTTTCTGTGTACGATTATCAACTCAACTGTGTAACATGATCTATTAAAAATATGTTGTATACGTTGCATGCAACATACATAAAGCATGATTTCTATGCTGATTTCTCTCTTAGACTCGAGAGATTACTTAGAGAGTTTTCTCGCGACAAATTCACAGTTCAAGACAAACAAAATCTTTCACTGCTCAGATTTCAACAGTTTACTTCTTAAGCATGAATTGCAGATGTTTCATCTGTAATACACATGCATATTGCAGTCGATTTCTTCTTTAATCACATTGACATGTGCTACTGTTCTTTCAAGCTATACAGATGATATCTTCAACTAGAGATTGATTTTATCATCAAGACATTTAAGAGTCAGAACTCAGTAAAGAAATAAGATTCTCAAGATCAACAGTTATCATCATTGTATATCATGTCTTGCAGACACTCGCTTCACTTGTTAAATATGCAACTCATTTGTTTTGCATTATTTGTACAAATTTTTCTCATGCAGATTAATCATGTTTTGCAGAAATGTTTGTATGCTACACTTCTAATCAGACAGCGTAGTTCAATCATTCTTTACTAACTCGCTTGTGTTTCTCTTCTCTTAATAAAGTCTTCTCGTCAGCATATTGCTTATGTATAGAATGTCTGTATCTGAACGTCTGTTAAACAATATTAATGAAACTCTTGAGTTTGCTCATGTTAAACTTAATGAGTCTTGTGAGTTGCTTATGTCATAGTAACAAACACGCAGTCTTAACAAGATTTATACATAGTTAGCACATAAATTTAAAGAATGTTCATGATTTAAGTTCTTTCTGCTAATCACTCTCAACAAATCAAATGCAAGAGTGTTTTGTCTCAGTTCTTGTCATTATGATGACAAGATACTGAATTGAATGATTTTTATAAGCGATTTTTCTTGTAGTTCTGCGTTCTATTTGACTTTCTCATTTGCGTGCAGATTGCTTGTAACATGCGCATTGAGATTATCAAAGTTTGCGCGATCGCGAAAACTCTGCACGCAATCAATGCACAACGCTTCATCATCACGCAGCGCTTTGATATCATTCAAACTTTTGATAATCTTTAAACTTTACTGTAGTTAAACAGTAAATTTATAGTCAGCATTATGTACAGATGAGTTTCATCGCTGATCAATGATGTAGTAAATGACAACAACAACGTTGCATAAAGTAAATGATGAGTTGTCAAATTTAATTCTTTATTATAAACAGAATTAATATAAAGATGTTGAACTTGTATTTATTCTATGTACATATGATGTAGTTACACAAATGCGTCGCATATACAGTCTAGCATTTTGCTAACATTGTGAAAGATTACAATCTGATAACTGAGCAGTTTACTTCATGATCTTTGATGATGAGTTGATACTCATTACGCTGCCTTAATCTTCAACTTCTGAAATATGCTTGAATGTTGAAGTCATTTTAGCAAGTCTGTAATGTCATCTTTTAGAATCTCAAGATGATCATTTAACTCAGAAATAATCTTTTTTAAATCTGATTGCAGTTTCTGCAGAGCTTTGATAAAGAATTCACATTTTCTAAATTTCATCTTCATGAATCTGCATCAATATTAATAGTGAGTCTTCGTAAAAGAAACTGATAAGTTTTTACTGTTCATTGTAAATCGCGCATTTTTCTTTGATACGTTGCTCTTCTGAAATGAGTAATAAAATGACAGCATCAAATGCATTATACAAATAGATTCATATCTGATCATCACGTCATCATCTTCAATACTTGCAATACTGTAATTCTTGCTTCTTTGCTAGACTTAACTTTTGAAGCTCAGAATGAGCTTCTTTAATGAATTTTGCAAATGTCTTTGTTGATGCTTTTTTTTCTTTATCATTGACTTCAATTTTGAATGTACTTTGCTCAGATGATGCACATTTTCTTTTGATTTCAACATCTTGCAAAATCTTCATTGTAAAAATTCATTTATTAATACGTAAAAGAATTTTATTCTTGAATGATCTGATCTGAACTCTCTTAATAAGTTGATAAATGACTCTAGTTGTTGAATCAATTTTCAATGTTTTGAGCTTGATGTGACTTTGCTCTCGAGCGATTGCTTCATCTCAAGCTGTCATTACTTTCTCACACTCAACTATCTCGATCATTCAAAGCAATTCTTTCGCTTGTTTCAAGTATTTCAACTCAGATTATTCATACTTCAAGCTGATAATGACGAGATGATTTCACTTCTTAAGTCAAGCATCTTGAAAGTTTAAATGCAATGAAGACTTTCAGTTTAATCTTTGATTTTTCTTAAGTTCTTCTTGATTTTGATCAGACTCATCATCTGAAATGTCTTCAAATACATGATGCTTTTTAATTCTAAGCTTCTTATTTGATGATAAAATCATATCTACTATCTATCATTCACTTCTTTCTTGACATTCTAAATCAACTAGACACTCAAGATAATGATATCAAAGTAGAACATCATTTATCTGCTTCTTTAATGTATCTTGATTTAAGATGAGATAATTTGCATTGTACATCATATATATCTCACAGTCAGAATCGTTTTCTTGCTGTTGAAATGACTGCAAATTTTAGTGATCATAAAGAAAAACATGAAAGAAATGAAAATTCTCACTTATTTCATTGACTGTGATAAAACTTCAATTTTGATTCTTTCATTCTGTCATGACGTGAATCAATCACTCTTTGATGATCAACATCATCTCTGAATTTGATATATTTTCAGTAAGAAAGTCATACTGTTGAATAATGACATGTTCGAGATTCACATCAAACAACGTTCAATGACTTTGAAAGCAGCATGAAAGAATGATGCAATCGTGATCGTGACTTAATGATCATTGCATCTTCAGATTGAATTGCTGATTACTGCTTTTAAATGATGCATAAAAGCTGTGTAATATCAAAGTCGTTTTTGATCAATTGAATGAGAATAATAATGACATCAGATTGAAATTAGTAAGTCATTCTTTCTGTTGAAAACGAGAGAAGAAATAACTGATTTCATTCTAGTTGATGATCTTCGAGTGTTCATCATCATTGACAACGAAGATTTTTTCGCGATATTGATATTCACAGCGTTGAATCTCTTGCTTCAGCTTGTTTCAAGTTGAAATTTCAACATTCGTTTTAGTGATCTCGACATCAGTTGTCATAATAAAGCTTTCACAAGAAACAGCAGTCACATTGAACTGACTATCAGATGCTGATGATCAATCAACGATAATAATTTTCTGTTCAAAGACGAAAGATTTCTGAGATATTTCTGACATAAGCACTTCTGACTTCAAGTGTGAGCTTAATGTTAAAGATGATAGATCATTCACTGATACTGTCTTGCATGATCTTGTGATCATGTTTGAGAAATTCTAAAGTGAGACATTAGTAACTTCATGATTGAACTGCAGCTGCTTGTATTTCTTCTTTTGACGCTGCTGTTTCTGTTGAGCTTGCTTTTTGAGTTTCATTGTCATATTTTTCAGACTGTCAGAAAGTATGACATAGTTTCTCTTTGAATTCAACTTCAAGTATGCAAAGAAAAGCTTCACTATCTCGCTTAATGTTTATATACAAGTCAGCTTGAGAATTATTCAGACTGCATAGCATATCAGAGATGAATCTTTTGACATCTGACTTATTTATGTCATCATCAAACAAAGATTGATCTCATGAAAAGAGATACAGAAACATGTGATTAATAATGCGCGCGCGCATTATCAGTCACGTGATATAGATTTCATACTGTGCAAGACAGAATTTCTTTGAATCTGATCATCAAATGATGAATTTATGTTGATGAGTTCATAACTCTTTTGTCTGTTTCTGAATTTGTCTCTGTAAGTGTATGAATTCTCTAGATCAGATATCAAAGCATATACTTTGAGAGTTGTAAGATTTTTGCGAAAGTTCACTTTATCATCAATAAGCTTAAATTTTCATTGAGAGAAGCTGAGCAGAAAACAATAAGTTCATAATTCAGTCTTGACTTTGTCTCAATGCGCAGTCACTTGAAAAGAGAATGTGAAAGAATTGCTGATCAACAGAACAAAAGTCAATGAAATTATGCATATGTTTATTAATAAAATGCTGATATTGTTTTGAATGTGTTCATTCTGCTATCGCGATCATATGCTTCAGACAGTTCTATTTTTGCGTTTCATTCTCTGCTGTTTTTCTCACGACTTTCTTACTGTTAATCTTCTCTTCTGTAACAATCTTTGTTAAACTTGTTGCAAAGAATGTTAAAAAAAACAACTTGTGCAAGATTCATGCTTTCAAGCGATGATTTTGCATCGCTTTTTCAACTACTAGATTGCTACAAATTCTTTCATCAATCATGAAGAGATTTTATTCTGCTTGATGATCATTTATTGTCACGATTCTAGCCTTGTCAGACTCAGTCTTCTAGCCTTGTCAGATCTATTCTCGCTTCATCACCTTGACTAGTTTCTATTGAGTCTAGCGTCGGCTGAGAAACACACATATGTAGTCAGCTTCTTTTCTGTAGCTATCTTTCTTTCTTAGCATTTATCTTCTAGTTAAATGACACCTCTATCTGACTCGCTCTAGGCAGATCTCTAACATTAGATAAATGCTCATCAACTACTCTGCTATTGACGTGTAAATGATACGAAATAACCTACTTCGTTTATTCAGAAAATTCGCAAGAAATTCTTCGAATTTGCACCATCATTTTAGACCGCAAGAAATTCTTCGATTCTACATTCATTTTCATCATTCTATTCGCAAGAAATTCTTCGAATATATACAATCAGCTATTACCAGAAAATTTACAAGAGCTTCTTTGAATTTGCATCAAATCAAAACATCAACCTCTCATCTATCTTTATCTCAACAACTTCTACCTACTATCATCATGACATGCGACGTCGAGCCAGTTGAGCCTTGAACAGCTCGTCTGCTTAGAAGCACTGTCAATAGAAGAGTCTCACTTCTACTCATCGATGTCTCAGTCGAGGCTGAAGAAGCTACAACATCATGAAACATAAAGAACAAGAAACAATTGTGTCAATG
>JAABUK010004457.1_pt1 | contig 22743 bp, 21 predicted proteins | sample 5559141 | NCBI WGS metagenome assembly JAABUK01 (sample SAMN10711869, study PRJNA513367) | rock metagenome | isolation source: Antarctica rocks | place: Antarctica: Victoria Land, Pudding Butte nord | collected 2016-01-03
ACACAAACGATCCTGACAACTCGCAGGCGGATCGTTTTTTCTCCGGCGCGCTCGTCTTCACGCAGCGCCCAAGAGAAGAATTCGGTTACACAGTTTCTTATCAGGGACTCGTCACCAGACGCACCAACTCGAACGGGCCGGGCGGCTTCGGCGCGTTCGCGCAACCCTTCGGCGGCGGCACTTCGCGCGCAAATTTCGACGGCAATATTCAAACGCTCAACGGGCGCACGGACTTTCGCCTCGGACGCTTTAATTTCGTCAACGCAGGTTACGAATTCGAGAACGAAACCTTTCTCAACCGCTCGTTCTCTAATAACCTTGCGAGCAGTTCGACTGTCGATACGAGCCAGCGCAGCAATACCTTTTTCGCGCAGGATCAATTGCGTTTGATGGAAGACCGCTTGCAGCTTTCGGCGGGATTTCGCGCGCAATTCTTTTCGCTCGACAATCCGCGATTTTCGCCCACGCGTAGTTCGCCGTATGCCGGTATCAACTTGCAATCGCCGCCGACTGCCTACACGGGCGACGGCTCCGCTGCGTATCTCATTCGCTCATCGAATACAAAACTGCGCGGGCACGTCGGCAACGGCTATCGCGCGCCGTCTTTGTTCGAGCGCTTCGCCTCAAGTATCGGCGATCCGCGCCTTCGACCCGAACGCACCATCGCTTTTGACGCGGGCATCGATCAATCTTTATTCGATAACCGCGTGCGCGCTTCTGCGACGTACTTTTACACGCGCTTGCAGGAAGTCATAGGCTTCGGTTCAGTGGCGGCAAACGATCCTTTCGGGAGAAGCTTTGCACAGGGCGGATTCGGCGGCTTTCTCAACACGCGCGGCGGCCTCGCGCGCGGGCTTGAATTAAGCGCGACGGCGACGCCCACACGCTCTCTCGATCTGTTCACGTCTTACACCTACACGAACAGCGATCAGCGCACGCCGCAGCTCGGCGGAAGCGGCGTGTTACGCACGCTCGTCATTCCCGATCATCAGTTCTCGCTTGTCGCCACACAGCGCGTGCGCGAGCGTTTCTTCGTCAACTTCGATCTCGTCGCAACAAGCAATTACTTAGCGCCGGTCTTCGGTTCGCAAACCTTCTCGACGCGTCTTTATCGCTTCGACGGCACTGTTAAAGCAGACCTCGGCGCGAGCTACACGCTGCCGTTCGCAGACCGGAAATCAATACGCTTTTTCGGAAAGGTCGAGAATCTTTTTGACCGGAACAATTTCGAGAGCGGCTTTCGCACGCCGGGACGCTTCGGCCTCGCCGGTGCGCAGTTGAGCTTTTAAGTCGGCAGAGCAATTCGATGGCTTCACGCGAAAAACTTCAACTCATCGAAGGCGAAGATTATTACTGGGAGAAGGGCTTGATGGTTTTTACCGCGCTCTTTCATCTACGGCGCGGTTACTGCTGCAAAAACGATTGCCGTCATTGTCCGTACAATACGGCAGCAGCAACGACACAAGCCGATGTGAATGATGGGAAAGCGCGTGAAGCGGAAAGTGGAAATTGAAATCCGAGAGGGGATTTGAAAGCACTCAAAGTAATTCAAGAATTGTCTTCGCCCGAGAGTTCGCTTTCTTCGTGCGAATCATGCGGCGCGGCTTTCACATGCGGCGCGGCGCAGCAGGGTTGCTGGTGCAGTAAAATAAAATTAAGCGAAAGCGTGCGCGATAAATTGCGCGCACGCTTTCGCCGTTGTTTGTGCCGGGCATGTCTTGAGAATTACGCAAGCGGCGCGTTGAAGTTGCCGAGCGATTCAACAGAAGACATAAACCAATTTGCTTAAAAGTTCAGGCCGGAATTCTTCGCCTGAATTCTCCATCATCTACCGCACCGCCTGCTGTTCCTTGCCTGTGCGCGGCGGAGCGTTCTTCACGTATTTATCGAACCACGTAATCATCTCATACAGCACATGCTCGATTGATTCGCGCGCCGCGTAGCCGTGTGCTTCGAGCGGGAGAAAGACTAGGCGAACAGTGCCGCCGGTGCCGCGAATCGCTTGATACATGCGTTCGGATTGAATCGGGAATGTGCCCGTGTTGTCGTCCGCTTCGCCGTGTATCAAGAGAATCGGCGCGGTGATTTTGTTGGCGACGTTAAAGGGCGAAACCTTTGCATATAGCTCCGGCGCTTCCCATAATGTGCGGCGCTCGCTCTGAAATCCGAAGGGCGTGAGCGTGCGATTGTATGCGCCGCTTCGCGCGACACCGGCGCGGAATAGATTCGAGTGCGCCAGCAAGTTCGCCGTCATAAACGCGCCGTAGGAATGCCCGCCGACGCCTATGCGGTCACGGTCTGTGACGCCCATCTGAACCGCCTTGTCAATCGCCGCCTGCGCGCTTGAGACGAGTTGCTCTAGATAAGTGTTGTTGACGGTTTCGGGATCGCCGACAATCGGGATCGAAACATTGTCCATCACCGCGTAGCCTTCCAGAAGGTAAAAGAGTTGCGATGGGCCTGTAATCGTCGTGTAGCGTTGCGTCGAACCGGAGACCTGACCGGCAGTTGAAGGATCATTGAACTCCGCCGGATACGCCCAGAAAGCCGTTGGCAAGCGCGTGCCTTCCTTGTAATTCGGCGGCAGATAAAGCGTGAACGAAAGATCGACGCCGTCGTTGCGCTTGTATGTGACGAGTTGTTTCTTGATGCCGCGAAGCTGCGGCGTCGCGTCTGGAAACTGTGTTAATGCCTTCGCTTCTGAAACGCGCGCGGCTTCGCCGGACGCGGGCGCGGCGACAGTCTGCGTTGCGATTGTGCGAACGTAATAGTTGGGCGGGTCAGTCGGAGATTCGCGGCGCGTGATGAAGCGCGTGCCGTCGTCGCTTAACAATGTAACGACGGCTTCATAAGCATTCGCGTCCGAGCGAAACAGTCGTTCGGCTTGCAGCGTTTGCAAATTGAAGCGGTCGAGAAACGGGCGGTCACCCTGCGCGGATGCGCCGAGGCCGCTCAGATAAATGTAGTCGCCGTTTTGAATCATTGCGCGATGGCCTGTCGAAAGCACGCGGGTGATGGGCGTGCCCGGATTGCGGTAGCGATCCTGCACGCTTAAGTCCCAGACGAGTTTCGCGGGCTTCGATAAATCATTCGCGTCAATCAAGAAAGTGCGTTGGTGACGAGTGTTGCGGTTGTAGTCCGTTAAGAAACCGACGCCGCCTTTTTCGCTCCACTGTAAATTTGCAAAGCGCTGTTCGGTCTTGGCGAGTTCGACGGGCGAAGCAGTGAACGGCGCTTTCAGCATCAGCACGCGGTCACGAAACGGCGCTTTAACCTTCGGATCGCCTTTATCCAAAGCTTCCGCCCAAACGAGCGTGGCAGGCTCGTTCGGACGCCATTCGTATTCGCGCGCGCCCACCGGCACGCCGTCAACCGGAACTTCGTCTGCCAGCGGAAGGCTGGCGAGCTTGTATAAAACCTTTGCGGAGCGATCCCAGACTTCGACTTCCTTCGGAAACGCATAGTGCGGGAAAAGATAAGAGTACGGGCGACGCACGCGCGCGACGAGCAACTGATTGCCGTCGGGCGAAGCATCGAGCGTCTGGAAAATCGCGGGCTGTCCGATGTTTGAAATGCTGCCGCTGGCGGCGTTGATGAACGCAAGCTGTGATGTGGCATAGAAATCAAACAAATCTTCGTCATGCGGGTCTTTCAATAAATCTTCGTAGGTGCGCACGGGGCCACGCTTGCCCACGCTTTCCTGCACGTTCGGCCCCTTCGGTGCGCTGGCGGATTCGAGCGACGCAGGCCGATTGGCGGGAATGAGTTGAACGAGCAAAGTTTGATTGTCGGGCATCCATTGCAAAGGCTCGCCGTAGACGGCATTGATCGTCGCGCCTTCGACACGCTGCGCCTTCGCCGTCGCCACATCGCCGATCCACAGCTCGATGCGGTTCTTTGTCGTGTTGGTAAAAGCGAAATGCTTGCCGTCCGCGCTCCACTGCGGCGCGCTGATGCGCGGATTATCCGGCAGCGTGATGCGCCGCTCGGCTCCGTCGCCGATGCGTTTCAGCATGAGCGAAACAAAGTAGGGCGCGCGGTACGGGCCGTTGGTGTTGGTGGCGATGCGCAGGCCTGCGAGTCGTTCGAGCGGCTGCGCGAGGTCTGTGATCGGCGGATAGCGCACGCCTTCCGCGAGCATCATGTAATCGCGCGCAGGGCTAATCGAAGCCTGCGGCGTGACGGGCGCGTTGAGCACCTCGAGAATTTCCTGCGGCGGTTTTTGGTAAGCTTGCTGCGCAAAGCCCGTGCCTGTAGCCGCAAGAAGAACAATCAATGCGAGCGGCGCAAAAGCAGAGGCGCGCTTGAATGCGTGTGCTTGATTGGTTCGCGTTGTTCGGGAAATTTTTGCGCGAACAGAATGCCGCGCGGCGTTAATAATAAATTTGGTCTTAATGTTCATGGCAGTCTTTACCTGTAAAGTTTGCGAGCGAGTTTGATTCATTGTGGAAAAGATTTACAATCCGGGACGAGCGACGAAGAAAACTTAACTTGCCGCGCGGTTGAAAGTCAACGACGTGCACTGTCCTATTACTCAATGTCAGCGCCCCTTATTTACACCATCGGTCATGGCCGCCATCCATTCGCGCGTTTCGTCGAACTGCTTGCGCAATACGAAATAGAATTTTTGTGTGATGTGCGAAGCGCGGCGCGTTCGCGTTGGCCGCAATATAACGGGCGCGTGCTCGAAGCGAATTTGCGCGAGCAGGGAATCGGTTACGAGCATTTGCCGGAATGCGGAGGAAAGGTAATTGCGCCGCCCGAGGAATTGGCGCGCGGCCTTGAACGCATCATGGAACTTGCGGCGGAAGTGCGCGTCGTGTTGATGTGTTCGGAATCGCAGCCGCTCACCAAACATGTGCGAGAACCGCGCGCCAATTGTCACCGCATAGGTTTGCTCTCGCCACCGCTCAAAGCACGCGGCGCACGCCTGCTGCATATTCTGCCGGATGGAAACGCTATCGAACTCGATGAAGCAGCGATTGTTTCTATCTGGTAAAAACGATATGACGTCAATTGCAGCAATATGCTAACGCGACACCGCGCGAGGCGGATAAGCGAAGGATGCTTACTCTTGAGCGACTTGTCGTCCGAGAGCGCCCGCGTCGAAGTAAGCGCGAAAACGTGTGACCGCGTTCTCTTTGATTTCAAGAATACTTACACCTTCGTACTTGACCGGCGCGCCGCCGCTCGTCGTGCCTTCGGTTGTCCATTCGAGCGCCGCACAGTTATCTGTGACGATGATATTGCGAAAGGTGGAACGGACTTCACCGAAAGTGTCGCGGTATTTCGTCCAGAATTCGCGCGCGCCATCGCGCCCGCTAAACTTTTCGGGCGCGACGATGTTGCCGACTTCCGCATCTTCGGCGAACACTCCTGTGATGGTTTCCAGATCGCGGCTTTCTTCCAACTTGTGTAAAGCTTCGATAAATTTATCAGCTATTTTTTGCGACATACTGTGATTGCTCCTTTGCCGCCGATTATCAACATAGGTTTTACAAACTCTACACAACCATTCAACTTTATCAATGCGATGCGCGGGCAACGCGGGGATGTCACCGCAGGCAAAAATCATTTGCCATAGACGTTTCTGTTTTGAAAGATGATTAAACGGCGCGGTGAAGTATCTGCGATGTGAGATTGAAATAGCGTGAAATTGAAATGATTATGCCCCCGGCTGGACTCGAACCAGCGACCCTCTGCTTCGGGTTTGTGTAACTTTCGTTACTCCCTGGACTTTACCTTCACCGTAGCTTGCGCTTTAGGTGGTGGCCGTCAAGTCTCTACACCTTATATGCCGATTCGAGTATAAGTTCGGGTATAATCGAATCAACGTATCTTGGCTCGGTATTGTCATATTAGTTTATGAATGCTTGTCTGAATTGTCGCTCTTTAACTCTTAATCCTAAATTCTGTTCTGTGTCTTGCGCCGCCAAACTTAATAATCGGCTCAAACCAAAGAGACAGAAATCCGGGAGTTGCGCGAATTGCAGAATCACAATCTCTAAAAGAAACAAGTATTGCGAAAACTGCATTTCCATTTTAAGAGTGGATGAAACAGCAGTAACAATTTCAAACTTACACAACGTGAGAAAATATCAGAGGAATAGTCGTATTCGGCAATTTGCGAGAGCTAAATACCTCAAATCCGATCTGCCTAAGCAGTGCGCTATTTGTGGCTATCACAATCACTTCGAGATTTGCCATAAACAGGCAATTAACTCTTTCTCACCGGACACTCTATTATCTCTGGTAAATTCGCTGACCAATCTCGTTGCGCTGTGTCCGAATCATCACTGGGAGTATGACAATAAGCTCATCGAACTACTTTAGATTTCACCGAATTTGACCACTTACACTCACAGCGTTTCCACTATGAGGCCCAATTCAAAGAACTAGAAGGCAGATGCTCTATCCACTGAGCTACGGGAGCATATTGTAGCAAGCCGGGAGATATTAGCATGTCGCACGTATGACACGTCAACCGGCGAGTTTTAAGCAGAGTTTATTTGCGGGTTGCATGAACTATCAATGCCGCCGCACTATGTGTCTTCGCGCGGAATCGAACGGATTTAAGGGGAAGAGAATTGAAAGAGCAAAAAGATCAAGCGCGGCTGCTCGCGCTGCTTGTCGCGGCGGCCATCGCGTTTTATTTGTGCTGGCTGATGCTGCAGCCGTTCGTCGAAGTATTGTTGTGGGCGTCTGTGCTGGTAGTGGTGTTTTACCCCGTGCATAAACGCTTGACCGCGCGCACGAAAAGTCCGGGATTGAGCGCGGCGCTATCGAGCCTGCTGGTAATTGCGACGATCCTCGTTCCGTTGACGCTCGTGACGTGGGCGGTTGTCAACGAGATAGCGAACGTCGCGCAGAATGTTCAGGATAATGTTTCGTCCTTGCTCGATCCGAACTCGCCTACGACGGGACGCGCGCTGAAGTGGCTCGGCAAGTATGTGAACGTCGATCAACTGCGTTCGCAGCAGTATGTAGTCGAGCGCTTGAAGGGGTTGAGCGGCCAGATTGCGGGACGCACGCTCGGAGTCGTCGGCGGGCTGGTCGGAGCAATCGTCGAAATATTTTTCGTGATTTTCACGATGTATTATTTATTCCGCGACGGAGAGTGGATAACGGATTGGCTGCGCGATGTGTTGCCGCTCGAGAAGGCACAGTCGCATGAGATTTTTGCGAGGATGCGGGATGTTATCAGCGCGAGCGTTTACGGCGTAGTAGCGATTGCGACGGTGCAGGGCGCGCTCGGCGGCTTGATGTTCTGGATACTCGGCCTGCCTTCGGCACTCGTGTGGGGAGTGGTAATGATCTTTATGTCGATGATCCCTGTGCTCGGCTCATTCGTCGTGTGGGTTCCGGCGGCGATTTTTCTGGCGGCGACGGGGCATTGGGGCAAGGCCGCGATACTCACAGCGTGGGGCGCGCTCGTGATCGGCTCCATCGACAATTTTCTGCGCCCGAAACTTGTTGGCGAAAAAACCAAGTTGCATGAATTGCTGATTTTCTTTTCGGTGCTCGGCGGCTTGCAGATCTTCGGCGTGCTGGGCTTGGTGGTCGGCCCCGTCATCGCCGCAGTGACGCTTGCTTTGATGGATGTGTTCAGGGAAATTGGCCATTCCGCTGCCGAAACGTTGCACGAGCCGACGCTCATCGAAGAACAGTCGGCGGTGAGTAGCATTGCAAACATAAAATCAGCTTGATTCAGTTGATCTGGAAATCCGCTCATGGCTTTTGACGAAACCGTAAATCCGTGGCGCACGCTCGGGTCTGAAAAGATTTACGATAATCCGTGGATCAGCGTGCGCGAGGATAAAGTCGTGCGCCCGGATGGAGAGCGCGGAATTTACGGCGTCGTGCATTTCAAAAACATTGCCATCGGAATTCTCGCCATCGAGAAAGATTTCATTTATCTCGTCGGGCAATATCGGTATCCGCTGAAACAATATTCATGGGAGATTCCCGAAGGCGGCTGTCCCGAGGGCGAAGATTTATTGCAGGCGGCACAGCGCGAACTCGCGGAAGAAACAGGCTTGCGCGCTGAAAAATGGGAAATGCTCGGGGACTCTCATTTATCGAATTCTGTTTCGGACGAACGCGCCGTGTGGTTTCTCGCCACCGGGTTGAGGCAAGGTGAGAGCAAGCCCGAAGGAACAGAGCAATTGATTGTTCGCCGCGTTTTATTCTCCGAAGCCTTGAGCATGGCGCTTACAGGACAAATAACAGATGCCATTAGTTTACTGGCGATAATGAGTTACCGCTTGAGAGCGGAACAAAGCTCGGGAATTGCTAATAGCAGTTAAAACGACAGCCGCCGATTATTAATAATCGGCGGCTGTCGTGGAAAAAAAATAGCGAGTGAAGGTTTAAGCGGCGCGACGGTCGTTGGCCGTTTCAGCGAAAATACGGCGACCGTTCAAAGCGTCGTCGATAATTTCGCGCACAGCCGAGACATCCGGATTAACATCCATGCGATCACATGCGCGCAGATGACGCAGAATGCCTTCGGTTGCGATGTCAACGGCGGTGCCGTTCAGTTTCGAGTAGCGGCGCGCCTGTATATGATCGATTCTCAGTAGCCGATCTTCAAGCAGTAGAATTCCGTTGTTCACTTGACCTGTTGCTCCTTAGTTCTCAAGAGTTCGCCGCGATGTTATTCCGATATGGCGAAAACTCTGTAGTTAGAAAGTAAAAATTAGATGAATTATAAACGCTTCCGGATGCAAAAGTGTTGCATTTTTAATTAAATTGTATCCGGAACCGCCAGTATTTAAGTCTTGCGACTCCCTCTGCGTTCAACTACGAGGTTTGCGAAACCGGAGATTATAAATAACCTTTGAGAGAAAAGCCAGAGAAATTTTTGCATACCCGAAACCCGCTGAACAACGAGGCGAAGCTGATTTATGGATGCGCAAAAAAGTGCCGCCCGCGCTTATCCGTAGCAAGTTGTTAGCTTGTGGGTAGGGCGCGGGCGACCATTTTGTTAATAATAGTGACGTGTTTGTATTATTTACTTCTTTTTCGGCACTACTGCATCCTTCATGCCTTTGCCGACGCGGAATTTAAGCGTGGTTTTGGCCGGAATCTGGATGGTCTCGCCCGTCGCAGGATTACGTCCCTCGCGCGCTTTGCGTTGTGAGAGAACGAGTTTGCCGAAGCCGGGAAGCACAAATTCACCGTTGTTTTTGACTTCCCGTCCGGCCAAAGCCGCGAGTTCGTCAAAAATCTCCTTCACTTGGGTGCGTTTCAGGCTGGATTTTTCAGCGAAGTGATTAATCACCTCGGATTGAGTCATGCGTTTCTTGCTGGTTGCTGCCGCTTTTGTCGCCATGGCGTGGTTTGTACACCTCCGATTATTCAAGGAAAATTAAAAAGCGTGGAAACATATAGCACACACGGGCGCTGAAAGTCTCCATAAATCGCCGATTTTTTAACGGATCAGGAAAAAAAACCGTGTTTTCCCGATTCGCGACGTTAAAATACGCTTTACTGATGCTTTGTAGACGGTCTTTCGTGGGCAAAACGGCAAAATAAAAAGCGGCTGTTAACCGCTTTCTCTCAAACTTGAAATATGAATTGGGCAAAGGGCTTTAACAGTTACTATGGTTAAGCCTGCTGTCCTTACAAAGAAAAAATTATCGGGGTGCCGGGATTCGAACTCGGGACCTCTCGCTCCCAAAGCGAGCGCTCCACCAGGCTGAGCTACACCCCGTCAGGAATTTCTTTAACGCCTGCGTGAACTGCTGCATGACAGTGCTTGCAGAGGAGTATACACTTTTTTAGTTCGGCAAGCGTGCGTTCCCAAGACCATCCGCGCATTGATTTATATTTCGGGTCTTTAGCCGAGCGATCTCTGTGATGAAAATCAAGCGCACAGGAATAATCGCCGAAACCGCACAACCGACATCGTCTGCCACTGTACTCGATAGCCTTGAGCCGTTTTTCCTGACCTGTCTTGGTCGTGTATGCGTTGTGACATGATCCGCATATTGCGCGCTTGTGACCGTAGAATTTCGCCGGATTAACTTCACCGCATTGACAGCACTTGTGGACTATCGCAGCGAGCTTGGGCGGCGTTCTCAAATTATATTTGCGCAACCAATAGCGCGCGCCAGTCGGCGATATTCCAAGTGATACGGCGATGGCACGCGTGCTCGATCCGCGTTCGACGAGTTTCTCCATAGCCGTTTTTTCCATATTCGTAGCATCGCACAAACTTCGGTTTCATACGGCAAAGCGCTTGTCTTCGAGAGGCTTATTTTAGCGGGCGATTTAATTGCCGGTCAAGTTTGGTTATTCGCAAATAATTAATCAGAAACGTGCGTGCGGCTTGCAGCGCGCGGGCGCGGTGGCTGATCTGTTCTTTAATCATTGGCGGCAGCGATGCGAAGCTTTCGTCGTAATTATCCGGCACAAAAACGGGATCGTAGCCGAAGCCGCCCGTGCCGCCCGGCGCAGCGGCAATGTGACCTGCGCAGATGCCTTCGGACGCGTAAATTAAATTTCCGTTCGGGTCGGCAATCGCAATGGCGCACACGAAACGCGCGCGACGAGACTTATCGCCGGTGCTGTCGAGATTATGTAATAGCAGCGCGGTGCGTTCGGCATCGGTGGCGTTTTCCCCGGCGTAGCGGGCCGACAAAACACCGGGCGCGCCATTGAGCGCTTCGACTTCGAGGCCGGAATCATCGGCGAGCGCGAGCAATTGCGTCGCTTGCGCGTAAGCAACGGCCTTGAGCGCCGCGTTGTCGGCGAACGTCGCACCGGTTTCAGCGACTTCCGGAACGCGCGCAAATTCCTGCAAGCTTCGGAGACGCACGGGCAAATCCGCCAAAAGCGAACGCAGTTCTTTGACTTTGCCTGCGTTGCGTGTTGCGATGAGTAGCTGCAAAGAGGTGGGTGTTGCCATTCGGAGAAATTTTTAGCAGGAAAATTACTTGAGTAAATTCAGATTAATCGGCGCACAAAATATTATTTTGCAAGGTAGATGGTTTCGCGCTTACAATCAAGTCTTAAGCATTGCACGCTGGCAATCACGTTGATAGCTGCGCGGCGTGCTCGAACTTTTCAAAAGGCTCTCCGGCAAGCTTTGGATACCAGCACTTCATTTGCAGAGCAGTTGACGGGCGATGAGACTCTTCGCGCCGCCGCATCCCGCGATGGCTACGATAGCGCGACGGCGCAGCTCGGCATGTGGCTGCTCGCTCTGCGCAGTTTTTTCAAGCCGCACAATTGTCCTTTGACGGAAACAGAGCGCCCGGCCTTGTTGACGCGCAACTGGCACAGCGAACTTCACATTGCGCGGCAAACCATTCTCAACTGCTCGCAGCTCGCGCTCGATTCGCTCCATCATACGGAAGCGAACGAAGCCGCGTTGGAGAATGAAGCCGAACTAGATTTTCTCGCCGCCGCCGAAGCGAAAACCGAACAATCGACAGCGCCGGATAATTTTTCTATGGCTGCCTTGAGTGAATCGCTGGCGGACGCGCGCGCCGTTTGCGATGCGATGCTCGATGCGGAATTCGTGGGCTTCCACACTTGGGCGTGCTTCGGAAGGATTCTAGCGCGCGAGGTCGAACGCACGGGCGCGCTCCAAGCGATTGCACGCGCCGTGCGGCATCGTGAGAACGCGAAATTGCAGCAGCCCTTGCTCGCGCTGACACGCAATCTGCATGTATCCGAAACACTCGGCGGCGATATGCTTCGCGTCTTTTCCGAACTGGCAAATCTGCTCGATAGGCTTCGCGTCGTCGAAAATTTTTTGCGACTGGATCAACCGCTCAAGCAAACGCTGCCGCTCTTTACGCTCGTGCATGAAGATGCGCGCAAGCTGCTCGCCTTTGTGGAAACGCGTGCGATGCGTGTGGAGAATCTGGACGAAGCTGTTTTCGATGTGCTCGACGGCACAACCTACGCCATCGGCATGGAGCTGCGCAAGGTTTTCGCTCACGAACTCGCGGGCTTGAGCGCGCTGCGGCAAGCGCCCGCGATTTACGCCAGAGTCGAGAACGCACACGGCCTCCTGCGCGATTCCTTTCAGCAATCGACGGTGGCGCTCGCCCAAGTTTTTGACCCGACGCTGGACGGCACGCGGCTCTTCAATCAATTTCAAACGAAGCTCGATCAATCGCTTGCCCTGCGCGCGGATTTGTGGGCGCTGCTGCAACTCGTGCGGCGCGCGGAAAAGGAGCGCGAGCGTTATCCCGTTGCGCGGCTGCTCGAACGTCTGGCGGAGTTTCGTGAAGGCAGCTTGCGTTATCTGATGTACAAGGACTGGGAAGCGTGCGAGCGTTTTATCGAAGAGGTATCGGCGGCGCGCGGCGCTGTCGAACTGACGCCCGTGCTGCATCGCTTCGCTGCTTACTTTGAAACACTGCACGGACAGATCAACATGCGCGCAGTGCTTGCCGATCATCCCTTCGATTATTCCACGCCGGAAAATTAACTGTGCCGCTACTTTCCTTCGTCGCGTGTGAGCTGTGTGACGAGCGCGCCGAACTGCCCGAAGGATGAATGTGTTATTCGCACAAAGCCTTCGTTAGCCAGCCGCGTTTCCGTCGCCGCGAATTTGAGTTGATTGAGCGCTTGTTGTAGTCCATTTACTTTAGCGCTGCCTTCGCGCGCGCCGCCGTGCGACGCGACGAAGCGTATAAAATCGCGCGCAGGCTCTTTATCGTTTGTCAACGTAAGCGCTCCCGTTGAGTTTGCGACGAGCGGCGTGCGCGTGGTCAAAGCGAAACTATTAATTGAAGCAAGCGAGCGTTTTTCTTTGCGTGCAGCTAAACAGCGGCGCAGCATTTCTGACTGTCCCATCAGCAAACGCCCGTTGATGAAACTCGCGGCTCCGCGCGCGGCGTCTTTTGAAATCAGCAATTCCGCATCGCCGATGCGTTCCACTCGCGGGCTTGCGCCGAGCCTTCCGGCGACCAAGGTCTTCAATGCCTTCTCGTTTTTCGCTTCGACGATCAGCACTGTGCTTTCGCCGGTATTATCGAGCCGCGCCGTCGCCGCTTCAGAGCCGACGGCGCGCAAAAACTGATTCGCGTCTTCGATTCCGTAAGGCTGAAGCGCGGCGTTAAGAAAAGTTTGCACAAGCGTCCCGCTCACAGGATCGAGTTGCGATGACACGAGATTATTCAGACCGCGCCATGCTTGAAGCGGATCGCGGTAATCGTAGCGCGTCACGGAGTAAGCATCGGCGGGCAAAAAATCATAGACATCGAGCGCGGCGCGCGCGTTCGCGGCAAGCGGCTCCGCCAGATTTGCGGCGATACCATTTTGCAGCGTAAGGAAATAACGGTCTTCGATTTGATTGTTCGCAAGGCGCGCGCTCCATCCGACATCGCCGAGAATTTTGCCCGCGAATCCGGGCAACACGCTCGCGGCGAAACTCTGCGCGCGTGGATTGATCGTAATTTGATTCGCATAAACGGCGGCGGCGAGTTCCAGTAGTTTCGCTGCTCCCGCCTGTGAGACATATCCGAAAGCGAGCGCAGAGTTTCCATTGACGCGCTTGCGCATCGCTTCGAGTCGCGCGTTTCCGGCGAGGCTTGGGCGTTCGCCGCGCTGCACTGCGAGACATGCGCGCACAATTTGTTCGTCGTTGCCGATCACGGCGCGGCTGTCCATGACCGCCGCGATAATCCGCCGCGCGCTTGCTTCATCGCCCTTCACGGATTCGGTTGCATCGTGCCAGACGATCCACTGCGCGCCGTCAACTTCCTTTTTCTCGACGCTCGTTTGCGAGAATGCCCTGCGCGCGAATTCGCCGATTCGTTTTTCGACGGCGGCAAGCGTGCGGCCTTCTCCCGTATGCGTTTCAAGAATAACGGCGGCGCGCGGCTTCAAGTTGTTCGTGTTGAGATCGAAGCCCGCGATTGTGACGGCGACTTGCGCGCGCGCGAAGACCACCGCATCCGCCGGGCCTATGCCAGTCCACGCGGCGAGGCGGCTCAACCATCCGACGTTTTTGAAATTGGAATCGAGACCGGCGGGCGCGGCGAGCTTTGTCCACGCGTCTGTTTCTGTAAGCGCGCTCAATACGTCCGGCAAATTATTCACTTCGATATACAGAAGCGAATCGGCGGGCGCGGCGGCGGTCATGTCTGCTTTCGGCGAATGATTCCACCACAGCCATAAAAAACAGGCGAGCGCAAACGCGGCGATTAAGAGCAGTACCTTGCGAGAAAATATCATTGCGTAACATCCTAACTGCCTCTTGCCGTGCGAAGCAAGATAGGCTGGTACGCACGCTCTGTTTCATGCTTCCGCGCGGCTGATTCGCCTGCCGTGAGGATTGTTGCCGCGCCTTCGCCTCTCGTGATACTTTGACTTACGATCCGGCGTTATTCAACTTTCTCACTGATTTCAGTGGGAAAAATTCGCGTTCCGGTTCGAAGGTAAATTTCCATCATGTCTTATCGCCAACTACGCGCACAGCCGCGCGCCGAAGCAGACTTCGACGAATTTTTAGATCGACTTTACAAAGCTTTGACAAACGGGCAGCGCGACCCGAACGACGTGGTGCGCGATACGCTTTATGAAATTTATTACGGCGCGATGATGAGCGGCACGGGAAAGGGAATTGCGCCCGACACGAACGGGCTTTCGACGGCGGCGCGCATGGTGCTGCACAATTTCGATCCGCGCAACGTGACGACGGAGCCAGAATACTACCCGGACATAGACGCCAAGGCTTACGCTGAACGCAAGCCTTTTGTTTGGCTGTGGCAAATGTACGACCGTTCGCCGCTCGGCCAGAATGCGCTGCTCGGGCATCGTTTTCGTCGTATGCTCGCGCCGCTCGTCTTCAAACAAGTCGGCGCAAACTTTAAGTGCTGGCACTTCGTCGAGTGGTCTTATGGCTACAAATTGTCGTTCGGCGATAACGTCGTCGTGCATCGCCACGTACTGCTCGATGATCGCGGCGGCATAGAAATCGGCAACAATGTTTCCATCTCGGACTACGCAAACATTTATTCGCACACGCACGACATCGTGGACATCAACGACGTTGAAAACCGCACGACGCGCATCGGCGACGGCGTCCGCATCACGTATCACGCAACCGTGCTCGCCGGAGTGCAAGTCGGCGCGCAGTCGATGGTCGGCACGCACGCCGTCGCCACCAAGAACGTCGAACCTTACCACGTCAAAGTCGGCATTCCCGCCAAAACAATCCGCATCAAGCCCAACGCCGCAAGCGATATATCCGACACCGACGCAGACGTTAAAACAGCGAGCGAAAGGTAGTTGGTTGCTTTCCTGTGCGGGCATGGAGACAAAGAAAATGCAACTTATTTGCTTACGATTTTCTACGGTGGTCACTCTTTCGTTTCTTTTTAGCTTGATGGCGTTTGCTGTCGAATGTCCCGTTGTGATTGGTGTTTCCATTCCGGCGTATCCTGTTATTGCTGTAGCGAAAAAAATAAGCGGCACTGTTTTAGTTGACGTACAGGTTAATGCGGAAGGTAAAGTCACAGAGGCAAAACCAATTATGGGACATGAGCTATTGCGTGATGCCGCCAAGAAAGCTGCATTGCGCTGGCGTTTCAAGCCTCTTGAAAGTGGCACTAATATTCGCTCGGTGCGCCTTACTTTTATCTTCCACGATACATCGTATATTGCGCCTGAAAATAAGCCGGAATTTACTTCTCCGTATCAAGTTGAAATCCAATGGAATCCTACTGTTGATCGTTTTAATGGTTGTTGAGCAGTTACCGGCAATCGCGCAATACCACTCCCTTTGGCGGTTTTGCGGAGGCTTTCAGCGATTAAGAATCAAAATTAACCTTTCGTTAAACAATCAAAAATACTGATTGACAATGTTTTGCCGCTACTGTAATCTTCTTTGTGGCAGTTAGTGTTCTTTTCGCTGCCTGTAAGTTCACTAGCAATTTGACAATTAGCTTTCGGGGAGCGAGACGCGCCGCAGGGTATTGGAAATCAACGCGTCCTTCCTTGAATTCTCAGCCGATAAGGGCACACTCCGTGCGAGCGGGGGTCGCAAAGCCTACGGAAGTCGAAACGGCGCATATCGCGCGCATTTGAGACTTGGCCGGGTTACCGAAGTGAGACACACAGTCCGGCGCGTCCGGCTTCTATGTCCGCGCGCCCGCTGAAAAGTCCCTCCACTTCAGTCCACTCATTTTGAAATTTTGTCGCACGCCACTGCTTTTCAGGCACGCACCGGCAATGTTTTCTCGAATTACCACAACGCACTCTCTCAAATAACCAATTGAGCACACATGTGCGCGTTGTCTCTCAACCAAAACATGAAACCCGCAGCCAAAAACAATTCGTCTCATTTGAAGCCCGTGCGCGCCAAGCTGTCCCGTGCCAGAAAAGCGCGCGCGCGCCTTCGCCTTAGCAAACAAAAGCGATCCCAAACTTCGCAAGGAACATTCAAGTCATGTTGAAACGCAGTCTCGGAAAAAAAGGCCTCGTCGGTTTAGACATCGGCTCAAGCTCGATCAAGGCCGTCGAACTGAGCGGCAAGCCCGGCAATCTCCAACTCGTCAGCCTCGGCTTTGAAACTCTTCAGGTCGATACGGTCGTTGACGGACAAATCATGGAACTCAACGACGTCTCCAACGTCATTCAAAACATTTTCCGCGAGCAGTCGATTAAAACAGACAGAGTCGCGGCGGGCGTCAGCGGCCACTCCGTGATTGTCAAAAACATTGTCGTGCCGCAAATGAGCGAAGAGGAATTAGAGGAGTCCATCGACTGGCACGCCGAAGAGCATATTCCCTTCGACATCGCCGACGTGAGCCTCGATTACCAGATCACAGGAACTTCGCCCGACGCTTTGCATGTGTTGATGGCGGCCTGCAAGCGCGACAAAATCGCCAACGTCAAGCAAGCGATTCAACTCGCCGGAAAACAACCGGCGATCATCGATGTCGATGCCTTTGCGCTGCAGAATTGCTACGAAGTCAACTACGACGCGCAGCCCGGCTACATCGTCGCGCTCCTCAACATCGGCGCGGCGACGATGAACATCAACATCCTAAACGGCACGCGTTCTGTTTTCACGCGCGACGTTTCGGTGGGCGGTAACCAGTACACGGGACTTTTGCAGAAGGAGTTCGGCATTCCGTTCGAGCAAGCGGAATCGGTCAAGCGCGGGCACATGATGCCGGAGAACGCGGACGCGCAGCAGATAGAGCCGATTCTCGAAACCGTCTCCGACATCCTTGCGCTCGAAGTGCAAAAGACAATGGATTTTTACCGCGCGACTGCCGAAGAAGGCGATTCGACGGTGCAGAAGATTCTGATTTCCGGCGGCGGCTCGAAGCTTCCCGGCTTGATCGAATATCTCGGCAGCCGTTTCGAGATGCCGATTGAAGTCTTCGATCCGTTCAAGGGCATCAAGGTGGATGCGAGACGTTTCGATCCGGATTACATGCGCGAGGTCGTGCCGGAAATGGCCGTCGCTGTCGGTCTCGCTTTGAGAGGAGTGGACGCGCGATGATTAAAGTTAATTTACTAGAATCCGTCACAGACCGCACACGCACGGCTGCCGTCGTCGAACGAAGAGTTTCCAATCCGCGCACGCAAATGCTGATGCTCGCATTTGTCGCGCTCGCGCTCACCTTGCTCGGCTGCGGCTACGATTTTCTCAACTCGCGCGCCGAGAGAGATTCGGCGCAGAAGGAATTGGATCAGCAGCAGCAGATTGCCGCGCAGATGGCCGCCGTCAATAAAGAGCAGGCGGAACTCGAAAAGAAAACCAAAGACATACAAGCGCGCATCGACGCCATTCAAAAATTAAGAGCCGCGCAACTGGGGCCGAGTGCTGTGCTGATGGCGATCAAACAACGCTTTGACGGCGCGCCGGAATTGTACCTGGAGAGCGTCGAACAAAAAGGCAACGACGTGGTCATCAAAGGCGGTTCGCCGAACGAAGCTTCCGTTACACGCTTCGGTCAGAGCCTCGAATTTTCCTCTGGCCTCTTTAGCAATCTGAGCATTGAAACATTGCGCAAACCCGTCGCGGATGTACCCGTTGCCGCCGGTGCCGCGCCGGATGCACCGAAGCCTGTGCCTGTGGAAGTCGTCAACTTCACGATTAAGTGTAGTTATCAGCCGACAGGCTCCGCGCCGCAAAGCGCCGCCGCCGCCGCTCCAGCCGCTAATCAGGTCGCGCAAAAATAACCGCTCGCCGCTCATACTGAAAAGGGAAACGAGTCATGTTCAAATTAGACACACTGCAAGAAAAGCCTTGGTATATACAACTCGCCATCTTCGGCGCCCTCGCGCTGCTCGTCTATGCTGGCTTCTGGTATTTCGTTACCAGCGGCACGCGCGCCGAAGCCAAAGACTTAAACGATAAAGTTGCAGTGCTCAAGGGGCAGAACGCGCAGGCGCAAATTGCTTCGCAGCGTCTCAATGAATTCCGCGCCGCATATGCCAGCCGTCAGGCAGAGTACGACGAACTGAAGGCGCTGCTGCCGGAACAGCGTGAACTGACGAGCGTGCTGCAAAGCGTGCAGGATCGCGCGCGCGGCAGTCGTCTTTCGTTGCGCCGCTTTTCGCCGAAGGAAGATTTGCAGCAGGATTTCTACAGCGGCAAGCCGATTGAAGTCGAAGTCACCAGCAGCTTTGCCAGCCTGCGCCAGTTCTTCGATCAAATGGCGAAGTATCAGCGCATTGTTTCCATTTCGGACTTTAAGATTAATCAAGCGCCCGATCAGAATGCGAACAAAAGCATTGACGCACAGTTTCTCTTGACCGCTTACTACGTGTCCGCCGAGAAGCTGCAAACTTCGGCGGCGAAGCCCGCGCCCGCCGCCGCCGGAACAGCGCCCGCTGCTGCTTCGCCCGCGCCGGCCGCGAAATAATCGATTTGTAAAAAGTATTCATTCACTTAAGGGAACTTCCATAGCCATACAGGAACAAAGACAATGAAGCTTCACAACACACACACGCGTTTCGCCAAATTCGGTTTCGCTTTATGCGCGCTGCTCGCGCTGAACGGCGCAGCCGCGCACACGACCTTAGCGCAGGGACGCGATCCGTTTACGAAGTACAAGCCGCCTGTCAGACGCGTCAGCAAAGCTAAAGCTAACGCTAAGGCTGCGCCCGCCAAGCCTGTTATCGTCGAAGCGCCGACAATTCAAGCGCGCATAGACAAATACAAAGAGCAGAAGGCCGCCGCCCGCGCCGCGCTTCAGCCCGCGCCGAAGGCTACGACTGCGATGCTCTTAAGCGAGCTGCAAGTCGTCGGCATCTTTCACACGCCGCGCGGCTATGCGGCGATGGTCGAAGCGACGCCGATCAAATTCACTTACGTCGTTTATCCGGGCGAGCAATTTTATGACGGGCAGCTTGTCGCCATCGAAGACAATCGCCTCGTCTTTCGACGCGAAACGCGCTGGACGAACGGTAAACGCGACATCGCAGAGGACATCAAGCCTTTGCGCAAGCCCGACGCCGTGACGGATTCGCTCGCGGCGACGCGCGGGAATTCCGCTCCGTCGCGCACCGCTTCCGATCAAGATAAATCGAAGGAAGCCAAAACGTCGCAAGCGGAAAAACCATAAAGCTCACTGTTTGTTTCGCACGCGGGAAGTGGAAGCCTGAGCCGCTTTCCGCGCGCGCGAAACATTTTACGCGAACAGTCGCAAGCCCGCGTGTGTTTGGTTTTGAACGAGACACACGACTTCGTTTGCGACAATTGCCTTTGACAATTACCAGCCATGTGTTTCGCAAAATGTGCGGCGCGCGCTTTGTCCAGAGCCTACGCTCCTTCGGGTGTGGGCTTGCCAACGAGCGTAGCGCGTGGCGAAACATTATGGTGCTTCCCCCGAAGGAGGGAATCCATGCCATTCAATTTTTCTTTACGTGCAGTCATCACAAGAAGCGCGCTCGCCTTCTTGCTTTTATGCCTGCTCAACGCGCTTACTTTTGCCGACACTCCGCTTCGTTTGTTTGCGACAGAGGTGCGCGTAGCCAATTCCGGCGCATCGACGCTGATAACCATTGCAGGCACCGCGCCGATGGCCTACGCCGTCACGCATCCTGACGCGCGCACGATTCTGATAGAGCTTCCCGGCGTGGATGCTTCGCGTCTCGCTGCGACTTATGCCGTGTCGTCGCCGCTCATCGCAGGCGTTTCAATCGAACGCGAGCATCTCACGGGCGCGAAGCGAATCGCTCCTTGCGTGCGCGTAAACTTGCTTGCGCCTGTGCTTGACCGCTCGCAAATCATTGACACAAATCTTGTGGTGGAGTTGTCGCCGGACACTACGCAAACCACCGCGCGCCCTGCCACGACTGCGCGCCCTGTTCCGACGCCGACACCTGTCATCGTGACGCCGCGCAGCATGATGCCGCAAACCTCTTCGATGACGCCGACGACGGCGACTTCGTCGAACACGACGCAGCAAACCGAGCAAGGCTTGCAATACGGGCAGCCCGGATTCGTCGGCGAACCGGCGGACATCAACGTGACCAACGCCGACATACGCGACGTGCTCAATTATTTCACGCAGCAGTACGGCATTAATTTCATTATAGACAGCTCCGTCGGCGCGGTTCCCATCACCATCAACGTCTCGAATGTGCCTTGGAACATTGTGCTCGATTCGATTTTGCAGGCCAATCGTTTAGGCGCGCAGGTAAACGGTAATCTGTTGCGTATTGCAACGAGCGAGGTGCTTGCTGCCGAAGCCAACATCAGGCAAAGAATCAAAGAAGCGCAGTTGGATAATTCGCCGCTCGTTACCGAATTCATACGCCTCAACTACGCGCGCGCTTCCGGCACGCTTGCTCAGGCTGCCGGTAGCACGGGAAGCTTTACGGGCGGCGTCGTTCTGCCCACATCAATAGTCTCTAACGGCAACGGCGGCCTTGCTGTCGTCGGCGGTGGAACACGCGCTGTAAGCGGCACGGGCGCAGACGAAGGCATTTTGCCGATTATTCAACGCCGCCTTTCCAGACGCGGCGGCATCGAAGTTGACGGACGCACTAACACGTTGATTGTCACGGACGTGCGCGAAAACATCGAGGCCGTTCGCCAACTCGTCGCATTGCTCGATCAACCCGAACCGCAAGTTGAAATCGAAACGCGGATCGTCGTCGCCACACGCAACTTCAGCCGTGATCTCGGTGTACTGTTGTCTGCATCCGTATTCAACACGGGTACAGGCGGCAACATTAACGCGAGCACCACTACCGCCCTCAACGCGGCAGCTCCGACAACGGTCATCGGTTTGACGACAGGCATTTTCGGCACAGCGCAAATCAGCGCGCAGATTACGGCAGCCGAAGCCAAAGGACAGGCGAAGGTTATCGCCACGCCGCGCGTCACGGCGCTCAACAATCGTCCGGCGGAAATCGAGTCGAGTCGGCAGATTCCGATCATTACGCCGCAGGTTGGCGCTGGAGGTTCGGGCGCATTTCTTTTTACCACAACGTATGTGTCCGTGCCGTTGCGTCTCTCTGTGACTCCTCAGATTACCGACGCCGGAACCGTCATCATGCGCGTCGTCGCGGAAAACAATACTGTTGACACGACGATTGTCTCCGCCCAAGGCTCGCCCGGCATCAGCACGCAGCGTATGCAAACTGAAGTGCTTGTGCCTGATGGTGGAACAACCGTCATTGGCGGCGTTCTAAACGACAACGAGAGCAACAATCAAACGCGCACGCCCGGACTCGGCGGGCTGCCTGTTCTCGGCAATCTGTTCAAACGCAACACCGTCGCCAGACAGTCGCAAGAGATTTTGTTCTTCATCACGCCGCGTATCTATCGCCCGGATTATCAGGGACGCCCGACTTCCGGCACGGTGAGCAACTCCACTCGCTCGACGACCATCACGCAGCCCGTGCCGCTCGGCAATCCGACGACCAACACGCCGACGCAGCAGCAACAGCAGCAGCAGAATGTGCAGCCGGGACTCGGCGTTTTGCCCGCTCCGGGTTCGACGCTGCCGACTTCACAACCCACAACCAGCAACAGCACGCGCCCGTAAGGAGAATCGAGTCGATGTTCAAAGAAACTCTGAACAGCATCGTTGAGCGCACGGAAGGCGCATTGGGCGCGATCATCATGGGCACCGACGGCATCGCGGTGGAGAAGGCTTTGCTCGCCGAAGGAGCGGAAGCCAACCTAGATGTCGCCGCCGCCGAATTCACTTCGCTTGTGCGAAACGCGCAGCGCACGGGCACTGACACGGGACTCGGCGGCTTGCAGGAACTCGTCATCGCCCTCGACAGCATGACGATGGTGATGCGGCTTTTCAACCGCGATTACTTTATCGCGCTGGCGCTCAAGCCCGACGGGAATCTCGGACGCGGGCGCTTTGAACTACGCAAAGCCGAACTCGCGCTTGCAGATGAGTTCGTCGTCTAGCGAAGCCAACCCGAAAGCCTTTCTTATGAGGATGGCAACAGACAGAAAAGCAAGAGGCGCGAAAGTCTTTAACAACTTTCGCGCCTCTTGCTTCTTGTGCGGGCGAAAGATTCGCGCCCGGATTGTTTTGTTTATTGCGGTGCTTGAGCGCTGATTGCGATTAAGGGGATCGGCGTGTCGCGCCGGTAAAAGACGCGGGGGCGTTGGACGCTTCGCTTCTGCACATCGCTGACGTTTTCTTCGCCTTCGACGAATGCGACGTTTGCGCCGACGCTGCGTCCCTGCTGCATTTTTTGTTCCTGCATTTGCGGCACGCGGTTCGTCGCGTAATCGAGCCATTCCTGCAACAGCACGCGACCATCATGCGGCGCGGCATCGGC
>JAABUK010004458.1_pt1 | contig 22730 bp, 30 predicted proteins | sample 5559141 | NCBI WGS metagenome assembly JAABUK01 (sample SAMN10711869, study PRJNA513367) | rock metagenome | isolation source: Antarctica rocks | place: Antarctica: Victoria Land, Pudding Butte nord | collected 2016-01-03
TGTAGTAGGCACTTGCCCTCTGGGGGCGGGGCTGCACCCTGCATTCTGTGGTCGCTGAACCAGCTCTGTACCTGGTCATAGTTGATGCCAGGGTGATCTTCCAGAGCCCTGCAGATGTGTTTATACATTTGTAAAACTAAATAAATGTATGCACAAAGCAGTATTGGCAAAACAAAGCAGATGTTTGACCAATGCTTGATAACAAAACTCGGTTTTAGGGCAGAAAGCAATGAGCTTCCAACCAATAGATGCATCTTTGAGTGCAATCTCCAGATCACGTTAGACAAGCAGTCTGCGAGTTCTCTACGAGTTCAAATGTAGCGTCTGGAATTTACAGTCCCGCTAATTATTTTTAGCTGCCGCACTGCTAATTGCAAGTGTTTGTTGAGGTTTTCGACCGCGGTAGCCATTATTTACAGAAAATACAGAGTTTTGTCAAGGTTCTACAGAGCTACAGTACTCTGTGTACAGAAACAACTAGAGTTATGTCACCCTTACTCAACTCTTACATAATGCAGATAATCACTGCATTGGTTTCTGTAGATTTCTGGCCCAGAGTCTGCAGCATCTGCCCCAGATCACTATAGGATCAGGCTCAGATCATCTGCAGCTCAGGCCTAGATCACTATAGGGTCTGCCCTAGACCACTGGAGGGTCTGCATGCAGAAGAGGAATAGTCTGTGTGCAGAGATCTGCAGCTCTAGGGCTGCAGAAGGAGCTTCTAGAAATTTCTGGATTATGATAGAGTTTAGTAATGATCTGCAGATTATCTGTCATAATTCAGGGATCTCACTAGGTCACGAACATTTTAAGGGCAAGCAGGGTAGGGTTAGGGTGTGTGTGCCAGACAGGCTAGGGCTTGCTGTGCCACCCACCAAAAAAGTTTTCAAACCTAGACATTTTTCCTCTTATCTCATTTTTTTGAGAAAGAGGGTGGCACAGTGGCACAGTGGAATTAGTACTGCACTAAGTACTGGAAGGCTATTTGGGCTTGAATTAGGGTGGCACAGCCCAATTGCACAGGGAATTTGGGCTGAATTAGCAGGACAGATGGCACCTGTTCTTTGAAACTTTAAAACGTTGCTTACTAATATGGGCCCTTATGTCAGCATTACCACACACCAACCCTATCTGTTTGAATGCATTTGCTTACATAACATAGAGAAAACCCTATGGTCAGTAGTCAAATATTTTTATTTATTTGCCTGACTACTGACCACATCCAGATTCCTGAGGATCCAGCGAAACATCCAATCCATATAGTGTTTCAATGATGACACTTCTGGGCTGCCAACGCAAGCTGGCAATTATTTTGCTATGCAGCCCAGCTATGCAACTTCTGCTTGCTGCACTGTCTTGAGCTCAAATAGATGTCCAGCGTGCAGCAAGCAATCAATGCTGTGAACCTCAAATCCAGTGGAAGAGCTTACTTGAGGTCTATGGCCCCCTGCACCTTCTTCAGGCCATCTTGCACTGCTTTCAAGTATCGCTGTGCCTCCTGTTTCCTCTCCTCTGGCACCCCATACATCATCTGTAACCATCACAATTGCCAGCCTTCATTCTACAGCTCAGTCAGATGCAAAGTGCATTGAATTGATATCTCAGGCGTGATCTTTGAGCCCCTGCTCACACGTGATCCCACACAGTCACGCTCCAGAAAGTGTTTTGAATTGAAGACCATCGCAGAGCACGTGTTGCCTCATTACCCACTATAGAGGTTACACTGACTCATGCAGACCTAGCATGATCATTCAAGATTGCGGCTGGTTGGCAAGTCAAGCGACCTAGCTGCTTGCAGGGCAAAGGGGTGAAATTCGCATAACGCTGTGCTGCTGAAGGCAGTGTGTTTAGTAGCACAATGGTGCACAGCACGATGGTGCATAGCACAAGGAAGCCACACTGTTGTCAAGGTCTCTGTGGCTTCCCAGATTAGCCACAGTATGGCATCCCATGAATTGCACTAACACTGGTCCCAATGATGCCAACAACCAGCATGAAGCTGCCGATTGTGACTGATGCACAGGTGGAGCGCAGGTCGCATCTGTGAATGTGATGGGCAGGCAGCATACCTTGTCTGGCTGCCGTGCAAGCACAAGGGAGGCCTGCACATTCTCAGCCATGCCTTGCCAGGGCTTGCGCTGGGGAATGCGCAGCTTGAAGGACACGTCTTCCATGCGGTTCTGCACATCCTTGACATCCCTGTTGAAGGCGGGGATTGAGCGCCGCAGTGCTGCATCTACAGACCTGGCAGGCACAGCAATGTGATCTGAGCTATGATTACAGGTGACAATGAGTCTATCAACTTATGTTATTTCGTGCAGACCTGCAAGCCCTTTGTGCATCTAATGACATTAGCAATGGAGCTTGGCAGGGTTAGCTTCTGCAAATCTTAAAAAGCCGCATTGATGCTCTAGCTTATACACAGCCATGCAGTTGTCACCGTGAATGCAGGAATGAATGTGAGTATCTGCGGCAACTGCTTGACAGACAAGGCACTCCTGCTTGAGAGAGGAAGTAGTGCTCACGGACAGGCAACCTATTGCCACATGTGCGAGCTGGTCAGTGCACAGCACAATTTTTGTCATCATGCTGAGTGAGGCAATCATTGTGATGATGGCATGCTGGTCATGGGATGCATTCAATACATTGGCACAGTAGATTGGTGCTTGCCAGACAATCAACAACAAGCACTGCAATGCAGAGTGAGACAGATAGCTCACCTTGGGATCTCAGCGTTTGGAGAAGTAAGCAGGGCAGAAGATGGAGGAGGAGATGCAACTTCCCCTGCTAAGGGCAGCATGCTGAGTTGCAGCGCTGCAAGACATGCAGCTGCCGCCTGCTGGCTTCGTTGCGCTAACTGCAACAAGCAGGCATCCGTGACACATGTACAGAGTACATACATTGTATACATAGGTGGATGCACATGTCGCTGATTGACGGCATTGCTATCATGAAGGACTGCATGTGTGGAGCAGCAACTGCGCATGCATGTCAGTCAATTGTGTGTTTCTGGTGCAATGTGAGCACTACAAAGGTGCTTTGATGTGCCAAAGCGCATCCTGTGTGACTCTGGCAGACTGCAACAACAAGCGGAATGCATACCTGATGAAAGCAGCAGCACCCTGGCTTGTGGCTTGCAGAACATGCATTGCTCTGCTGCTCAGCACAGCATTGCTTTCTGAGAGCTCTCCTTCGGTGATGTGGCTGTGAGGGCTTCCTCTGACTGAAGTCGCAGTGCCGCTGGCAGTGAGCGACGCATGGAGCAGCTGATCTACCGGCCAGATCCTGGTGATGTAGATTTGCTGGCATCAAAGACTGCATGCATGACAGCCGCTAAACTAAGCCTTCCTTGGGTAAGCACAAGCTTCTTTAGTCAAAGACAGTGCATGCAGTGCACCTTGCTGTGTGCATTGTGCTTTGTCATTGCCTGCAGTCAGCTATCAACTGCATTCTGTGAGACATGCTCACAACATCTGCAAGTTGCAGATACTTTTAGGGTAGGTTTGCAGTCAGGCAGATATTTCGATACCTTTGCTACCATTGTATCTAGTAGGGTCAGGCCCAATGTCTTTTGATCCTGAGTTGATGTATGCACCCCTCACAGCTGCTTGGCCTGAAAGAGAGGCTTAGAGGAGTCAACCTGTTACGCACATTTGCTGGCTGAAACATTGCAGGCACTGCTGGTGCAGCTGGACTTTAAAAGCTGCTATTGTACACTCACTGTCGGTCCAGTCCTCGCGAAAACAAAAGGGAAAGACGCAGATAGGCCAATAAAGCCAAGCAATCCAGCAGCTACCAATTTATTGTTGCTAGGTGACCGCACGCGCTTGCTCATGCTGCAGCACATGCAAAACTGCACACAGGTCAACCTCAGCTCGGACAAGTCGGTCGACGCCGAGTATTAGCAAAGCACGCTGAACCTTACCAACGCACAACAAGCACTTGCTAGTCCCGGCTGATTGACGCTATGTCTGAACAACTGACTGATCGGTGCAGACGCTATACTGTTTTGCCGGAGGCACTCAGCAATACAGATGTATCAATCGAGTTGAAGGTGCTTATCAAGCTCACTGTCGCCGAGAGCTTACGCACACGGTTTACGTGCCGAGCACAAAATACATGCGTTCTGCATTTTGAGGCCAATCCACATCATCCTGGCAGATCAAGCTTTACAGGCAGATCAGTTTCCTACATGTAGCTAGGACCTGATAGCGGATCCAGGATGTTGTGAGGACATGAGCAGGATCAGTGACGCAATTGTGCACAAACAGTGCTGACATCATAGTGTTGTAGACTGTTGGCGCATACAGCATAGCTTGTTCTTTGATCACTGGCTTATATATATGACACACTCTGCTTTTCACATACACAGCACACTGTGCCTGGCCTTCATGTCTCACTTGACTGGGCTATGTCACAGGACATCACAACTTGTTAAGTTATAGCGCCTTGGGGGCAGATCAAGCAACGCTAGCCTCCTCAACAGCATCTGAGGCTTTCAATTGAGAGGAGACATCATCGATGGCTGAATTGAGCTGGGCAATCTTGTCTGCTAGATCCTGCACAAAGCACCTCAAGATCACTCAGTCTATAGACTTTTACCATAGAAACCTCGCGGGGAAATCAAGAGTACACCAAAACAGATGGCCCTGCTGCAGCCTGACATCTTTCACATGCTGGGCCAGCAACACTGCAAAAAGTGATCAATATTTTGCTTAAATGTGGTGAGTAACCATCATGTAAATACTGAGAGACCACATCTGACTGGCCTGCCTGAATCACTGGGCATTGCACAGCACAACTGCTGTCATTGCTGTCAATGTGGTCTCGGACATATGCAATGTTGTATGAGCGCACCTGCTTTGTTGCTTCTGGACTCTTCTCCTCTTCCTCCAAAAACTTGGGCAGCCTCAGCTTCTGGTCTTGCCACAAAATTGCTCTACTGATCTAGACACCAAATACAGCAATTGTTTTTACTGAACACGGCACTTTACACCACAGTCTGCCACAAAGTGCTGAGAATGGGTGCTGGCAGATGCAGTGTTGGAGGGCAATATCACCCTTAAATCATAAGGCCGTCAACCTAAACCCTATACTGTTTCACAAGCTGGATGCGCTGTGCTCGAGCTGTACAGTAGCTGTAAGTTGGCGAAGGGCACAGAAGCCAAATGAAGCCAGACGAAGACAGACAAGGATTTTACTGCTTATGCGGTCCAAAATCATTACTTTCGGAGGCCCCGTGAGTACGGATATGCAATTTTATAATAGTATTACGCATTTCTACTGCAGCTACTGTAGTCATTGAGCGATTGCGGGATTCCCGTACCAGTCTGCACCGCGGACTTCCGCAATCTGTGAGGTGCTTGTGCGCATCTTCGCAGGTGCTCTGCATGGATGACGACCGTCACCGCGTACGCTCACCGGGAAACGACTCACCGTTCGACTTGCACCAGACTAGTACTACTGGTACCACCGGTGCTTCCCTGTCGCGATGCCCTTCTCTTTTGGAGCCTGCGACAGCTCACCATGCCTCTGTTGTCAAAGCCGCTATGGAGGAAGCATCTCAGCAGCCGGATGCGCACCGACTGGCAGTTTTACCTTCGAGGGCGAACAGCAGCGTTAGCGTGATCGAAGTGAAAGACCTTACGACGTCTGATCAACAGCTGGTGTTGTCACGGGCGACGGAAACGAAGGGTCAAGACAACGAGAGGTTGCTCACTAAGATCAAGGAGCGTCAAGACAGGTATCGTCACCACCTATGCATATGCATGCCCTTCAAATTTGACACAGCGTTGGCGAACACCCGTCATGCAAGCACACGCCAACTCGACATCTCTGCAGCAATGCTCAGGCTCATTGAACTTGGTCACATGCTGCATAGCATTGTTTCAGAAGGCCTTCAGCTTTTAAGACAGTTGAGTGCATGACACTCAGGGTAGGAGTGGAGCGGGCCAGGGTGGCAGTTCAGTTCAGAGATGTCAGCTTTGAGGCACAGGTGTTAGTTGGGAGTGCAGGCCTGCCCTCAGTCAGCAACACATTCAAAAGTTGGGCACAGGTAATGCAAAATTTGCCACCTTGCCTTAAATTTAAATCTGGTAGCCTGTGTTGTAAAAGGGTGCAGCCGTTGCTGTCTTTGGAACTGCAGAGCCCATATATGGATATATGCATATACACGCATCCCAGTTGTGATGTCTGGGATGTGTATATGGGCTCTGCAATACCCAGACGTTGCAGCCGACAGCTATACCTGCAACACAGCAGGTGTCACAGATATCGCCTCATTTGTGCTGCTGTTTTGTAGAGCCTTGGCATGCTGGTTGGGAAAAGGTTTGAAAAGAAGCGGAAGATGAAGATATTGAAAGGGGTGACCGGAGCTTTGCAGCCGGTATATACCAGAATTTGCCTCGAGCACATGAGTCTTGCATGCCTGGAATTGCGCATTTTAGCTGTTATAAACACAACAATGCACACAGTCTTGAGATGTTGTGTATGTTGCGCATCTCTGAGTCTGCGCTTTGCTGTTCTATGTGCATGTCAGAATTTTGCTTGCATGCACATCAGCAGTGTTATGTTAGGCAATCAACACCATCACATGCCTGTTGTGTTGCTTACTCACCCAAGAGCTCTTGACCCTACAGGGGCGCATGTGCCTACTGTTGGGGCCCCCAGGCTCTGGCAAATCATCCTTGCTCAAAATTCTTGCCGGAAAAATCAGAAGCAACAAGTTGGTTAAGGTTAGTTATACACTCTCCCACACAGTTGTCCCTCATTTGTCTTATCTACAAAGTACTGCTATGTACAGTAGAGCACAGGCTGAGCACCATTGTCATGCTGAAAAACAAAACTTCCACAGATGGCAAAAGCTGTTGCAAGCATGTGTTGGACTCACCGCATGCTTGGCAGGTGAAAGGGGATGTGTTGTACAATGGCAAGAACTTCAGTGAATTCGTGGTGGAAAGGAGCTCTGGATATGTGGAGCAGACAGATCAGCACTACCCTCCATTGACAGTGCGGGAGACCCTTGACTTTGCTGCCTGGTGTCAGGGAACTGGCTGTCGAGAAGGTCAGTAACCATCATCAAACACCTTGGGGAAAGGCTTATGAAAGGGCAAGGGGCAAGGGACAGGACAAGAATTATAGCCCATGTTAGACCTGTCACACCAATGCCCTTTGTGTAATGAATGCAACTCCTGCAAATATGCAAGTCCTCACAGGTCATTTGCCAGCTGTTCCTTGGCTGGTCAAAAGTCCAGCTGTGGTAGATGTGTCACTGGTGACCACATGTAGACAGTCAGGCTCATGCAATGTCTCAGTTGCAACTGCCCGTGTATATATCATACCAGTGTGACTTAGGTACACTCCTCCAGGTGTCACGGTCATTTCTGTGGGGCAGAAACACAGGGTACCATTGTGTCCCTGTCACACCTGTTTTGCCCAGCAATGACGGCTGCTGCAACAATAGAAAGAAAGGAAAAGAGAAGCCTTTGCTGGCAAGTGGTAAAAGAAAAACCTGAAGGGTGAGAAACACAGGGTTTCTCTGTAGGGCTGCAAACTTAGGTGTGTGTTGTCAGCGGGCTGCTGTCTTTCTGTGAGAATGCATGATGCTGAAGATGATGAGGCTCTTAACTCAAGAGGTGCATCTGCCCCTTCAGCGCAAGCCACAGGTTGCACCCAGCAATGCCCCCAGCGTTATTTCTCATCGGTTCTCACCGTTAGGGTTTTTCAAAGCCCTAGAAATCTTCAAACTGTCGATTTTGTTAGGGTTGCTTGATAGGTTGTAGGGGTTAGGGTTTTTGCAGGTTATGCATTTTTGCGGTTTAGGGTCTGAGAACCGATGAGTTATAACACTGGCCCAGCAGTGCAGCCTTCAGGAAGCCTCATGTGTGCCCACTGCCCACCTGCTTGCAGCACCTGTGACAATGCCAACAGCTTTCTATACCAGTCAGCATCTGCAACAAGCAACCTGCAGTTGCAGATGGTGATGTCTCAGCATCACAGCGGTTGCTTGCAGATGAGTTGCTTGAGCTACTGAAGCGTGAGAAGGAGCTGAACGTGCCCAGCAAGGATTGTGACCCTTACGTAGATGCCTACCTCAAGGCCGATGCTGCTTCTACTCCTGACCACATTGCTACTGAGGCAGGTCATTGCTGACTTTGCAGGCCTCTGTGCCATGGACCAGACCACTGCTTGTGCTGGCTTGGTCTCCCTTGTAAACATGCTGTAGCATGGGTGTCAGCTGTGCACTCACAGCAGACACTCACTGTCAGTTGTGTCTGCTGCTGCACATGGTGCACGCTGAACTTGATATACTGCAGAGCTAGACACAAGCTACGCCTGCTGCCATATCTGCAATGCATCTGCAAATCGCTGCCCTGAACCAGATTCTCAGCTGAGAACCAACAAAACATTACTCTGCCTGCATCAATAGCATAAGTGTTTGATGTGTGCAGACTGCGCTGAAAGTGCTTGGCTTGGATGTTTGTTCTGACACCATTGTTGGGGACCAGCTGCGGCGGGGGATCAGTGGTGGTCAGATGAAGCGCGTCACCTCAGGTACCTACCTGGTCACATAGCTCAGGTTTTAGGGTTTAGGGTTTCCCTGACACTGTACCTCAGGTTTGACCAGAAGAAGCGCGTCACCTCAGGTACCTATATGGTCACATACTTCAGCTTGTATCTGACGCAGTACTCGAGGTTGTACCTGAGATTGTACCTGAGGTTGTACCTGAGGTTATACCTGAGATTACACCTGAGGTCAGACCTGAAGTTGTACATCAGATTATACATCAGATTATACATCAACTCATACATCAACTCATGCGTCAGGTGATATGCTTTGCACTCAAACCTGAGGTTGCATCACCAGCTTGCTTGGCTGTTTGAGCAAGCTTAAATACATAGCTTGTACTACACGAGGTGCATGCAACATCTGTGTACTGAAGATACCTGCCTAGGACATCAAGCTGAGCTTTTACAACCTGAGGGGTGAGGCTAGCTGAGGCTGCTTTGCAGTATGCTCAATTAGCTTACTGACTCTATAACTTCTGTGCATGCTTGCGTGCGTCTTATATACGCGCCCTACTCAGCTGGTTACTAAACCGGCATTGCTGTATGCTGCATTGTGAAACATGAGATCAGGTACACATAATTGAACGCAAATTAGGCAGTACCATGTCGTCGAGAACTACCTGTGCAACAAGTGTGCATGTGTGTGTGACAAGCATTCCTTGGGGATGATGGCACACGGCTGTGCAGTCTGAATAACCACCCACCAGAGGTATATTCTGACAAAGATTGCTTGCCATGAGCATCAATGGCTTGCATCACACCTGCTGTCACCATTTACGTGAAACAACAAACACGTTTCTGAAAATACACAAGCTTCAAATAATCACATCAATGATTTGATTTGATTTAATGTAATTTATTTCATTTATTTTTTAGGAATTTAAGTTAATTTATGTTAATAAGTAAATTAATTCAGTTTAAACAAATAAAACCCAAAATAAAAGCTAATGAACTAAATAAGTTGTTCAGGTGAGGTCATTGTTGGAGGCAAGAAGGTGCTGTTCATGGATGAGATCAGCACAGGCCTGGACAGCGCAACCACCTTCCTCATCACCAAGTGCCTCTCCAACTTCTGTCACATACTGGAGGGCACTCTGCTGGTAGCCCTGCTGCAACCGCCCCCTGAGACCTACAACCTCTTCGATGATGTCATGCTGATGTCACAAGGCCACATAGTGTTTCATGGACCTAGGGAAGAGGTGAGGGCCATGCAGGTTCTCTGTTATATACACATATGTTTTGTGTTGCAAAAGCCGACGCAGAACTGCTGCTGCAAAACAGTACGTTTTTGTCTGCTGATGTGTCTGCTGCATGAAATTGTGAATGAATCTGATGCGTGCCTTTCCAGCCTTGGACATATTGATTGTGCTGCTCTTAAGCACAGCCTCACAGCCGAGCGATGTCACTGTAAGACAATAGTTAGATAAGCTCTGGCAACTCATGTCCTGCATGCAGTGTAAACTGACCAGCCCACTCATCTTTCTTGCACGTAACAGAGTATCAATCTTGCAGTGGCACATGCCTGGTTTCAGACGTTCTGATCAAACATTCTCTCTTTCTGTACGGCATCATCAATGTGAGTGCTCACAGTTTCATTCATCTAGGTATGAATGCCGTGTGTATCTGTAGCAGGTTGTGCTCACAGGTGATGCCCTTCTTCAGCAAGCTTGGCTTTGAGTGTCCTGAGGGCAAAGGCGACGCAGACTTCCTGCAAGACGTGACTATTGAGAAAGGTCAACAGATGTTCCGGAAGGATCAGAGTAGGAATCATGAGTACATGACAGCCCCGGTATGCAACTCTCTACTCTCTCAGTCCTGATTTGGACGCACATCTGTGCATCATCTTGACAAAGGTATCAAGATCATCTGATACCTTATCATGCACGAGTATTGAGCTGCCTCTTAATCATCTTGTGATGATCTTGTGATGATCTCAAGATCATCACCTGTTGGTGCTGACAAGGTGCACAGTCTGGATAAAATTGCATGTCAAGCATACCTAGCTGCAAAACATGCATGAAGTGAGCCATATGGGCTGCTTCCATGTGCAGCAACAAGGCAGTAAAAGCACATCTGCAGCAACATGTTTCTGTGTGTGACAACACCGCTGAGTGAGGTATAGTGCCTAGAACTGAGCGCATGGCTCAGTTGTTACCATGCACAAAGCAAGCCACATCACAGACAACACCAGCGAGTGAGGTATAGTGCCTGGATGTGAGCTCATGGCTCAGTTGCAACCATGCACAAAGCAAACCACATCACGGACAAACACTCAGACGCTGTACATGTCAACAGCGCACACCCTTAACTGTCCCCTCAAGACTGTGTGTGCGTGTGTGTTTCTGTTGCAGGCAATGGCAGCTGCCTTTTACGAAAGTAAGACAGGAAAGTGTGCACTTGAAGCAGCAGAGGGTGCCCATGAGGGCACACAGCGACAGACAGACTCCTTGGTCACCACTCAGTAGGATGCTGACTTCTGTCTCTGCCAATGTGCTGTCTGTTATGTGCATGACTGTGCCCTAGTGATGCTTACACACGTCATGCAATCAGCCATGTCACTGGCCTACCAGCAACAGCAACAGCACCAGCAGCAACTTCTTGTTGACTGATCCAGCACCTGGGAAGAATCACCCACTTGCAGTCAGTGGGAAAATCAGCATCTTCTCATATTTTCACCCCTGTCCTGTTTGCGGCCATTTGTTTATACAAACAAAGCAAACAGAAGTCTCTATGATGCTGCTGTCCCCTGACATGTCTGCATAGCCGCACCTCATAGCTTGCACACTGTAGCTGCATCCACCCGGTGTGTGGTGCTGCACTAAAGACTGGGTGGATGCAGCTACAGTATGCGAGCTATGAGACGCGGCTACAAAGACACGTCAGGGCACAGTAGCATCACAGAGACTTCTGTTTGGTTTGTATACACAAATGGTCAAAAACAGCAGCTGTTGCTTTGAAAGGTGTGAGCAATGATCACCAATGCCGAATTGACCGTTTTTGGGTCTTATTTGAGTGCAAATTCTGATCGTAGGTATGGGATAAATTGGCGGCAAGCCCTTAGGGCTTGCATGATACGAGAAATCAAGCTGCAGCACCGTGGATGGTTCAACCTGTGCTCACGAACCTTACAGATTGGTTTCCTGGCCTTTCTATCGGCTACCTTGTTCTTCAAACCTGGCCATGACACGATTGCAGAGGGGCAGCGTTTCCTGCTGGACATCTTCTTTGCGGCCCTTGTCAGTATCTTTGCTGGCTTTGGTAAGGTGAGCCCCGACTGCTGAATCGCTCACTGGGCAAGCAATGCCATGAACTGTGTTTTTCTACTGGGCTTAACCTTGCTTGACCTCACTTAACCTCACTTAACCTCACTCAACCTCTCTTAAACTCACATGACCTCACTTGACCTCGCTCAATTTCACATCACTGGGCATAAACTCGCTGAAGCTGACATACTATTCTTAACTGGGCATAACCTCACTCCATGTGCCTTGAAGGTGCCCCTGTCATGTGGGAAGGCAAAGACCTGATAAACCTGATGCCGCCCAATCTAGGCTGAATCTGACCCGATTTACGCTTTTCAGTGCTGCAAACTGCCTGCAGCGCCCCTTCTTGTGGCGCTGCTGGGCTGAACATTTGTGCTCTCTTCAGCATGCTCAAATCGTTGACCAGCATCTTGATAGAGGGCACTAACATGTCCATGCTGTATCCAGCTAAGATCAGATACATACCTCAGGGCTGCAAAGCATCACCTGTAGGATCCTTCACCAAACTCAACATAAGCTTTGTGGATCCAGCTTTGATAGTGGCATGTGGTGCTGCAGATTCCAGAAACAGTCCTTGCGCTTCCAGTCTTCTACAAGCAGAGGGAGAACAAGGTCGGCTCTCCAACATCTACAAACATACGTGACATGACTGTAGTGATTATGTAACTTTATAACTACATCAAGTATATATATGATATACAATAAAAACCCTGCCTGCCGCATGTACGATGCCATTCCTTGCTATATTGACCAACCACATCTCCTACACAGTATGTCTGGCTTGGCACACTATCTTGGTAAAGCATGGCCTCTTTGTATTTGCAAAAACTCCTGGTGAAGTCAAGCACTGAGCATGTCGTGCTAATAACGCCTTTGCTGTTGGGAACAATTGAGTGCGCAGAGCTCATTAAAATTGACAAGCACCAGAAATGTGATGGCAACAGCAGTAAGACAGTGTCTGGACAGCATTGAGGGCATGTTATGGTGATGCAGTTCTTCCCTGCCTGGTGCTATGCCCTGCCCATGACCCTACTAGATATACCCTTGGCCCTTTGGGAAGCTGTGCTCTGGACTGCCATCCCATACTTTGCTGTGGGCTACTACAAAGATGCCGGCAGGTCAGCAATCTCACTATCTGCTGTCAACTGTTATAGCGCAGTGTTGTCTTGTTTCATCTTCAAATCTTTGCATCACCTGTCATCTGTGTTGCAGCGTCCAAAATTCTATACACATGTCTTGACAAGATTGGTGTCTGCATGGTGACAGCTGAATGGACTGCATTTTGGACTGGCATGGTCATGCGTATTGGCTGTCATGACTTGGGCATCTGTCCGTGCATGTCTGTGTGTACGCAAGCCCATATTGACAGTCTCAGCTTACTTGGCGCTATGTCCTTTGAAAATCTGCTTTTAAATGCTGACCATGAAGTGCCATGTGATCCTATTGGGGTTGCAACTGGACCCCGATGCAGCCCTAGGCTGTGGTACGGGTGACTTCTGCACAACTGATTCACATTGATAGTAGAATATGGGCTGCCTGAATCCACCTTAGTGTTGCTGCTCTGCGTCTGCAGGTTCTTCATATTCTTCTTGGTCCTGTTTCTGACAAACATGGCATCTAACGCCTTGTTTAGAGGGTGTGCAGCAGTTGGGCGCGACCCCATTGTCTCATCTACAGTGGGAGTGCTTGCCATGTATTCTGTTGTCTTCTCTGGGGGAATTATGCTGGCACGCAGTAAGTCTAACAGATCATACCTGTACTATACACGTACCATACATGGGCCAAACGTGCACAATACATGGGCCATACATGTACCATACATGGACTATGCATGGACCACACATGTTTCGAAGAGGCCTTTACATATTATCAATTTGCTACTTGCCATTCTGACTGTTGTTTCTCTGTAGACATCTCGCATGGAAGTGTTACTTGCAGTAATATGCAATGAACATCTCTTCTGCTCTCATGCATGTGCAGCAGTTCAAGAGCTTGCAGATTGTATGCATCACATTCGAGAGCTGGGACTTAACGCTTGGGCCTTATGTTGAGCTTCTGTCATTGCATCTAGACAGTAGGCTACTTGATGAAAATCTATTGTGCATCAAACATGGTGAAGATGGTGCAATGCAGCATGTCAATATGCAGGTGTCCTTCTAGCACTGAATTCTGACACCATACCAGCCAAGCTAGCTGTGTGAGCTGCCACATACAAAGACCAACTCAACTTTCTGTTTCTTGCTGCCAAATACAAGGACCTAGTACCCTCATGTTTCTACTTCTTGCTGCCCAATGCAGGGACCTAGTACCCTCATGTTTCTGTTTCTTGCAGTACAAATAAGAGGCTGGTGGATTTGGGCCTACTGGATATCACCAGTCTCCTTTGCAGTGCGCTCACTCGCCCTGAATGAGTTCACCACGGAACAATGGAGTGCACCTTATGAGTTTGACCCTACCATCAGCATTGGGGATGCCACCTTGGCAACCTATGGGGTCCAGACAGGGTACTGGTGGGTCTGGCTGGGGATCGGTGTGCTGGCCGGCTATGCCATCCTCTTCAATGTCATAACGACGCTGGCACTTACATTCCTGTCATGTGAGTCTTCCTGGCTGGGCTGTGCTGTGCTGTGCTGTGCTGTGCTGTGCTGTGCTGTGCTGTGCTGTGCTGTGCTGTGCTGTGCTGTGCTGTGCTGTGCTGTGCTGTGCTGTGCTGTGCTGTTGCGAGTCACATGAAGGGTCTTTGCGGAATCAAGTTGAGCTCATGTTGTTTCCCCAGTTGTTGTCTGGTGACTCCCCTGATGAGTCCTGAAGACATGACAACTTCATTGATTAAATGATCAAGTCATATGCAGGATGTAACATGCACAGCGATGCAAGTCTTGTCTTTACAGACATGTGTGATGTGCATCCATGTCTGGTCACCCTGTTTTAAAACTCTCATGTTTCGTGCTCACTTGCTGTGGCTCCAGGCTGCCGCCTTAGGAGGCTCCTGTTGCGATTGCTGAAAAGCGCAAACTTTGTGTTGCGTGCTCAGTTGCTGTGTGACTGTGCAGACCCACAGCATCGGCCTGCTATGAGTGAGGAAGCAGCAGCAGCCATAGATGCTGATGCTGCCCGAGACATTGCCTCCCAAAGCAAGGCTCACAAGCCATTCTCAGATTCAGCTCACGGCTTCCATGATGCGGATGGAGTCATCAATGGATACGTTAAGCCGCAGAAGACTGTTGATGCATCACAAGTGGCAGAGAAGGTGGGCGTGGCAGTCCTTGGGCCTGCATGTGTGCTTGTGGTTGGGTGCTGCCATGACCCCAGGGGTCTGCATTGGGGTGGCGCCACATCACTACATGAATCTTGACAGCATACTGCTCCGCATGGTTGAGGTTGGGGAAATAGTGGACTAATGTTATTACTTGAGATTAGGACCTGCCTTGCCTGGAAGAAAAGGCATTTTGAATCGGCAAAGCTTTGCCCCTCACTTACCATCCAGACCCTGCCACTTACAAGCTATCAAACCCCACACCCGCGCCCCCCAGCTGCTCCCAACATGTACCTTTTGGGGCCTGCCCTCACCATCTGAGCGCAAACTCTTGGGCTTTGACCCTGCCGCTTCTGTTGCCATAAAATGCTCTGGCCCCTCCCCCACTGGGCCCCAGGACACAAGAGGGGCCTGCTTCCCCAAAGCCACTGCTGGTGTCAACTGCTTACTAAGACCCTTGTCTTTCATTGCCGCCCTAGCCTTGCATGCGGCTACAAGCAGCACTTGCAATTTGCTTGCCCAATCCAATTGAAGTTCAAATGTGTAGTGTATGCAGGGGGTTGAGGGGGGTGAGGGCAGCGGTGCAGTGGCCAACCCAGGTCTGGCTTATGGAGGGGCCTATAAAGCTGCCCATGGAGGGGCTCTTGGAGCCGCAGCCCTCAGCTCCTCTGCAAGAAGCTATGCAGATGCTGCAGGCGCCACTCAGCCCGGAAATGGGCTTCAGCCTGTGCTTAGTCATCCTGGAAAAGATGCCAACACCATTCAGGATGGTGGTAGTGATGGCATACAGGATGGTTTAGCCCTGCCCTTTGTGCCTGTGGCTCTGGTGTTCAGGGATGTGCATTACTATGTGAAGCACCGGGGAGGCAGTGGGGAGCTGCAGCTGCTCAAGGCAAGTGTTTCAACCTTTCCATCATGCCCTTTGTACATGAACCCACATGATGTACATGTCTGTCTCTGTGTCAGTATGCATGTGTTCGGCTGTTGCATCCCAGTCTGAACCAATACAAAGCATATGTTTCTGAATGACGTGTATATTTGGTTCTCTCGCATTTCCTGTTGCAGGTGCATGAACCTACATGATGGACCTGTCTGTCTCTATGTCAGTATGCGTACGTCTGCCTGCTGCAGTCCAGTCTGTAGCTTTGCAAATTGTATGTTAGTGTAAACTGCTCATGTGTTCAGTGCTTGCATTCCCTGTTCTTAGCATCACAGGATGACTTTGCTAATAACAGAGAGGCATTGCTGTGCTAGCATATGGTACTGTAGCACATGGTACATGAACTGCAGCATCGTGTTGGGCATGTTCATGCATGGCTTTATGCCTATTGCCACATTTTGTCTGTCTGTGCGGCAGGGCATCACAGGGGCCTTCAGGCCTGGGGTGCTAACAGCCCTCATGGGGGCTTCAGGCGCAGGAAAGACCACACTCATGGACGTGCTGGCTGACCGCAAGACAGGTGTCCCCATTAGTCATGTGTGCCATGCGATGTGCAAAGCCATGACTACATCATCAGCATAATGTCATTGCGTTATGTCATCATGTTGTTAGCATGATATGCTGAGCCTTGCTGCGTGCATCCAGAATGCAGACTGGTGCACATCTGCTCAAGTTGGCACGGCTAGAAGATTCTGAAACCATGTGTATGTTGCAGACTCAAACCTTATCTGCAGCAGCTATGCCCTGCAGTGGAACAGACCCCTCTGCACAGTCAAGTGCTAATGGGCACACTTCGTGCACTAGCAGACATTTTGCATTGATGGGTGCCTTGCATTGGTAGACATGTTGCATTGGTGAACGCCGTGCACTGGCAAACATGTTGCATTCGTGGACATGACAAGGGTGAGTGTGCGTCTGTACTGTGGTACTTGCATAGTCAAAGTCATCAGCAGCACTCATCATGACTGCTATGTTTTGTGCATGATAGGTGGTCGCACCACAGGAGAGCAGAAGCTAAATGGGATAAAGAAGACCAAGGCCACCCTAGCTCGTGTGATGGGCTATGTGGAGCAGAGTGACATCCATACCCCAGCTCTCACTGTCATTGAATCCCTTACATTCAGCGCTCACTTGCGCCTCCCCAGAAATGTGAACAAGCGCTCCGAAGCCAAGTTTGTAGACAATGTACGCCCCTCGCTGCTGCCGTGCAGAGCCATTGTGAGCAAGGCTAGATGAACTGCAGTCATACAACACATGCTGGATTGCGCTTATGGTGATGAGTAAGCTTTGCAGCCTGGCTTGCTGCTCTCATACTTGAACCAGTTACTCCTTTGCATCACAGCCAGATCTGCAATATTGCATATGGTGCAGTCGGGACTTTTCTACTTGCACGACAAGACTGTATACCCACTCTGTGTGCATTCATTGCTCACCAGACTTTCTCATGGAGCAGCAAAGTGGAAGGCAAGGAAGAGTGCATTTTGCGTGAGTGGTGCACCTAGTGATGTCACACCTATTCGACATGCAGGGCTTGCATGATGCCCCTGTACTGTGTATGTGCAGGTGTCAGACCTATTTGACATGACGGAGTTCTGTGAAGCCCTTGTGGTGTATGGGTGCAGGTTTTGGACCTAGTTGACATGCAGGGTTTGCGCAATGCCTTAGTGGGGCTGCCAGGCTACAGTGGTCTGTCAGTGGAGCAGCGCAAGCGCCTCACTGTTGCAGTGGAGCTGGTGGCCAACCCCTCCATTGTCTTCATGGACGAGCCCACCTCAGGTGAGCAAAACCCTCCATTGTTTCCATGTACATGTCAGGTTAGTAAGCCCTCCACTGTCTTCATGTGTGAGCCCATCTCAGGTTAGCACACCCTCCATTGTCTCCATTCACCAGTCCACTCAGGGTAGTAACCCCTCCACTGTCTTTATGTGTGAGCCCACCTCAGGTTGGTAACCCCTCCACTGTCTTCATGGACGAGCCCACCTCAGGTTAGTAACCCCTCCATTGTCTTCATGGACGAGCCCACCTCTGGTTAGCAAACCCCTCTGTTGTCTCCACGTACCAGCCCACTCAGGTTAGTAACCCCTCTACTGTCTTCATGTGTGAGCCCATCTCAATCAGCACATCCTCCATTGTCTCTGTTCACCAGTTCACTCAGGTTAGTAACCCCTCCACTGTCTTCATGTGTGAGCCCACTTCAGGTTGGTAACCCCTCCATTGGTTTCGCGAATGAGCCCACCTCAGGTCAGCTACCCTGGGGGGCCTGCACCCCTTGAGTGAGCTACATGTGATGTGTAGGTCTGTGCATCAGTGTCAGCAGGCTCTGTAGGGCTGTAGGGCAACATCTGCCCTGTCTTTGTTGAGGCCATCACTCCCGGCCCTACTTCAGACTCCTGCCTTCACTCCCTTGTGGTATAACTGTGTCAGGTGCTGTGTATTAGCCCTTCACTGGGCCCATGGGGTTGAGGACGACACTGGTCAGGCCACTGTGGTTCAGCAACAACCATTGCTTCACTGAGAGTGGGAGTAACACCCATCAATCTTACCACCGGGAAATGACGTGTGCTGTACAGCATGCATGCACAGTGCATTTTCTCCCTCCTCTTACGTGTTGTTCACACTGCTGCACATTTAAGCATCAGAGTCAGGGTCTGCTGTCTTCAAGTCACAATGAGCAGGTCACCTGTCCACACACACTGCATGATCTCTGTGCTGACAGCTTGTCTTGCAGCATGGATACTGTGTGTGGGTCAGATGCATCCATTTGGCCTGCCAACACTACCGTAAGTGTGTTTTGTAACTGACATTCACAAGGTGTGCTGTGCAGGTTTGGACGCACGAGCAGCAGCCATTGTGATGAAGTCTGTGAAGAACACAGTGCGCACCGGCCGCACTGTAGTGTGCACCATCCATCAACCCAGCATGGACATTTTCCGGGTAGGCTTTGTAATCCACAGCCTGCCTTCTGCCCCCCAGCGCCCTGTCTGTCTGTGTGTATGTTAAAGGCTCAAGCTTCCTTGTGTGAGGGGTTTTGACAATGCTTGGGAGTCACACTGTGGACAGTGTTGAGCCCTTGTTGAGCAGCAGTGACATGAGCAGCGCAATGAGCAGTGTGCAGCAAGTGTGTGCTACAACATCATGCATTGCCTGACTGCAGCCCCCTGAATGCATACCCCATACAATCACCCACGAATTTCAAACTGCTGTCCTAAAGTACTTTGTCACCTGTCAGTGTAGACAAATCCTTTCTGAGGAAACATGCCATGAGTGACGTCCGAGAGCAGTTTTGCTGTTCACCTGTAGACCACACTGGGGGACATGCAGTCCTTGCCGGCTACATGTACATACAGCCTTTCTTCCCTGCTGTCTCACAGTATTATTCCTACATACATATATATATATGGTACTGCATACTATTACATTTGTGTGTGCATTACAGGCTTTTGATGCACTGCTGCTGCTGCAAAGAGGCGGCAGCACTTTGTACTGTGGTCCATTGGGGCAGAACGCCCAGGACCTGATATTCTACTTCGAGAACTTGGGAGTTGACAAGATCAGTCCCAACTACAATGCGGCCACCTGGATGTTGGAGAACGCAACTGTCTTGGTAGAGGAGAAAAAGAACATCAGTTTCTCAGAGGTCTTCCAGGAAAGTGATCTGAGGAGGTGAGATTTCTTGACGAGTAATTTCTGCATGGCTTTGTGCATACCTGTATGTATATGTATACATGTACATGCATACCAACGCGCATGCTGTACGGAGTGTTGCACTGCTGTGCCTTGTATGTTCATATTCAGAATCCATAGTCAGCACAGATGCACACATCAGTACTCATGATGTACAGTACACATGCACAATGCCTACAAACAGAAACCATGCATAGAGTCTTTATAACACACTATGTATATGACGGCTTGACTGGTTGAAGGAGAACCATCCTAACTGTTGCCTGAGCTTTGCAGGATAACTGAGGAGACTGTGGACGAGCTGAGTCAAGAGAATGGTCCTTACAAGCCCATTTATTTCAAAGAGAAGTATGCCAAGCGTGTGGTGATGCAGTACACGGTCAGCAGTTCTGTAGAATGTTGTTATCATGCTGCACTTATGCAACAATCTTGTCATCAGCATGCTGATGTGCCTCAAGGTATGCTTGTTGAGGATGTGGCTTCATGCATAGTGCTGTGCGTAGGCTGCGGCCTTTCTGCTCTGCTGTGCTCTGCTGTGCTGTGCTGTGCTGTGCTGTGCTGTGCTGTGCTGTGCTGTGCTGTGCTGTGCTGTGCTGTGCTGTGCTGTGCTGTGCTGTGCTGTACTGCGCTGTGCCTTCTGATTGTGGCTGTGTGCAGACTTGCCTGAGGAAGTTTTCGATAGCCTATTGGTGCACACCTGAGTACAACTGCATCAGAGCGCTGGTGACAGTCAGCATGGGCTTCGTGCTGGGGACCCTGTACTGGAAGGTGGGTCACCACAGGTATGTCTACCCTCTCGTTTTTTACCTTTCCTTAAAAACTCCGAGTGGAAACAAGGCCAACCATGATGGTTTGCATCCTCATGTTTGTGCTTCTTACATGCTGAAATACACTGTCATACCTCTGTACACAGCAGCAGCGGCACACCCTTAGAGAGGGCCTGTTGGGATCACATCATTTGTCTGCATTGCGTGAAGACACAACCTTGTTTGGTGTTGCAGCCTGCTGGGATCATATCATTTGTCTGCATTGCGTGGAGACACGACCTTGTTTGGTGTTGCAGCCTGCTGGGATCACATCATTTGTCTGCATTACATGAAGACATGGCCTTGACATTGCAGGTCCAAGGAGCAGGACGTCATCACTGTAGTGGCTGCTGCCGATGCGACCACTTTGTTTTTGGGAGCGTTGTACTCGTTGGATGTGCTGCCAATCATATCTGTAGAGAGAGCAGTCTTCTACCGAGAGCGCTCAGCATTCTTCTACCATTCTTTGCCTTTCTCTCTGGCACAGTGTACTGTGGAGCTTCCGTATATCTTTGTCCAAGCGTGTGTGTACACCTGCATCATCTACTGGTGCTGTGGGTTTGAGGCTGATGCTGGTAAAAGGCTCCACCTATTTTGAATGCTGTGGTACTGCAATGCATGTGTGTTGTGTCTGACATGCATATACTACAGTAAGCTGCAACTGCAGCTGCAGCTTTACTGCTGATGCTGTTCAGTCTGCAGCCATGACCGACTTGATCATGGCTCCTTATGCTTCAGCGTCACACAGCACAATCCTCAGCTAGGCTATTGCATTCTGCACTTCTGTATGGCTGATATGCTTTGAGGATTTGCCATACTGTGTTAACGGAGCCAAGTGCAGTAAGCACCTGAGTCACAAGTCACACTTGCAACATGTGTATGTGTGAGCAGGCATTGCCACTTGCTGTGTCTGCAGGCAAGTTCTTCTGGTTTCTGTTGTTCCAGTTTCTGACGCTGGACTACTTTACACATGTGGGTATCATGAGTGCAAACTTGTCCCCCAGCCTTCAGATTGCCACCACAGTGGTGCTCACCCTGGTCCCTACCTGGAATGTGTTGTCGGGGTTTTATGTGCCAAAACCGGTGAGCAGTGTGCACAAGCAGCCATCCTGTCCATTCACATGTGCAGCCAAAAGCATGTGCTGCTTACCTGGTATGGCCAAGGCTTGCAGCTGTCTGCATTCACAAAGCAAGCAAAGATATATGGTATGCATTAGTCATGGATACATTCATGCCTGTGGGCATACTACCTGCATGCATGCGTGTGTTCAACAGCGCTGGATGCCCCTACCACGTGTGTTGACATGCTCACCATGCTGAGCTGTCAGATACCACCATGCAATGTACTTCCTGCTGCTCTAATGTTGGCCAACGCCTTGGTCATGATGCGCACATCTTCGTGAGGTATTTCTTCACAGATCAAGCGCTTCTGGTGTGCCTGCCCACTGTGACCATCACTTGCAGGTCATTCGAGGTTGGTGGCTGTGGGCATACTACCTGAACCCCCTAGCATGGACCACATATGGTCTGGTGGCAAGTCAACTAGGAGATGTCCAGACCCTGGTCTCACAACCCAATGGCAGCCAAATCTCCATTGCTGACTATGTCAGCGTAACCTGGGATTTTCAGCACAGTCATATTGGCTGGTGTCTATTGATACTGGTGGGATTTTGCACCTTTTTCAGGGTTGTATCCGCTATAGCTTTGCAACAACTCCATTTCCAGAGCAGATAGGTGGTCGTAATCATCTCTTGCGTAAAATATTTTCGTTATGATGTTGAGCTTGACATAAGGTATATGCGACATTGTCAGGAAACAGCCATTTGACCGCAATGATCATGCTTGTCCTTGGTGTCAGCGAACTTCTGATTTGTGACAGAGACAAGACGACTCAGCCGTGGATCAGATGATGATATGGCTTAGTAATAAGTGTGCACTGTTGCCGTGAATCAGCACGCTTTACGCCGGAAGATACTTTGCAGAGACAAGCTACTTTCATTCATTTGGAAGGAAACCCAATCTAGCATTGCTAACTTTTGCGGTGCTGTCACGAATAAGTCGGGACCTAAACTTTGGTCGTGACAACATGAACGCAGCGAAGCAAGCAGCAAGCCAAGGCGTGAAACATCGAAACGCCTCTTGGATAAACCCTTCCGTGTACCCGTACATAGCTGCTGTCAGCGGTGCTGTGGCTTTTGGAGTATACAGTGTCA
>JAABUK010004459.1_pt1 | contig 22726 bp, 24 predicted proteins | sample 5559141 | NCBI WGS metagenome assembly JAABUK01 (sample SAMN10711869, study PRJNA513367) | rock metagenome | isolation source: Antarctica rocks | place: Antarctica: Victoria Land, Pudding Butte nord | collected 2016-01-03
CTGGCCCACCACACGTTCAAGGACGCCGCCCATCTCACCTGCGCCATCCACGCCGCGGTCAAGCAGCTCAACAAAGAGCGCCAAACGCCGCATCCGTGCGGCAAGCTGAATAAGGCTGCTTAGGTAGTTTCCGAGCCTGGCATCCCGGGCGTCGCCGCTCCAAGTGTTATCGTGCGGCCACAGGGCGCCTGGCAGCCTTCCGACTTCGGCTATGCCCTGACACCCGTGGGCGCCACGGCCCCTGCCGGCTGCTGCGGTGGGCAACATCGGTTCCAAGCGAGGTGCGGCATGGCTATGATCCTTTCGGCCGACAAGGCGACGATCCCGCGGCACGATCCGGTGACGATCCGCCAGATCGGGGTTTCCGACCTGCGGGACGCCCTGCGGCAAGGCTGGAACGACTTCACGGCGATCCCGACCCAACTGGTGTTCCTGGGCATCGTGTATCCCGTGGTGGGGCTGGTCGCGGCCCGTGCGGCGGCGGGCTATGACCTGGTCGTCCCGCTGCTGTTCCCGCTGGTCGCCGGGGTGAGCCTGCTTGGCCCGGTGCTGGCGGTGGGCATCTACGAGCTGAGCCGCCGCCGGGAGAACGGCCTGCCGGTGTCATGGCTCAATGCGTTCGACGTGCTGCGCTCCCCGGCGCTCCCCGGCATAGCGCTGGTCGGCGTCATGCTGCTGGCGATCTTCGGGGCATGGCTGCTGACCGCTAAGCTGATCTTCGATCATACGGTGGGCCTGTCGCATCCCGTCTCCGCCAGCGGGTTCGTGCAGGAGGCGCTGCACAGCGCGGCGGGCTGGCAGATGATGGTGTGGGGCAACCTGGCAGGCTTCGCCTTCGCCGCGGCGGTCCTGGCGCTGACCGTGGTTTCGGTGCCGATGATGCTCGACCGCACGGACACTTCGGCCGCCTTGGCGATCCGGACCTCGGTCCGCGCCGTCCTGGCCAACCCCGGCCCCATGAGCCTGTGGGGGGTCATCGTCGCCGCGATCCTGCTGCTGGGCTGCCTTCCGCTGTTCGTCGGTCTGGCGCTCGCGATGCCGGTCCTGGGTCATGCGACCTGGCACCTCTACCGCAAGGTGATCGCCTGATCCCGCGTCCGGCCATGCGCCGGGTGCGGGGGGACGGCGGGACCATGCCGTCGTGAGAAGGCGAACCAGCCGGCCGGACCACCGCACGCAGCCGCATGACTGCGCGGGGCGAACAGGCTCCACCGCGCGCAGGCCCTGCGATGGTGGCGGCGCCAGGACGCAGGCAAACAGGGATAGGGTTAATCCCAGCCGTCGGGCTGCGCTGATAATAAAAGAGTCGTCCTAAATTTTACATTGGATGTTGTTTATTGTTATTAATGCGCGCAGAGTGTCGAGGTTGCCGGCGTCCGGCACCTACTGCGAAAAGGTTGACCATGCACATCAGCGACACCTGCACCCCTGACTTCGTTGCCCGTAGCCTTGGCAACGCGCCCTGCACGGACCGGTCCAACCTGCGGGCTGAGTTGGCCACTCTGGCTCCGATGACGGCCGTGTGCCTCCTGCTCGCGCTTTTGACGGTGGTGGCCACCGTGATGTCGGGTGCCGACCCTGCCTTGCTGGTGCTGGGGTGACGCAAGTCGCCGGCAGGGCGCCGGCTGCACAGGCTGCGGCAACAGTTCGGAAGGGCTGACGAACGGGCGTTTGTGCTGGCCAGGGGTCAGCGGCGTGCCGGGCGGGAAAGCGGCTCCATGGCTCCGCAACGGCGCAGACTGGAACGGTGCAGACTGGAACGGTGCAGACTGTCCTGCCGGGTCGCCCGCCGGGGCAGGCGCTGGCCGTTCGGGGCGTTCTGCCGGCCAACCATGGGTTGCCTCCCAAACCGTGACGCCGGTCACCGCGGGGAGGCAAACCCTGCGCCCAGGGTGCGCTTGGCGCCTCAGCCAGGCGCACCCTGGAGAGGACCTAGCCATGCACATCAGCGATGCGGGGCTTCTTGACGCCGCCAGCCCGCCGGCCGACGAACCCTGCCAGAGACGGCCTGCCTGGTGGACTGCCCTGACCACCCTGGCCCCGGCAGCGGTCCTGCGCGTCTTCGCTCACCTTCCTGGCAGGATTGACCGTGTTGACGTCCGGCGCAGGCGGGACCTGGACGCCGCCGGGGGGACGGCCACGGCGAACGCAAGGTTCACGTTGGGCGACCCGGCAACGGACGGCCTGGATTTCCTCCTCGGCGGCCGGCTGCCGCGGCGACGGAGGGGCACGGCACGGCGGACGGCGGCTTGCGCGGCGATCATGGTTGCAACGCTTGCCGGGGCCGTCGCCCTGAGCGCCACCGGCAACACCTTGCCAGTCGTGGACGGGGGGCCAGGCGTGGACGCGGGCGCCGCACCCTGACCCGCTGACGCACAGGGATCGCCTGGCGGACTACTGCAGCAGGCCCCAGCGGGGCACGGCAGGCTCGGCTGCCGCCCAGCGCCACTTGCCGCCATCCCGGCAGATGGAGGTGACGAAGGGCGCGGCGGCCCCGTCCTCCTCGACGGTGAACAGCACCTCCCGGCAGGCCGCCACCGGCGTGCCGATCTCGCGGACCGCGGCAAGGGTGCCGTGGGCGTTGCCGACCGGGATGGTGTGCCGGATGCGCCAGGGGCGAAGCTCGTTCAGCGGCGCCGTGCCCGCGGCTTCGGCGATGGCGTCCTGCTCGCCGCCGTGGCGGCGGCGGGTGACATACCTTCCCAACTCGTCCACCCCGGCGCGCACGCCGACGCCGACCGCGAAGCCGATGGCCGGGTTGGCCGTCGCCGCGCCCACGGTGCCGCCCGCCGCCAGACCCGACAGGTCCGATACCACGCTGCACCCGCCCAGCAGCGGCAGCGCCAGGATTGCGACCCGGCAGGGCCTCATGGCGCCGAGGCGGTCATTGCAGCCCGCCCCAGCGCGCGACGGCCGGCTCGGCGGAGGCCCAGCGCCAGGCCGGGCCGTCCTGGCACACGGTGGCGGTGTAGAAGCTGCGTGCCAGGGCGTCGCGGGCGGCCTTGTCAACCGAGAACACGATCTCCTTGCAGCGGAAGGACCCGGCGCCGAACGCGCGGCTGACGACGACCTGGCCCGCGGCGTCGTCCTCCAGCGGCAGGCTGTGGCGGACGGACCATGGGGCAGGGCTGCCGGGGTCGAGCGGCCCGGCTGCGGCGGCGATGGCGTCCTGCTCCGTCCGGTGGACCCGGCGCTTGGCATACCTTACGCCCTCTGCTGCCAACGAGCGCACGCCAAGGCCGATGGCAGCGGCGCCGGCGGCGCTGCGCGTGACCGCGCTGGCCGCGCCCGCACCCGCGATGCCGGCCACGTCCGCCGCGCCCTCCGACAGCAGCGACCCGCAGGCCGGCAGCGCCAGAAGCCCGATCAGGACCGCGAACCGAGTCATGCAACCGCTTCCAGCCATGTGGCCTTCCAACAGATGACGGCCTGCCCGTCAACCGCCTTGCGCCTCGGGCGCCGGGCTGCCGCACGGTGCCGCTTCCCCCTCTCACTCCGGGAGAGGGCCGGGGTGAGGGAGGCGGCAAGCGCGTCGCGTTCCGATGACAGTACGGTTCGCGCCGGATGCGGCGTGTTCCGTACTGGCCGCTTCCCTCACCCCAACCCTCTCCCGGAGGGAGAGGGAGCAGGAAGCGGCTTGCCTTCCATATGCGGCAGCCCCGCACCGCTGGCGTCCCGGTCCCCGCCGTGGTTCTCTCTCCGCACCAAGCGCCCCACCGAACGGAGCACCCCGATGAAACGCCGCACCCTGCTGGCCGCGCCGGCCCTCCTGGCCCTGCCGCACGTCGCCCGCGCCCAGGCGGCGCGCACGCTGCGCTTCATCCCGCAGGCGGACCTGACGGTGCTGGACCCGATGTGGACCACTGCATACGTCACCCGCAACCACGCCTTCATGGTCTATGATACCCTGTTCGGCCAGGACAGCAGCTACCGGCCGTCGCCGCAGATGCTGGAGTCGTTCGCAACCGAGAACGACGGCAAGACCTGGACCATGACGCTCCGCCCCGGCCTGATGTTTCACGACGGCGAGCCGGTCCGCGCCCGCGACTGCGTCGCCAGCCTGCAGCGCTGGGGCAAGCGGGACGCCTTCGGCGGCGCCCTGATGGCCGCGACCGACGAGCTGCTGGCCAAGGACGACCGCACCTTCGTCTTCCGCCTGCGCAAGCCGTTCGCGCTGCTGCCCAACGCCCTGGCCAAGACGCCGCTGTACATGCCCGCCATCATGCCGGAGCGCATCGCCAGGACCGACCCCTTCACCCAGGTCACGGACATGACCGGCAGCGGCCCCTACCGCTTCAAGGCCGACGAGCGCGTGCCCGGCGCCCGCGCCGTCTATGAGCGCTTCGCCGGCTACAAGCCGCGCGAGGGCGGCGCGACGGACTGGACCAGCGGGCCGAAGGTCGTGAACTTCGACCGGGTGGAGTGGACCACCATCCCCGACCCGACCACCGCGGCGCAGGCGCTCATCACCGGGGAGCAGGACTGGTGGGACTACGCCACCGCCGACCTGATGCCGCTGCTGTCCCGCTCGCGCGGCGTGAAGGTCGTCGTGCAGGAGCCGTCGGGCCAGATCGCCATACTGCGCTTCAACCACCTGCAGCCGCCGTTCAACAACCCGGCCATACGCCGCGCCCTGCTGGGCGCCGTCAGCCAGGAGGACGTGGTCACGACCATCGTCGGCGACGATCCCAAGATGTCCCGCACCGGCGTCGGCTTCTTCTGCCCCGGCACGCCGATGGCCAGCGAGGTTGGATTGGAGGCGCTGACCAGCCCGCGCGACATGAACAAGGTGAAGCGCGACCTGAAGGCCGCCGGCTACAACGGCGAGCGCGTGGTGCTGATGGCCGCGACCGACTTCCCGGTGCTGAAGGCGATGGCGGACGTGACGGCGGACATGCTGAAGCGCGCCGGCATGAACGTGGACTACGTGAGCACGGACTGGGGCAGCGTCGTCACCCGCCGCGCCAAGAAGGACCCGGTGGAACAGGGGGGCTGGAGCGCCTTCTGCACCGCCTGGGCCGGCACCGACCACCTGGACCCCTCCGGCCACCTGTCGCTGCGCGCCAACGGCGAGCAAGCCTGGATCGGCTGGCCGACCGACCTCAAGCTGGAACAGTTGCGCGACCAGTGGTTCGACGCGCCGGACGTGAAGGTGCAGGCGGCGATCTGCGCCGACATCCAGCGGGAGGCGTTCCAGTCCGTGCCCTACATCCCGATGGGCCAGTACTTGCAGCCAACGGCCTACCGCACCAGCCTGGAGGGCGTGCTGAACGGCTTCGCGCTGTTCTGGAACGTCAAGCGGGCATGATCGGCCGCCGGGGGGCGCTGGCCGGGGCAGGGGCCGCCGCCGCCCTTGCGCGCCCGGCGCTGGCGCAGCCGGCGCGCGTGCTGCGCATGGTGCCGCAGGCCAACCTGGGGTCGCTCGATCCCGTGTGGTCCACGGCCAACATCACCCGCAACCACGGCTTCATGATCTACGACACGCTGTATGGCCTGACGGCGGCATTGGAGCCGACGCCGCAGATGGCGGCCGGGCACCTGGTCGAGGACGACGGCCTCCGGGTCACGATCACCCTGCGCGACGGCCTGGCCTTCCATGACGGGGAGCCGGTGCGCGCCGCGGACGCCGTCGCCAGCCTGCGCCGCTGGATGGCGCGCAACCCGTTCGGCCAGAAGCTGGCGACCGTCGTGGACGAGCTTGCGGCGGACGGCGACCGCCGGATCGTGTTCCGCCTCAGCCGCCCGTTCCCGCTGCTGTTCAACGCCCTGGCTGCCACCAGCACCCCGGCCTTCGTCATGCCCGAGCGCGTGGCGCAGACGGACCCGTTCAAGCAGATTGACAGCGTCGTCGGCTCCGGCCCGTTCCGCTTCAAGCGGGACGAGTTCAACGGCGGCAGCCTGGTCGTCTATGAGCGCAACCCGGCCTACCAGCCTGCGGACGGCGCCCCCAGCCTGACGGCCGGGGGCAAGGCCGCGCATTTCGGGCGCGTCGAGTGGCACATTATCCCGGACGCCGCCACGGCCTCGGCGGCGTTGCAGCAGGGCGAAATTGACTGGTTCGAGCAGCCGCCGCCGGAATTGCAGACCCTGCTGCGCCGCAACCGCGGCGTCGTGGTGGAGGCGATAGACCCGCTGCCGCTCATGGGCATCCTGCGCCTGAACCACCTGCACCCGCCGTTCAACGACCGCGACCTGCGCCGCGCGCTGCTGCCGGCCATAGACCAGGCCGACTTCATGACCGCAATCGTCGGCACCGAGCCGGGCATGGTGCGGGAGCGCGCCGGGGTGTTCACGCCGGGCACCCCCTATGCGACCGAGGCCGGGCTGGAGCCGCTGCTGTCCCCGCGCAGCCTGGACGCCGCACGCGCCGCCATGCGGGACGCCGGCTACACCGACCAGCTCATGCGCCTGATCGGGCCGACCGACATCCTGGCGCCCAGCGCCATGACGCAGGTTGCCGCCGACCTGTTCCGCCGGCTTGGCTTCAACATGGACCTGGTGCTGTCGGACTGGGGCACCGTCATCCAGCGCCGCGCCAACCGCGAGCCGCTGTCCGGCGGCGGCTGGTCCGCGCTGCTGACCAGCTTCACCAGCTACGACTTCCTGGACCCGGCGCTGCATCCGCTGGCCCGCGGCAACGGCCTGCAAGGCTGGCCCGGCTGGCCCACGATCCCCCGGCTGGAGGAGCTGCGCGACGCCTGGTTCGACGCGCCCGACTTTGCCACCCGCAAGGGCATCTGCGACGACATCCAGCGCACCGTGGTGGACGAGGTGGCATGGGTGCCGGTCGGCGGCTACCAGAGCATGACGGCGCTGCGGCGCAACCTGACTGGCCGGGTCAACGGGTTTGCGATTTTTTGGGGCTTGCGTCCAGAATAGGCGACACTTGGCCTGGGCCTTGCTAGGCTTCCACACAGATGCGCGACCAACGCCGGCATCAGGAGCCATGTGCATGAAGCGTCGTGATTTCCTCGCCACCGCTGCCGCCGCAACGGGCGGCCTGGCCATGCCGAGCCTGGCCGGGGCACAGGATGCCCGCGTGCTGCGCTTCCTGCCGCAGGCCAACCTCAGCACGCTCGATGCCGTCGCCGGCACGCAATATGTTGTCCGCAACGCCAGCCTGCTGATCTGGGACACCCTGTTCGGCGTGGACAGCAACCTGGTGCCGAAGCCGCAGATGGTCGAGGGCTACGACCTCAGCGACGACAAGCTGGCCTGGACCTTCAAGCTGCGCGACGGCCTGCGCTTCCATGACGGGGAGCCGGTGCTGTCCCGCGACGTGGCCGCCAGCCTCAGCCGCTGGATGGTGCGCGACACCATGGGCCAGCGCATCAAGGCCAGCCTGGCCGCGATGGAGACCGTGGACGACCGCACGGTGCGCCTGCGGCTGACCAAGCCGTTCCCGAAGATGCTGTTCGCGCTGGGCAAGAACAACGCGCCGGTCGCCGAGATCATGCCGGAGCGCATCGCCAAGACCGACCCGTTCCAACTCATCACCGAGTACGTCGGCTCCGGCCCGATGGTGTTCAAGAAGGACGAGTGGGTGCCCGGTGCGAAGGCGGTGTTCGAGCGCTTCGCCGGCTACAACCCGCGCGCCGAGGCCGGGGAGTGGCTGGCCGGCGGCAAGCGCATGATGTTCGACCGGATCGAGTGGCTGATCCTGCCCGACGACGCCACCAAGGCCGCCGCGTTGCAGAATGGCGAGGTGGACTGGTGGGAGAACCCGATCCCCGACCTGGTGCCGTTGCTCAAGCGCAACCGCAACGTCAACGTGGACATCTCGGACCCGCTGGGCAACATCGGCTCGTTCCGCATCAACCACCTGCACCCGCCGTTCAACGATCAGCGCGTCCGCCGCGCGGTGATGATGGCGCTGAGCCAGGAGGACTACATGCGCGCCGTGGTCGGCGACGACGACGCGCTGTGGAAGGCGCTGCCGAGCTTCTTTACGCCGGGCACCCCGACGTGGAGCGACGCCGGGGGCGAGCTGCTGACCGGCCCGCGCCGCTACGAGGAGGCGAAGAAGCTGCTGGCCGAGGCCGGCTACAAGGGCGAGCCGGTGGTGCTGTGCGTCGCCACCGACGTGCAGATCACCAAGGCGCAGGGCGACGTGACGGCGGACCTGCTGGGCAAGATCGGCATGAAGGTGGACTACCAGGCGCTGGACTGGGCCACCGTGGGCGCCCGCCGCGCCAAGAAGGACCCGCCCGGCGCCGGCGGCTGGAACATCTTCCACACCTGGCACGCCGGCGCCGACTGCATCAACCCGGCGCCCTACACCGCGCTGGACGCCGGCGGCGACAAGGCATGGTTCGGCTGGCCCAAGTCGGAGGCGGTGCAGTCCGCCATCGCCACCTGGTACGACGCGCCGGACCTGGCGGCGGAGAAGGCGGCGATGGCCGCGGTCAACATGGCGTCCATGGAGAACGTGACCTACATCCCGACGGGCTTCTTCCTGATGTACCAGGCATGGCGCAAGAACATCAGCGGCGTCGTGAAGGCGCCGTTCCCGGTGTTCTGGGGCGTGCAGAAGACCTGAGCGCCGGGGATGCTCGGCTACCTCCTGCGCCGCGTGCTGGTGACCATCCCCGTCATGGCGGTGGTGGCGCTGTTCGTGTTCAGCCTGCTGTACATAGCGCCGGGCGACCCGGCCTCGATCATCGCCGGCGACCAGGCGACGCCCGCCGACGTGGAGCGCATACGCGCCGGGCTGGGGCTGGACCGGCCGTTCCTGATACGCTTCGGCGATTGGACGTGGCATGTGCTGAACGGCGACCTCGGCGTCTCGATCTTCAGCAACCAGCCGGTCGCGCAGTTGATCGGCCAGCGGCTGGAGCCGACGGTCTCGCTGCTGGTGCTGACGCTCGGGCTGTCGGTCATCATTGCGGTGCCGTTCGGCGTGCTGGCGGCGTGGAACCACGGCACCTGGATTGACCGGGGGCTGATGATGCTGGCGGTGCTGGGCTTCTCGGTCCCGGTGTTCGTGCTGGGCTACCTGCTGGCCTACGTGTTCGCGTCGGAGCTGGGGTGGTTCCCGGTGCAGGGCTACACGCCGCTGTCCCGCGGGGTCGGGCCGTGGCTGAACAACCTGGTGCTGCCGGTCCTGGCGCTCAGCGGCGTCTATGTCGCCCTGATTGCCCGCATCACCCGTGCCACCATGCTGGAGGTGCTGAGCCAGGACTACGTTCGCACCGCCAAGGCGAAGGGCGTCGGCAGCCGCACGGTGCTGTTCCTGCACGCGCTCAAGAACGCCGCGGTGCCCATCGTCACGGTGATCGGCCTGGGTGTGGCGCTGCTGATCGGCGGCGCCGTGGTGACGGAGGAGGTGTTCGCCATCCCCGGCCTCGGCCGCCTGGTGAAGGACGCGATCCTACAGCGCAACTACCCGGTCATCCAGGGTGTCGTGCTGCTGTTCAGCTTTGCCTACGTGCTGGTGAACCTGGGGGTGGACCTGCTCTACACCCTGTTCGACCCGAGGATACGCTATTGAGCGCCACCTTCCTGCCCGGAGCGCCGCCCGAGCCGGTGCTCGCCACCGCGGCCGTGCCCCACGTCACCCCGGCGGCGGCGCTGACGGACGTGCTGCCGCCGGTTCGCCCGCGCGGGCGGCTGCTGACCTTCATCCGCCGCCATCCCACCATCTTCGCGGGCGGGGTGCTGCTGGCGCTGATCTTCCTGATCGCGGTCGCGGCGCCGCTGCTGTGGACGGTGGACCCCACCGCCATCGCCCCGTCGAAGCGCACGCGCCCGCCCTCGGCGCTATACTGGTTCGGCACCGACAAGCTGGGGCGGGACCTCTGGTCGCGCGTGCTGTATGGCGCGCGGGTGTCGCTGATCGTCGGCTTCTCGGTCGCGGCGCTGGCGACGGGCACCGGCACCCTCATCGGGCTGGTGTCCGGCTTCGTGCGCTGGGCGGACAGCGTCATCATGCGGGTGATGGACGGGCTGATGAGCATACCGCCGATCCTGCTGGCCATTGCGCTGATGGCACTGACCCGCGGCAGCGTCGGCAACGTCATCACCGCCATCACCATCGCCGAAATCCCCCGCGTGTCCCGCCTGGTGCGCGGCGTCGTGCTGTCCTTGCGCGAGCAGCCCTATGTCGAGGCCGCCGTGGCGTCCGGCACCCGCGTGCCCCTGATCATCTGGCGGCACATCCTGCCCAACACCCTGGCGCCGATCACGGTGCAGGCGACCTACATCTGCGCCTCGGCGATGATAACCGAGGCGATCCTGTCCTTCATCGGCGCCGGGGTGCCGCCGATCATCCCGAGCTGGGGCAACATCATGGCGGAGGGGCGGGACATCTGGCAGGTCAAGCCGTTCATCGTGCTGTTCCCCGCGGTGTTCCTGTCGCTGACGGTGCTGTCGGTGAACCTGCTGGGCGACGGGCTGCGCGACGCGCTGGACCCGCGCATGGCGAAGAAGGTCTGAGCGTGGCGCCGCCCCAGGCCGCAGGCGAGCCACTGCTGCAAGTCGAGCGGCTGCAGACGCACTTCGCCACGCAGGACGGCGTGGTGCGCGCGGTGGAGGGGCTGTCGTTCCACATCCACGCCGGGGAGACGCTGGCCATCGTCGGCGAGAGCGGCTGCGGCAAGTCCGTCACCAGCATGAGCATCCTGCGGCTGATACAGGAGCCTCCCGGCCGGATCGCCGGGCAGATACGCTTCCAGGGCCGCGACCTGCTCAAGCTGAGCGAGGCGGAGATGCGGAAGCTGCGCGGCAACGACATCAGCATGATCTTCCAGGAGCCGATGACCAGCCTGAACCCGGTGCTGACCATCGGCCGCCAGATCGGCGAGACGCTGCGGCTGCACCAGGGCCTGAACGCCGCGCAGGCGGAGGCGCGGGCGGTCGAGATGCTGACCTTGGTGGGCATTCCCGCGCCGGCCCGCCGGGTGCGGGAGTATCCGCACCAGCTCTCCGGCGGGATGCGCCAGAGGGTAATGATCGCGATGGCGCTGGCCTGCAACCCGAAGCTGCTGATCGCCGACGAGCCGACGACGGCGCTGGACGTGACCATCCAGGCGCAGATCCTGGACCTGATGCGCGACCTCAAGACCCGGCTGGGATCGGCCATCATGCTCATCACCCACGACCTCGGCGTGGTGGCGGAGATGGCGCAGCGCGTGGTCGTCATGTATGCGGGGCGCAAGGTGGAGGAGGCTACGGCGGCGGAGCTGTTCGCCAACCCGCAGCATCCCTACACCCGCGGCTTGCTGGGCGCCGTGCCGCGGCTCGGCAGCTCGCTCACCACCGCCGGGCGCAGCAAGCTGGCGGAGATACCCGGCCTGGTGCCGTCGCTCCGCAAGCCCATCGCCGGCTGCGCCTTCGCCAGCCGCTGCCAGAGCGCCACCGAGCTGTGCCGCACCGTCGCCCCGGCGGTTGAGCAAAAGCGGCCGGGCCACGGCGTCGCCTGCCACTACGCCGAATATGCCATGCCGGCAGCGGCATGACCCCGGCGCCGCCGGAGGTGCCGGCGCTGCTGGAGGTAAAGGGGCTGAAGAAGCACTTCGCCTTGCGCGGTGGCGTGCTGGGCGGCGTGACCGGCCAGGTCTATGCGGTGGATGGTGTCAGCTTCGACATAGCCAAGGGTGAAACGCTGTCCCTGGTCGGCGAGAGCGGCTGCGGCAAGAGCACCGTCGGCAAGGCCATCCTACGGCTGACCGATCCCACCGCCGGGGAGGTCTGGCTGGACGGGCAGCGCATAGACAACCTGCCCGCGAGCCAGCTCCGCCCGCTGCGCCGGCGCATCCAGGTGGTGTTCCAGGACCCGTTCAGCAGCCTGAACCCCCGGATGCGGGTGCGCGACATCATCGCCGAGCCGCTGCGGAACTTCGGCCTGGCCGGGTCCCGGTCGGAGACGGAGGACCGCGTGGCCAAGCTGATGGACACCGTGCGCCTGCCGCGGGACGCCATGCACCGCTTCCCGCACGAGTTCAGCGGCGGCCAGCGGCAGCGCATCGGCATCGCCCGCGCCCTGGCGCCGGGGGCCGACCTCATCATCTGCGACGAGGCGGTGTCGGCGCTGGACGTGTCGGTGAAGGCGCAGATCGTGAACCTGCTGTCCGACCTGCAGGACGAGCTGGGCCTGGCGTTGCTGTTCATCAGCCATGACCTGGCCATCGTCGAGCACCTGACGCACCGGGTCGCCGTGATGTACCTGGGCAAGATCGTCGAGGTCGCCGACCGGCGCACGCTGTTCGCCAACCCGCGCCATCCCTACACGCGCGCCCTGCTGTCCGCCGTGCCGGTGCCCGATCCCACGGCCAAGCGCGACCGCATCATCCTGACCGGGGACGTGCCCAGCCCGATCAACCCGCCATCGGGCTGCCGCTTCCACACCCGCTGCCCCTATGTGTTCGACCGCTGCCGGACGGAAGAGCCGTTGCTGCGCGGCGTCGGCGCGGGGCAACAGGCCGCTTGCCACTTGGACGCCTTGCCGGACCTGCGGGTGCTGCCGGCCGCGGCCTGATTCCAACGGCTGCCTGCTTCGACCGCTTCCTGTCCTTCATTGCCTGTCCTTCATTGAGAGTCGCTCTTGCGGCGCGGCGATCCACGAACCGGGAACGCAGTGCTGGTTGCCTCCGGCTTGCTGCGTCGCAAGATCGGCTCGCAACGACGGCCGGATCAGACGCAAGGCGGTCAGGGCGCGGGGCAGTCGCTTGAAGGAATACGGGCCTAAGCAGGCTCGAAGCCTGGGACCGCAATCTCCGGAACATGCCTCAAGACGACGCTTCCCGGAGGCCGGACGGGTTCGCTGGCATGGGTGGGCGCGAACACGGGCAGCGCTGGCAGAGGATCTTGCCCTTCAAGCGATTGCCCTGGTCAGGGCGGAGGGTGGTTGCCAAGACCCCGCAACGAGTGACCTTCTAACCAGAGCAATCCCGGCAGCTTCGCCAGTGTCCGCGGGCGGTTCGAGCATTGCGGGACGTTCGCACCCGTTTAACGCAGAACGTGCAACGTAACGGTCCCTTGACCCTTACGCTCTGCGGCCCGCACACTAAGTCAGGTGCAACCGCGGTGGAATGCCGCCGCACCCGGACAACGCCGGGTTGCATGATCGGGTTTCAGGAGGAACGAACGATGCCCCAGGTATCGCTGACAGTGAACGGACGCAGCCACACCGCCGAGGTCGAGGGACGCACCTTGCTGGTGGAGTTGCTGCGGGAGGGCATGGGCCTGACCGGCACCCATGTCGGTTGCGACACCAGCCAGTGCGGCGCTTGCGTCGTTCACATAGACGGCAGGTCGGCCAAGGCTTGCACCGTGTTGGCCATGCAGGCCAACGGCACCAACGTCCTCACCATCGAGGGCCTTGCCGCCAACGACGGCACGCTGCACCCGATGCAGGCGATGTTCCGCGAGCACCATGCGCTGCAATGCGGCTTCTGCACGCCTGGGATGGTGATGTCGGCGGTGGACCTGGTGCAGATGCACCCGGAGGGGCTGAGCGAGGACCAGATACGCCACGGCCTTGAGGGCAACCTTTGCCGCTGCACCGGCTACCACAACATCGTCAAGGCCATCGCCGCGGCATGGCCGATCATGCACGGCAAGCAGCTCGCCGCCGCTGCTGAATGATGGCCGCCGGATAACTTCCGACGCCTGGACACGACCGGCAGCAAGCCGGCGCACCGAGAGGAAGCATCATGGGTTTCGAGGGCATCGGCGCCAGCGTGCGCCGCAAGGAGGACTACCGCTTCCTGAGCGGCGCCGGCAACTACACGGACGACCTGAACCGGCCCGGTCAGGTCTATGCCGTGTTCGTCCGTGCGGACCGGCCCCATGCCCGCATCCTGGGCATTGACACCGCCGCGGCGCAGGCCGCGCCGGGCGTGCTGGCGGTCTATAGCGGTGCCGACATGGCCGTGGACGGCGTGGGCGGCGTCCCGTGCGGCTGGCAAATCCACAACAAGGACGGCACCGCGATGGCGGAGCCGCCGCATCCCGTGCTGGCCACCGGCAAGGTCCGCCATGTCGGCGATCCCGTCGTGGCCGTCATCGCCGCGACCCGGCAGCAGGCCAAGAACGCCGCCGAGCTGGTGACGGTGGACTACGAGGACCTGCCCGCCATCTCCGGCGTCAAGGACGCCGTGGCGCCCGGCGCCCCGCTGGTCCATGACGACGTGTCCGGCAACCTCTGCTTCGACTGGCACATCGGCGACAAGGCCATCGTGGACGCCGCCTTCGCCCAGGCGGCGCATGTCGTCACGCTGGACCTGACCAACAACCGCCTGGTGCCGAACGCGCTGGAGCCGCGCGCCGCCATCGGCGACTTCGACCGCTCGTCCGGCGACTTCACGCTCTACACCACCAGCCAGAACCCGCATTTGATCCGGCTGCTGATGGGCGCCTTCGTGCTGCACATCCCGGAGAACAAGCTGCGCGTGGTGGCGCCCGACGTAGGCGGCGGCTTCGGCAGCAAAATCTACCACTACGCCGAGGAGGCCGTCGTCACCTGGGCCGCCGGCAAGCTGCGCAAGCCCGTCAAGTGGAACGCCGACCGCAGCGAAGCCTTCATCAGCGACGCGCACGGCCGCGACTGCGCCAGCACGGCGTCCATGGCGGTGGACAAGGACGGCCGTTTCCTGGCGTTGCGCGTCAGCACGCTCGCCAACATGGGCGCCTACCTCAGCACCTTCGCCCCGGCGGTGCCGACCTACCTGTCCGCGACGCTGCTGGCCGGCGTCTATACCACCCCGGCCATCTATGCCGAGGTCAAGGCCGTGTTCACCCATACCGTACCGGTGGACGCCTACCGCGGCGCCGGCCGTCCGGAGAGCACCTACCTGCTGGAGCGGCTGGTGGACGTGATCGCCCATGACACCGGGCTGGACCGGGTGGCGATACGCAAGCTGAACTTCATCCCGCGCGACGCCTTCCCCTACCAGACGCCGGTGGCTCTGAACTATGACAGCGGCGACTACCAGGCGACGTTGCAGGCGGCCATGCTGTCGGCGGACTGGGACGGCTTCCCTGCGCGCCGCCGGGCCGCGGCGGCGCGCGGCAAGTTGCGCGGCATCGGCATGAGCACCTATGTCGAGGCGTGCGGCATAGCGCCGAGCAAGCTGGTGGGGCAGTTGGGCGCCCGCGCCGGGCTGTATGAGGTCGCCAACGTCCGCGTGCATCCCACCGGCAGCGTCACGGTGTTCACCGGCACGCACAGCCACGGCCAGGGCCACGAGACGACCTTCGCGCAGTTGGTGTCCGACCAGCTCGGCGTGCCGATGGACCAGATAGACATCGTGCACGGCGACACCGCCAAGATACCGTTCGGCATGGGCACCTACGGCAGCCGTAGCTTGCCGGTCGGCGGCTCGGCGATGGTCAAGGCAATGGACAAGATCATCGCCAAGGGCAAGAAGATCGCCGCGCACCTGATGGAGGCGTCGGTCGAGGACATCGAGTTCAAGGACAACCGCTTCACCGTCGCCGGCACCGACAAGAGCAAGTCGCTGACCGACATCAGCCTGGCCGCCTACGTCCCGCACAACTATCCCATCGAGGAGCTGGAGCCGGGCCTGGACGAGACGGCGTTCTACGACCCGAAGAACTTCACCTTCCCCGGCGGCTGCCACATCACCGAGGTCGAGATCGATCCCGAGACCGGCATCGTGTCGGTGGTGAACTTCTCGGCGGTGGACGATGTGGGCCGGGTCATCAACCCGATGATCGTCGAGGGCCAGGTGCAGGGCGGCGTCGCCCAGGGCATCGGCCAGGCGCTGATGGAGAACGCCGTCTATGACAGCGGGGCGCAGTTGGTGACGGGTTCGTTCATGGACTACCAGATGCCGCGCGCCCACGACTTCCCGCAGATGAAGACCTCGACCGAGAACACCCTTTGCACCCACAATCCCATGGGGTCCAAGGGCTGCGGTGAGACCGGGGCCATCGGCAGCCCGCCTTCGGTCATCAACGCCGTCGTGGACGCGCTGCGGGACTATGGCGTGCGCCACCTGGACATGCCCGCGTCGGCGCAGAAGGTGTGGTCCATCATACAAGCCAACCAGCCGCGCATGGCGGCCGAGTAGGAACCAAGCGATGTACGATTTCAGCTATCACAAGCCGGCCACCATCCCCGACGCCGTGAAGGCGCTGGGGACCGATGTGGACGCGAAGCCGCTGGCCGGCGGCCAGACCTTCATCCCCGTGCTGAAGCAGCGCCTGAACAAGCCGAACGTGGTGGTGGACCTGTCCGCGCTCGGCCTGACCGGCATTGCGGTCGAGCCTGGGAAGGTCACCATCGGCGCCATGACGACGCACCATGCCATCGAGGCTTCGCCGGAGATCGAGCGGATGATGCCCGGCCTGCACAAGATGGCGTCGCTGATCGGCGACACCCAGGTGCGGCACCGCGGCACGATGGGCGGGTCGCTGGCGAACAACGATCCCTCCGCGTGCTACCCGGCTGCCGTGCTGGCGCTGGGGGCGACCATTCACACCGACCGGCGCAGCATCGCGGCGGAGGACTACTTCCAGGGCATGTTCACGACGGCGCTGGAGCCAGGCGAACTCATTACTGCCATCGAGTTCCCGGTGCCCGAGCGGTCCAACTACGAGAAGTTCCGCAACCCGGCGTCGCGATACGCCATGGTCGGAGTCTTTGTGGCCAAGGGCAGCTTCGGCGTGCGGGTCGCCATCACCGGCGCCGGGCAGAACGGCGTGTTCCGGCACACGGCGATGGAGCAGGCGCTGGCCGCCGACTTCTCGCCGGAGGCCATCGGCGGCATCACGACTTCGGCAGATGGGTTGAATGGCGACATTCACGCCAGCCCGGAGTATCGTGCCCACTTGATTGGCGTGATGGCCCGGCGGGCCGTCGCCGGGGCATGACGCCCCCAGGCTGCCGGGGGACGGTCCCCATGCGGCCTGCCGTGCATGTGGGGAGTTTTGGCGGTTGGTCGTGGACCTGCATCTGCTGTGCAAGCAAGGACAGCGCAACAAGCGCGTCGGCCCCGAGCCGACGCGCTACGAGACTGGCACCTGGCCGGTGACGGACGAAGTGGCCGAGGCGGCGCTGGGCGGACGGCTTTACCTGCACGCCGCACGGGCCGAGGAAGCCTATTACGGCGGCACCATCCAGGCTTGGCGCCCCTCGCCCGAAGACCCGAAGCGCAAGCTGTTCACCTACTTGGTGGACGGCCCGTTCCGCATACGCTGCCCGGAGAAGTGGGGGCAGGAGAAGGCCATCGTCCGCCGGTAGGCTGGCAGTGCCCCGGCATGTCGCTGTCATCGGCGCCGGGATCGTCGGCGCCGCCTGCGCCATCGAGTTGCTGCGGGACGGGCACCGGGTCACGCTGATCGAGCCTGGCAACCCCGGTGGGGAGCAGGCGGCGAGCTATGGCAACGGCGCCTGGCTCAGCCCGTCCTCGGTCGTGCCGCCGTCCATGCCGGGGCTGTGGCGCAAGGTGCCGGGGTTCCTGGCGGACCCGCTGGGACCGTTGGCAATCCGTTGGCCATACCTGCTGAGTCTGGCGCCGTGGCTGGCCCGCTTCGTGCGCGCTGGGTCCACGGTGGCGCGGGTCGAGGCCATTGCCCGCGCCCTGCGTCCTTTGGTCGCGGACGCGCCGGAGCGGCATCGTGCGCTGGCGGAGGAGGCCGGGGTTGCGGACCTGATCGAGCGCCGGGGCCTGCTGTATGTCTTTCCGGCGCGCGCCGACTTCGAGCGGGAGGCGCTGGCCTGGCGCCTGCGCCGCGACAACGGCGTGGAATGGCTGGAATTGGACGCGGACGAGCTGCGCCAGCAGGAGCCGGAGCTTGACCGGCGCTACACCTTTGGCGTGCTGGTGCAGGCCGGCGGCAACTGCACCGATCTCGGCGCCTATGTGGCCGCGCTGGTTCGGCACGCCTTGGGGCAGGGGGCGACGCTGTTGCGCGCGGGGGCGACCGGGTTCCGCATCACGGCTGGACGCCTGGATGCCGTGTTGGCGGGGGATGGCGAGGTTGCCTGCGACGTTGCCGTGATTTGTGCCGGCGCACGCTCCCGCGTCCTGGCCCGTGCCGCGGGGGACCGCGTGCCGCTGGAAAGCGAGCGTGGCTACCATGCCGTGATCGCCCAGCCCGGCATCGGCTTGCGCCACCCCATCATGCCCAGCGACGGCAAGATGGCCGTCACTATGACGCGCAGCGGCCTGCGGATCGCCGGGCAGGTGGAACTGGCCGGGCTGGACGCCGCCCCGGACTGGCGGCGGGCGGACATCCTGCGCGACTACGCCCTGCACACCTTCCCGAACCTGCCGCGCGACCTGCCGGGGGACCGCGTGAAGGTCTGGATGGGCCACCGCCCCAGCACCCCGGACGCCCTGCCGGTGATCGGCCCGGCCAGCGGCTGCGCCGATGTGGTCCATGCGTTCGGGCATGGGCATGTCGGGCTGGCCGCCGGGCCGGTTACGGGGCGGCTGGTGGCGGACCTGATCGCGGGCCGGGCGCCGGTCGTCAGCCCCGCGCCCTATTCGCCGCGCCGCTTCGCCTGACGCCAACTGTCGTTTGCCCTGGCCGTCTTGCGCCCGGTTCGCACCCGCCCGGTTCGCACCCGTCCTGTCTGCACCCGCCCTGTCTGCACTCGCCCTGTCTGCACCTGTCATTGCGAGGAGCGCGGCGACGTGGCAATCCAGGGTCGCAAGCGCAGTCCCCTCGGCCCCTGGATTGCCGCGCCGCAAGGGCGGCTCGCAATGACAGAGGGGCCGGAGCAACGGACTGCCGGCATGAGTTGGAGGACCGAACATTGCCCGACCATCCCATCACCGCCGCCGACCTTGAGGCCCTGCGCCAATGGGACACCCCCACCATCTGCAACGGCCTGGAGCTGATCGTGCCGGAGCGCCGGGCGGTCGGCTTCACGACCGAGCCGATGGTTGCCGCCGATCGTGCGCTGCGGCCCATCGTGGGCCTGGCCCGCGTCGGCACCATACGCGCCAGGGAAGCGCCGAGCGGGCCGGTGGCCAACCGGCTTGATTGGTACGACTACGTGGGGGATGCCGGGCTGCCGACTATCGTGGTGCTGCAGGACCTGGACGAGCCGCCGGGCTATGGCGCCTGGTGGGGCGAGGTCCACAGCACGGTCCACAAGGCGCTAGGCGCGCAGGGGTGCGTCACCAACGGCTCGTTCCGTGACTGCGTCATGCTGGCGCCGGGGTTCCAGATCATCGGTGGGCGCATCGGGCCGAGCCATGCCCACGTCCACATGACCGGCTTCGGCCAGCCCGTCCGGGTGTTCGGCATGGATGCCGCGCATGACAACGTGATCCATGCGGACTTCCATGGCGCGGTCGTGATCCCGGCTGATGCCGTATGCAAGCTGCCGGACGCCATCGCCCTCGTGTCCCGGCGGGAGAAGGTGATCCTGGACGTGTGCGCCGGCCCGGACTTCTCGCCGGCCAGGCTCCGCGCCGCGGTGAAGGCGTCCGGGGACATACACTGAGCGCTGCCACGGTGCCGGCCGGCGGCCTCGCCCGGCCAGAGCCGAGGTGGATTTGTGTCCAGGAGGCCCGCAATGATCGAGATGCACCGCATCACTGTCGATCCCAACCAATGCGGCGGCCGGCCGTGCCTGCGCGGCCTGCGCATCCGCGTCAAGGATGTGCTTGACCTCCTGGCCGCAGGCGCCAGCCGGGAGGAGGTGCTTGCGGACCTTTCGCTCCTTGAAGCGGGCGATGTCACGGCCTCCCTTGAATACGCAGCGCGCCAGGCTGGCCATCCGGTTCTGCGCGTCGCCCAGTGTGGTTGCCCGTCAAGCGTCCGGCCGCTGGTTGGAGTCGCTTGCCGCTACCCCGCCCCCTTCCGCCGCCGCCGGCCCGGCGGCGCCGCCCGGCCATCCGCCGAGAACCCCGCCAGCACGAGGGGCGCCCGCCCTTCGAACTCTACGGTCAGCTTGAGCTTGCCGCCCATCGCCTCGATGTAGCCGCCCAGCGTGGACAGCAGCATGTCGGCGCGGGCCTCGACCCGCGACACGTTCTCCTGCTTCACGCCCAGCTTGGCGGCGAGCGCTTCCTGGGTCTGTCCCATTGCCCTCCGCAGGCCGCGCAGGGTCAGTTCCTGCTCGATCAGTTCCTGCGAGCGGATGCGTATGGCCTCCTGCTCCTCCGCAGGCAGGGATGCCACGAAGTCCTGGAACGGAATGCCCTTCTTCACGACGTTTTCCATGTGGCCCATCTTTCCTCTGCGAGTTTCATCATTGCCCTGTAGAACCGGTCCTGGTCCTTGCCGCCCTTGTCACCCGCAGCCAGCAGCACGGCGACCCGGTCGCCGTCGAACGCAAAGGCTACGCGCCATACGCCGCCACCCGCCGAGAACCGCAACTCCTTGAGATTGGCAACCGAACTGCCTTTGAGGGTGTCCACCGCCGGCCGGCCGAGTGCTGGGCCGAACTGCTCGATCAAGCCCACATGCGCGCCAAGCTCCTGCCGCACGCCACGCGGGAGCGAACGAAGCTCGGGGGTGAGGTCAGGATGGTTTCGACGCCCCAGGGCATCGCAGGATAATGTTTTAAAGTGCATATGCTGTAAAGTGCATTGTTAGGCCATGTGCGGACAGCCACTCGCTTGACCGTGCAACGCAGGACGTGAGCCGCCTCGCACTGGGCGGACTGCGCCTCGACAGTGCAAGCCGGCTGCCGTCACAGTGCGGCGCATGATGGCGGAGGCGGCATGATCCTGCTGGTCAACTCGGGCGGGGAGGCGGCGGTGCCGGAGTGGCAGGCCGAGTTCCGCGCCGTGGCGCCGCACCTGGACGTGCGATGGTGGCAGGACCCGGCGGTGGACCTGGCTGACGTGGCCTATGCCTTTGTGTGGGCGCCGGCGCCGGGCTGGCTGGCGCGGTTGCCGGGGCTGCGGCTGATCCTCAGCAGCGGGGCGGGGGTGGACCACATCACGTCCGACCCTGACTGGCCCAGGCATGTCGGCATCGTGCGCATGGGCGGGGCGGAGACGGCGCAGCGCATGGGGGAGTGGGTGTGCATGGCCGCGCTGGCGCTGCTGCGGGACCTGCCCACGGCCATCGCGGGCCAGGCCGCCCGGCGCTGGACCGAGATACCGGCCGGCGCACCGCCCCGGAGACGCAGGTGGGGATTATGGGGCTGGGCAACCTGGGCGCTGCGGCGGCGGCGATGCTGCTCGGGCTGGGGTTTCGGGTGTCGGGGTGGTCGCGCACGGCCAAGCGCCTGCCCGGCGTGGACTGCTACGCCGGGCCGGCGGAGCGCGATGCCTTCCTGGCCGGGGCGGACATCCTGGTCTGCCTGCTGCCTGGCACGCCGGACACCCGGGGGGCCATACGGGCGGAGACCATCGCGCTGCTGCCGCCCGGGGCCGGGGTGGTGAACGCCGGGCGGGGCGGGCATGTGGTGCTGGCGGACTTGCTGGCGGCGCTGGATGCCGGGCGGTTGTCGGGGGCGGTGCTGGATGTGTTCGAGGCGGAGCCTTTGCCGGGGGACGCGGCGGTTTGGGGGCATCCGCGGGTGATCGTGACGCCGCATGTTGCTTCGCTGGCGTCTCGGCGGGCGCGGGCGGGGTATGTGGCGGAGGCGATTGGGGCGTTTGAACAAGGAGAAGCACCGCCTCACCTCCTTGATCCGGGCCGTGGTTATTGATTGATCTACTTTTGCTTCGAGGTCAGGTTGTCGCGACAATCCTATTATATTGTTACGGTAATAATATTTCCACCTCTGAATGTAGATTCTGGTCGCCTCGGACCACGGCGGGAAAGGTTGCTCGGGCAAACAGTGGCGAGTTAATCTGTACTCGCAACGCTGGCGTCCCGCCGCACTCCGCGGAGACGTTCTTGAGCGAAAAAATTCGAGCTGCGTCCGGGTAGGCACTTATGGCGGCTGCAGTAATGTCCTCCAAACTAGTATTCACCTTAAGCATCTGGAACACTGTGCCAAGCAGGCCAGCCAGGTGGCCGCGAAGGAACGCATTTTCGTCGACAGGCGAGGCTGGCGCAGCGCACTCAATCGCCCGCAACACGTCGGCGTAATGTCGTTGGAGGTCGGCAGTTACGGCCTCGGCGAAGGTAGCCGCTTCATCGGCGGCGGCTTCGGGTTTGCCGGTCACCCCTGGAGCCGCAGTGCCAACATAACAGTCCTCAATGGTACCACGGTGCAGTACAAAGCATCCAGCCGTCTCCAATACACTGAGTAGCGCGTCGAACCGGCTACGCAGTCTCACCCATTCCTGTCCGTGAGGGCGGTTACGTAGTGTCGCCTCGTCTGTTGAGAGCACCACGGCCAGGGCGGCACGGCGCTTAGCCTTGTCGGTGGGCAGGTTACCCTCACTACCCCGTATATAGCGATGCGTCGCCGCTAGGGGTTCGAGTTCGACCCAGCGGTCGGCGACGGCCTGCGCCAATTCGGTGCGCAGTGGCTTGTCCATCGATAAGAGATCTAAATGGCCGTTGCGATTGGCAGCCTCCCTGGCAATCTCGTTTTCGGTGAAGGCGGTGATGATGGCATTGTCGTCAGCTAAGGCGTCCAAATCGGCTAGAACTACGACACGCTTTCCCATTAATCGGAATAGCCGCACGGTCTCGGGCATCTCGCCTTTGCCAATCACTGGCACGATTTGGGCACCGGCCCCGGCGAGGGAACAGTCGAACTCCACCTCCCTAAGCAGGCTTTCCCGGTCTGTCTTACGGATGGTAGCGTCGGGTTATTGTTGGCGTTTGCTGGGTGATGGTCATGGCGGGTCGGTCTTCTTTGGTTGCGACGGCTGAGCAAGAGGCTGAGTTGCGG
>JAABUK010004460.1_pt1 | contig 22713 bp, 16 predicted proteins | sample 5559141 | NCBI WGS metagenome assembly JAABUK01 (sample SAMN10711869, study PRJNA513367) | rock metagenome | isolation source: Antarctica rocks | place: Antarctica: Victoria Land, Pudding Butte nord | collected 2016-01-03
CGAAATGACGATACGACAGCGGATGAAGTGCGCTTTTTGATAATTCAATGGCGATATTCAACCATCGTTACCCTTCATGCCTTCCATCTCCCTCTACCTGGAAGGTCCTCTTCCTGATCCTGCGTTGGCAGCGAAAATGACCAAGTCCTATAACCGGGAAAGAATGCAGGCAATTGCTATGCACGGCTAATTTATGCTCCAGCGGATGGACAAGAGCATTGAGCTGGTTCTCGCTTTTCGATGCATCCGAGCCTTCCCAAACCACTAACTAAGCTGTGAAAAGGTCCTCTCCATGCAAATCATCTGTCATCTATCATGCCTCGTCGACATCTAGCTTGCCGTGATGGTAGCCATCCATTTCTGCTCATCCTTGCTGCGCGAGAATTAAGACTCTGCCCTCTCGGATTGAATTGGATTCGACTTACCGATCAAAATTCAACAACATCCCCAGTACCGGTATCAGCTGCTTTTGATGACTTTTGTCCTTCTGCTCCAAGAACTGCAAAAGCACATTCTTCAGATAGACGTAGTCGATGGTAGACGCACTCGGAGCTGTCGGAGTAGAGCTGCGACTGCTGGGTAGCCTGTCACGTATATTTGGTGCTGGCGAGCCGACCACACTGTTGTTCCGAGCGTTCGCGCCAGATGAATCGATCGATGATCGGGATGAGGGGGCCTCTGACTGAGCTCCTGCTGAAGGACGGACACTACCTTTACGCTGCTGTTGGGTGTTTTTCAGTTCGTCCATGAGCCCTTTGTTCGCTTTCTGCAATCGTTCCACCCTTTCCTGTACTTCTTCGAGCGTACACTTCGTGTCTGCCTTTTGCCGTTCAAGTTCCATGCCCTCTCTTTCCCTTAGATCCAAGGCTTCTCTGAGTTGCTGCAGTGCCGCTTGGGCTTCCACGACCTTTGCCCGTGCAATTTCCTGCGCAATTTCTAGTTCATTCCTTCTCCGTTTCAGATCCTTTTGCGAGCGCTCCAGCTCCTCTTTCTCCTCTTCAGCAGCCTTCAAAGACCTGGTAGCCTCCCGCGTCTTATTCCGTAAATCTTCAACTTCTCGAGCCACTCGCCGATTGCTGGTTGATGCTTCATCTTCTACCCTCTCGCGCTCCACAATGGCAGTATCCATTCGCTCTTTCATCTCGCGGATCTTAGTAGATGTCCGCCCCTCGACGTCAGCCAAAAGACGCCTCATCGTTTCCCCCTCGCGGCTTCGTTCGAACAACATTCTTTGTATTTCTGCAAGCTCTTCCTCAAGGCTCTCGGCTCTGCTAGTAGCTTCACGAGCTTGGGTGTTGAGCTCCAGCATCTGTTCCCTTAGGCCGGTCACTATGGATTGGGTCGAATCGTGCAACGAAGTCTTCAGGCGGACTTCCTCCTTCAAGTTCTCAACTTCTTTAATATGCCTGCTGATAGCCTCCTCGAATTCACGAATCTTTGTGCGGGATGCATTTTGATCTGCTTTGGATCTGGTGAGCTCCTCAGCAGCTTGCTGGTGAGAATTTACAGCTGCCTGCCGCGCGGCCTCCGCAGTCTCAAAGTTCGAATTTGCGACGCGAACATCCTCCTCCGCTTTGCTTCTGGCGCCGCTTCTATCGGCAAGCTTCTGTCGCAGGTCCTTGACCTCAGCATCTTTCTCACCAATCTTCCGGCTCAAATTCTTGATATCGGCTTTCAGATCCTCGTGCCGTGCTTCCAGCCGTTTCAGTTCGCCAATCCTATTCTTGAGATCTGTTTTGGTCGGTTTCAATTCTTCGACCTCAGAACGAAGGCTTCTAAGCTCCGGTTGCGTCCTTGACAAAACTTCTCGAAGATCAGTAATGACCTTGAATCGCGACGCCGCCAATTGTTTTGCCGTCGCCAAATCTCTTTGCAAGGCGTCAGATTTTGTCTTGAGATCTTCTAGCTCAGACAACACATCGCTGTGTACTTTTTCGGATTGCGCTGAGCCAGTAGCGGAATGGGCTTTGACGTCTATGAGCTCCTTCTCTACACTGGCTACATGTTCTTCAAGGGCAGATTTCTCTAGTCTTGCAGCTTTCAGTGCGTCCCGAGCTTCTACATGCCCCTCGCCTTGATGCAGAAGATCGTCCCGAAGAGTCTCGATCTCTTCGTTTAGCGCATCCTGATCTTGCAGCTTGACAAAGAGCCGACCAATCGTCGTATCCTTCTCCCGTATCTGACTGGCTAGATCCTCAATCCGCTTCTCGAGATCTTGAGTTGTTGTTGATTTTACCAGATTAGGTCCCTGAGCTTCGTCATCGGCCTCATCTAAGGTCTCTCTGACTTTAGCTGGTGGATGGTGAACGGCTTGTTCCGCCGCGGACCCTTGCCCGCCCTTGTTCTTCTTTCTCTTCTTCTTGCTCTTCTTTGTCGTATCATTCGGCGCAATCGGAATCTCGGGGAATACTACGGACTTATCTTTGCTCTTTTCATGACATATCAACGCTTCGTAGAGCTCTGGGCGCGCGTTCATCACTTTCTCGGAGAATTGGCGGAAAGCATCCGGCGCATCACCGGACAAGGAGAATTCCGCATCATTTACGAACCCAAAATATTTTGTGGACGGCTGCTCGGCAATGTGCGCCACATACCTATTAAGGGCTCCCTCTGAGAGCTTGCGGCGTGCTTCCTCTTGCTTGTCGTTGTAGGCTTTGAGCTCGAGCAGATCTTCAATCTCATTCTCGGCTTTTGCCTTCACGTTTTTCAACTCCATGATCTCTCCCCCAGCGGTCTTCAATTGTAAACGTAGAGACTCCATGGTGTTGTTGAGGATACCAATCTGCTTTTGGCTTGCTGACTCGGACCCGGATTGCTCTCCCTGCTGCCGTTCAGATGATTGAGCCCTGGCTAGCGAATCCTCGAAATACTTCAACGTAGCATCCTTTTGGGCAACTCTCTCGCGGAGAACCGATGCATCTCTCTCCAAAGCAGCTATTTGGCCTTTTCTTTCTTCTTCAGCTTTACTGATCGAGGAGATCGCGCTCTCCTTCTCCTCTAAAATTGCCTTCATATCCGCCATCTCAGAGTTTAAGTTGGAATCATTGTGACTCACTGATTTAGGATCAGAAGTGAGAGCAGAGACTTCTTGCTCAAGACCCTCAACCTTGATCTGCAGCTCTCTTCTTGCCGATTCATGCTTCTCGTCTGCATCTCGGTGCACGTGGAGCTCCCGGGTTGCGGATTCGAGGCTTCGGACCATCCCCTCCGTCGACTCTCTGGCCACAGACAGATCTCGTTGAAGAATCGACACCTGCTGCTTGAGACCAGCAATCTCTGTTTGCCGTTCTCGCAATTCAGTCTCGAGTCGAGGAAGCTCATTGTCATACGAAAAGAATTCCTCGGTGGTCTCCTTTTCTTCCCGTGGAGACTTCACTGCCTTGCTTTTGGGAGAGAACAATGAGAAGCTAGGTATACGAGAAGACATCGAAGGAGTTGGAGATTTCACAGATGCGCGGTCAGCAGCGGTGGAGTTGCCCGAGCCTCTTGCATTGGAAAAATCGTGCGACTGCCGCGGGGACACCGGTTGCTGTGCTGTTGCATCCGAATCTTGTTCCTGCTGCTTTAGCTTTAGAACTTCATCTTTTAGAGCTTGTCTTCCCTTTTCAGATTCATTGAACCTCTTGCAATAGTCGTCACGCTCTGTAGTGAGTCGCTTGAGCTCGTCTAAGACCATGTCGCTTTTAAGCGTTATTTGATTGAGATATTCCAGGAGCGCACTAGGATCGCTGATTGATGTAAGAGGCGTGTTCTCGCGCAATGAGGCTTCGAAGGGCTCAATTGTCTGCACTCTCGCGTGTGCGACGCGATAAGCACTTAACAGCTCCTGGTACTTGCTCTCTAATCTCCCCAATTTCCGAAGCCTCACCCGGACTTCTGTGGGCAATTCCGCATTTCGCTGAGCGGCGGTTGCAGCTTGGCCATCCTCCGTACTTGTTCTTATTTCAGGCCCACCTGCAAGGGTGGCCCAGACCTCCGAATTCTGGCCCTCCATATTTCGCTCAGAGGCTTCCCCAGTTGAGACGCCATTGTTAGCACTATCGTCTGAAATAGCGAAGTCTGAGTCGAATTCGCTGGGATCAGGACCCTGGTCTGTAGAGAGTTCTCCGCGTCCCCGATGTCTTGGTCTTTTAGACGGAGATAGGTTTCGGGAAAGAGATCTGCGGCCAGACGTCGAGCCTGATCGAGACGGAGATGCTGGTGAGGCTGCTGCTCTTTGTCGAGCCTGTTCTTCGGCTATTCGATTGTCGATTGCGCCCTTAAGGCGCTGTAGAACAGTCAGTCTCGGACACGTCCTGAGGGAGAATGAGACACCTCACCTGGAACATGTCCAGGATTGCTAATGCGTATGCGCGATGAAGAATCCTTTACAATCAGCGATTAAGGAGGCACAATATGCAAGCAGCTGTGAAGTTCCAATCACCGTGGAGATAAAATGGCTGTTGCTCACAAGGGCGCTCAGGGTCCATCGAAGTGCCAAGCTTGCAAGGTTGGCGATCTTTTTTAATCTAACGATTAACTAGACTTCGCTGCCATCTTATTCTCAATTCGAACGGGAATATATGGATCAAGGATCTTGACGATGACCACATGATGGCTCAAAAACAGGATGGCGCCTCTGCAATACTGCAGATGAGCAGCACATGCTTATGCAGTAGGATCTCAAAAAATGACCGAAACGCATCTGTGAAGACTTGAAGGCTATATTGGCCTCATAAGTTTTCTGAAAGCTTCCTTGAAGTAAACCAAAAACTGTGGCTATAATGCGCAGCCTCAATTTGGCAATTCGCTGCCCATTGGCTGCCTCTAAATAGATGCAGTATCCATGGTAGGCCTGATCGTTACAGAGGGAGGTCTGCTTTAATGAGCAACTTCGATTCGCCATTTCCCCTGCAAAAATTCACACTGTCATGTTTTGGTCAAGCCGCCATGACGACAGCATTTTCGAAAGCTGTAACTGATTCTCGTTCGATGAGAAGTCGGTAGCGTTTCATGATTTGCGGAGAAGAATATCTTGACCACGATTAAGCCGGAGCATCTCCTTGAATCTGCAATCGAGAGGTTGTCGATGGGTGGGAGAAGCTTGACTTTGATGGTCTGACATTTCGCTGGCACATACACAGTACAATCTGTCGCCTGCGTTTGCAAAATCCCCTGGACCCGAAGTCCTCACTTCAAGACAACATGAGCACCCCTGACTGCTAGATAGTTCTCGGCAACACCCTGGGGTAATGTTCTTACTACTCCAAAAACCTCTTTGTCATGGTATCGTAGCCGCGTCTTCGGATCTGTGTATTTCGAGGGCAGTCCTGTGATGTCGCAGTAAGGCTTCGAATGGGCAGGATGTAGAGATGGTGCACTTTCAATGTTGGTGTAGGTGACGGCAGGACCTAGAGGCAGGGCACTCCGCTGCAGATTCTTTTCTAGGACAAGTGTAGACAGACTTTGTGCGGCTTGGGCTATATTCGGCTGTCTTGCGCCGCCATTCGGTAGTACAGGAGTCATAGCACCACCTGTATTCGGCCCTGTTGGAGGGAATGGTGTAGTAGCACCAGAGTTATTCTGTGATGCTAGGACCGAAGCCTCTTTGCGTTGGCTCTCTGAAATGATCTGCTTGACATTCTTATTACGCCGTTGTGATGGCTTCCAACTTGGTTTGCGAATACGCTCTCGTTGAGCAGTGATGTCTATCTGATCGAGTAATTGTTGGTGAGAGTCGTCGGCAGGTTGAGGAGTTGACGGCGCCATCAACGTTTTCTTGTGGAGACTCTGGAATGCAGCAGTGTTGCCTTGATGACTCCAAAGGTTGGCGTTGGTGTCTTTCCAGTTGAATAGGACAGGTGGAGGCATGGTCTCACAGGCTGTCTCGGCGCTCTTTTGAAATCGTGCAGAACCGCAACACCAAGCTTGAGAGCTCTGACCAATCGGAGTGGCCATAGCTCCGCATTGCAAGCCTCGCGTTCTACCACAATGCGTCTTCATTGAGACTTCCAGAACAGTGCACATTGCCGGCTACCTTTGATGTTCATAAGTATCACTCAACATGGTCAGTCAACGCCTGAAAGTCGCTTTGCCATTCTAACGAGGCACTTAGGAGTCTCCCCATGAGCACCAGCAGAGCCTCCTATTGTCACGAATCATAACAAACATCGTGAGTGAGATGTGGGCCTTCTAATAGATCTTGTTAGTGAACTGCGTCACAGGAAAAGCTCAATGAGGCAGTCATGGTCATGAACAAGAGCCTTCAAGTAATAATTCTGTCTTTCACGTTCCTATTTCAAGCTCATTTCGACCCAGGAAGTTAACATCCAAAACATGAATGTGGAGCTCGTGGCCCAGATGTTCAAGAATTACCAGTCGAACGTACTATTCCATCTCGAAGGTGTGATCAGACAATGGGGAGTGAACTTGGAACAGACTGCTGACCATTCAGGCAGCCACCGACAACCTACGCGATCCTTTATGAGCAATCATATCTGGCTAGGTGGAACAAACATGCCTAGAGTATCATGAAATGCTATTGAAGCCAGTTTCTTGGGAGGAGGCCGCAAAATACCTCTGAAGTCAGGACGGATCACTCATTGGGATGATTTTGCACTGTCTTAACCTTCCGTGTGTTGTCTTTTGCGCGCAGTGAACAATGTTCTTCCAAAAGCAGCAGGTATGGAAGAAGAGTAGAAGGCCCTCGATAGGTCACAGAGAACACGTTGTGATTCAGAGCTCGTAGTAATCTGAGTGTGCTCCGTATGGTGGGAGGGTTTAAGGCCCTGACACAATGTCAATTTTTTTATTAAGCTTCGCCCACATCTGAATGACGATTATTCTGGCCTTTCCCCCTTCCTTGACGGTGCGAAGACCAAGGAAGAAGTTTTCATTACTATCATTGCCGGCTCAAGCCTGTGGATAGTGCCCAAAGTCTCCTAAGGAGTCATCATGCGAGTGAATCAGCCATGACGATTAACTCAGTGCGCACCTTGGTTACAAGTCGACAATTCCCTTCACCTCCGGCCGACGAGTCGAGCCACTCGTTTCCTTGCATCTACGGCGCTCCTGACTTTCCCTTCAAGGGGTGGCAACCGCCGCAGACCGAGAGTTATCGACAGAGCACTGCCACCTCGCACGAACATGCATTCGTTATAGACAACGGTAAGTTGATTGACTCTAATGTGCGCGCCTTGTTGACTCCGTCTTTCGAGGCTCAAGCACCGTTAAAGCTGGATTCTCCTTGGACAAAGCCCCTCGCTTTATGATTCCGCCGACTATGGCTCGTTATCGTGATCGCAAGTATAACAAAGCCTGCACTTTCGTGGGATACGATACATACGCCGATGCAACAACCAGAGGCCAAATACGGAACGCCTTCGAGCCAGGGACTAGTATTATTACCAACTGGGATGTCATGGAAGGCGTACTCGACTATATTTTCATCAAGCTGGGAGTGGACAACGAGGCAGGAATCGGAAGGCCCGTTGTCATGACCGAGCCGATGGCGAATTTGGGCTACAGTCGGAGGATGATGAACGAGATGATGTTCGAATGCTATTCAGCACCAAGCGTCACATATGGCATTGACAGTCTCTTCTCTTACCGCCACAACAAGGGGAAATCTGGTCTTGTCATTTCTTCCTCTCATACTGCTACGCATATCATACCAACTCTGGCGGGCATGCCTCTCTCGCAGTCATGCGCGAGACTCAATTGGGGTGGTTCACAAGCTCAAGACTTTCTGCTGAAGCTGCTCCGACTGAAGTACCCGACCTTCCCTGGCAAGATGAATGTTGAACAAATGGAGGAATACGTCAAGCGTTATTGTTACATATCGCAGGATTACGACACAGAACTCTCCCACTACTTGGACTGGTCAGGCCTTGAGGAGGAGCGAGACATCATCATCCAATATCCTTACACAGAGCACATCGTGCCGGAAAAATCAGCTGAGGAGCTTGCTCGGATTGCTGAGCGTAAGAAAGAGTCTGGGCGACGCCTCCAGGAGCAAGCAGCAAAGATGCGCCTAGACAAATTGATAAAAAAGGAGCAAGAAATGGAGTATTACAAAGAGTTGCATATGAACTACTTGAATGCTTCGACGAAGAAAGAGCAAAGGAGATTGCTAGATGCCGACGAATTCAAGGACGAAGCAGCCCTTGAGCGAGTGATCCGAGATCTCGAAAAAAGAATTCGGAAGTCCCGAAACAAAGACCTGGGTGCAGCAGATGAGGAAGAGGGTATGGAAGAGCAGACATTCCCTCTACTTGATGTTCCAGATCAAGAGCTTGATGAGCAAGGAATCAAAGACAAAAGACACCAGCGGCTGCTGAAATCTGGATTGGAAGCCCGTCTTCGTGCTAAAGCAGAGAAGGAGCGGGAAAGAGCGCGGGTAGCTGAAGAAGAACGTCTGGATCTCGAGAAGCGGGAGAACAACTTCGACGACTGGGTGGCGGGCAGACGGGTAGTAAGGGAAAATTTGCTCTCGAAAATTAAGGACCGTGAGCGACTGAAGCAAGATGCAGGGAACAGGAAATCACTTGCGAGCCAGATGCGCATGAAGACACTCGCCAATCTTGCTTCAGACGGACCCAAACGAAAGAGGCGAGGCGGCGGCGAATACGATGATGACTTCGGCGCCAATGACGAGGATTGGGGTGTCTATCGCACAGTAGCCACAGAACCGGCCAGTGACGATGAGGAGGAAGAAGACCCAGCTGCTACACTGCGAAGCTTGGAGGCAGAGCTCTTGAGATACGATCCACAGTTTACCGAGAAGGAGACCTTCGACGCCCAGAACGACTGGACAAAGAGCTTGATCCATGCCTTCCTTCGCGGAGCTCGGCCATTTGACCCAGAAAGTCAAAGGGAAGCTCACCAGATACACCTGAATGTGGAGAGGATAAGAGTGCCTGAGGCCATTTTTCAGCCGGGCATTGCAGGTGTCGACCAGGCTGGATTGGTTGAAATCGTGGAGGGCATTGTTATAGGTAGACCGAGTACAGCCGAGCAGCAAGCACTATTGAGGGACGTCTTCGTTACTGGAGGTAATACCATGTTCAAGGGATTTGAGGAGAGGCTGCGTCGAGACCTGAGGGGCGCTGTGGAAGCTGGCCTTGGGATAAATGTAAGAAGGGCTGCAGATCCGGTGTTCGACGCTTGGAGAGGTGCCGCTGGCTGGTGGAGTCAGACTGCATCGAGCGAGAGAGACGCAGCGACGGTCACCAGGGATGAGTATCTGGAGAGAGGAAGCGAGTATATCAAGGTGAGTTGGGTCGCATCATTTCTTTCGACGCCTGTCAGGCTAACGATCATGTCCCTAGGAGCATGCCTTCAGCAATTCAATTGCGCCGGCAGCCAGTTTCGGTACATGAGATTCTTGTTGCGACAAGGCTAATGGTTCGTCGATGAAGAGCCCGAGATTGGATGCATAGACACCAGATAGAATGACCTTTGTTCATTCAACTGGTCGTTTCCAGATATCCAGATATCTTCGGCCACGAACCCTAGCCTCCGCCATTTCACGCTTCGAAAACCGTCGTTACGTAACAAGTCTTTCGATTAGCGGAGGATTGCTGCCGCGTCGGGCATCATGTGCATCAAAGCAAATTCGGCTCTTGGAGAAGGACGTCAGCATAGATGTTGCAAATGCGGGATAGGCAGGACGGGAGCATAGGTCGAAAAGGGTCAAAAGTAACGCCTTGCGAGGAGAGGCAGCATGCTGCGGAAGTGGACGGCAACTGGCCTCAAGAACTTTCCTTCGCTTGAGGCCATAAAAGCCATGCCAAAACCATCAATCCTTTCAATGCTGCTGCTATGAATAATACGCCTCCCAGTCCAACCCATGATCTGGTCAGCACGCCACCAACAATTGCCCCAAGAAACAGTAACACAGCCGACGCGGTTCTGCGATTCCTCTTTGAATCCTCGAACACCCCTCCCGTTAGTAAATGGGCATCTGACATCAGATCACAGAGCATGCTTGTCACGACCGCGGTTGGCAAATCGTTATGTCGTAAAGCCCGGCTTGCGACTACCTGTCCCGCAGCTTGAAAAGCGAGCAGTGATATTGGAGCAAGATCCTTCCAATTGATGCCCCGAGAGATCGTCAGGACCCAGACCCCCTGCTCGGGGTTATCCTTTCTCGACTCCGTGACATGAGAAGAGACGACGTTCGCGGTGACGAGAATAGCAACTATAAGTGTCACGGCGGCTTGGAAGAGAAAAGTAGTGACCAGAGTGCCCTTCCGGGTAGAGCCAGCTTTCCGGTGGAAAGTGCTGAAGCAGAGTGCGCCAAGCATGTAGCATATTATGGCCAGCAGCGACTTCATCCATGCGAAGGGTGGAGAGGAGACGGGTTGATCTGAAACACCCAGGCCGACGAAGACAGTGTTGCCTGATGTGTGTTAATGGGTATCGAACGATGACCAAACCGATCGTAGTGTAGCATTTCGCTCAACGCGCGTAGAGTAGGCCAAGGATAGGACTTACCAGTCTGCATGCTCACAAAACAAGACCATATGTTATAAGCAGCGCTGTCGATAAGACCCGTAATAAAGAAAAGGCCAATGAGGATTAGGTGTGTCCTTTGAGGCTCGACTTCCGATCTCATGCGGAGCTCCAGACGCTTGGAGAAGCTCTTACGTGTGTCCGGTTCGAGTGAGATGGGCGACGTGTTGCTTTCTTCTGGCTCTTGCATAGTCCCATATCCAGCTTCATTGCTCTCGGAAACCATGAGGAATGCCGTTCGTGGGTAGATTAGGGTGGCCTTCGCTCATATGTGGATTTAGAACCTCAAAGAGATATTCGAAGCTCGATGAAAGGTATCATTGGCATTGGGGCAATGACTGTGTGCTATGCAGACGGATTAATAGGTCGGTACTCTAATCAGAGCAGCGAAGAAGTGATAGTCTTTGGAAATGCCGAGGAGCTTTCCGAGTGCCTTCTGATGAAAGTGTGTAAGGGGTTCTATTCTGTGTAGGCTACCTGCGCTAAATATGGCAAGGGTCACATGACCAGGTCATGTGACCTGTATACGTAATCCAGCCGAGGCGCACCCACAACACACCCCCTCGTCAAGACTGTATTCCGTCAACAGCCACTCATTCGCTGTCGCCCCGAATAGGCTAGCAAATAGAGATCTCAACAGGACAGAATCCCTATCTCTTAAATGCTCTAAATTCCGACTTCAAAACGCTCAGAATCCCGTCTCAAAAGCCGGTTCTAAATTTATCAAATTCCCGTCCAAAACAGGGCAGATTCTCTACTTTTTCTCCGCTTTTTTTATAAATACCTCTCTAGCAGATGCCTTTTCTCTCTCCTGCATATGCCCCCAGCAAATGTCTATACTAATCTTCTATATAATATCTATCTTCTTTATTCTTCAAACTTTTCTCTGATTAGTATCTTTGTAAAGTTATCTATCAGCTGTTTATCTATCTCAATATAGAATATATAGATTTCTTTATCTTAAAGAGCACTCTAAATAAATATAAAACAAATATTTATATATCTTATTTAATAGTTTTATCTATTCTTTTTTACTAACGCAATAATATTCTAATTGTTAATCTTAATTAAAATAGCAACAATCTTTTTCTTATTCAGAATCTCTATTAAATAAGATTCTATTTATCTGACATTCTATATTATTACTGAGATAATCATGTACTCTATCTTATATATTAATAATGTTATAATTAACTATCTTTTTAAATATCAATGAATAAGTTCTTCATTAAATATAAAAATTATTCTCGTGATTAATTTTGTCAAGCTGTCTTCTACTTAATTAATATTTAAATAGCTCATCAACTCTTTCTTACTCTCAAAATACAGATTAATACTTATTATCTCTTTTAGATATCTTAAGAGATGCTTCAACACTATTTAGATCTTTTATAAGAATTTTGTAGTAATACTTGTAAGCTTATTAATAGTATAAAAGATGTCTAATCTAGATATTACTACTAGTTATTATATTCTTTTTAAAAGACTTTGAAATATTTTTATTTAGATCTTCTTATTTTTCTTCGCAGACTCTATTTCTAGATCTATCTTTAATAATATAAAAAAAAACTAATAATTCTTTATACTTAATTTAGTAACTATTCTAATAATATATTCTTTCTATATTAGATTAATAAATCTTTTCTTTCTATTCTAACTAATTTTCATATTTAAATAGATCTTATAGAGTCTTATATTCTTCATTTTAAAACAACTCTTAATAATCTTCTTTATTTCTTATATTTTCTAAGTATCTTTTTCTGTTACAATATAATCATTTATATAAGATGATATATATACCGCCTGTTTATTACATACTCTTCGCATAAATAATGCAGAATTATATTCTAATTAAATAAATTTCAGTGTTTTTAGAAATATTATCTAAATATTATATTATATAGCTGATAATTCTCTCAGTTTATATAAAGTCTTCTTCAGCTTATAGATTCTCTTTAAATCTTCAAATTCTGTTAGCATTTTTATATAGATATTACTCTTAATATCTTTATTTAAGAAAACAATTATAGCATTTATCTATTTAATCTCTCAGTTCTTAATAGCTGCTAGTGCAAAGAGAATTCTTATTATCTGTGTTTTTATAGTAGCAGTTATTAAATCATTTTAATTAATCTCTTTTTCTCTTTTTTTAAAATCTTATACTATTTAATAAGCTTTCTAAATCTTCTCAATCTTATTCTTCTTTTCTGAGAATACTTATTTATTTAAGAGAATCTGAGCTTCTTTAGAGATTTCATTTCACTTTATCTTCTCTTAAGTATCACTCTTTTTAAATATTTTTATTTGAGTATTTATAATCTCTCTTTATTCTCAACTTAAGAAGCTATTTACAGTCTTCTTATAACTTACTAATATTCTCAACTTCTTTATCATCTTCTTTTTAGAATGAATAATAGCAACTGCTATTATTATATTTAAGAGTATTAAATTAGACTCTATTATCTTAAATATTCTTCTAATCATTTCTTCTAGATTCTCTTAATCTTCTTTATTCTTAATTTTTATCTCTTTCTTCTTTTTCATCTTTATATATCTAATCTTATTCTTATTTTCTATCAGTCTCTTTTCAATAATAATCTTCTTATAAATCTTCTTCTCATTAAACTTCACATTTCTATAAGAACTAATCTTATCAGTAACTAAATCTTATATATAATATATTTCTATTAAATTATATTCAATTAATTTCTACTTTCTATCTCTTAGAATCATTTTCTTATCTTTTTTAGCTATCTTAATATAAACTAAATAGTTAAATACTCTTAGATAATCAATTAATAACTTCTTCTTATATAATATCTTATAAGATGTTATTAATCTCTTTAGAACTCTTATCAGACTTCTATTTATTAAATAGATTATTATTACAATAGCTTCTTCTCACATCTTCTTAAATAGATTGCATGCTAATAATATAATTCTTGTCTTTCTGCATACTAAATCTACTAATTTCTTAAATAAACTATTCTGCTTAAAAGTATATAAGATAGAGTTCTCTACTTATATATCTCTTAAGATCAACTATTTATAAAATCTCTTACTATCAAATTTCTTATCTTCATTTTTTTAAATTATCTTTATCTTCATCTCTTTAATAAATAGCTCAAGAATTCAGTTCTATATAATTTTTTTTATCTTTAATTTCTTCTTTAATAATACTATTCTTTGAAAATGACTATAGTTATTAGTCATAATAATGAAGTATTTAGCGTCATTATTATTAATAGACAATTTATTAAATTCTACTTCTTTCTATATTTCTTTTGATATAAATGTGAATTCTTTATTATAAAGATTCACATGAATTCTCTGTTCAGAACACAGAGATCTTATTATCTATCTATCTTTATTAGATCTCTTTTTCTGCTTGCTTAATATATAAATCTCACAGAACTTCTTCTTCTTTTTCTCAATCTCAAATTTCTCTTCTACTAATATTATTAATAGGCGCAAATATTCTTTATTTATATATTCTATTCTAATATATAAAAGATTTTTCAAAATTTAATTTAGTTTCTTTCTAAAACTCAGCTTCTTCTTCTTCTTCTTTAACTTTACTAATATATCTAATACATACTCTTCGCCAACTAATCACATATCTAATATATTTTCTGCGTTAATTAATTATATATTTAATGCAGATATCAAGAAATATTTCTTATTTAATATTAAATAGATTTTATCTCTTATCTTAATTAGAAAGAAATTAGTTCTCTAACTTAATAAAGTGTTTTTGCTTTTAAAAGCGATCTTTTATTTTATTTTAAATAGATTGCTAAGAAATATTAGACTTATTTCTAATTCTAATATTATATAAATCTTTTTCAGAATCATCTCTTCTTCTTCTACTAATATAAGAATCTTGCTCTTTTATAATATTATTAGCAGCTCTTTACTAATTATCTTAATTACTTTTTTAATAGAAATAATCTCTATTATCTTCTATTTCTCTCTTATTATATAAAATAATACAGTTAAATTAAATATTTATTCTCAATTATCTTTACTATCTGCAAAGAAGATCTTATATAACATTATTATCTTCTCTACTTTAATCTTCTAAACTTCTTTTCGCGAATATATAAATTCAGAGTAATTTATTATATTATAGAATTCACAGAGCTTATCTATATAATACATAATTAATGCAGAAGAATATTGATAATTTCTACTCTATTCTACTTCTCTTTCTTCGCGCTTATATTTATATTAGTTATCTCTTTCTTCTAACTATTTTTACTGATTCTATTAATTCAGTCTTTTCTTCTTTATATTAAACTCTTTAACTTAAATTAGTGTTATCTTTATAATATTTAAATTAAGTAAGCTCTTTTATCTATTTATCTTTTCAAAAATCTTCTTCTTATATCTCTTTAGATTACTAATAAGCTTAGTTATTACTTATCTATTATTTCAGCTATTTATTCTAATTATAATATAGATATTTCTTAGTATATTAAACTTATTAATATACTTCTTTATAAATATATCTTTCTATCTCAGTACTATCAATATTATATTAGCTGTTAATATAACTATTACTTTCTATTTCGCATATTATTCTTATAGTATATATATCTTCTTATAGAATATCACTCTTCTTAACTTATTATGTAATATCTTTAATATTAAGTTTATAATAAGATTATTTATAATATCTTTTATAATTATTTATAGATTCTCTTTTATATTTTAATTCTGTTTAATTAAAACTCTTCTATATTTAAGTCTTAAGATTAGCTTTAATATACTCTATTTTCAATCTAAGTAACTCTTTATATTTAATTAAATATTCATCTTTATCTTAACTATTTTTACATAATTAAAAAGATTATTTTCTAATCTAGATATAGCTATTCTTATTAGCTATTCTTTATAAGTCTTCTCTCTTAAAGAGAATTATTATTAATATTCTATAAAATATCTCTATTCTTCTTATATCTGAGCACTCTTTATCTATTAATTAGAATCTGTTATCTCGCGTGAAAAGTCTTATTAATTAACTGTGAATATTCTTCTTTTTAATATTTTAGAAGAGCTTTTAACTTCTTCTTCTTCTTCTTTATTTAAGTTAAATTGATTCTTAATTCAATCTTTTTTGAATTCTGTAAAGAGTATCATAATTGATTGTGATTGTTCTATTATTAGGGGCGTTCTTGATAGATCTTGTTATCTCTAAATAGACGTCTGATTCATATCTGATCCTGAGCTTATTAGCGACTCTTATTAGAGCGTTAAAATCTCTATTTCAATCTCTATTTCACTGAACACATTAACAGCTTGCCTCCTCATTTATCTGGCTTCTCTATTTATTAGCAGATAGCGATGACAATCTTATTATGTTGACAACACTCTCTTAGCATAGCAAACGCAGGCTAAACGCATGAGGGCTCATAATCTGATGTAAGTGTGTAAGAGGTTCTATTCTGTGTAGGCTACCTGCGCTAAATATAGCAAGGATCACATGACCAGGTCATGTGACCTGTATACGTAATCCAGCCGAGGCGCACCCACAACACCTTCTGAAAGGCTAGAGTTATCGATAACTTCGAATCGTCAGGGAAGGTATACCGATGGATTTTTGCTTGGAGCAAGGACAAACATAGAGCTAGACAGCATTGTTCATTGTTCCCAGCATCGTCGAAGGCTCGCCCTCCAAGGAATCTCTAGACCATCTGGATTGGCCTTCCTTAGTGCCTTTAGATCAACAGCCAGGTTTCCTGCTGTCACCGTTCTCAGGGTCGCGAATTCAGCCAAAATTCGGGGACCAAGTCGCGGCTCGAAGAAAGCGCACTGAGTCAATCCTGCGGGCTATTTTGCTGGTCATAATCAGCAGGCTCTGTTTCAAATCTCCTCGAAGTCGCTTCTACGCATCCTTCGTAAGCTCCATGAGAAAATCATGTCAGGATCTAGCACACCAGGGAGCGGGAGGCAGGAGAAAACCATGTCTTCCCGCTTGCTTACAATGAAGGTGAGCAGGCTGGAATGCAGACCTTCAAATGCTGAAAGACGCCCATCATAGTTCATGCAGAGAGCGGCTGCTTCTGCCTCCCACGGAGCCGCTCTTACATCCTCCCCTCTACCTCCGAATTCTCCTCGAGATCTTAACGGACACCCAGCAAAACGACAGAAACTTTCTTCCTCTTTGCCTCAATCTCCAGACTACAGTGCATCGACCCCGCGATCTCTGTATCAATCTGATGATCCTGTTAACCCATTCTCACAAGAGATAGTGAAAAGCTTCAGACAACAAGTTCATGGTGGGAATGAAGCTGAAACACCCTGGGTACTAAACACATCAAATAGCACAGGTGTACGACACGAACCTAGCCCACCACAAGAGAAGATACCGCCTCATGATGCTATCATTGGGAGGCGAATCTTTGGAGATTTCAAGAAAAGAGCCATAGAACAAGCGGACCCCACAAGAGGCAGAGAGAAAGATGACTCGCTCAGCTCGGGAGACTCAGACGAGGATTATGAACAATACGGCGAGACATCGCACCGGAGGACGTTTCAGAACGTCAAGAGCCCGAAAGGCAAACGACGGCATGACCAAGACGATGATAGGATGGACAAGGTCAATCTAAAGAAGTCGAAGAGCAGTGGTATTTCAGCATCATCAAGTATGCGAAAACGCGGGTTTGCTGGGAAACAGTACAAGGACAAGCAAAAAGGATAAGCATGCATTGCTTCAACACGATCATCTATTATTCGTAGATTTACCCCCAGGACTTCATGCGCTCAGATGGTCAATTGCCATGGATAGGAATTCCCGTTTAGTACCATAAAGAAAGGACATTCTCACCCGATACAGAGCTTTCTTATGGCCACTTCCATGGTATATCGTCATCGACGTTGCTGTCAGTCTCATCATCTGAGAGCAAATATCGAGCCAGCTTAGCTCTTGCAGCCCGCTCGTGGGCTGCCCCGTCTTTCCACACGGACCCTCTGCCGGACGCTTTGGTCCTATCTCCTAATCTTTCGGTCTGCTTCCCGTGCTTGCCCATCCGTCCACCTGGGTGTACAAGGTCGTCCCCGTGCTTGGAGCGGCAAATGCTGTATCCCAGATCCGCGCTTCCATCGCCGCGTCCAACCCGCTTTGACCCGCCGCTCTGCAATGCACTCTCCCTTTCAACAAGCTTTCTCGCAATGGCCGCACCCTCCTCCGCTGCCGTCATTTGTGATTCTGCTTTAGCTTCTTGCGGCGATGCAGGAGGCGCTAGATCTTCAGCAAAAGCAACATATTTTTTAATCTTCGGCCTTCGAGCCTTCTTTTGCTCCGTCTCATACTTTTGGTTGTCTCTGGCAACAGCCGCAGCGTCGCCGTCGGATACCGTGCCTTCTGAAGCCGAGGTAAGAGGTTTCTTTAGAATAGAGCGGAGTGAGGAAGATGGAGAAGTAAACGGGCTGGATGTAGGATTATTCGATATCGACGAGCCGGAAATGCCGAGTGAGTCAGGGGCGTCTCCATTTAGTGAAACCGCCTGCTTTGACTGCTCTTCTTGCCGAACTTCCTGCGACGCTCCTGGTGCCTCCTCAGATCGCTCTTGGGACGGCGCTTCTGGCGATTTAGGAGCTTCTGTAGACTCCTTGCTTCCTGATGTTGGCGTAGTTGCGTTGGTGTCTTGACCAGAGGCTGTCGAAGAGGCTGTCAATGAGGCTGATCTTGGGTTTGAATCTCCCGTGAGAGGTTGCGTTGGGCTAGTCGCCGAGGACTTCACAGCTGAAGCAGTGGGGTTACCAATTGATCCGCATGGACAGGTGTTCGTCATCGTTGGACTCATGTATGCTCGAACCTTGTCGTTGCCAGAGGTCAGGGGAGGCCTGATGCTCCGTGCTTTGTGGTGAAGGCGATCCTGAATCTGACGTAGGCCTGGCACATATACCATAGGCGGAGCTGGAACATATCTACCATTCTCGACGGTAAGCCAAATATCAGGGCCGCCTTCATCACCTCTGAAGCACATCCTCGGATAGCATCATGTCGAGAACTTCCAAGAGGGTGGGCTCGGGGCTTTTTTGAGAGGATGCTTGGTGTCCTCCAGGAAGGTACGACGGGTCCCATGTCACCATCAACACAGTTGCACCCCTCAGCGTCGTTTTCCAGACAGAGTCAGTGGCACACCATGCAGGTCGACCCGCAACCTTTAAAATCGCTGACATGGAGACTCACGGCGTGAAAACCCCAAACAGCTTAATTTGAGTACCATGCTACACCTGGTCCAAACATCGTGCCCGGTGAGATGACTTCCGAGTCATGGGAACAATGCTTAGCCTCAAAGCGTATATCTATTCTATTCTGTTGCCGGCTCACATCTCATCTTTCCAGCCATTCCCTTCAGTTCCTTCCTGTGAGGGCATCGTGGTGGGTTTGGGTGCGCCTTGTGCCGGTAGCGGAGAAATGAAGCTGGGATCGAGGCAGATCCAGCCAAAAAGAGCTTTGTGTGAGCAGGTGTTCGTTGATATAGGTTTCATCGATGTTAGAGTTGGAGAAGACCGTTGCACAGGTGATGTCACGGAGCCACTATTTCCAGTGGTGTATTTGTCATGGCATCCCCAAAACCATCTAGGCGTTGAGCAGTGGTGCGATGCGGCAGGCGATCTCGACAAAGTTGTTGATGATGTCGGATCAAGGCAATTACCCAACCAACCGGGATGATGACAGGAAGAGCTGGAGAGCATCGAAGATGTGGATGCCGTAGGCGTCGCAATGATCGGAGGTGCTGGAGTAGCACTTTGAGACGAAGTAGCTGATGTGGTGGTTGTGGGATCTTTGCATCCAAACCAGCCAGGCGTCTTGCATGTTGAAGTCGAGCTGGTGACAGAGGTTAAGGAGGAGCTACTGCTGGTAGTGGTCGCCTTGTCAAGACAACCCCACCAACCAGGAGTTTTGCAGGTTGAAGTACGAGTTCGGGTTGTTGTCCTGATGGATGAGGATGAGGTGGTAGAGTCCGATCCATTGCTTTCGAAATACTTCCAGTTGAAGCAATCGACACATTCGTTGTCGGGCACACACTCTGGCGGGTTGTCGTACTTCCGAAGGACATTGTCAATCACGTTATGAATCTTGTGGTTCCCAATGCCGACTCGCCAACCCAAATCGCTGACGGTGTCATAAACACACTGAAGCCCCGCATGGCACTGCGATTCCATGGCATAACCACCAAGCGTGCAGGTGGCTGTGGCCCCATTGCATGTGCCCATGAACACGGGATCAGCAGTATGACCAAAATGATAGGTGCCAGTGAGTTTCCGAGTAGCTGGTCTGTTTGGGACAGAGTTTGGAGGAGCGGGAAGACCAAGGCGAGAAGCTGCCAATGCTTCTCCGGGGGCCTCGAAAGTGATTGTAGGTATACCAAATGTCATACCCAAGAGACTACTGACGGCACCTCCAAGGGAGTGGCCCGTGAGCCAGACGTCCGAATCAGGATAGAGCTTCGTCACATTCGTATAAAGCTCGATGGCCGCGCGATAGTACCGATTCTCGTTCTTGAGCGCTTTGACCAGGCAGGTCTGGTTACAGGTATAGGTCGTTGAGTAGCAGTCACAGACTTGACGCCAGAAGTACTGACCCCCTTGTGCACAACAACAGCTGAAGAATAGGTTGTCATTTACTTTATCCTTTGTAGTAGTGCCCTCTCCGTCGAAAACAGCAGGCGAAGTGCCTTTCAAACCAACAAGGATGGTGGTATTTTTCTGATCTGCAAATATGTGTCCCCGTAGCCCATCAGCTTGCCACCCAAAGCTTTGGGAATAGTTGAAGCGATTGCCAACGTCTTCCCACTCCAAATCCTCGCGTGTTTCAACATATGCATCGGCTGCGGCTCTCGCGAGAGACACTATCGTCTCCTTATCAGTCGTGTTTGGCCCAGGAAGTTCGTCCAATGACCACTGTGATGCAGCGAGTGAAACGGCCTCGCCCGTGTTGCGAGCGTGTGAGAGGTGGGATTCGATTGTGACAGGCCGCCTGTCCGAGAGACGGTGAATGTTGATTGGTTGTGAGCGGGCGCGCAAGTTCATTGAGGGAAGTTGAGGTGAATCATCTTCGTCCTTAAGCACCCATATATTCTCGTCTGGTGGAACATCGAGGCGTTTGTGGAGTTGGGGGTCTTGATAAGTGCCATGATGGAAGATGTGGCGCAGAGTCTACCTTGCTGTCAGAGCTATGGAGGTAAACGGATGCTCGTTCGACATACGAAGTCATGGTATGCGCCAGTTTGTGTGTCGGGCACGAATGGTAGCTGTGGTGCTATGGTAGGTGCTCTGCCTTGGGGTGAGATGGCGGAAGCGCTCTTCGTACATGCCAGGAAGGATAGCAGTAGGCTGGCCGTTACCCTTGACCTGGATGAGCACTTTGAGGTTGTAGTATTGCGACTTCCCATATTGTATAATTCCTGAGCTTCTCAGCAGGGACGGATTCTGTTCCCTGGTCGAGCGGTTGTTGACGTGGAGAAAGGTGGGGAAGGGGACGTTCGTCGTGGAGTGGACGGCTTTAAAAGTGCAGGCCCTAATTCAGAGTATGGATCGACTGTGCTCCCGTAGGAAAAGCCATTCAGATTTCCACATTCGATGCACAAAACAAGGGAGGATCAAGAGTGGAAGTGGGATGCCTGCGGTCTCTTCAGATGATGATGTGGCACATATCCACCGCCAAGGCCGGCTGATCGCCTTGCGCCGGCACCAAACGCCAACCAGATTCGAACAACAGGGGTCTAACCTACCAAGTCTCAAACGAGAAACATCAAGTGCAACACCCTTAGTCGCGTGGACAAGGCACAGGTAGATAGGAGTGTTAAAGAAGCAGTTCTCGTCCCTACTCTACTTCATTTCTCTTGTACTACGCACCACCATTCACCGGATCACGTCCAGAAACATGCTACCTTGAGCTTCATACTTTTGGACCGCGCGTCCTGCTTCTTAGGAACGTCAACGAAATGGCGCGAGAAATGCTTGCTGGTAACAAGGACCGGCCAGTGCTACAATCAATCAAGTCATTCACTCGCTTCGAGCCGCCGCAGCCTTCCAATTCACCAAGACTGCGAGCAAGCACCATTCAGGTTGGAGCTGCGGAAGGCCACAGCGGAACTTCATACGCTGTTTCACCAGGTCGAGCATCTCAACTCTCGCCAGAAGATGTCTTTGAGAAGAAAACCCAAATCAGCCCAATGCCCGAGTTGGAGCTATCACTGAGCCGTGCCCAGAGCCTACCAGCACGCTTTGATGAGCTTCCGGTCGAGCTTGCCAGTCTATCGGATAGGTGAGATCAATTTTCAGCTCTCTCTTTTCGGGCGCTCATTGCCTTGTTTAGGTTTGTAGATTCATTGACAGCTCGGATTTACTCTGAGCCTCCTACCATCGAAAAGCTCTCGGACCTGTTTCAAGATTTCTACACTAAGGCTAGCTCGCACATCTCTACTCACATAGCTACTTTGGCGCTTCGGATTGACCGAGAATCTTCGCCAAACGGCGATGCGTCAAGACTGCCGGTACCTTCTAGACCCAAACAGTTGGCTCAGAAGCAAAGCAAGGAGTCCATCGCTTCACTAGACTCAGCCTTCGAGCATCAGATGCTCACGGCCTCTGAGGTAGCAGAAAAGAAGAAGGCACGAAAGCTGCTCGAGTACAAGAGACTGGCACTTGAAGAAGCAGTGGAGCGAAAAGCATGCGAGAAAGTTTACAATAGGATCTGGCGTCACAAAAGCACATTGGACGACGTACGTGACGAAAAGCTGAGATCAAAGACCGCGGCACTTGCGTTAGTCGGAATTGGGTTAAAAGATTTGGGCATTGAAGTTGATCGGAACAGCAAGTTATCTGAAGATGGGATCCGTGATTCACTTGCACCAGCCAGGGACGGATTGGCGAAGATGAACCAGGAGAAGAGTCCTCTGGGAAAGCTCCAACGGTTGACAACCGCGCACAAGACGATAGTCGAAACCCTATCCACCATCCACCCAGTGTCCTCCTCAGCTGATGAAATCCTCCCTACACTCATATACACTCTGATCACGTCGCCACCAGAAGGCATCAATATCATCAGCAACCTTTCCTTCATCGAAAGATTTCGATGCTCCAACAAAATAGATGGTGAAGCAGCGTATTGTATGACCAACCTAGAGGCCGCCATAGTGTTCTTGGAGAACGTCGATCTTGCTAGCCTTCGTGAGGATGAGCTTCCTCAGGGCCCACCAAAAT
>JAABUK010004462.1_pt1 | contig 22709 bp, 31 predicted proteins | sample 5559141 | NCBI WGS metagenome assembly JAABUK01 (sample SAMN10711869, study PRJNA513367) | rock metagenome | isolation source: Antarctica rocks | place: Antarctica: Victoria Land, Pudding Butte nord | collected 2016-01-03
GAGATCTTTGGTCACGAGGATGTGAAGAGGGCTCTGCTGCTGCTGATGGTTGGCGGGGTGACGCGCCATCTCAAGGATGGCATGAAGCTCAGAGGAGATATCCACCTCTGCCTTATGGGTCAGCTCACTTTTGTCTCTCATTCATTCATTCATTCATTCATTCATTCATTCATTTATTCAGTCATTTGATTTTAAGGTCTTTGGGCCAACCGTGACCACGACCATGACCCTAAACTCTAAATCCTAAACGTATAGTTTCAGATCTACAAGTCTCAGCATGCCTCACCTTCCTACTGATTTGATGATCCTGCTCCTACAGGCCAGTATGCAGTGTGCTTTGTATTTCTGCATATGCTGATGATGCCGGGTGCCTGCTTGCCCAATACAGCATATAGTGCTGACACCACAGCCAAGCAGCTCTGAGTAATAGCTACCATACATCTTGCAGACCTTGATGGGTGGCTGCATTCTCTGCCAACCAACATATCTGCACTGGCTGCTGATCACACTCAGTGCAGATGTACCAGTTGTCAGCTGGCTTGAGAGGAAGCTGTACTCCTGTGTGCATCATGACGCAGTAGCTGCATTTCCATATGCAGGTGACCCCGGAGTAGCAAAGTCACAGCTGATCAAGTACATAGCACACATATCTCCGAGAGCAGTTTACACCACAGGCAAGGGTTCCTCAGGTGTTGGCCTGACTGCCGCAGTTCAGAGGGATCCTGTCACATCTGAAATGGTAAGGGCTTCCCCAGCTGTCTGTTGCAATTGGGATGCAATGCTTGCAGACATGCTCAACTGCACAAGACAAAGATGCAGCACAGTGCAGCTGACCGTAGCCAATGTTCATGACACAACATGTGCATTCCCAACAGCGTTTATGACACAACACGTGTATTCATTTCAGCAAAGCTGCAGCATATGTATGTACTTGCACAGGGCCATCTCGTGATGCATGTGTGTGCATAGGTGTTGGAGGGTGGAGCGCTGGTGCTGGCTGACAAGGGGATCTGCTGCATTGATGAATTCGACAAGATGGATGAAGGGGACCGCACAGCCATCCATGAGGTGATCTCACACACTGCACCATGATGTTGCACATGCCATCAGCTGATGCTGGAACTGTACACCAAGCAATTCTAGCTCAGGTTGTGACGCTACCGCCAGCTAGACAGATGTATGGCTGATCTGGCATGTCTTTGAGCCATCAGATAGACTGATGCCTGTCAGCATTGCTGTTATGTGCTGTGCTGTATGGCTGTCTTATGCATGCAAGGCTGTTCTGTTGCAAGACCTGAAGAGCAAGGTATTGCCTACGTCATCAGGCACACCACTGCTTCACAGTCTCTCTACCAAAGCTATGTTTGATGACTTGACTTGCGATTCATTGATGACGCATTGAGGTGAGGCTGTTGACTGATGGTGACTGATGTGCAAAGGTGATGGAGCAGCAGACAGTGAGCATTGCCAAGGCTGGCATCACCACCACCCTGAACACACGCACCACAGTCCTGGCTGCAGCCAACCCAGCCATGGGACGCTATGATGTGAAGCGCAGCCCCACAGAGAACATCAATCTGCCCGCTGCCCTGCTCTCTCGCTTTGACCTCATGTGGCTCATACTGGACAAGAAAGATTCGGAGGCTGTGAGTAGCTGCATACCTGCATGGCCTGTGGGTGTTACTGACACAGTCAATAGTAGCAGGTTGCTCACACTTGCCGTCCCACTACTTCACTGCCTGCACCAAATCGCAGGCTCACCTATGTTACATTGAGCCTTGCTCTGCCAGAGCAGGGCCTGCCTGGAACAATAAGGCAGGTTGTCATCATGTCATGTCATGTCATGGTATGATACAAATGATATTTGCTTTGCATGTAGGGCCATGTTTTGCATGTGGACTGAGGGCTCTTTACAGGCCTGCTTGACTAGGCAGATGCGCTGGCTTGATGCACAGTTGTGGGGCTGCAGGACCGGGCCCTGTGCAGCCATGTGCTGAGCGTGCACCAGACGGGCCGTGCCCCAGAGCGCACAGATGCTGTGGAGCTGCTGGATGCCGCGACCCTCAGGTCTTACATTGCCAAGGCCAAGCAGTTCAACCCTTACATACCTGAGGATCTCACAGGTGTGCATTCCTGCCAGCAGTAAGCTTTCATGGAAGGCAGCAGCAACATGTCAAGGGTGGCCTGCTCCTTGATGTGTCAGCAGACACTGCTGGAAAGCAGCGCGCATGTGAGCACTGTGAAGCATTGACTCAGCCAATGTCATCCTGCTGACTTACCAGCCACAAAGCTTTTTTTATTACAATGAGCATGCTTGGTTAAACGGTGCACCTGTACCAGCATTTGCATAGGTGTTCTCTTCAATCCAAATTTTGTTTTTCTCACATGTCAGAAACACGCTGCAAATGCTATTCATGAGGCGTCCGCTAAACTCAAACTCAAGTTGGCACTGGACAGAGCTGCAAAGAGCAAATGCATGATCGGGAGTGTGCATGCAGAGTATGTGGCAGCGGTGTATAGTGAGATAAGGGCGGATGAGGTGGCTTCAGAAGTGCCCCACAGCTACACCACTGCCAGAACCCTGCTGTCCATACTGCGCCTTTCACAGGCTCTGGCCCGACTGCGCTTTGCAGATCATGTTGACCAGGTCAGCCTACAGTGCTGCGTCACCCAGTTGACATATCAGTGTATTTTGTACATGTAGCTGCTGCACTGCTGCTGTATACGCTCGTTGTGCCCAGCTGCGCAAACAAATGTACTGAGTGCACCACAAGTTTTGCATTCAGTGCGTGTTAGTGCTATTCTTCCTGTATCACTGATACCCTGTCTTGGCATGTTGTGTGGCAGGCAGATGTAGATGAGGCGCTGAGGCTCATGCAAATGTCCAAGATCTCATTGCATGATGATGAGGGCAGACGAAGAGCAGTAGAAGACCCCATAAGCGCCATCTATGGGCGGATTAGGGAGGACATCTTGCGAAATGAGAAGGACACGTACAGCTGGGAAGAGGTTGTAGCGCTATGTGGTAGCTACACAGTAAGTACACTGCACACGGTGTTCTATCTGTGTGGAAAGTCACGATGTACATAATCGCAAACGTCCTGTATGTGGCATTGATTGTTCCCCGATAATCTCTAATACTGATCATCTGGATTTTAGCGATGCCTATAAAAAGAGAAGCTTTGCTGTTTGAGCATCACGTTTCAGATTGACGTGATGGCTGTGCTGGCTTTTGACATTGGCAACCATGACTGCTGCATCTGGTGAAGATGTGCCTGTGTGTTTGGGCCAAAGATGCCAGGGTGCAGCCTTGCTTGCCCAACATTTTGCAGATTGCCATCTGCTGACTCACAAGTGACGCCTTCGCGGAAACAGCAACAGGCTGCAAACGTGCGATGTCCATTTTCAGGCTGATCAAATAAAGCAGACTCTGGAAGATTATGCATCCAGCGGGGTATGGAACCTGGAGAGAGATGCTAGAGGAAATCCGTCCATTGTGCTAGGTCAAGATGACATGCGCAGATAGCATGACTTGTGTAACAGCTTGCCCACTAGCTGGTGCTATTTCTGGGACATGCGTGTGCACTGTGTTGACTTCCATTGCATACAACGCCTAGGACTTGTTAAGCCCATTTCAACTAACTGTGCATAAGATTTGTTGCTATGCCCTTGTTTGCACCATGTCAGTAGAGCCAATCACTGGAGCCAACTCAGCTATGAGCTCTCAGCATTCTTGTGTATGCTCGAAAGGAAGGTGCTGGACTGTAGACAAACCATCATGTGCTTCTGACTGTTGAAAACAAGTTTGGGAGTTGAGCATGGCCAAGTCATCTTCCCCAAGTATGCACTTTCTGTAGCTCACATGCTTCAGGACCCCCTTGCTGTCTAGTGCAAAGGTGGAATACCCACCATGCTGGCAATGCAGCTCATTTACCAGAGTGGTAGTCTTCATTGCCTGCCTGCATTAAGAAGGCTGTCCATTTTGCATAGCTTTTGCAGGCATTTTCTTAGCGGTATGATTCTGATGACTACTTCCCAAATATACACTTGTCAGCGTAGCTTGGTAATGTCCGGATCAGTATTACATATATATGATGTAACATTTATGACAAACTGTGCATGTGTTGGAGGTAGTCTACTACAACAGGCTAAGGGGCTGGCCAAATGCGGATTTATTGCAAGCTGTTAGCTGTCAGGGAATCTGTGGCTGAGGCTAAGAGGGCTACCAACCACAAGCTCAGGCACAAAGCACGTAGGTCTTTGCAGGAGGGGTATGCAGGCAAACTTGCTATGACTCATATCTAGTACACGCACAGCGTCACTCCAAAGATGTGTTGGTTTTTCCTGACAGCAGACGGTGTTTCTGCTGACAAGACCAGTTGCATGGTATTCCAACGCTGCAGAACGTCCCTTGTCATACAGCGCTACCTGACTGAAGTTGTTTCAGCTGCAAAATGGCAGTGCTGCAAAAGGGCATCATGGTACCCAGGAGTACTTTAGGTCCTTTGAGTAAGGTAAATGTGGTGGTGCAATGGACTTCTTCTTCACATTGGGTTGCATAAGTTACATCAGTGCTCAGAAGTGTCCAGCTGTCAAATTGCGCAGGCAAGCTTTGCATGCTTGGCGACCACTACAGGTCAACGCCTTGGTGTCCTACTAGCGCGCAGTACATTACGCAAGTTATGTCCTACTAGTGAAGAATGCTGCGTTCTTGATTCCCTGCCGTCCTTGCATGCATGGCATGGGGGTCCGGTCTTCCCAAGCATGACGCTGACGCAGCATTGTTCCAGATGCCTCTCACGTCTCTGAATCGGTGGCATTTACCCTGCCTGTGTGAATAGGCGTGACGGCCTAGGATGACACCATTCGACACAATAGGTGCTCATTACGCCAGGAAATTTCCAATTAAACCGGGCACACAGTCACATCGCATGCTCACGTGTCCCACGTGCCCCTCAAGGCCCTTGTGAAGACAGTGGCAGTGTCTCGCAGCGCGCACACGATGACGCATTTCCAACGGTGAATCCTGATAACTCACAATGAGCTCAGCTTTGGACCGTCGCCAAACCATATTGCCTTGAACCTGCGCAACCTGTTATCACTCACTAGGCGCTGGCTGAAGAGCGTTAACACTTGTAGTTTACGATCGCGAGACCCAACCTCGACCAAGCTGCTAGCAAGGTCCGCGATCACACCGCTGATCAGTCTGTTTTCACGCTCGTTTTCTTTCATCTACTGACCCGGAGTTCGAGTAACTTGGCAGACTTGATGACGACTGTCATGTGTGAGGCATGTGAGGCATGGACCTGACAGCAAACGCTTTCGTCCCCACTGGTAAAACTGCTCTTCAAGCGCATTGTTCACACAAGTTTTGCTTCTTCAACCTGCCGGTGCCACACTGCATTCCTCGAAATCTGTCATTTGGAATTAGACCGGAAACTGCTGAGCATTTACCCTCGATGGTATTCATATCGTGACCTCTCGCGAGCAGGAACGAGCGTGCCTCGTTAAACACGATGTGCTGCTTTGTCCAGATCATCATTGGTTCTGCACCTCAGTCCCGCCGTTCTGGAGTCCCGCTCGGGGACCCGAAAACCTTTCACGATCATCACAGCAGCACTGTGTGCAGTGCTTTGCCCAGGTATGACTGTATACTAGACATGATGCCTGAAGCCCGTTCATCAAAGGTGCCTCGGGTACTTGCCTGATCAATGAACGTCACAGCCTTTCAAGGTAAATGTGACTGGTGCCTGCAGGCAAAAGGCGATATCTAAATGGCAAAGTGCTCTCTTGACCTGTCCTGCTCAGAAAGCAGTGATGATATTTCAGCAATGTGCACCCCTTGGCATGATCTCACACCTTCCTCCAAACCACAGCAGCCTGTCAGACCAGACTTGGCTCCCCGCCCTGTGGTATCAGATTTTGAGAGCATCCGAGAAGACCTGGAAATGCTGCTGTTGCGTGAGCGACAAGGCCCAAGACTCTGGAACTATGTGCCACAGCACAACTTCCTGACACATGCACATCGAAATGTCCTTGTGGCCCACCTCAGCAGTGTAAGCTGTCTGCGGCTCAACTGAATTGCATGTACATTTCAGTTGGTTGCTTCTGTTGTCTGAAGCATCTTGTGGCTCAGGAATGCATTGAATTGCACCAGCTATTGTACTCTCCTGAAGGGTGGCCTGTGAGCACTCACATTCAGCCAGTAAGACTTGCATCTGTAGCACAGTGATTATAAAGTAATTGCAATGATGTGCAGGCAGGACACAGTCAAGGTTACGAGCTTACCACGACTGCTTTGGCAGTCAGCATTTTGGACAGATTTGCTGCAAAGCAGTACTTACAGGTTGACATCTCAATCTGCTGGCTTCTGCAAGGTAGCATGGACACGTTGGGCAATCTCAAGCCCAATGTCAAACACTGGCTTGGGTACACAAAAGAACAGACACCCTGCAAGCCATCAAAGCAGAGGACTCAGCACAGTACATTGCAGACCCTATCTGATTTGCCGAGCATGTACCTGCTACATACTGCTCCATCACACAATGTTCGAACAGACGGGGCAAGCAAACAGAATGAATTACGTCGTCTGCCTAAGTGTTCCTGCAACCAATTGGATGCATCACTCAACCAGGGAAATGTAGCTTATAGTGATGCACATCATGCTTCAACCTTGCATATGTGGCTGCCCAGCACCTGCAAACCAAAGAACGGCTGGTACAATTGACTTCTGGCCTGACTGACTGCTGGTGAATGCAGACACAAGAGTGCGGATTCATGTGGCTAGCAGCCCTTGCTTGCCTTTCGCTGGCAGCCAAGCTTGAAGAGGTTGCAGTGCCTTCCACCATATCTGCTCTTCAGGTGTGTCTGCTTCATGGCTATGCTGAAGTGCGCGAACTCAAGCAAAATCTTGATCCCCGTCATCATCATTGTCATCATCAAACATATGCTAGTGGTGCTGCAGGCCTGCACATGTATCTCGCTGCCAGGTAGCACCAATGCATGACTGCTGCTGCAGACTTGCATACAACACTCGAGTCCATGACTTACAGACAAGTATATACACTTGTTTCCAGGGAGTTGGCTGCTGCAGTCTGGAATGATCACCTTTTTCGGCACATCTGCAATACTCACCTGTATATACATATCTGCAGTGCCTCTTGCAACAACATCAGTCTTGTCCTGTTTGCTGAGTTGCAGCAACTTCACTTGAGTTGTTGCTGAATTGCTGAAATGCCACCATGCAGTCAGGTCACTGCACCCTCTCATGCACCTGTTGAAGCTGCTTGTTTACACATGCTTCGTACTGCCACACTCTCTCATAAGGCTTTTCAGCAGTTCCAATCAGCAGTTCCAACAATCAGATGGTGCAGGATGAGGCGCCTTGGCTGGGACAATACAGTCCCAAGGATGTGAGTGATATGGAGATGCTCATCATGAGAGCGCTTGGGTGGAGCCCCAGAGCCCTGACCCCGGCCAGCTTCTTAGACCAGGTGCTGTGGGATACTCTGGCAGGCCCTCTATACCAGCTGCACCTGCAGCGTGGTGACTACCTGTCCCATGCCCGACAGTGTGCAGCCAACATTGTGTCGAGCAACATGACAGGTGTGATAGCTCTGCAGCTATGCATGCCTGCCTTGTTTAAAAAGTTGCCAATAGGCTCATTCAAATGTGCCTGGTTGTCATAGTGGTGTGCTGACTGTCTACAAGGTGCATGTCTCCCTGCTGCAAAGTAGATGTAGTCCAACTAGACCAGGATGCACCATGCTGGAGCAAGTGACAGGTGGGACTAAGGTGTTGCATATGGTGCAGCGGTGATGAGCCTGTTGTACCCAGCATCCACGCAGGCCTGCGCAGCTATTCTGGTTGCCTTTCGCGCACTTCATGTGTGTGAAAAAGTGTTACGGAGCCTGGTAGCAGAGTGGACGCAGATGGGCATTCCTGAGGTATTTGACTTGCACTTTGCCTGCTGTCACCATCATTGGCTGTGCACAATCTTCCTGCACATTGCCATATCATGATACGACACATGTGTGTGGACTGCCCTGACTGCATGTGATTGGTTTCAACCAGAACCGCAGCATTATGCCAGCATCATGCAGCAGCAATGATGCTGTAAGCAACACAAACAACCTTGGTGCATAGGTTTGGGCATGTGTTTGCACGACAGTGGCGAACATCGACCTTATGCACCAGCATCATACCGGGCATTCTGGTGTGAGCGCCAGCCTTCAGTCTTCTCAATCCTCTTTTCAAGGCTTTGTCAGCATTTCAGAGTTGCCCAGCTACTGCAGCCGAGACAACAACAGTACTGAGCATTATGATGGCCCAGCTTTCCTTCCCAATTCTGTCCAACGAGCATTATATAGCCCCCCATATACTTCCCCTTCCTCACTGGAGACAGCTTCCTCGCTGTTGTCGGCCAACACCATGGTCTAAGGGTTTGACCCTTTTTTGGCATCTTCAATGAATGATAGGTTTGAGCAATTTTCATCAGCTCATTCAAGGATTCTAAGCTTTTTTTTTTCTTTTTCGGGATAGCCATAGGAACTGTTCTGTTTCGGGATAGCGATAGCGCACTTTTGACACAGCATACTGTTGCACACAGACAACACTTACAGCCTTTCATGGTCAGCAAGTGCAGCAAGAGCAGGTGCTGCCCCAATATGCAAGCTGCATATGGTAGAGCTGTTGCATTCTTTCTGCATTGCTTTGTGTATGATCAAGAATATTCGGGAGAACTTGATTTGGGACCAGCATGCATGTTGCATGTATATGTACTGGAAACTTTCGGATGGCTTGAACAACACTTCTGCATCTTATCTGTTATTTGCATATCATTCAGCAGGCCCAGTCAAGGTAGCAAGCTTGAGTTTAGGACACAGTATCAATAGCTTGGTCGAGTGAACAGATGACATTAAATTGCCCTAGACCTTGGTGATTAGAAATAGAGGGTTTCCTTGATACATTGGATCTCAGATACACGTCCCCAAGGATGCACTGATTTGCACAGCCCGGTGAAGTAGAGGGTTTGTGGAGACCATTTGGCTAGCTTTTCTGATTGATTGATAGTTGAACTTGTCTACTACCATACATGGGGTCTGCATGAAACATGTCTTATTCAGTCATGCTTATGGCCAATTCAAATCTTACGCAGGTGCTGATTTGAGCAGCAGCAGCGGCTTTATGTGCATGTGCGCAAGTTGCAGCTTGTGAGAGCTGCCCGGACTATGCCTTCTGCCTTCCTCATATCTGTAACAGGAGCTTCTCATGACCTCATTGCGTGTGCATACTTATAGTCAGTTGTGCAGTGGCTGAAGGTATGTTGGTTGCTTTGTGCAAAAACCTCCCCAGTCTGCAGGTCTACCGCAGGATACACGCCCAGGTCGCTGCCCGTTCAACTTCATTTCGTGGATTCTCCCGGGAATTGTGATTCCCAAATTTTTCTTTGGAAAACGCAAAAAAATGTTTAAGTTTGAAAACTCAAGCAAGGCAACAGTCCATTTGGCGCCTCGCAGCAGTCCTTGCAGGTTAGTCTGCGCAAGCCAAGTCTGTGTGTTGCTGTAGCTTCTTCAGGAAACATGGTCACGACACGCTCAAGAAGCAGGGCACAGCTGCGTGGAATGGCCGAGCATTTTCCTGAAGAGCTGTGGATACAAGTACTGTCGCATCTAGGTGGCAAGGACATCGGTAGAGCTGTTTGTGCAACACAAGTGTTTGCCAATGTCAGAGAGAATGTATGGAGGTCTGCCTGTGAGAGACGGTGGCCAGCTTGGTCGCAAGTAGCAGCTTCAGCTGACACGCAATGGAAGCGCCAGTACGAGTTGCTGGAGCTGAGGGAAAAGGAGGTGGACGCAGTACCATGTGTGCAGGCTATTAACAAGCTGCAGAAAGTCGTAAATCCTAGGCATCGTATGGTCCTCACCGAGTGGCTTGCGGAGGTAAGCTACCTTTGAAGTTGTGGTCGTGGGATCTAGAGCACAACCCAACTCAGGTTGTTTATTTCGCGCCACTTTTGTGCAGGTGTCTTGGGATTGGCAATTGGAGTCGACTATACTATTCAAAGCTGTCAGTTATCTGGATAGGTACTTGAGTCAACACACCGTAGAAGTCCTATCGCGGTGAGTCGTTGGTCGCAAACGTGCAGCCTGCTGAAGATTGCAAGACATGCTTTGCGAAAATCGTGCTGCTCTGCAATCGCGCGCAAAGACACCCGAAACTGGACCCTACTGTCATGTCTTGAGTGTGCTCGTGATGGCAACTTCTGAATATGCTGCTGTAGGTTCCAGTTGGTAGGTATTGCGTGTCTTAGAGCAGCTATGGGTGACACTGTCAGAAGGTTGCCTGTCAGGCTTACTGACCAGGACATCAACCTGGATGCACAGCGCTTTGCGTACATCAGTGACCGCACATACACTCCCGAGGAGGTAGAGTCCATGACACAGACTGTGGCCTCAACCACCCCTGAGCATGTAAAAGATGCTCCTAATGCCAAGATGTTTCTGAGGAGCCTGTGGTACAGAGCCATCATGTCGACACTGCTGTCATCAGATGAGATGCACGTTTACACTGTTGCCAGGTAATTTTGTCTGGCATCATCAAGCCTTTTAAATGAGCTGTGATTCCACTTGCGCCACGCTATGCAAAACTCTGACATGCTGTCTGGTTTGCAGTTTCTTCTTGCAGCTCAGTTTGCTTGATCTCTCTTGTGCCGCCTACTCCCCGTCTATGGTTGCTGCTGCATCACTGTCAAATGCCTTTGAGCTCTTCAACAAGGAGTCTTGGCCTCAGATGCTGCAGCAATACTCAGCATACAAGACCAAGGAAGTACAAAGTTGCAAAGACAGGCTGAAAGAAGTACAGGCCACCACATCGGCTGACCATTTGCGGCGAATCTGGTGTTCACAGCATGAGAATCATGGATACGATGAATTCAATGAGGCTTGGGCAAAGGCGCAGCTAACCTTGGCTTGCCAAACTCAAATATAGTGAGTTGATTGTGTCATCCATGACAAATCTATGTTGTGACCCTTTAAGGACTTCTTTCTCAATTAAGTCAGCTAGGCTAGAGGATTCTGACTATTCCTCTCTGCCTCCTGCCCCCATCATTGACCAGCTTGTGACAACATTTGCCTGCTCTGGGCCATTTGGAACAGGCTGTACCCAGCCAATGCAACTCCTTTGCACGTTATTTCCTTATTTTTGACATGTTATACCTTGCGCTAGAAAAGGGATCTGGTGGCCTCAGCAATATGCAGTGTCTATAAACAGATGAGTCATTTGACCGCTTACTTACACAGAGTCTGGTTTCATACTAGTACTGACTCAGGCAGCTTTTACTGAACATCTGACTCTCACACTTGCCTCTTTGTTACTTGCAGTAAGTACAGCCACTGGTGTCTGTATACATTCAATAAGAAAATTCTGAGTATTCTAATGGTGTGTTACTATGACTTTTAGTTCTGACTGCTATAGCTGACATTGGTAAACACTGGCCATTTCGATGTAAGCTCATTGAGTGATTCTACTTTCGCCGTCTTCGCCCACCTTGTGCTCTTGAACGTACAGGCTTTTTGTCTTGACTAGCTGTCTCGGCAACAGCAGGTGCCAGCAATCTGAAATGCTGAACAGGTGCAGCATCTAAAGACCTTGCGAAACCTTTTGCATTATATGGCAGTGGGTGTGCTGCTGCGCAAGGTCTGTCGTGCGCTGCTGACTGCTGTTCTACATACTTCTGCTGCAGCCTTTGCAACAGCACTGAAGACCTGTTGGCTGCAGACGCCTTGGTGTCTCTGCCTTGAACCTGTATCATGCAGCTGCAGTTGGTGAGGGACTGCACAAACATACTGCTCATGTGTTGGGCAAGCTGAACTCAGATGCACACTCGTACACAAAACAAGTGCTTGGAGCGATGCTTAGGCAATTTGCTCCCACATGTCAAGAACCCAGCCCTGCAATGCTATCACACAGTATCTTTCCACGAAAAGCAAAATCCACACCTGAGCCAATGCTGGGCTTGCTTTCCGCCTGCCTTGCTGCTGCTTGGAAGCGTCCTGTGTGAGGTCAGCACCACTGAAAGCACTTTCCCTGGGAGACATACCTGCAATTGCCAATGCAGTGTGCTTGCTGTGCTTGGCAAACTTGCTCACTCTGCTGTTTTTCAGAACTTGTGGAAGCTTCTGGGGACTGCCAACTGCCTCCTGATACACAAACGGCTGTCGTTTTTGTTGCAAAGATTGGTCAGCACCACCACTAGGCGCAACAATCCTACTGCTGAGTCTTTGTTTTTCGGAAGGCGGATTACTGGCTGGCCGACAGCCAGCTGCAAATTGGCGCTTTGGTTGCTGGAATTGGGTTTGCTCACTGGCTGCTATCTGTGCTTGTGCAGTACTGACTATCTCAGCTGCCTGCGTCTGAGATACAGACTGTTTAGCACCCTCGTCTGACAGCAACAGAAGTGCGGATGATGTCTCTAGAGCTGAATCACTGTCACTGCTTTCAAGAAAGAAGGCATCAGCTTCAGTATCGTGTGCTGCTCCTGCCTGCAGTGCAAGCACAGGCTTTGCTCATTACACTGCTTGCAAAACAAGAGCACCATCAGGTTGCAAATAAGATGTTCCGTCAGTCGAGCTGCTTGGTGTAGCAGAGAATAAGCTTGAGACATCATGCCAGGTCAGCTTGCACCTCACCATTGGAGATGATTGACCCAAGCCTTCATCTGCCTCTGCCAGCAAAGCACTTTCTGCCAGCTGATGCCTGATCATGGCTTTCAAGCGTTTACGCTCAAATTCCAGCTTTGCTTGAGCTGCAGGATCAGCTGCTTCCTTGACAATAGACACATACCTCTCTCCCTTTGGGAAGTGCATGACATACTGCAGACACATGGTTGGAAGCTCTTGCAAGGCTCTGCATGGGACGCATGGGAGTGCTGTGTGCTGAATACTGTATTACCTGCAGATTCTCCTTGTGCTGCTTGAGATGCTGCTGCTCTTCAGCCGACAAAGCATGGCCCCTATCAGCTTTGCCTTCAATCTGCTTGACGCGTCTCTCAAGCTTTACTCGCTCAAAAAAACGGATCTGCAAAGCACAAACAAGCTCGATGCACAAAGAAGCACGAAGGAGCGTCAGCACACGCCTGCAGAAAAGATGCATCCCTACCTTGTGATAGCGAACAGCATACTTGCGCTCTGTTGCTCCTTTGTCGTGCTTTGCAAGGCTGGTTTGCAACTCAGACAGCTTGCTCTCTAGACTGCGCTTGAGCTTGTGATCAGAGCTTGCCTAAAGATTGAAGACAGTGGAGGCAATGAGCAAACGTAGCAACATGCGAGAGAGTCCGTCAGAACACCTTTCCAATGTATACCTTGCGAAGGAGACGTTCTACGCCTCTGATCTTGTTTTTGATTGACGTTAGTTTTCCTGTCTTGCTTTTCTTTAGTTCATCGGTCCTTGGCCCTTTAAGTAGCGAATGGCTGCCTTTTCTGGCTGGCTTGCTCTTAGGCTGCTGTACACGACCCATGCTGTTGACCTGGCGGCAAGTACTGTAAGAATATCTAGCACGGGAGAGGATAGTCGACGTTCGTGTTTCTGCAGAATGGAGCACACATGTCTGACTGGTATAGTTTACTGACTGATACAGCTGACTTGCCTGAACACACAGCCAGAACACTCCGCGAAGTCTGTTAGTCATCACTTTTACTAAAGCCACCAGTTAGTCACTGCTTTACGTTGAGCGAAATACCTCACAAACTGTGCCAGCGAACTCGATTAACACTCAGCCTCAGCGATGTCTTGTTGCAACGGCTCGGCGAAAGCCCCGAGCACCGGTGGCCAGCTGAAACAAGACGGGCACACCAACACCTACGAGGTTGTTCAAGACTACTACGGCAAGGTGTTGGGCAACACCAGGGACTTGAAAACCAGCGCGTGCACTGCTTCTGGGCGCCCGCATGCACGCATTGTTGCTGCGATGAAGAAGGTGCCTGAGGAGGTAATGGATAAGTTCTACGGATGTGGCGCGCCGCTGCCGTTGGGCATTGACGGTTTGAGGGTCCTGGACCTTGGAAGTGGTAGCGGCAGGGACTCCTATGTCTGTGCCCAGCTTGTTGGAGAGCAGGGGGAAGTGACAGGCATTGATATGACTCCGGAGCAGATCAAAGTATGACAGCTCTGCAAGCTTTGCTCACCTCCTGCTTAGGAACCCTTGTTGCACACGATGCAGCCTGCGTAACTGCTGTTCAGGTCTCACAGCGGCATGCTGATGCATATTGCCAGCAGCTAAGCTACAAGAAGGCAAATATGCGATTTGTTGAGGGACATATTGAGTACCTTGATAAAGCTGGGATAGCTGACAAGTCTTTTGACCTTGTCATCAGCAACTGTGTGGTCAACCTGAGCCCTGATAAGAAGCGAGTTCTGCAAGAGGCATATAGAGTGCTCACAAATGGCGGCGAGTTCTACTTCAGTGATGTTTATTGTGACAGACGTCTCCCACAGCATGTCAAGGATCATGAGGTACTTCGCCAGGCTTCCTTGCACACTACAGCATGCTCATCATTGCACACATCATGCAGCTTCTCTAAATGGCCATGCTGTGATGTCATGAGCTGCCTGCTTTGTGTCCAGTATGTCAGGCTAGCCAATAAGGTATCTATACTGCAAGCACATCAGCTGGGCCAGTCTATGCATTAATTTGGTACCACAGGTTGCAGATAAGATCTTGAGCTTTGACCAAATCGCAGGTGCTGTGGGGAGAGTGTATTTCTGGGGCTTTGTATATTGAGGACTTCAAAAGACTAGCAAGAGACGCTGGCTTTGCGGATCCCAGAGTCCTGTCTTCAGCCCGTATTGATGTCACAGACCCTGAGCTGTCGCAAGTTGTTGGAAATGCTGTCTTCCACTCCATTACTTACAGATTGTTCAAGCTGCCAGAGCAGCTTGAGTCTCTTTGTGAAGACTATGGGCAAGTGGCTGTGTACAAGGTAGTTCTGCATTGCAGGCATCTTTTGTGTTGGCGTAAATTGTGTTACCAGGGTGCAGGCTCATCTGCGTTTTCGCATTGATGCATTCAGCCATATTCTTCTGCATGAGCTGTAACCATATCTTGCATACAGGCACCTATAGCCTGATGCGCTTATGCCAGAACAAGATGGACTGCGTAATACCACATCATACTGAACTTCACAGCATGCAACTGCAAGCACGCTTGCTGACAGGGTGACAGTTTGCTCATTTATGCTGCAGAAAACATTGCTAGGCCAGGAATGTATCATATCAGCTTGAGCATATAAAGCTTGAGCTTTTGAAATGACATGGTGTGTGCAGGGCACAATCAAAGGTCATGAGCATTCCTATCAACTGGATGATCACCACACCTTTGTGACAGGAAAGCCCATGCTGGTGTGTGGCAACACTGCAGCCATGGTGGGTGAGGACGGCGTCAGCTGGTTAGCGAAGAACTTCCAAGTAAGGCTTTTGCTGTTGTGCTGCAACATGTGCATCAGCAATGCATGGCAGTCAGAAGTGGCGGGCTGTGGATTGCCTAGCTTGCATTGTTGCAACACCCACATGTTTTTGAGAGGCGGCTGCACAATGACAGAACATGGTCTGACTGAAATACATGAGACTGAATTGTTGTGTTGCAGGTCACAGGCGACAGATCTGTGCATTACGGCCTGTTCCAGTGTGTGACAGGGCCTTTGGCTACTGCTGCAGCTTTACAAGGCCCGTCATTACCTGCAGACAGCTGTGGCGCAGGGTCCTGCTGTTAGTTGGAAAACAAAAACAGCTGTCCTGTTGTATTTGTCACATTATTCTGAGTACTCGTCACACCTGCTTGCCTACCAGTTCTGCTTCCTTCCTGGCAGTTGCTAGGACAAAGCAGATTTTTTTTGCAATCACATTCAATATCATCTTAGAAGGTCCAGTTGGGGTGCTGTTCACCAGCAGCAAGATTGTTTGGCAGATGCATCTACGGCTTTGTGTTTTTAGCGTGGAGTCGTCAGCTGTTCTGCACATCTGGCTTAGACCAGAGCTCTTGTGTCATTTCTGACTGTTTGATTGGTGTTGGTTGTGGACGCAGGGTGCTGTGTATGTTGCCTAGAGTTGATTACTGGAGCTCTTTTTTGCTCCTGACTGTTTGGTTGGTGTTTTTTTGGTTTGATAATGCTGTGTATCTTGCCTAGAGTTGAGCAACATAGCGAACACTAGCGAACAACCTGCCTTGGTGCACATATGTTCACAATTGCAAGCACATATTTGCAAGCTATGTAGATGCAAAGCTTGTACGTACTACCTGCAAGCACTGTTGCGATTTGCACTCAGACGCCATGTTTCATGCGCGATTTCGGGTTCGCTGCTGTTGCGTGCATGCTATTGTTACACCTGTAAACTGCACAGGAATCTGGTCACAGCCGGACGAGGTTTCCCCGCCATTTCCATAACTCAGATCAAAATACTCACTGCGTGCGCAGAGGCTGGGCACCGATAATAGGGGCCTGGGGCTGATGCCTTTTCTGGATTGCTGCTGATTCTGCCGATGGTGTCTCCTTCTTCTTGGCAATTGCGCACCGGCAAAATGACTGATACGCTTGATCACAGTCTTTTGTGACAGCTTTTCACGTGTTGGCACCCGTTTCTGCCCTCACTGGCCAAGTTCTGAACATGTCAGACTCTATATCAGAGCTTTTTCCAAGAAGCAGTGATTCACTGGACCTTTCAGAGTTGCCAGAACGGGTAGCACAAGTACAGTCGGAGCTGCAAAGCCTTGAAGAAGCTGTTCGGCAGACCAAGGAGCAGGTCAGACAAGTGGAAACGACAAAAGAGGCTGCGTTTGCAAGACAGCAGGTCCTGCAAGAACAGCTGGAGCAAGACCTTGAGGAAGTTCATGTCCTGCAAGCCCAGCAGGAGGACCTTATGGCGCTGAAGGCTGCTCAAGAGCAAAAGAGTCTATCACCTGACATGCACAAACTGTTACAGGTGTGTTCACAGATCTCAGAGGCACCAGCTGCAGTAGTCATCCTTCACAGCATTGGTCCTGCAGGTCCAGCGCAAGGCAGCCCGCCAGCAACTGAAACATGTGACCAATTCTTTTGCACTCATCTGCAGCAAGTTTCAGGACCGTTTCCAGTCAGAGGAACTAGACAGCAAATCAGCATCTGACATGCTTACGCAAACAAAACTTGGTGCTGAGGTAGTAGAAGCTCAGCACGAGTTTTCTTTGCAACAACAGACTGTCCAAGAAACAGTAACTTTCTTGGAACACTGCAAGGAGGGTATCCAAAGACAAAGAGTGGCCCTAGCTGGTACGACCTTTCTTTATCACATTGACACATTCAGCAGACGCAACACCGCGCTGCCAAGCAATCCTGGACTATGCACTGAAAGTTTGTCACTCACATGTTGGGTGTTAAAGAAACACTCATGACGTGTCAATGGGATGCACTTGTTGACAAAGAATTTGCTGTGCAGAGCAGGAAGATCTTTGCCATCATGAGGATGGTCAGTTTCAGAAGCTCAAGCAAGCACAAGCTCAGATGGTGGCCTCACCGGAGGTCATACAGACAAACAAGTCCATTGACAGTATGTGTACAAAAACGCAAGAGTGCAGAGCATGGTAGGTCCATAAAGCACCTTGGTCTTGTGCTGCACCTGTGAGCATGAAGCAGTGCGCTGCAGCTCTCCCATTTTGCAACAGTCCTGTCACATGTGTGCTGGATCTTGTGCAGTTTTGCTGCTCAGCAGCAAGAGACAGAACGCCTTCAGCGTGAGCATGTCAGCATCAAGCAGCACAATCGAGCTCTGGTAAGCTTTGCAAGTTCATCCTGCTGCAACTGTGCATATGGATGTCACCTCTGTTACATATCACCACATGGCAAACAGTCATCTCCATTGCTACTGCTTGTGCTGGAGCTGCAAGTAGGCAGAAGAATCTAAATGCTTGTCACATCGGTGCAGGAAGTTGACATTGCTAGGCTGCAGACTGCATTGCAAGCTCTGACTGCAGCTCCTGACGTGGACGCTCAGCCAAACTTAGCTAGCTCAGTTCTGCGACACTCAGATACTGGTGTCTTCAGCTCACACACCGTACCTCCTCACTCTATGACTCAGCATGCATCTGCAGCAGCAGATGCTGCCTCCACAAATCCACTGCTGTTCAGGCAGAAAGCCAACCCTCTGCGCAATACCACAGAACAGCAGCATGCCCGCTCCCAGCAGCACTTGTTTCTCTACCCTGAAGACGCACCGCTGGCATCTGAGCAGGATACAGAGCGCCATGTTCTACATTCTAGGCCACATGCTCAAGGCCACCGCATGCAGCAGCAGCCCATGTTGCAGGCTGAAGGTGCTGCTGGCAGAGAGCAGACACAGGCTTACGTTGTACAGGAGCCTGACAGTCCAGTCCAGCCCATTCAGGCTGCTCATACTTCTAGCAATACCCATTCCCAAAATGATGTCCAGCCAATGAAGAGGCCAAGCAGTGCTCCTAAAGATGCACCAGCAGGCTGTCTTTATGAGGACACTACTATTAGGAGGACAACCACGCCATCCAGGAACAGCAGAGCATGGACTCATCATGAAGAGATTACTGTGAGGCAGATTAGGGAGATCAGGCACTCTGAAGCATGTGCGCCGCATGTGCCACCCCCCAACTGCCCTCAAGTCATGCAAGGTAGCCTCCCATATGCTGGGAGCAAGCTTGTAAAGCCTGCAGACTTGGGTCTGCTATTTGTATTCTGTTCTGTTCTGTATGAGTGCAGCATGTGCTTGATTAGAAACGCATGAACATGTTTTGATTTGTAACAGGTGGTTTGAGCAACCTGTCATGCATGTGGCTTGCTGCTGATGTGCGTCATCAAAATCTGCTGATCAGACTCTGGACAGGTTTGGTGACAGGCAGCTTTCTGCTGGTGCGCAGGTTTGCAAATTACCTGTACCTTGTAAGTCAAGCTGCTATTTTCCTGCTGACATGAGTCCTGTGATGTATTGTGCAGCTTCTGAAGTCAAGGAGTATCACAGAAGCAGTGACAGATCCCAGGCTAACACAACCAGGCACCATGAGCCTCCTGACCACAGTCAGTCAGCACGGTCAATGCAAGGCCTCAACAGCAATGTGGGCGAGCACAACAGGCAAGCCAAAGTTGCATGGCAGACTATGTTGAAGCAAAAAAAGTAGTGAGGCCAATGCTGCATGGTATGCATGGGCTGGCTCTGATGACGGTTTGCCTGCTAGCTGCAGATCTGGAAGCCAGTCAGGCGACTTGGAAGGTGCAGTTGGAGCAGCCTCAGATACCTTCACAGCATATAATCTTGGTGAGATAAGCCTACAGCACATATGATTGCATCATGCCATGAGCACAGGACCTGTCTGCATTGATAGCTTCACTGTTGTGCCATGCTTTAACAGGCAGGCAAAATCCTTGTTGGAAGTACATGAGAGTTGCAGCATGCCTGACATCCAGATAGTCTTGTCGTGGACAAGCATCAAGGCAATGCTGTGTTGCTTGCTGTGCCGTTTTTGTGTTGTGTTATGTTATTTGTGCCAATATTGTCTTGACTGATGTTGCTTTGTGTTGGGGCAGGTCCTTCAGTGCAGGGGAGGCTGCTGACAGTCAGGGGTAGGGGTAGAGGTAGGGGGCACTTGGCTGCTGCTCAGGCTAGACCTGCTGTCAGACAGCGTAAAACTGTGAGGCCCAGGATGAAGAGACTCTTTCAAGATGATGCACAGGTATGATGTATATGCTGTGCAGAGAGGATGCTCGTTGTAGTCATTGAGATACTAGCTACTCTACCTGCTACTGTGATGCATGATTATGATGCTGTGCAGCAATGCTTGCTATGTAGGCACTATTGTACCCATCTGATGAGGAAAGAGCAAGAAGGAAGCAGCAGCTAGAGCAGGAAGACAAAGCAGATGCTGCGTTATTGTTTGACATCTTGGATCAATCTGCAGTTGCAGAAGCTTTGTAAAGGTCGATGCGCAAAAGCAGTGAATGCTTATCAGACAGTATGCCTTGTGCAAGCTCCTGCATACTGTGCCATCACTTTTGGACCAGACAAAAAATTGTCGAAAAAACATGCAGCTGCTACTTTACAACAATTGTCTTCAGCAATACACATAGACCGCAGACTGCTGCAATTGCAGTGAAGAACAGCACAAACTGAGCATGCCATAACCCTCCTGCAGGAACTTTCCAATGCAGCTGCATACTTGTAGAACGTTGAGCTGATGCAAAGCAATCGGCCTTGCTTTCTGCTGGTCTTGCACATTCAACTCTGAATGCTGGATCTGCAACATTGTACTGGTGATATGTACCCAAAAGTAATGAGACTACACCAGGCAATGGCTGCAAAGATGGAACAGGGTATCTAGCATGCAGAGGCAGAGACAAAACATATTGCTCCTTGTCAGGACATGAATTTCCTTTGTGACTAGACACTTTTATATGAGCCGAAACTGACAGAACTGTTGCATTGCAGTCAGACTCAATCTTCTCTACATCTATTGACCCAAATATTCTGAATGCTGACATCTGGAGGTTGGTACCATGATCGCCACCTGATGCGCTCATCAGGTTTTGCAGCTCATATGGATCAGCATAGAGACCTGCTGGCAAAGGTTGGAGTACAGTCAGCTGGCATTGATCAGACAGCGCAAGCTGGCATTGATCTAAAGCGTACTGGACTTGACCATGGAAACCTGTGGTTTTCATGGTGGCTTGCATGGCTTCTGATTGCATAGCTTGGCAGTTTGTCGCTGACCAACCGTGATGTTGCACAGCATCTTGCCACAAATCTGAGTCGTCCATGCCTAATGTTAGCTGCAGCCCTGTGATAATCGTTATGATAAGCCAAAACGCATATGAATACATAGCTTTGCTCAATAGTTTGGTATGGAGTTGTAGCTGAAACCAGGGTGACCCCTCCAGGTGTGGTAGGCAATCCTTGTCTCGTAAAAGCCTGCAAGCCAATGCTGCTTTTGATGTCCAGAGATCAAAGTATTCATTGAGGATATAAGCAGGCCTCACCAGGTATGAATGTGAGCAACCCTAATGTGACAAGACCCCACCCCTGAAAGCAGACACAGCAGCATGAGCATGCCTCACATGGAAGTCACTGCTGTCGAAGATCCCTAAGAGGGAGAAATGGTTTAGGCACTACAGTTATGTCAGAGACAAGTCAGAAGTGAGAGGTAATCCAAACTAACCGCTCCATCTTTGCTGTATATGTGACCGCGCAAGTGCAGAGCTCCCAACGTTAATAATATACTGCCTATGACGAGCAGGGCAACTGCGAGCACAATGGACTTGACAGGGACTCTGTTGGCATCCTCTGCATCATACTGCTTGTCGCTCCGCCGGTCCTGCACAACACTATCGATGTGCTGGAGAGGGATGCGACAGCAACTGGTTTGTCCAGTCACGACAAACCTTCTTACATCGTTCGTTGGATCCGCAAACGAAGTTTCTGTGTTACGCAGAGGCCGGTATCGGGGCTGTGTGGTTGTGCGCATCAAGCTCGAGCTTGAGATCACCTGATCTGACAAGTCAACAACCTAGGAAACGCATTTACGAAACACAACAGGAAACAGTGTTGATTGCGACATTTCCTCCGCATGAACCGAATGCGAGTTGCCGCAGCTGAGGTGCGAATGCCACACTGTAGCTAGTCACAGCGGGACGCGCACGTGCGAGCATGAAACCACTGTATACACCTAGAGCTCCGGAACGGTGCGCAACTGAGGTCTTTGCGCGATCTTGCAACACAATGCATGTCTGCTGTCCCCCTCACACACACAGCCGTTTGATCGCGCCAGCTATATAGGTAGGCGCAGCATGTAACGCAACCCACTTAGTACGGTAAAATGAACGACACTTCGTGCGGCGCGATATACTAGATCGCTGCTATGAGGTAGTCAGTCGGATTGGTTCGAGCCCCTTTAGAGCCTTTTGCAGTTTTGGCGACGCTGGCAAGATGGCAGATGACGACAACAGGACTGTCGAACCGTTGTTAAGGTAGAGTGCTGTGGGTATTGCGGGCACAACTACGACACATCCTCTCTCATGTTTAACCGTGCATCTTCAGTATTGCTGATGTGCCGGAGGATTTTCCTCTTGTTGTGGAAAGTGGTTCTTCACCCGGCAATACACGAAGCGGTTCGAGCCTCATGCAGGGCACCTTCAACCTGGTGAGTGCTCCTAGGACTGCCTTATGCTGCTACAGATCAGTTCTAAGCACTGCTTGGGTGTTCGCAGATTAACATCTTCATGGGTCTTGGCTTACTCAGCATGCCCTATGCAATGCGGCTCAGTGGCTGGCTGGGGATACTTGCACTGGCAGCTTTGACCTGCCTCTTTTGCCTGTCTGGCAAGCTGATAGTCCATGCCTTCGATAAGATGCCGTTGCACCGGCCTCACACCTATCCAGCCCTGGGTGAGCCTTGCACAGCGCTTCACTGCTCACACTAACCCCCTAACACAGCTCCTGTAGCCTCAAGCTGATAGGAGCTGAGATGCATGCATCTTATGCATGCGTACGCCACAAGGCTGACAGTGGACTAGTTGTCGTTGCAGGTCAACTTGCCCTGGGAAGAGCAGGGCAATATCTGGTGGCGACCTTTGCCTTGTCTGAGTTCTTTGGTGGAGGCTGCATGATGTTGATCATCATGTGGCGCATTGTCATGGACACACTCCCTGATCAAGGTACCAAGCCAT
>JAABUK010004463.1_pt1 | contig 22709 bp, 27 predicted proteins | sample 5559141 | NCBI WGS metagenome assembly JAABUK01 (sample SAMN10711869, study PRJNA513367) | rock metagenome | isolation source: Antarctica rocks | place: Antarctica: Victoria Land, Pudding Butte nord | collected 2016-01-03
CCTCCCCACGACCCGATCCGCCTGCCTCCCCTCCCTCAACGCCCTTATCCAATTCCCAAACTACCGCCGAATCCAATCCTTCCTCGAATATCGCACCCCTGAGAATCCTTACCCGCCTCCGTATGTCGTCCATGAGCCAGGGAGCTCGTGCCTTATTCTTGTTGGTGCGAGGGATATGGATGTCGTTGATTATTTCTCGTTGGGGGAGGTGAGGCGCAGGGCGGGGGATGTGCTGGCGGTGTGTGAGGGGAGGGGAGTTGGGGGGTGGGCGGCTCTGGGGAGTGGGATTGGGTGGGGTGTTAGGGTGATTGGGACTGTGGCTGCGGGGGGTGGGGAGGGGTTGGTAAAGCCGCCTGTTTGGAATAGCTCGAGTGTGGGTGGTGGGAGTGGACGAGTGCGGGTTGTGGATAGTGTTTGAGATGGTCTGGTTGGAGGAGTTCGGGCTCACGTGGGTTTTGTGCGATGTGGGGATCCTGGATTAAAGTTGATTGGTGAGTAGATTGGACACGATCGGGTGGGTATGTCAGTCGATATATCCCATTTGGTTGCAAGACTCGTTCCAGAGTGTTTTTTCCAGGGCCTGGCCGAGACATGGATAACGCCCCAGACAAAGGGGCTTAGCGCTGATATGGTCAGCTATCCTACGAACGGGGGAAACGCCTGTAAGCACCATGCTAAAGGCCTCCAAGGGCATTGGTCCCCGCCGGACGGTGTCAGCCAGAAAACCTCGAGGAACAATTAGCCTTTGAAATATAATAAACACAAGGATAAAGAAAACCTTCACAGACAATGCCAACGCCAATGTCTCCCGTGTCGAACGAGCAAAAGCGCCGCCTTTGTCCATTCTCCCACCATATGAAGCTCGACCGCCTGATGCCCGAAGCCCTTACGGTGCCGGATAACAAAATTGACGAAATCCCACCTAATCCCAAACCTCAACAATGTCCACAACAGCCACCCTTACGGTTGACCGCCTACAAGAAAACATCACAGAAGCCAAAACAACAACATCATTCGCCGCTCCGCCATCGGTAGCACGCCTGAGAACAAACCTAACAGAGAAAAAGCGCCAGATCCTCTCCAACATCTCCTCCGCACTCGCGCACGACATCGAACTCAAACGGCGCGAGCAAGCCACACTGACCGCCCAGAAACACGCTCCCGCCACAAAACCGGTCACGGTAGATACGACGACCAATGCAAACTTGGCACAACAAACCACATCGCCCTCGCGACCCGCCCTCGAATTCGGCCGCCAGCCAGACTCCTGCTCCTACCGCCCCCGTCGACCCAGTTCCAGTTCCCTCTATCAGAACCCCTCCCCCAGCGGCCGCCCCTGCTCATGCTCAATCCCACATCTCCGCCTCCAGCCCCACCAATGGCGGTCCTCCCCCGCAGAAGAGAAAGGACGGGACCCCGGCGTTCCCAATGGCGGCCACGCCACACGTCGCGCCAAGGTGATGTTTCTCGACGATCCCGTGACTGAGGTGAGAGTGTTTGAGCGCTGGTATCAGGATGAGTATGTGTTTGGGGATAAGTATTGGGCTAAGGGTCCTGTAAGGGTGACGGAGGATTGGAGTTCGGTGGAGGATGATGAGGAGGAGATGAGATGTTTGGAGGGGGGTGGCGAGGGGGATGAGGGGTTAGATATTGGGAGTAGTGATGAGGAGGATGAGGATGGTGATGAGGTTTTGGGGGAGATTGGAATCGAGGAGATTGGATTCGATGAGGCTGTAGAGGAAGACGTCGGCAAGGACGTGGATGGAGGCCCGTTGGTGAGAATGACTTAAGAGGGGCTTTTCGGAGTCAGGACTGTATATATTGTATACAGCACTCATCGCGGCTCGCTTATGCTGTTCGATCCTATTGATACTGCGGGAAGCCACAGATAGCTGCTGATGTCTCACCACGAGCGGCTATTCGTAGGAATCTATCCCATGTCCTGGCGCCTTTAGCCCTTTAGCTGGAAGTAGGATCCATCGACCGCAACGTCAACGTTTCGAAAGCATAATAGCGCTTCAACTGCCATCTCCCCCTTCGATAAGGTCTCAGCAGCCGATGCGCGTGCTTGGAATCTGTATCCACTATAGCTCCGCTAGCTACCTGTTCTGAGGCATTGTAGGCTGGATCGAAGACGAGTAGGTTCCGGGAGCGATCTTTTTTTAATTCTATACCGACGATGGTCATGGAGTGGTGGGGTCGCTGGAGGTAGATTGGCGGGTGGGTTGTTGTTGTGATTGTGGAAGGCTTTGTGGTGATGGGGGTTTGGGTTGTGTGTGTGGGAGGGCTGGAGGGGGTAGTAGAGAAGTAGGTTTCTACGTGGGAAAGCAGCTGTTCGTAGGGTTTTTTGCCGGCTTTGAGGGCTTGGAAGCGGGTGCCTTTGAGGTCGATGGTTTGGTTGCGAAACAGGCCTTGAGCCTGCTATTGATTAGATGGGGACATCGACGTCTACGAGGTCGTGTGACGGATGGGATAGAAGAGAGGGTCAGATAACAAAAAGTATGACTTACCTCAGGCGTCCCAATATGCTTCCTCGTCCCTCTAATACCGCCCGTCTGTGTCAATCCATATGCGTTCATACCCCTCGCCCAGCCCTCCTCAATCATGTCTTGAAGCTCAAGTACTGACGGTATCCGCCCTTTCAGCCTTGGAAGAGGATCCGGTCGAATATCCATCAAATAAGTCATGAGCATTTGGATATTGCGATAGCCGCAGAAATGGTTGCCTTCGCTTTTGATTTTTCCTATGTAGCGAACGCTGGGGTGGCAGAGGTAGGCTTTTTCTATGGAATCGTCGTGCGCAAGTAGTGAGGCGAGAGCTGGTATGAGGGTGGGTGCGTTTTCGGCGGACTTTTGGTCTTCGAGTTCGAGCTTGGCGTGGAGCCAGGTGGGCATGCGGGTTTCGAAGGCGTACTTGCCGAGCTCTTTTTTCTGGAGGTGGTGTCAGATTGGGTCGCGATGTGTGGGAACGGGGACTGATGCTGTGGGCTGTGGTGCCAACCACGTAATGAGCGCGGAAACCTGGCTACGGAGGTCCAGGGGTGAGAAAATCAAGATAGCAGCGAAGGAAATATAGGAATTGCATTGTTCCAGCATAAAAAATTGCGTTCATATCGCTGGAAAAAGAATGGAAAATCACCCCTAGACGGCACACTCCTACTGGCTTCTCATATTTTGGGCTGTGTGCGCTATCACTGGAGCGATCTTTCAAGAAGCAACTGAGCAGTCTCGACCTTGATTTGGACGGTTTCTGAGCAGTGGCTTTAGTTGTCATTGGCTGGTCTTTGTTCATCCCGAAGACGAACATTCCCTATCCCTGACGACGAAGTGCCAAGCGAGTGGAAAGCGGACCGATGTTCATAAGCTTGACATGCTGTGCTAGAAGTGAGACCTGCTCTTGAAAAAGCTCAAACCAGCCGAGGATCTTCATTTGCATTTCCGGTTTCGCCCGGCGGGCACCACGGGTGTCGATCAAACGCCGCCATCAATGCCGTAGCCATGATACGTCTCCGTGTGTGGACCAAAATAGAAATTTAATCAGAAAAAGCAAGCTTTGCTCAAGCTTTTGCTCCCGAAGCTTGATTGAATTAGCAGACCCTGATTTTGTTGAAGATCGGCAGGACTTGCGATGAGCCATTACTCGCCGACTCCCCAACTCCCCAAATGTCTTCCAGTCACCTTGTGTCTCTTCATCAAGTACAACCTATCTAAAGGTTCGCATTGACAGAGCAGCGCGAAGTTCAACGTTTTCGAAAATCTCCCATATCTTTGACTCCGCCAAATCTCAATCAAGATGGCGCCATCGACGGGCACCGTCGATAGCCAACCTCAGATGCAAAAGCCCATGATCGCCCACCTCCGCGAAGAATCTTCGGAACTTGTCGATGTGAACGAGAAGCAGGTAGGTGACTATATCAGCAGAAACGGCGCGTCTTATGCCCATGCTGATCGTGATTCTTAACCGTAGACTTGCGCCAAGACCGATACTGAAGCGGAACCAACGCTCTGGATGAGAGGTGGAGGTGTGATTGGGGATTGGTATGTATCGTGTTATTTTCGATCTGTCCGTCCAAGCGACCTCATGACTTCCCGTTGTTCCGCTTGTTGGGGCCACTTAGATCATGTGTTATCGGTGGAGGCTGACTTGTCAATATAGCATTGATGCCATCGTCTGCTTCGAATGCTGCAAAGGATGTTGTGACTGCTGTTGCTAGGCGCAATGGAAGAGATGGAGACAAAGACGGTCGCCGGAGCAATACGTGGAGGATTGCGGCCATTGTACTCTTGAAGAGGCCCTATTGTGCGGACAACACTCGACATAATGCCAACAACGCAAGTTCTACCTGCATAAGCATTTTCTCTGACAAGTCTCCGTTGATTTTAAAGTATTCCGACGTTCGTCTTTGTAGCTGACCTATACAATGGTACATTCCGGGTGGGGCGCTATGGAACAATTCCTAGGCCATAAGCGCACTGTACTTCTCATGGAGAAAGCATTGGTCAGTGTCAATCAAGATGTCAAGATTGTCAATTTTGGACACGGACTACACATATGCGCGTACCTTGTGCCATCTGTTGCCACGTTGCCGCCTGCAACAAGAGGTCGCGGCTATTCAGAACTCTCTCACAGACCCACATCTTGATCCAAGGTACTTTACCGTGTTATGCGAATAAGCGGTTGAGAATACCCGCACCCGCTCTCTTGATGCCTTCTTTTGCGTGAGGTAAGATATTAGACCACCAAATGTGGGCTGGAATCTCATTTCCTCAATGGGTTGCCCACATTAGTCCATGTACATGAATGATGCAGACTCGTGCTTCGCTTTTCCCAAAGACCGCCAACTGAAGGTGAATATTCCCATGGTCAAGGTCGCGAAGCTTGTGCGCAGCCTGCTCTGTGACGATGCATTGTCCCTGGGTCCATTGGCTTGCTGGTCTTATAGCCATATCTGCCACAACTACTGCATTCGCCGCATCGCAAGTCTCTCCTTCGTAAGACATGTACATCGCTAACCGAGCATCAGCTTGGCCAAGCGTGATATATATACCTTCGTCCCTGGTGCCACCGAAGCGCAGCGCGCCGTTCTTACCCACGCTTTCAGCGATGCGATATTCATGGCAATAAACGCGCTGCGCCCGCCACAACACATCGATCAAGGCCAACAGCTCTATATATTCAACAAATACTTCCCACCGGAAGACCGCGAGACCGTTGAAAGGATTTACAACAGTGTTATCGGCTACAACCCTCGTATTGGCTCCGCAGTATTCGGCCAGCTCGCCATCGATGCAACAGACACAGAAAACCATTGTCCCCCAACTGGCTCGTACAACTTCATGGTCCTCACCGAAAAGACCATCGCCGTGTGTCCAGACTTCTGGACCTACATCGGCAATTTCCCTCCGCGAGAATGTTCTGACCTCCCAGAGGATATCATGTCCTGGCGGATGACCTTTCCTGGGGACTCGATATTCCACATGCTCATTGCTTACGTCGGCAGAAACGCAGTCGAAGGGCATAGTCTCGTGAATTTTGGAGTCGCGAGGGACCCGGCGACGAACCCTACCTACACCGGTGCTGCGAATGCGTTCTTCATTAGAGGCCATGCGTCGGATAAAGCGAAGCTCAGCGTCACAAACTATGATTGGTATGCTCTGGTGAGTCTTCCTCCATTTCCGGCATCGTCGGTGTTGGTTTCCGGAGTTGATTCGTGCGTAGGAGCTTTACTGGACTGGGAAGTGCAGCAGAGACTTTCGACATCCTTTGAACGAGATCGAGAACGTAAGCGGGCAATGCCACGGGGAGCATTGCCAGACTGAAGCACCGCGTCCCTCAAGCATGGCATCAGTATAAGGTCGAGACTACCCTTGGTCGATCGGCTTGCGTCATTGTTCGTGCCAGGAAACGGAATTAACCTTTGAGATGTCTTAGTTAATATATGCAGTAGCCCAAGTGGTCAAGGATGCAGCTCTCGTTGATATAGCTGCGCTTACGAACTACGTCGAACCTGTTGCCATATTAGTGGATACTGTGGCATAATTCCGCTGTCAAGAACGAAATGTAATCTCGGTCTCGAAGAGCGCCCCACGACAGTTGCTTGCGATGATATTCGATGGAATCTGCCAAGCTTTCTGGCTCTCTCCACCCTCCAACTAGTGGCTGCAGTCAGAAGGCGTGGCGGGTAGATCTGAAGGCCTCCTAGGTGACTGGGTACCTACCATTGGCTGACCACGTTCAGCTTTTACCCTAACCAGGCTCTGGCATGTTCTTCAAATTCGGATCCTACCGCCAAATAGCACCATGATACCCATGAACACTATCAGCCACCGATACTACATCTCGCCACCAAATTGACTGCTCCCAAGCCTCCAATCATCCAACAAGTCATTCACCACAATGGGATCACCCAATGGACCACTGATGACGTTGCCAACGTGCGTTTGCCCCAGCAGCAGCCTGGTCACCGATTGTGTTTCGAGGGCACTATTTTTATTCCATTTGAACAAAGACTCCTGACCAAGTCGCGCCGAACCCGCCACCAGAGAGATCGTGCATGCATTTCAGAGCTCATCTTCAAAATCTCTTTGACGACGCCACAGCCCACCCTCCTTGTGATAACGTGGATTCCGGACCTGTCGAGGACATGATCGGGAATAGCTTATATTCCATCGCTTAATATAAATTCGGATACTGGCGTGGTTGAGGGAGCGCTATTCGGATAGCTCTAAGGGTAAAGTTCGAGTGTCTGCTAGGCGATGGTATAGTTGTGAATGATAATATTGTGGGCATCTTGACTGGTCTTCCACCTCCCCAGATATACACTATTGTATGTCCTCGCCAGTAGACTTTCTACAACATACACGACCAAATATCCGAGCTGATATCATTCGTGGCATCCGATTCCGGAGAGTTTTGGATGGAGCACCTTAACTTGGCTTGTTTGAGGCGCGCTAGTATCTTGTGCTAGGCGCTGCACCAAAGATCAGGAAGTGGTGATATATCGAGGAATTATATTTGTCGATGCTGATGCCGGAAGTGCCCTCTCCGAGCGGGGGCTAGCGCGCTTGGCGCCAAGGGCCGCCAAGAGAACTGAGTTCCTGCCAATGTAAGAACCCACGAGTGACCTTATGCTCTATCACGATCCTTGGACTTCGTGGGAGCTCTTACTCTCTTATGGCCATCTCGATGCCGTTGAGCCCTCATACTGTTCGGGTCCATATAGAATTAGATCTGAAGCGTTTCCGCGCACAACTTGACCTGGACGATAAATCGATCGGGTGATGATGAAGAGACGACACTTCTGCGGCTAGTTGAGCTTGCACTGATTTCTTTGTGCATCTCATCTCTGTCCAAGCTATCGTTCGACTCATGAATATTTGATGGGTCTATATTTACTCCCCTAGGTGGCTATTCGTAAATTCAAAAGCCTTTAGAGCTCTGTCCTGAGGGCGCTTGATATTCTGTGTAAAGAGGACTACGCGCTTTCAGCCATCTTACGTCCTAGATGATACGAGAAACTCAGGACAAGCTATCCCATGGAACGTCGTTTGATGAAGGTGTGTACAACTTAGCTGAGATAGCAACGAGCTGTACTTCGTTTGGTTCCCAGCCTTCTTGCCTACGAATGTACTTATCAGGAACATAGTAGATAGTGAGTCTCCCTTTCCTACCACTCGTGTCGGTGGCGCTTTCCTCGAGGCTTGAGGAGAGTCACGTCGGCATCTCAATTCATGCTCGTGATCGACGACAGATCTATATCTAGGATGACTCTTGATCTTGTTTACTATCCTGGTCCTGTTTTACTGTGTCACACGGGGGAATCTGAAGCCTTCAAGCTGACGAGCTGGTATTGTAATCATTGCAGTAGCTGCACAACGACATCGAGTTTCAGCATCGAGCTAATTGCTGTGACTAAGTTGTTGTCACATCGATGAGTCTTAACGTAATGCTATATGTTTATTTCTAGGCGGGGTTTTTCAATTTTCTATATATTGCGTGCGCAAGTCTGTGCCACTACAACCGCACCACGAGTATTGCTCAGCGCATCGAAAAATTAAGAGTTCGGACCCAGGCGCATACCCGGATAACGCTTTAGCCAAAAGATGCGCTCCTACAGCCGCGCATGGAGGTTGATACGGTGCAAGAACGCAGCTTTTTCGTGCTTCTAGACAATCTTTGACAGGTCATCAGGTATTTCGAGACAGCTGTCTGCTACTACGCCGCTTATCCCCATCATGTTTTCTCGGTGCCTTCTCATTGCCAGTCTCTATACCCCATTCGCCGCTGCGATAGCTATTCTGCCTCCAGCATCATTGGATGCGGCGCAGGTGGCCAAATACAGCACTACATACGGTTTATCGGACAACGAATCCCAATTTCACCATCTCCGAAACGCATCTGCAAATTCGGTGCCGTTCGGTCTGGGCCATCCCCACCTCAATACCACGTTCTCGTTGTCCGACACGAATGATGTGGCCTATCAGTGCAGTAGTGAAGACTACGGAATCCCACTGCCTGCAGCATGCCGTGACGCGTATCAGTTCATACCTGTGGACACTGATAGCTCGACCTTTGGCGACCGTAGCAACCCTGACGACTACGATGTCTTCCTCCCGTACCGTGTGATTAGTGGTACGTGATCTTGCGCCTTCTTGCCACGTACATGGAGCCTGTCTAAATCACAAACAGCCAATGGAAAGTGCTTCATCGAAGTGACCTACGCTGAGCCTGGCGGGTCCGATCGCGAACTCGCCGAGAAGATCAAGCTTGCTGCATTCACGCTCGTGACCTTCTGCGTACAGGGCAAGCATAGCGGTGGGATTGCTCGAGGCCTGGGTAAGAATTTCCACGATTTTAGTGTTTAGTGTAGCAGACAGCAACACTGAAACTTTCTAGGACAACACGGCAAGCTAGAGATGACGATTCAGCAATACACACCCAATGTGCAATGTTCAAACCCGTCAGGCAACCCTCCTGATTTCGGGAGCTGTCAGTCGGTTATGGCAACCATCCCTGCTGGGCTCCAGGTGCAGAAATTTGGGAAGCGCGGTACACCTGGCATTGACGTGGCCCTTACTGCAGGCTTCGCAACCGGTATGTCTAAACCTGAAAATTTCTTCCGAAGTATGACCGGGTCTTGACAATCATAACAGCGGACCTGGAATGCGTGCTCAAGGTCGGCATAAATGGCGCACCCAGGAATGCTAGATGGTATGACTTCTTTGCGGCCGCCGTAGCTGTCCTCGGAATGTGTGTTGCCGAAGGTAAGGCGGGTATGGCTTTGCTGGGTGAGTCTTCTGCTCGTTCGTTCGTGCTATTATCGACAGAGCTGATCTCCCTGGAAAGGTGGCCAGAGATTCGCGGTCAGTTTTGGGAAGGAATCACCGCGGCTTACTTTGCCTGCCGCGACTGCTTAGTCGGGATTTCCGGCCTTGCGGCAGGCGTTGGGGCGCGAGGAGGAGAAATCGTCGTGGGGGTGGGAGTCATTACAGCACTACAAAGCAAAGGTTTTTTATGGGCTTGGTACCGCCAGCACAATGATTAGCATTGTCTCTACTGTAACAAAAGCCTGGAGTGGCACATGTGTCCCAAATTGGACAGGTCCGCCGGAGTCTGATATGCTAGATTGTTGTGGATTTCAGATATATCTTGGTGAAAACTTACGTTCTCTACCATATCGTCCCATCGTCTTGATCATAGACTCCTATTGGATGGAGGCCCGATGATCAAATGCTATACTGGCGTTACTATGAATGCGATGTTGTTGGATGGAAATTGTGAGTCAACCGAGTCACAGATTGCCTTTGGGCACCGACTGGCGTTGGACAGAATACCTAATATACTGACTAGCAAGGTGCTCCAGATATATGTCGGCGTCGTGAAACCAAGGATTTGGTTTCTATTGCCTACTCTTCGGCGCGTTGTCAACCGTAACCACATAGATTGCGGAAGGGTTGTAACTGCTATCTGCTTCGCTGACAATTCGCTGGCCATCAATTCGTTGATCTCCATTGCCCTCAGACGTAGCTGCCGAGCAGATATTTCGACGTATTAGAGCAGTGGTTCCTCCCATTGAAGAACGAACTCTACTGCTTTGAAATGATTACGTCTCATTATGTCACTAATACTCACATAGAGACCGCTCGTGGCATATCTGAGCTCCGTCGCTCGTCGTGTCCATGGGGGTGGCACCGTGTTTCGTTTCTCGAGGAGACTGTACAATCCATCCATGGAATTTCCTCTCAATGCTCCACTGTCCATTGAATCTCTGTGCCTCATCGCGCGAACGGCGTTTATTAGACACGAAATTCATGGGGCTGGAACCCTACTACAGACGGCTCTGCGTCTGAAGCGTGGATCAAACGGCCAGCCCATCGTCGCTGAATGATTCTGATGTGTTGAGCTGGAAGAAATCCCTAGAACAGATAATTGTGTTCGACGAGGAGGAAAAAGCTGATTGGATGTGGGATCGATATTGTGATATCGACGTAGGAATGGAAGCAGTAATGTATGGCATTGGAAGAATCTGGCTTAGAAGAACGGCTAGATACGTCCTATCACAACTGCCCCTTGGAGCATGGTAGGCTCTGGACTTTAAGGTCGGACTTCATCGCCCTTTGCCTTTTGCGTTCGTTCAAAAACACATAGACCTAGAGTGGGTCACTACGTGGCGCACTAGTAGATATCTTTCACACTGTTTGCAGGTCAAAATATCACGCATGTTGGTAGCCCAGGGAGATTCACATGATAGGTCAGGGAAGGGATAAACCTCTCTTCCATGAGCCAGCAGCTTTCGATGCTCCAATGTCCAGCCTTGCGCAATGACGCTCAGTATTCTGTGCTTTACAAGTGCTTCCTTTTCCCTGGCTGCGGGTGTGATTCGGGTCCGGGTGGGTCAGGCTGTAATTCAGCAGACCCCAAAATCTTGTTTAATTGACTCTAGATCCTCCATCGTTCTTGAAAATGTGTTCAACATGTCGACCACAAGGAGCGATGAAGTACAGCACGGTTGGAGTATCTGGACAGACTTTAGTCGGCCATGGCTTCATCGTGAGCATCCACCTCCAGGACTGTCTCAAGCTTCTAATCATTGTCATTGGAAGGCCACCAATTTCTCGTAACTCAAAAGCAGGCTTCTATCTTGACCAACATAATTGCGGTCGTCTTGACCCTTACTGGTCCAAGGCTCTGGATCCTCATCAAAGCATTCTTTCTTTGGATCTATTATTCACGACGACGAAGTAGCCGAGGCAGAAGGACGTGGCCTGGTCTGCCTCAGCCTCATAGCATCATTATCATAGAGGAGTCACGTAATGAGTTTGAGGCAGCGATAGACCTGATTAGAAACATTCTAGGCCGACTTCGCGCCATTAATGTGGACTTGTCATCAGATCGTGTACTACAACCTCTATCGTCGTCGCACTGCTTGGGATGTTTTATCTCGCAGCATATTGTTTGCAAGATTCGAAATCTCTCTTTGGTGCAGCATTTCGACATTGTAATCTCAACTGTCCTGGCCTTCGCTTTCCTGGGGGTGTTCGTGGCAGAGTCTTCAGGTAGTGTTTTGTCTGCATATATTGTGAGCGACACCGTAGCCTTCGTATCGCCATCGACGTGTTCTATCTCTCCGAGGTTTCTCTGGTGGAATGGATGGCGGCAAGCTTTCGCGTATAGCCAGAATTGCTATAATTCAGCAAATGAACCAGCCGGCTGCAACTATTTCTACAACCAGAGTATTGCTTATACAGAGGGTGCAATAGATGTCTGCCCATTCGAAGGCAACGTCTGCCCTGCGAGAAAAGCCTGCATACACCTTTGATACCGACTACGTGGACTCAGAGTACCTTGGCATCAATGCGGCAAAGCGACATCATTTTCGACGACGTGCTACTTGCGCTCCTCTTCGGTCTGATGGTGAACACATATTAGAAATCAGCTACAACAGAAGCGGACTTTCACGTCCAATGCTCTTTGTCCAAGATGGCAGCGAGCTGGGTATGAGTTTTTATAGCATGTCGTGGAAGCCATACGAGCTAGACGTCGGCTTATATATAAGGTTCGTTTCTCCTAATCTCACGGTTATAGTTCCCCCGCCTCTAAAACCATTCAAAGATAAACCTGGGGGGTATTCATCTTCCCCATGCTATCAATCCCCACTTCATGGGGTCGGATATGATGGAAGATGCCCTGATAACGACAATACAAGTCTATAGCCGGGGTATCGAGCATTCAGGATTTCGAGACGATCCTTTTCTCCCCGCGCCATTTCCAAAAGAAGGGGCGAAATGGAAAGACTCTTCTTATAACAATTCTACAACGCCGAATTTACTAGCCTGCATCGACAATACGGAGATTTGCGATATGGAATCCGGTCAATGCTCACTAGTAACAAGATCATCTGATCAAGACCCTTACCTTCATTCGCAAGATAGGACTGGAGTGAAGACGCAAGCACAATTGGGATACACTCTGCTTTCCACCGCACTGACCGCCTCCAACATCGCCCGAGGGGCCTTTAACCCCAATGTGAAGCTTGAAGCGGCATCTCATTGCGAAGATCCCTCCTCAAATTACTTCAACAATCACTGTTTCGACTTACCACCGGACCAATGGAGAAAGGAGGCCCCTCGATGGTTCGAAGCTTCTCTCGCAAGGACACGATTTAACCTGTTGGAGACCGTGCGGAGTACAGATAAGAGCAAGACAAATCATGAAGGTATTCCTGACAGTTATAAGGGCATGTGCAAGATGGTGAAGTTCAGGAGCGTAGGATGGCGCAATGAGAGCGTTTGGGGCCTTCTCGGCTTGTTGGCCCTTGCTGCCGCAATCACCTTGGCAAGCGTAAAGACCGCAAGGGGAGAACTATGGCTACATCTGGGGGTGGTTGCGCTGTTCTCTCGGATAAGACCTGCATTCGAAAGTCTTAGACTTTGTTGTCGCAGGGTCTATTAGAAGGGATGGCTGAGGGTCGTGTGACAACTCTCAATAACATCCGATGACCGATAATCTTGTTCAAGTCGAGAAACCGGACTTGGGTTGTAATTCATTGCAATGATGATGTGCATTGCACTGCGGCCTTTTCGCTATTGTAGTGCGGCAATTGATCCCTAAGCGTAATTTTTTGCACCTATCGAACAAAACCCACGAGTTTGATTCTTGATTCGTTCTGTAACCCTAACCAAATAAGACAGAAGTCTGAATGAGTGCTCCTAAATGGTCAAGTGCCAATTAAAACAATGCGGATACGTGAGATAGCCAGATTTTAATGCTTTCGAATATTCCATCGTGGGTTGCGGCATTCTCGTCGACTCTGGAGACAGCCACAGACGGCCCGCACCAAAAAGCACGAGGTTCGTCGAAACTAGCCAAGAATGAGGGTGGCAGATGCAAAGAACCGGATACACAGAGCGCGGGGATCAGGGTAAAGCTTACTCTCATACCGTCTATCTATTGCCTGGTGCAGAGTCTCTTGACAGGCAAGATAGATTGAAACCCCCAGCCTTAGTCTTCACTATGTTTACTATTTGATCGTATTAATTGGGCCTTTGTTATGGTTGGGGGCGCCTGCAGATTTTGGGAGAATGTTCGCGTTTTCGTGCTAGAGCCTACTATCTTTGGTTGGGAAGAGAAAGATCCTGAAGCGTCTAGCTGGACGTTGAGGCCGGTCAAGACTAGAGGGCATTCGAAGTCTCGAGGTTTTTGGGCTGAGGAAGGTAACGATGTTTCATTGGTGCGGAACGCTTAGTCATCAATGGCCTTGGCAGTCCGTCTCTCCGCTCAATCCCAGCATCCTCCTTAGACCTAGGTCGAATAAACATAGACTTGCTTTACCATCAAAAGCTCGGATCATTTGATGCAGGAAGTAGCACCTGTTTCGGGAAGCCTTGATCGAATGTGCTCTGTGCCCCTTGCCTATTAGACTTTATCGCCTATTGCGCCAGGGTGGAAACCCTCCGAGCATGCTCACCAGATTACAGTCCCTCGTCCTTCCTATCGCATGCTGTCTTTATGGCCTCCGTCGCTTGAGTTTGAGATCACCCATACAAGATGAACGTATTCTACGACTGCCCATGAACGCCTCTCCCAACTGATGACTGTAGGCTGTCAAGGTTTATCAGCCTCGAGAGTCTTCACGGTCCACGACCAAGAATTGTTACAGACACGGGAGGCTGATGTATTAAGGAAGCTATCTTACGCGCGAAACGGCCGCAGCGGTGGCTGTGTGTCCTAGTCAAACAAATAATCCGTTGCGCGACCTCGAGCGCCTCTACCGCAAATCAAGTACATTGCGCCTGTCAGCCCGAAGGATTCTGCATGCGCAAAACCGCCGGAACATTAGTTGGAACAGTACAATATACTCATCATATGAAGACAAAGTTCGGCTCGGCGAGTACGAAAAGCTATATTGCGCTCAAGATTTTAACAATGCATGTACATATTGAAGTGACCGTGGAAGGACGGACTTCTTCGTGATGATAGTAGTTGTTAGAAGTGGAGCGATGCGCAAGAGTCAATTGGGCTTCTTTGTACATAGCTACCCGTATCCCACAGGAATTCAGCTTTTCTATTAGGAAGACAAGAATGAACTCATATAATTAACACTACTTTCAGCTCGATACCCAAGGCTGTTTATATCCACCTGCCGACTTTGGCATAATACTACCAGTCCATATATTGAACCGGAGATATAAGGCGACCGCCCTTGTAAAGCTAGCTGGCCGGCAGCACACGTATACCTAGATACTCGTGGAGGATGTTGTAGTAGTAAGTGATTACAAAGTCGAACAAGACGTTAGGGGAGGCGTCAACACCTCGGTCAGAGAGTACTAGGTTCTAAATCTAACGCTAATACGTGAATGAGAGACTAGAGACTGAGAAGGTTGTAGAGACTGGTAATGTTTCAACAGATGATCAAGACTACCTAGCTTTAAATGCAAAGTGCGGCTTGGTGCATTCAACTCGAGTCACTTGTAGCCACTTTGTTTGTCTTGAACATGACCTCTTGCATCCTCCGCGGCTATAGTTTTCGCTAGAAGTAGCGTTTTAGTATGCTATGTATAGGAGTAGGTGATGGATAGGGGTTGTAACAAGTATGGATTATTTCAGGCTATCCTTTTCGGTTTTATAAAGAGTACCATTTCAATTTAATCTTGTATGAAAGTAGAAGTAGAGCATCGACATTCACCTAATTGTCCACGCCTTTCATCTACCCAACGTTGCAAATGTACATTGTATCTAGACACAAGGATCCTGCGGTCTATACCCTATTATCCCTGCTTGTAGAGTAACAAGACGTCATCTGTCAGGCCATCCCACGATGGGTCTCAACTTCACGTATCCTATGGAATTCTAGTATAATCAGTAATTTCAGATCCTATAGACGAGGAGAGCTGGTCAGTGGAAAACCATTGGCTGAATCAACGTCTCTGTAGAAGTCCCGTTCTTCGATCTCCATTCCTTTTCTCGCAACACACGCTGCTATTGTCGCATCCTGGATCCTTCCTCTGTGGAAGGTAGGTTCGAGTAAGATGATTGCCTGCAGTCTGATTCTTGTCGAAGGTCCAGCTTGCACTGATCTCCTGGCTGCCTGCCGCCAACTCGGTCTCGCGGTTGTCGCAGCAATGCCCTTAGGACAAGGCATGCTTACATCAACTTTTGCAAGCGGTGAAGCTGTGAGGGATATTAAAGATAAGCGTCCGCAAATCATGCCCCGTTTCATGGAAGCCATCCGGACGCAAATGTAAGGCTTGTCCGCCCGCTCTGAGGCACTGGCTGACAAGGACTGTACCACGGCACAACTCGCCCTCGCCTGGTTGCTAAAGTATGGTGATGATGTCGTCCCCATTCCGGGTAAGAAGAAGCTTGAGTAATTGTAAGAGAACTGGGGTGCCCTTGACGTTCATCTGCCTATGAAGACGAGGCCGAGGACAGACAATTTGTGGAGACCGCCGAGCTTGCCGTTCATTCCATGCCTCCACAGTTTGAAAGTTGTAGCTTCAGGCACACTGAAGAAGAAGCCTAGCCTGACTTCAGGAAAATAAAGCTGGGACTTTCAACATGTCCTGTGTCAACGAATCATACTTAGTCCTAATTCAATCTATGTAGTACTTAGCCGCCAAGTTTCCTCAAGTATATGATCCCGGTGCAAATCTTTAGATGAAAGTTGGCTTTTGAAGCAGTAGTCAGTGTAACAACTTAGACATTGATATCGTGGGCCATATATTATCTTTGCTAGAATCAGATGATAGGACTTTCAGTACATCCGGAATATGACTTACCAAGAAGCAACAATCGCAAGTCAATCCGCCATGTAAAACACCAAGGCCCACCTCGTTTTCATCGCTGATCCAATCTACTTCCAAGACAGGATTGCTGAAAGTCGGTATCAATGCTGTCTCGGACTGGGGACATTCACTGGTGACATTGGCGAGTTGATCTGGGATTTCATTGTCGTGAAACGCTGCAACTGAACGTGGTGTCCATCCTTTAATCGCCTCAATGCTGGATGCACCGCCTGCATCCGCCAAGATACCGATAGTCTCGATGGATCCATTTCTGGCAGCCCAGTGCAAAGGAGTCCAGCCGTCCCGATCAGGAAGATTGAGGTCAATATCCTGCTGCAGAAGCCAAGTGACTAATCCAGCAGAACCATTGGACGCTGCATGGTGGAGACAATTTCGCTTTTGCATGTCGGTGATACTCAGATCTGAGGCATGACCAAATAATAACTCAACGGTAGCTTTGTGTCCTCCAGCAGAAGCAAAATGCAGCGCAGTTCTGCCACATGTGTCCCTCTGGTCTATGTTGGCCGGATTGCTGAGTAGGATCCTCACCACTCGACAATGACCTCTATGTGACGCTGCCTGGAGGGCGCTGCTATAGGCTCCGCCTTGAGCGTTGATATCAGCTCCGTTCTCGGATATTAGCCGTACCACTTACTCATGACCTCCACATGACGCTGCCTAGAGAGCGTTGCCCTAGGCTCCGCCTTGAGCATTAATATTAGCTCCGTTCTCTAGTAGCAGCCGTACCACTTGCTCATAACCTCCACATGACGCTACCTGGAGAGCGTTGCCCCAGGCTCCGCCTTAAGCGTTAATATTAGCTCCGTTCTCTAGTAGCAGCCGTACCACTTGCTCATGACCTCCACATGACGCTGCCTAGAGAGCGTTGCCATAGACTCCGCCTTGAGCGTTGATATTAGCTCCGTTCTTGAGTAGTAGCCGTACCACTCGATAATAACCTCTATATGACGCTGCCTATAGAGCGTTGCCAGAGATTCCGCCTTGAGCGTTAATATTAGCTCCGTTCTCTAGTAGCAGCTGTACCACTTGCTTATAACTATTATCTAACGCTGCCTGTAGAGCGCTATAAGAGAGTCCGCCTTAAGCGTTTATATTAACTCCTACCTCTAGTAGCAGCCGTACCACTTACTTATGACCATTAAATGACGCTGCCTGTAAAGCGCTATTATAGAGTCCGCCTTAAGCGTTTATATTAGCTCCATTCCTAATTAAGATCTGTACTACTTAAGTATAATCTTTATATGATGCTACTTATAGAGCGCTACCATATCTTCCGCCTTTAGCGTTGATATTAGCGCCTCTCTCGAGTAGCATTTGCACCACTTGATCATGACCTTCCCCGGCAGCAATCATCAGTAATGTGTAGCCTTTTTCATGCACAGTTCGTCCCCATTGAGAATCTTGCCGTAGATTACAATCCGATGAGGATAGCTGACAGCCCTTTAGCAAGGATAGAAGCCCAAAGGCACACGCTGTACTAAGATGTGTCGCAGGCTCAAATGTTGAGCATTGTAATCTATGTCTCAGAGGGTCATCGTAATTAAGTCCCAATGATTCGTGGAAGCTTTGTATATTGCAATCTTCGTACTGCGAGCTGATGTCTGACGCCCAATGCAGATACGAGGAGGATGCCTTCGAGTCTTGTTTTATGAATCGTCGTATCTTATTCCTTAATTCAGAAGACTCACAGTCCTCAACGTTCTTCAGATGTACTGCCCAGTACACTTTAGCATAAGGCTCTAGAACGTTGTTCAGCTGCACCATCTTTGGCGTGATGGAGCCCGGCCACGACTCATCCAGGTACACATCTAGGCATCTTTCCGTAGCAAGCGCATGTTGTTCCACAACCATGTATTCTGGCCGACTCAAGAGGTATTCTCGAACGGACTGGTGCGCAAAGCGGAAAACATTTTGTTCCGGGTCCATATACAAGATTACGGCAAAGTCGGATGATGTCGTCCTCTGGCGATGGCACTTGGTCACTCCTGGACCCATTATCGTCCGAGTCCGAAGATGGCTCGGTGTCATTTTCGTAGACCAAGGGGATAGCGGCGATTAGCTCATCTACGGACAACAGGCGCTGGGCACATAGCAGCCACTTCAGCGTGCCGATAGCTACATCCCGTCCATAGGTTTCAGTTTGATTGATCTGCGTGTGTATGATCTCGTACAAGTCAGAAAGCTTAGGAGGCAGTTGACCAAGTCTAGCTTTGAAGTCTTTGACGAATCTGATTTGTTTCAGGGCCTCTAGCGACATCTCGACCCACCGGAACATCCCTTGAGCACCGTTGGTGAGAGTCTCGATAATCCTCTTTCTAAGTTTTGGAGGTACCTTGCCGTCCAGAAGAAGTTTCTTGGAGATCAAGCGATCCACTTCTGATTCGACAAAACGCGCTATATCATCACTGTTGTTCTTCGCGCTTATTGAGATATTCCTTGAATGTTCTAGACGGAGTTTCTGCAGGGACGCGATACATTAGTCAAAATGCCTCAGCTCAACTTGACACATACATCTATTGGTAAAAGTCCCCGAATTTCATTCAGTGGAGGATACTCACGATATCAACATCATCACGACTAGAGACTAGGACTTTGACGATTTTGGCGGATTTGCTGATTATGTCGTCCAATGCTTCCAGCAGCTCGTTGCGTGTTTCGTCATCACATTCGTCGAGAGCGTCAATGATAATGGTTGCAGGATGGTCTTTGGTAAGTTCGAGGATGAGTCTGGTGCAGTCCTCTACTGTCAACTGCTTGAGCGTGGAAGAACCCCCCTCAGCCTTTTTTTTACGGGCTTCATACTCTTTTGCTACAGGTTCTTCGACGGGTAGATCTGGCTTCGAGCTGGCAAGCTGTCTCAGTAGGGAACCCATGATTTTGATAGGCTGGGCGCGTTCTGGCTCCGCAGTGCTTCGTGCACAATAGAAGAATGCTATGGGAGACGTGCGTGAGGTCGGCTCTGCAGCAAGCATAGTTTTAATGACCGTTGATCTGATTGAGCACCTCTCGATTAGTATGTGTAGCGCTGTGAATACAAAGAGAGGTATCATGAGTTCTCTAAGAGAAATGTCTGTTGTTGTAAGTTTCATGTAATAGAAAACCTACACAAGTATAGTCTTCCCCGACCCAGCTATAATTCGTTTAGTCATAAGGGAATCAATTGTAGAGTGAGCACTTACGTATTCCATGAAGCCAGAGTATAGAGGATGTGCTCGACTGTTGCCATTCAATAAAATTCTGATTCTCAAGTAGCCATTGGCCGGACCCAGGTAGTATTTTCTTGTTTGATAGGTCATCATGATGATCCATGTATTTGATATCGGAGATCCACCGAAGTAACTCGAGTCGCTCGTTACCCGACAAGAAATTAGTATTACTAATTGAAATGCGAAAGCGTAGCTCATGATGGTGTAATTTGTGAATTATGGTTATAGAACAGTTCAACTGAGACCGGCGGCAATTTGTGACGTACTATGTGCAAGAGCCATTTTTGATACAGCAGAAGGTTGGATAATCAAGAGCAATTCTCTTGCAAAAGCTGCTGCTGTCCCCGCTGCATAAGGCTGCCATATGCCGTTCATGTGGGAGTCCGCATAGTCGGCAATCCCTCTGATCACTAGACAACGCGTCTGATCCACTACTCCGGCAGCCTCCATTTCAATGCAGCGTGCATGAGGATATCTTTCGCGGAGCTCATCTCCTTTTTTAACATTCTTAATGACCGAGTTCCCCGAAGAATTTGCCCTTGATGAAACACTGGAATCGGCGGCACTGATTCCTTTGGCTCTGGCTTCGTTTGCTCCTCCATCGACGGATTCGGACGCTCAACTCGGACCACTAGCTGGTCGGAAGAGCATTGATCGCAATTTGTGGGACCACCAACGTGTTGGTACGTTGACCGATACAACTTATCTCCGCCAGGCGGAGGACGGGAGAAGTCTGACCTCAACCCTGTCAACATTGCCAGATGTTCGTGGGGTTTACTCTCTCCCATTTCGTAATTGGTGAACAGCATCCCCAAAGCGGTCAACAACTCTAGATGCGGTTTATCAAACATCCCCAGCAGCCCTCTGTTTCCTTCCCCTTGATCTCTGATGTAGTCATACTGAACAATACCTGAAACGCCGGGCGTCTTATCCACCCCAACAACGACATCACCAAGATGAATGTCTTGATCAGGATCTGGATGTGGAGGATTGCACGGGATTCCCCCACCTATGCCCACAAACAAATACAGTTTCATGTTTGGGAAGCTTGTGGGCAGCAAGTCTGCCATTCTCGACGCGGAGGTTGTGCCAGGCTGGCCAAGGGGCATGCATACGATGACAATGTTATGACTACCGATAGAGCCATAGGTATATGTGTTATGATCGTGAGCGGGCTTTCGAAGCTCTTGATGCTTTTCGTCTAGCATCTTGATTGCTCCTACTTGCTCGCTCCATGCCAAGGCACAGAGCCATCCAATGGTGTAGTCTTCGGGCCTAAGTCGTTTCTTTGTACTCATGATGGTTTTTGAGTGGCAGGAATTCAGCCGTAGACCTGTTTTCGTCGGTCGATAGAAGATGGAAAAGGGCCTTTAGCGACAACCCCTGCCATGCGGGTGACAAAAGGAAGTCTTACCGCGCAAGTCGATTCCCACCCAATCGCACCAAATTTAGGAGCAATTTTCAGGAGATAACTAGGTAGAATATGCAGTGCTGTGAATAGTCAGTTCTTTTACACTCTTATCGTTATGATTCTCCCCGTTCAAATTCGCGAGGATGAGATGTAATTTGTACAAGTAGTAAATTTGGTCGGGGATCAATTTGATGGTGGGGGATTCCTCAGCTCTCGCCTGCGGCTAGCGAGATGGTGACTGGCATTTCAATATCATTCGACGCCTCCTGGTGTAGATCTCGCATTAGTACCAGACCATCTTCAGTACTTCTGCACAGGCCACGCCCGGATTTGCCTGTGATTCACATGGGACTAATCGAATGAGATCGATTACACAGGACATGCATCCTCTAAAGGCGGACACTCCGCGTTCGCCCGTCTCTGTGCGCGTACCCTGTTCCCTTCAGCTTACACCCCTCCGCATCAGGCTTTAGGGGATACCATGGCAAGCTCAGCGGCGTTTTAGCGAAGGAACACCTGGGGGCTGATTGTCGGCCATCCCGCTATCGGACTGCCCAGTGGGCGAGCCAGTAAGGCCTGGGGCTACGCCGCTGTCCTACCGCTCCTGGCTGTAGATGTAGCATGTCTACCTCTTGTTCCTACTCCTTGATGTTTAATAGAAATATATGGCAGGAGAGCCTTGTATTCATCACCATTATATAAGTTTCACGCGGCGGTCTTAGCATTACGGGAGAAAATCTAAATTAACCGTTAGTAAGTTAGTAAGCCTACCTAATTAGGACTAGCGCGTCCTTAGCATATAGATACTAGGCGACTTATAACCTAGTAGTAGCTATCTTAGAAGTCTTATCCCTAGAGCTTAGGACCCTTATCTAGGATTGTAAGTAATTAGGCCTAACTTTTAAGATCTATAGCTAACCTAGGATCCTATACTAGGACTAGCTCTAAGATAACTAGGCTTCTAGAGCTACTAGTATATAATTTAAGATAGTAATAGTAATAATAGTAGTAAGTTTTTATATATATAGATTAGAGGATTATTATATACCTTTATTATATACTAAGTTTATATAATTAAGATATCTACTAGGTACTTTAAAGATATATAGCTATTTATAATACTAATTATATATTTTCTCTTATAATACTAAGCCTATTATATAAATGTTTTATTATAATATAAATTCTTTAATAGGATTTTCAAAATATTTTATATATAAATATATTTAATTTTAGTCTTTTATAAGGTAAAAGATTATATCTTTAAAGACTATTAAACTTAAACTACTTAATTATCTTAAATTAATCTACTATTATAAATTAGAAAGATAGCTACTATAAATTATTATAATAATTTAAGATAAGTAAGTAGATATATAACTTCCTTAATTATTATACTTTTTGAAATTTATACTTAGTATAAAGGAATAGATAGTAAATAGCTCTAGCTTAATTAGAATTAAGATATTTATCTTTCTCCTTATAATATATTAGATCTATTATCTTAAAAGTATTAACTATTAAAAATTAATATTGGAATTATATTATAAGATAGAATAAGATAAAATAAGTAAAAATTCCTAGAACTAGACTTAATATTAGATTAACATAATATAATTAAGTAGGTCTTAGTATATATTATAAGATTTATCATCTAATAATTAAGAATTAGAATAAGCTAATTGATTATATTATTAGAATATAAACTTTTAGTATTACTATTATAAATCTTATAAATAAGTAATTGATTTTTAAGATAAAAGTAAATGATTTATTATATTTATAACT
>JAABUK010004464.1_pt1 | contig 22708 bp, 32 predicted proteins | sample 5559141 | NCBI WGS metagenome assembly JAABUK01 (sample SAMN10711869, study PRJNA513367) | rock metagenome | isolation source: Antarctica rocks | place: Antarctica: Victoria Land, Pudding Butte nord | collected 2016-01-03
GCTTCGCCAGCCACCAACGAGTGCCGAGGTCCAATCCACGGAACTATCACCTCATTATCCTCGGAATCATAATCTCCCTCGACTTCTTCATCCTCCTCGTCGGCGACCGCTGCGGTCTCCTTCTCCGGCCGACGCAACGACAGGATAGCGCTCGGTTTCGCTTCCGTATGAGCTTCATGGCCAAGTTGATTGACGCCGCTTGTCAAGGTTGATGAAAGGTCGTCATGCCGCTCCAAAGGCTTCACATCTTGATGCGCATGCGGAGAATCGATTTGAGAGTGGATGAGTCGGGCGAGTACAGACTGCTTGGCTACTACCCGCGTAGCTTCGGGTTGGTATGGATCAGGAAGATCTTCCGACACATCAGTACAATAGGAGAATCAAGGGCGACTCCCTACTTGCGAGACGGTAAAGAGGATTGTAGGGTAGGATCACCTCTACGCGTATTTTAGTAAAGCGCCTGTTCAGTATCCGATAGACACGTACGGCCCTCATAGCTAAGATCCTCCTCATTCCCTCTTCTATTTTTTTTACCCGTCTTCCAACTCTTCGTCGCCCAGCTATCGGAATCACCGCTCCCTTTCAAGTGAGAGACTCCGTCGTCATCGCTGCTATCTCCCTCCATCGGTCTCTTTGGTTTGGATCTCAGGGCTGGCGGTAGCTTCAAGGGTTCGACTCCATCCTTCCTTCTCCGTTTATTCTCCGCGCGTATCCGACTTCGATCCCTCTCGTTCCGCTGTAAGGCCGCATATTGTTGAGCCTCGACCTTTGTCTCGTGCTCGAAGTCATCTTCAAGTACTGAACCATCAGGACCGGGTGTGACCAGAGAGAGCTCACCAGGATCGGCCTTAACCGAGATAAAAGGCTCAGGTTTCGGGTCCGCCTTACGACTTCGAGCTGCTGCCTATTAGCGGCGAATGGTTCCAGAAGCAGAGGGATGAGGTTCGACTTACGTTTCATGACATTGGTCCGAATACTAGAGCCGACAGAGGAGACCATCCGATCCCATTCGGCGATCCCCTTCCCCAGTATGGTCCTGTATAAGGAGCCCTCCTTCGAACACTGTCTTTTGTAGGCAGTCCAATGTAATTGGCGCAGATCAAAGGCTGTCAACGAAAGATGGATCGATTTGGTGAGGGGTGGTGATTTACTCACCACGTGTGATTTGTTGACAAGACAACTTCGGAACGAGAATCTTTGTGAAACAAAATCGAGAGTGACTGTTCAATCCATTACCCCAAGGTATGTTTCTTCTCGCTCGATTGCCCATTGTTCCTCTACGTCTCATCTCCTTTCACCTCTTTGTATCCGATGTACCGTCATGGTCTCGACGACATGCGAGTCAAGCCATTGCAGCATCCGACAAGAAGGCGTATTCTCATACACTCCTGTTGCCGAAAACCATCATGCCGACAAGGCTGAAGAATCCTGCCGCACGAGAACGCGAGTTGAGAGCTGGAACTTCCGGCGAGCTTTACCGTTGGCAGGTGAGTCGTACATTTTCTATACTGATGCGTACTCAAGAATCATCCTTCAGGCGAGGCACAATCCAGGAGAGCTGTTCGTACTTCATGATGGTCCACCATACGCAAATGGCAACCTCCACATGGGTGAACTCTCAGCATCTTGCGATTGATGATGAAGGCTGAATTGTATTAGGACATGCCTTGAACAAGGTGCTCAAGGACATTATCAATCGCTACAAGGTTCTAAGGGGTCACAAAGTACAGTGAACGCTTCTCGTCCAGTTTAAAGCGTCGGTTGACATCGAGCAGCTTCGTGCCAGGCTGGGATTGTCATGGACTCCCCATCGAACAAAAGGCTTTGGCTGAACTCGGGGTGAGTCTCATCCTGCGGGATTCAACCATTACTTGACTGATGCCCGCTGGCCGCAGAGGAGTCATACGACCATGGAACCCTCTCACATCCGTAAAGTCGCTCGGAAGGCCGCGTCAGAAGGCATAGAGGTCCAGAAAACCGAGCTTCGGGATCTAGGCATCATGGCGGATTGGGCTGACAAGGGAAAGACCTACCGGACTATGGGTCGGTGCTTTCCCTAATCTCGCTATCGAGATGTTTGACCCTTCTCTCCAGACTTGCAATACGAGATTCGACAACTCAAGCTGTTTCAATGCATGCTAGAGAAAGGTGGATACTGCCGTCTGACCCTGGAATAGCCAATGATGATGGAGCAGGCTATATTACCCATCGCTTGCGACCCACATACTATTCACCTTCCTCTCGTACCGCGTTAGCCGAAGCTGAGCTGAAGTATCAAGACGGCTTCAAATCGAGATCTGTGTACATCGGATTCCCAGTGGAGCAGTCGGACATGTCGAAAGGCGTCAAGAAGGCATGGCAGCAGGCCTGCAGGGAAACGGGAGAGAGGACTCTGAAGTTGGCGATCTGGACGACTACTGTGTGGAGTCTTCCCGGCAACATGGTTAGCAAGCAGCATTTGGCGACGAAGTGCTGATGTATATAAGGGTGTGGCAGTTCATGAGAAGATGCAGTATCTTATTGTGACCTCGGGTGATGGGGATGATATGTTAATTATCCTTGAAGATCGCCTAGAGCCGTTGCGCGAAGTGCTCGGGACACTCGACATTGTAGCCCGTCTTTCAGGTGGGTGATACCGTCGATAGTTTCGCTGACTAAGGAGTACAGGCTCGGAGCTCATCGGTACTCGCTACACCCACCGTTTCCACCCTAAGTCTTCCTTAGTCCCACGACCCACAATCTTCCATTCCAGGCACGTGACATCCCAGTCCGGAACCGGCCTTGTCCACTCTGCTCCTGCGCATGGCTACGAAGACTACGAGGCCTTTGTAGAAGCCGATATTCTACCCGAGGACATGCGGTGTCCCATCGATGATGCCGGTTGCTTCACCTCGGCGCTGATTGAGTGGTCGGGGGACGAGACTACATCACGACTGGTTGGCAAAAATGTTCTTAGGGACGGAGTCGGTATCATGATCGACCTTTTACATGAGGACGGTTCCCTGCTGGCTGAGCAGCCTGTGGAGCATCGGTACCCTTGCGACTGGAAGACGAAAGAGCCGATCATTGTCAGGTAAGCTGAATTTCACTTCGCAGCACTGAGGCTTCATAGAGCTACCCCTCAATGGTTCGCCAACGTCGAGGCGGTGAAACCCGCCGCTATCGGCGCAATGGCTGCTGTCACGTTTCACCCCCCTCAATGTAAGCCCAATTGCAAGTTGCGACGCTGACGATAGCTCAAAAGCGCCTCGAGGCATTCGTGATGTCCCGAGCTGAGTGGTGCATCTCTCGACAACGAAGTTGGGGTGTACCAATCCCTATGCTTCACGACGAAAATAGCGAACCGGTCCTCAGCTCACAAGCCATTACGCACATCATTGCTGTTTTGAGCGAGAAAGGAACGGATCACTGGTGGACGGGACCGATCGAGGATTTTATCTCCCCAGCACAGCAAAGTGGCGTCTTCACCAAAGGACGTGACACTCTTGACGTTTGGTTCGATAGCGGCTCCTCCTGGACGCTCTTGGAGGAAGGGCGACTCCGATCAGCCTCGTTGCCTCTTGCCGATGTCTACCTCGAGGGCTCCGATCAGCACCGCGGGTGGTTTCAGTCATCGCTTCTGACCCGTCTTTGTGCGGCCGACACCGCGCCATACGGAACGCTGATTACTCATGGCTTCGTATTGGATGAAGAGGGGCAAAAGATGAGCAAATCGGCTGGGAATGGCATGTCGCCGATGGATATCATCCACGGGACGACGGTGAGGTCATGTCGCCGACCGCTTTTTGCTGATTTCCCATAGGATCGACCCGCACATGGAGCCGATACTCTCCGCCTATGGGCTGCATCTGTCGAATACCACCGGGATGTCTCTTTCGGGCCATCTGCAATAGCGCAAGCCAGCGAGGCCCTAAGGAAGTTAAGAATGGTTACCCGCTTCCTGGTCGCGAACACGTCGAACACTCAGAGACTACTTCCTGAGGACGCAGATCTGAATATTGTAAGATCTGGAATTTCGACTTCAACTGATGGAGAGGTCGATCGGTATATCCTACACAAGATATCAGAGCTCGAAAGCACTGCGATAGATAGTTACGAAGTGTTTAACTTCAGTAGAGGTGAGCCAAAGAATCGGGACTGACTGACAACCAGTTTTACAATCGACCTATGCTTTCGCCTCCTCCACACTATCGGCATTCTACTTTGATCTCATCAAGGATACTCTATACTGTGACGCGGTCAATGCATCGCGCCGACAAGCCACTATAGCAACCCTGAGCCATGTATGTGAACAGTCTCCTACTAAAGCTGACATGAAGGTTCTACGCATCATGCTAAAGATCATTGCACCCATTGTGCCTCATCTCGCCGAGGAGATTCACGAGGTCACTGGTCAATCCACCAGAATATCGGTCTTTCTAGACCACTGGCAGTCCAAGGTGGGTGAACACTTACCAAAGGAGCTGATGTCCAGTCGGAATGGCTCGACTCGACTGTTAATTCCGACATGGAAATCATTCTGGCCGTTCGAGCACGACTCCTCCCTTTGATCAGCGCGGCTAGAGATGCAGAGCGAGTCCAGACTCCCTTCACGAGACAGTCCTGATCAGATATTACAGAAGCCTGCGTAATCCAAGCGAAGCTGAGATTTTTCTCCTTGGAGATGAGAAAGCCATCGATATGCTAAAGCGACATGGTCATCATCCACATCTGCTCCATGTCACGTGTAATGACGAGATGGCAGAGGTCCTGCTCCCGAGTATCTTCGGAGTATCCAACGTAAGCTTAATCCCACCTAAAGAAAAGGTATTTTGGCTAGGGGCCGGGACAACGACGACTCGTGAGTTTCTTTCCAATCCCACATAAACCATGAAGCCAACAGGTCACAGAGCTCGGCGACATCGTGGTACAATTGACGGCTACTCGGAGACATCAATGTCCTCGCTGTTGGTTGTATACGGCACAGCAGTCTGATCACCTCTGTGGTCGATGTCATGACGTCGTGCGGTGACAGCGATTATGCGCGACCGATCCTACAGTGTCGTATCAACTTCGTATGCAGCCGTCATCACTGTTGCTCCCATCGACTATTTGCCCTCTGACATATGACACGACAACGAGATGTCGGAGTTATCATAGCTATCGAGACTCTCTCGCAGCAATCAAGACGATTTGAGGCTGTAATACAGATGCAAGGACTAATCCCTTGAGGTATATGAAGGCTCTCGTTACTCCCACAGGTCGGAAGTATGCCTGTACGAATTCCAGTCCGAGCAAACGATCTGGCTGATCCCAGTTGTGATTCCCGACTACCCCGGGACTATTGAAGAGGAAGGTTTCTATGGGAGCTTCTAGATGTGTGCCCCCCTTCTCTTTGTACCACACGAAATCGGAAGACTCCTCGACTCAAGAGTGTACCGTAAGGTTTGCGTTGAACGACGAGTCAGCTGGAATCAGGTCAACACTATCCGACTATACGCCAGGTAGGGTCATCTTGAGATGCAGTCCGTCCGTCAAAGGCATAGGCCATCTTAGTCATCAAAGGGATATGACCGAAGCGAGATTCGATCGATCGTGGATCATCTTGCGAAAGGCAGGCACCCGTTTCAATCAGGCACAAGTTGGTGCGTAAATTTGCCTTTGTCTGCGGATAGGACGCGGAGAGATGACGTATCAGATCATTCAACCGGAAATTCAGGAAACGGTGCGGCGTCGGGGTGTTATGGGACCAGTTGTCTGGAATCCGATACTTGCTACAAACTGGCATCTAGATCGCCTTCGAATTCTCCGCTTCCCCCGGCTCTTTCAACGATATCAATACACATCCGCATCAAGGAAGCGTCCGTCATGAGGATAGATTACTCTCCATCCTGAGATACCTTCCCCTGACGCGAATCCTTTATACATGCCTTCAGCTACCTCGTACCCAATTTCACCCTGCGGTGAACCCGACGGCGTAGGCCTTCCAGACCGTCACGGATCTCCAAACGGTTACGGGTCTCCGGACGGATACGGGCGTCCCGACGGGCACGGGTATCCAGATGGTCACGGATCTGTAGACGGTCACGAATCACCAAACGGCCACAGATCTTTAGCCGGTCACGAAGGTTCAGACGGTGACTCAGATTCTCCAGCCCTCGCCGGTATTTCGTCGTCTACGAAGCGCCCTCACCGACATTCTTCTCCCGAAACATTTCCCCCACACCCCAGGAGCATCGGACTTCGAGGATCGCCCACACCCATCCCTCCATTCTCATCCTCCTCGCAACCAAACAAGCATCGCCTTGATCCCCCTCTCTCACAGAAGATCTCACCTGCCTCCGAAGCCTATCCTGCGAGAACCCCAAGGTCCAATTCAGGGTCTGGTCAATCCGGCGAGGACACACTCACACTGCGACGTCGTGAAGCGAATCGCCTGGCGGCTCAGCGCTTCAGAAGTCGAAAGAAGGGATATCAGGATAGTTTGGAGGAGAGAGTGCGACAATTGGAGGATGAGAGGGATGCCCTGCTCCATCGTTTGGGAGAAGTGCCGGGACCTTCATCACGGGGTACACTAGGGATCGGATTCGATGAGGATGCTTACGACCCGCCTGGTCCTCAACATACTCGCCCCATGGCGGCCTCGCCTACATCTCGAACCGTCCCGCAATCTCATTTCTCAGCTCGTTCAGCCTCGCCTGAGCGACTCGAGTTGTCCATTGATAACGATATCCGTACGGCGGCCCTGGAAGCTGCGAATCGGAAACTGCAAGATAAGCTGCGACGAATCGCTGACGAAAATGAGAGGATGGGTGCCGAGATTGAGCGGTGGCAGAGATGGGAAAGGGATCAGCGGGAATGTCAGCCTTGGAAGTACGCTTTCCGCGAGAGCGATCAAAGGGTGAGTCGTGGAGCATTTCATTCCTGAGTAAATAGTGATGGTTCTGGGATCAGACACCAAGCGCTCAGCGTCCAGACACACCGATGACCTCTGATGCCCTACGTGGACAAGACACTTGTTTCGACTCCTCACGCTTCTCGGCTTCTCTGGCGACTCCAGCTTCGCACTCGCCACTACAGTCAACAAAGCCCCAACTCCAGTATCATCGTCCTGCGTCCCCAGGCATCCATTTACCTCCCTTACGCCTCCCCTCCTTCCATAGAGCGATTTCTGTGGATGGTCACACCTCAAGCTCGGTTCGGACTAGAATCCGGCCTCGACCAATGCTTGATCAGCCGATACCTGCGCCATCTCCTTCGTCCAGTCGACAAGCACCAATGGTAGATGGAGGTCGGTCAATGAGATAGCAATCGGTTGCCGTGGGAGGCAATTTTTCGCCTTTGCACACCCCTTTGTCCAGATTTCGGTTCACTCGAAAAGATAGGAGAGGACAAGTACTTTAATTTAGCATTTAGTGGAAGAGCATGTAGGGTTTGATACATCAAGTTATAGTGACAGATGAACAGACAGCGAAAACACATGCTGTCACATCCTGACACGTTCTCGTCTCCCGCATGCTCTTCCATGTTCATTTCTGTGCTGAAGTGACTGGTCAAGAATAGCTGTTAGAGGATCTGAACCAGAATGCATTGCGTTTGGGTGCTATACGACGAGTCTTAACACGAACAGAAAGGGCTGATTCGCCCAGACCAAATGTCTGCTCTTTCGGCGGGGAGTCATTCGCATCGCACACGCCGCTAATGAGTGTCTGCTCATTTACTCCGGGAGTCCAATATTCGGCCTGATCAAGCCTCATGAAGCCCGTATAAAGCCCTAACGAAGCCGAATGAGCGGAAGTCTACTCCGATGTGCGCAGGCGACCTAAGGCGAAACAAAGCTTTCGGGTTGCGGCTAAGCCTGAGCTGCTCAAATGACCGCTGAACAAGACAAGCTGAGATCAATGAGAAAAACGCTTGAATTTTCAAACACGCCTTGGAATGGATTTAGGCGTGCTATGGCAGTCGTCGTTCGCCCGTTTGCTAGACCGGGGATGCGTCACAAGGAAAAAGTCTTGTTGTTTTCCCCACTTCTTGTTCGATTTTATTCTAAATACGCCATAGCAGTCTTTGTTGACCTTGTGAGCATCGTTGAGAGGGAAGATTCAAGGGAGATCACTTACTTTGGCACGAAGACAACATGGCGATATTCAATCGAAAGGCAAAGGACAAGGCTCACGACGGGGATGCGGCGCCGACTTCGAAAGAGAAGGTCAAATTCTCCAAACGTCCAGCGAGTCAGTCTGGTCATCCTCTACCATCACAAACATGCTAACTTTCACCATTAAGATACCGCGTTCAAGCAGCAACGGCTCAAGGCTTGGCAACCCATTCTTACGCCCAAAGCCGTTCTCCCCACCCTATTCCTTATCGGCATCCTCTTCGCACCCATAGGTGCTCTCATCGTTTGGGGGAGCGGCAAGGTGACGACCATCACTCTTGATTACACACAGTGCGACGCCAGTGCGCCGACAGATGGGACCCCGCATCCAATGCCGAGTGATAGCTATGGATGTCAGTCTTCCTTATTCCATGTCTCGGTATCCTGTATACTTGAAGTGTCGTCTAATTATGTACAGACGACCTCAAGACATCTTCCCCAGTCTACAAGTCTTCCATCGCTGCTCCCACCTGGGCATTCAGCAATGACACAACGCGCCCCGTCGGTCAGCAAGCACAGTGTGAGATTGTGTTTGAAGTGCCATACGATCTCGGTGGGTTTCTTACAAAGAGCCTTCCTCGCGATCGGCTCACTGGCACACAGGACCAGGAGTGTTCATGTATTACACGCTCACCAACTAGTAGGTCGGATTTACCGGATGAACATGATTTAAGGCTTCTTCTTTAGCTACCAAAACCATCGACGATACGTTCATAGCTTTGACAGCAGTCAGCTCAAGGGTGACTACCGCTCCGCGTACGTGTCTTCAAGCCTCGCGCATCTACTTACTGATGAAAGCTGTCACTAGTTCTGATCTTGACAGCGGAGACTGTAAACCAATCACATCTCAGAACAACAAGCCTTACTATCCCTGCGGCCTGATCGCCAACAGCCTGTTCAATGGTGAGTAGCCGCTTCGCTTCCTTTGGCGATGTCTGCTGAATGATTACAACGTCAGATTCGTATAACTCCGTCGTCCTTCTCAATTCTCAAAGTACGAGTCCTAACCTGGGGTTTATCGCTATGTCTAATTGCCATCATAGACGGCGCACAGAATCAGACGTACAATTTCACCGAAGCTGGTATCGCTTGGGGCGGCATAGCAAAGAATTATGTCAATTCTCCGAATTACGCGTCGACCTCAGACGCCATTCCTCCCCCCAACTGGGCTCTGATGTACCCGGACGGCTACACCAATCAGACGGGTTTCCCCAATCTGAGGACAAACGAGCACTTTCAAGTCTGGATGCGGGTGGCGGCATTGCCAACCTTTCGGAAGCTGTGGGCGCGAAACGATCAGGAGGTCATGACGAGCGGCATGTACAGAGTAGTCGCCAATATGAGTGAGCAGCTTCAATCCTCTAATCCTCTGACCGATTGCTCACGACAGATTGAAAGATTATCCCGTCAAGCAGTTCTCTGGAACTAAATCAATCGTCATCTCGACTGTTTCATGGATCGGGGGCAAGCAACCTTTCCTCGGATGGGCTTATATCGCCGCAGCGGTCCTTTGCGTTGTACTTGCTGGTGCGGGGCTCATTAGACATCTCATCCGGCCCAGAAAACTGGGAGACATGAACTGTGAGGTCTGGTACGCCTGGTAGAAACATCGCTGACGATAGACGAAACCAGTGCTGTCCTGGAATCAACCGTCACAGGCCGGCGGTCGATAGGAGTATGATTGGCTATCAGGCACGAGATTGCGTTTGGATGGGTTCTCAGCCATGCGATGGTGTGATCCGATGGTCATGTACGTGTTGATATCGACAGCTTACTCGTGCTGCTCACCTTCACCGGTCGCAACGTAAATCGTCGACTCGTTTTTACACCTCTTCAGTGCAACTCGGCCTTTGGTCATCAATCACACACAGATCTGGGGGTAGCCCCGTCATCACGCACAGACCTCTGATGAAGGGTTCCGTATCTGCAGGGTCCCGTCACCACGTGCTTGGCGAACTCTTTGTTTCTTGCTTTCTCATCATTCCTTCTCTCCTCTCTCTCCCCTTTCTCATTATCCCTTACCGCCCCAGTCGCTAATGATGTCCTGCTCTGGCTTTTCGTTCTTCGTTCTCGAGGGCAGTCGTACCGCCAAGATCATAAGTATCGTGATTTCGGTCATCCTGCAAGAGATGCAGCAGTCCCATCCCTCCGGTCGCCCTTCACATGTTCCATCTCGCCCTACTAGCGAGGCCTCAAAAGGGACGAGTCCATCAAGCACGTGTCTTCCAACGAGTACGTGAAGGCGACGGTTCAGTGGACAAGGCGGTCGAGGATGGGGCCCTCAACCAGTCAGGAAACAAAACCCCGTAACCAAGATGAGGAACTGGAGCCGCAGCGTCAGGTATGCGTCCCTTTCACCTGCAAAGTCTGTCGTTTGATCGACGTTGTCTACAGACGCTGCACTCCTGCTTGAAAGACATTTCTCACCGCTTCTATAAAACTTCTATCTGCCAGGTTAGGCAGGACGCTCACAGTGGGAAATGATCGCTCAATATTCTGTCTCAGTATTACGACGGTTACGGCTTAGAACCCGAGTCTCCTGTCCATATCAAAGAGATTACAGGTCAGTCACCTAATTGCGGAGGCGGCGCTTCGTCAGACTGATCATCACTGGATAGAATCGCTCATCCTGATGATCCTCAACGGGAAACGCTCAGGTCGAAGGGTATTGCCAAGGGAAAGCAAGACCGTCGCTGTACAGTACGTCGCACTTCGCCCGTCAAGCCCATCTTGATGCAACACAGCATTATGACGAGTCAGGTAATCCCGTCGGTCAGGGCTGTGCGAAAATCCATCACTGCTCGTAAGCGGAAGCCTCATACTCCTGAGAACGCTCACTGACATATAGGCAGTGGCATCCATGGCAAAGCAAGTGGCTCACTATGAGCAAGCAAAAAGAGAGCATCAATCAAAGGGCAGTCAAATGCAAAGTTCATCGTCCCCGGCATGACCCTGTCTTCCTGACTGACGACCGTTTAGTCGTATACGCCGCAAGGTGAGCCGATGTCGGGAGGCTGTCGGGTGCACGAGGACGGCATCGGCAATTGCCCGTGAGTGCGCCGATACACCTGAAAGGACGCTGATGGCCATGACAGCGCCGTACATCCCGACTCGCCGGGCTGGAATAGCGCCATTAATCTAATACCGTCACTAGAATCGGCAGCCTGGTATTGGGAACCGCCGCAAGGTGACACCAAATTCCCTCGGTCAAACACCTTCTGCGCCCCTCGCAACATCACGTCGCCCATCCGAGATCGCGACAATCGGATTCTCCCGTCAACGACAAATGGCAATCGGTTTCCGCACACGCCATCACTAGGCGAACCAGAGGTGTCCCTGTTGAGGCGCCTGGGACCGCTGCATACTACTCAGTGCGCAAGGTTGACTTCGAGGATCGAAGGACGCGAAGTATCAACGCCATTCTCCGTTGTCCCTGGCAAGAATGATGGCCAAGGCGTCACAGGATATCAAATCTCGTCGAGGCCCATGGAGATTCACATCTCAACTTTCAGCATCGGGACATATCACAAGAAATCAGCAGAATTCCGAAGCCGGCCATTCGCGTCCTCTTCTGCATCCTCGAGGGGGATTCTCGACCGTTCTGCAGCTGACGAGCACTCTACCGGCCACATTGTGGGGGACGTCGAAAACAGTAAACTTCATGGTGATGGCCTTAGCGAGGCGAGATCAATCGGGCCTCTCTCAGATTGGGTCAGGTAAGTCGGGCTACGTGTTTGCCATGGCTTATCCCTGCGGCTCCGTACTGGCTGCGATATCAGCAGACCAGCGATTATCGCTTTTTATCGCTTGTCCGCACCGATCTCGAGTAACACACTCACCAATTTGGGCATCATGGGAGCCCGGGATCGAGGCATCTTGTGCTAGACATACGACGAAGATCAGGGTGCTGCGGGATCAGATTGATGTCGTTAGGAAGGCGCACTCAACGAGGATCAAACGATTACCAGATGAAAGGGTCGATGAAAGGGTCGATGAAAGGGTCGATGAAAGGGTCGATGAAAGGGTCGGCGAGGACAAGCTTCATCACTGAATCGAGCGAGACATCCTAAAGGAGGTGGAGCAGATGATCGACGAGGCGAGTCACAGCGCTGCGGACCACACCGTCATCTGAATCCCCGTTTAGAGCTCGAAACATAACGGCGATGCGCTTCGACGTCTGCGCGAAGCTTTTAAGACTTGGAGTGTCAACATCATCAACTCCTTTCACATGATCGCTCATTTCTGCAATGGATCGCCTGCCCCCCAACGATGTTTTCGCTACGGACGAGCTGTCCACAGTAAAATCAGCAGCCGCCTTCCTGCTCAAGGTTCGAGATGGCAAAAACCTCAATCCAGTGGGACTCCCCTTACGGTCCTCGTGATCTGCCTTCCCCAGGTCGTCCGCGCTTTTACGGCACAAATTATCGAGGAGACCGAGCATGAGTATCCTTCTCATTCTTTCCCATGTATGTGGCTTTACAGAGAATTTTGTTCGATTGCTCCATATTCCCTTCTGTGCCATTGTTTAAAAGTGGACCCATATTTTCTGACTTTGAGGACTCAGCAGACACGTATGCACTCTGCGGATCGTCGCAGCACCGTTTTTTATGATATGACACTGAGCCAGAAATACAACAGACAATGGGCAGAGAGACGGCTATGTTAGTACCACATGGATATGCTCCATCCCGGCTGGTTTCCCTCTGCACGCATGGCATGCCACCACCCTGGTGGTAACACGAGCATGTCTCCAGGCTGTAGCACGCCTTCGAGACTGTCTGGCCAAACTCGCTCGAAGAACTCCGGATACTTGGGGAGCAGTTGGCGGAAATCATCGATCGGACGCAGGATAGGTATGGTAGATGTGTTGGTCATATATCGCTGGGCCAAGTCGGACGTCTCATCTTCCGATCCAGTATCGCTTGCCGCTTCGCCAGAGTACGCGTACATGTCAGGACCGGCAGCAGGAGGAGCCAGCCAGACACGCTTCTGACCCAGGACCTGCGCGTAGCAATTGTAGTACGGGTCCTAGGGTTCGGTCGGCCGTGTCCATCATAAAGCAAGTGCCATTTCGTGGAGACTTACTGTATGAGCAGGGCTAACAATCTCCTTCCTTCCGCTACCAACCCACACATTGATGACGATACCGTCCTTGGTTTCCGGAGGGCGGTAAGAAGGTATGGCGTCGGTGGGTGGCGGATTCGACCAAACAAAGTCCGGCAAGGAGATGTCTCGCTCGAGACCAGGGAATTGGCTCAGCAGTGGATGTTGTGCTAAATACAGAGGTGATAGCTCTGTCCCCGGCGGCTCCTCATTCTCGGGAGTCAAGTCGTATCCAGCGCGAGCCAGGAAATTTCGAAACGGGATGATCCCCTGTCCCCAACCTACATCATCGTAGGCACTTCCAACCTCGACTGGGACCACCCTACCCTCCCCCACTAGGTCAAGAAGATAGTCCGGAGACCGCCAGCGTTCGATGGCTGGCCAAGGAGGACAGGGTGAATCGGACGAGTGCAGATATTGTCGGAGGATGAAGGGACGATCCCGATGATCTCGCAGGTAGTCTGATACCGATAAAGTAGAGGCCAGGTTGACAATGGGTGAAGGTGCAAACTTGAGCTCGTCGTTGATATCCGATGGCTGGCTCACTGAGGTCTTCCGCTTCTTGACATGTCGGTCAGGGGACCGATGATGACGTGGAGACCGACGTCGCGGTAGACCTTTCCGCTGTATCTCACCGATCAAAAGCTGTATCCACTCTGCTCGATCATGGCCCAAAGCTCCGGCGACGATGATAGCCATGTCGAGTCGGCGGATGGCGTTCAACCAGAAAGTTTGAGCTGGGAAGGTCCCACTAGAAGTTGTAGCGAGATCTAAAGCGCTGTGCATAATCGAGACATCGGTGTAGAGTCGTAACCATCTGTTTTCAACCAGGTGGAAAGGGATGGCATTGATTTGATCATTGGCGAGATGCCAAGCCGTTGAAAGTGCCGTTCTGTGATCTGCAATCGAGTATGGGTGATCGGACCGTCCTGGTGTCGTGGTCGAACGAGGGGCGACGAGATTCGATAGGAAAGAGGATGCTGTGGTCAGGATGTTCAAGATCGCTGGTCCACATGCGGCAATATCTGAGGTCAAGATCAATCTCTCTACTCTACAGACGAGATTCGCTATGACCGACCTGCCGTCTCCTGAAGGGTATCACAGTGAAAATCACCATCCAGCCGCTCAACTACTTCTATGATGGATTGGCTTATTAGCGGTCGATGAGGTTGCATCGGCTTTCAGGATGGCGGAATTGGGAGGAACAGGGGCTGATGGATGACATCTCAATTTTGTTCAAAGGTGGTACCGAAATCGGTCAGCGTCAATTCGTCCCCCCGGAACCAGATCGAAACTGGCAGTCTATTCACATGACATTTGGGCAGAACCGATTTCAGCCCGCAAACAAGCGGATGATCAAGTATAAGGTAGAGCAGATGAATCTGAAGACTGCCATTCCGGCCACAAAGACTGAGATCCCGACTCAGCGGAAGGATTCCAAGGGGGTGGGGAATTCACTCACTAAGAATGATCAACATGTAAATTGCGGTTCGACTGTTGCCACCCCCACTGAAGGTCGACGATGTATCTCCTCCGGACAGAATGACACTTGCGAGCAAGGCATTAGACAGTGACCACAGGAGAAGCAACTGATGTACAGTCAGCCGGCGCGTTCGAGCCTGACGGTCTCGAAACTCACGTTTGTTCTGAAGTTTGCCTGGAGCCGGAGTTCCGATCAGTACGAAGAAACGACTGCTGTGGAGAGCTCCTTCGCGACGCACATAGATATCTTTCTGGTGTTGTTCACTAATCTGATTCTTTGGAGGTATCTCATCGGCATCGACTATCGCCCGCTTGAGCCGAATGTTGTCCAGAGCATCTTGATAGGCGATGTCGATATCTTGCTGCGCTGATACCAGCTCAACCTCGACGTGTTTGCCGACACCTTGGATGAAGCCTAGATCGACGGCTTGTGCAGAGTCGGAGCCTTTCGTGCCCCATGAGAGATCATGTCTGATTATACCCTCAGCTTCTGGGAGAGATGAAGTAATGTCTCTCACAGGTTAGAGTACGCGTACTAAGTAAGCCAAGCAGCCTGTCATTAGATCTTTCTGCGGCGATTGAAGTTTATTCAACGCACGACGTTTAACTGGTCAAATAAACGATAATCAGTCAAGAAACCTCTTCAGGCCATATAGACAGACTTACGACGTTGATGTAAGCTGAAAGCGACAAAGGTCAACCAACCCCTGCCGCTTGACAAGCCGCACACTTACTTGGGGAGAACAGTATATACTGTGCGAAACAAGTCACGAGGTGCCTGTGGCAGACTCAGCGGCGCAGGGATGTAAGAATGGATGAAATGCCACAAACCACGGATCCAGGGCCAAGACGCTTGAGACGATGAAGACACCATAAGTCGATATGAGGGACACCACCATCCGGGCAAAGATCGGAGTTCCGAGATTGTTGACCGCCTGGATCGTGCATAGAATGGCACAGACAAGCATGCTGAAACGTTATTGCCTGACCTGGTCCGTCCGAGCGTACTCACTAGGTCGTGAGGAGAGCGAAAATATAAATTGTCGCTTTGTACTTCCATGGGGACCTATGAAGTGATTAGAAGATTATCTCGCTAGATCAACCCAACTCACCCTTGCGGCCTATTGCCCATGCCGAAGATGAAACAAGCAACGAGCGCGCCGATGTATCCATACTGAGCAGTAGTATTAGCGGGAACCGAAACCAAGGAGGTACGAACCTGTGCGATGCGATTGAGGACATTTATGTGTGGAATGTTAAACGCACTACCTTCGAGGGAACTCGTGAGGATGACCTGGCCGTCATCAATGATGAGTATCAAGAGCTGCGTAAAGCAAAGACTGACGAAGAAGATGTAGAAGTTGGCCAGCGCAAACCAAGCGAATAGGAGGTTTAATGCGCTATAGGTGGACTCGACCATCAGGACCATCTTGCGCATCAGGGAGTGATCCGATCGCCATATTTGGGCGACGTGTATCAATGAGTAGACCTGGACAAAAAGTACTCATGAGCGCGATACTTCGGGATGATATTTCGCGTACGGCAGCGAAGAAGGATCCGTTCAGCCACCTTCAATCTCTTCAGCGAATGAAACACGCCATGAAAGTCAAGATCATCTTACCGACGTCGCTGAGCGATGAACTCGGGGATGGTTTCAGGACAGTCCGTTTCGCCTACCGCAGATTTGACGAATTTGAGAACCCAGTTGGCCTTGGATTTTGCCCTAATATGTCGGCTTAAGTGATGGCATTATAAAACCCTGCTCAGACATACACGATCTCGAAGCATAAAATTCGATCTTCCGCGAGATACTAAGCATCGGCTTCAGCGGCCGCAGCGGTCCTGATATCTGAAGCTGTACTCACCCTTTAAAACGTTTGTACAGATTTAGAGATAACTGACAGCATCCCTCACCTGGAGACTCACATATTCGCAGTAAAAGTATCCGCCTTCCCGGTATTCAACTGCTCGCCTTGAAAGTACGAAGCCAAGGGACCTCTGCCGTCTGTGCTGTTCTGTAAGGCAATCCACTGAAAGCAGTGTAAGCCAAGGGCCTATCATCATGCTTCAAGCTTACTCGATATGCAGAAAATGCCCCAGGCAAGACGGTGCAGTATCCGAATAGACTCTCCATCGGCTTGTCCAAGATGTTTGACATTTTGTACTCGAAGCATTGGGCCGCGACTGAATGCTGAGTCAGCCCAAACATCGCGGAAAAGAGTTGCCTCACCCAATGGGTTCAGTAAACTTCTCCAGGTTTTGCCTTTGAAAGTCGCGATCTCCCCACAAGCTCCACCGACATTGGAGTTCAAGTCGAATGCCTTCCATAGGTAATATAAGGACTTCGGTGCAGGTCGAGTACCGACATCCAGCAGCACACAAATGTTTGGCTTTCCCCGAGGCGTCAGTCCTCCTTTGAAGCTCTGGGCTAACTTACCGAAAGAAGCGGCGCGAAAGCGTTGAAGAACCATCGATGGGAATTGATTTTTCTTGCCTATCCGCTTGTCAGTTCGTCGATGCAGTGGCATATTTGCCAACCGTACATTTTTCTCTTTCATGCAAAGGATAACTTGACAGGGCACGATGCCCTTATCAGGATACTTGAAGTGAAGATCGGCATCAAGCGCGAAACTCGTCGTGTACTCAAAGACGTGGGCGGTGACGGGGCGGTCTTTGACCATGTTTGTCATGGCGCCTTTCGCACATCAGCACGATACCGACAGGGTGACAGGTCGACTACACACCCTCCTGGTACACCCCAAGCGCTGCTAGACAGTCGAGGACGCGAGGATTGACGGCGTCACGACCATCAGCTACGATAAATACGACGACCTGTCACAAGACACGGAGACAAAACTCAGTATGCCCGTGCAACTTATCAAGCTTCCTTGAGGAACTCACCTTCTGCCACCCGTCCCGACCCCATACACGAGAATTCTTTCTGCCACAAAGATGCGCGATGTTTTTCATGACGCCGTACAAGGTCCGGCAGAAGAGCTCGGCATTCTCATTATACATGGTAATGACGATGAACAGCTCGGTTTGACGAGGTGGATCAAACGAGTTCTGCCGAAGGCGAAGCCCAGATGTGGGAAACCCGTCAGGGTCAGTCGTTACAGCGGTATATCTGGTCTCATCAGTGGAATAGCAGAGAAGATATCTTGAGAGGGCCGCTCTCACCTTGTGCTTTTCTGTTCCTCAACTCCCTTAACAGGCAGGAATTGTGCCAATCGCGTTGGAATAGGCATGTCCACGGCGAAGAAACCATTCTCGTCCAATGTTGCAGTCTGCTTGATCCTTCTATGACCTGCAGCGTTGTGAGTCCTGCGGCAAACGCGGCCGCTTGGGGCAGGTCCGAAGTGTTGAGTAGCTGAGACCCCTAGTTCTCCCTCGACCACGCTCAACGACCGAGAATCCGTCGTCGATGTGGTGTGGCCTCGAATGTGAATCGCTGGAAGGCCGGAAACCGGGAGGCGTGTCACACCAAATGGCGGTAGGGGTTGGTCAATCTCGTCGACAGCCCCCATGAGTCCCAAAGATGACAGTTTCTCACTCCAGCCTCGTTCGCCTACCACTTGATGTGTCGATTCGTTTCCTGACCTCCAGACCTCCTGCTCAGACATCAGTGCCTTTTCGACGTCCTTGACGGCATCGTCAGCATATTCGTCGCCATATCCGTCATTGAAGCTGTCATCGATGGGCGAAGGCGACCTCGACTTGTCTGTATGGAACCTCGCATTCTTTTCCGAGGCAAAGCGCACGGTGGATGATTGGGTGAACCCGACAGTCAGATCAGGATGATTACTGTCAGGGGGAGGAAGGTAGACCGGCAGTGGTTGGCGAAAGGACGGTTGTGGTGGAGAAGCGAAGGCGTTGTCATTCTCCGGTGGAGGCTCACCCCTTGAACGTGCTAGTGCAGCTTCGAAAAATGGCAGGCGTGGAGGAGGTCCGAGCTCGGACGAAGATGGGCCAGTCAAGTTGAGGCTAGGAGCATTTACACCATTTGACGGAGGTGAGATATGCTGAAATTGTTGATAGACCGGCGTCGATGGAAAACTTGGTCCTGATGGTCCGTACGCGAGATTTCTGCTATCTCGGAAAGGATCGGCTGGCACGTGATCTGACACTTGAGAGCCTTGGAGATGAGCGTAAGGTGGTGCTGGTGACGGGTCTCGGGATTCTGGCAGACTGTAGCGTGGATGGACCGTCGATTGCGCTGCTGCCGCCGAGGTGAAGAGTCGGATTGTGGATGACTGTGCCGGAGCAGGCTTCCGTGATGATACGGGCATGGTTAGGGAGACACTTGAATTGTCGGGGATGTGCGAGACTGAGGTATTGACTATATACAATGGTGGGTCAAGGATGCTGTTCTGATCATCGAGATAATGCTGATTGGGCTGGGCTGGCGTGTTTGTTTCGTCAGGGAAAAAGACAGTCTCGTAGTCTCGTGATGTCAAATTACGTGGACTTTCAAATATCAATTTTATCCTCCAAATGCGAGAAGCTCCAACAACCTGATCACGTTCTCGATCGTATTGCCAACGTGATGGCAAGAGTCATAGCTTCCCAACACCCTGGGGATCAAATCTCGGTAGGCTCACAGCAAGGATCACTCACTTTCACTTAAAGGCGTTCTCTAACAGATCATCCCAGCCTGTGCATTCCTTTCCTTTCCTCCCTTCCCTTCCTCCCCAGTCAATGTAAACCTGACGCCATTATCCGATTGGAAAGCATCCGGCGTATGGATCGTAGCGAGTAATGGGAGGAGCGAGGAGCGCGAAGCACCTGTAGCAGCACATTCCGACCAAGAGTCCTCTGGTGCTGCCTGTCCTCTTCCCCATGATGCCCATGGTGTCCCCCTCACAATCCTCGATTCTAGCACGCCCGAGGGCGATATATTGGCGCTGGAAGCCAAAGCCAAAGCTAAGAAGTCGATGAAGCTGGCGAACAGCAAGCTTGTTGTCAGGGTGGAAAAGGAAGATTGCTGGAAGATCGGTGAGGAGGGTGTGGACTGGGATGAGCCGAACGGTACAAGTCGATCAAGTTTTGACATGTAAGTCGCGTTCGTCGTCGATGCATGCTGAGCTAATGGGTCTTCTATCAGTTCAATCCCGCCTTTCACGAGGCGTGAGTGTCTTCTCTTCCTCAGATGAAGCGTACTCACGCTCTCGACCCGCGTCAGTACTATCTGCAACCAACGATTTCTACCATTCGAGGCTCGAGGAATTTCAATTCAAGAGGTCAAAGTGTTTGTTCGATCTCGTGCGTCGCGAGCATTACAATACTGTGAGGCTGATTGGGTTCTCTCCCCATCGATCCTCTTTGGCATTGATCATTCCGTTTGAACGCGATGTGCTTAGATGAGAAACGCGTTTGGCCTTCGTACAGACTTTGCTGGAAAGCACTGGCCTGGTAATTATCCAGACACCACTCGGAACGGCTCTGAAGAACAAGGCTCTGCAATCCCGGGTCTCAGCGAGGAAACTCCATCCTCATCCTCAGAAACGGGAGAAATCACCTTCAAGCAAGCGGCAGTCACTCCTGACAGCCCAGAAGAGGAAGCTTGTGTTTTATTGACAAAGATGGAGATGAGCGTCAGAGGTTTCTTGGCCCCGGCGAGAAGAGAGGCCGAGGCTGGTTGGTCAGTGTGCACAAGTATGACGGGTCTCTGTACACTTGCTAACGAACTGATATCTAGGGATTTCAAGCCCGCCTTTCATCTCGCACGTGAGCTTCACCGGCATGAGTAGCATGGGATCTGTGTACTAATCCTCTCTTCAATCCAAGAAATCACCGCCGCATTCATGTCATTCGTTCGCCATTACGGAGTCCTCTCTGAGCCTAAACTGCACAATGCTGTCGACACCGCAACGCAGCTAGCTCGCAAAGCGCCTCAGCAGATTATAGATGCCAAGCAGCTCGAAGATGTTCTTTGTGCCGGACATGGCTGGAATCGCGCCGCCTGGACCACTTGGGGATGTACTTTCGGTGGACCGGAAAGGTGCGGACTGGCAAAAGAGCTTCTCCCGTGGGGTCTCTCAGAGCAGTATGACGAGACTCGGGAAGAGGACGACGGCGGCTGGGTCGTGGATCCCGGTATCTTTCTCTTTGACGCTCTTGTTATGGTCTAAATCTTTCCTTACAGTCATCGACAATCGTCCGATGGCCTCGACCGCAAACGGAGGTGATTGAAAGACCTGCTGCCCCCGTCATGCATTGCGCTGAACAGAGCAGTCCGCCCTTACCTGACTGCACTAGCCTACCCCTTGTCTGTAGACGAGGTCACACTCCTGCAATACCTACCATACGCCAGGCGCCGTATCTCTGCCGTTCTTCCCCCACTTCCCCCATCCCCAAATCGTTCAACATATGCTCACAAACTACATCGTATCGTCACTGTCCCGGCTCCATCTACGTCAGAGGAGAAATGGAGGGTGTACAGCCGGCAATTTGACGGTAACAGCGCAGAAGAAGACGATAATCAATCAGGTATTTACGAGGACGATGCTCGTCGATTCGAGGCGGAAGACGCGACTGTGAAGGAGCCTGAAGAGCTGGTCATTTGGGTTGAAGGGGAGATATCAGACAGCCAGATGGACTTGAAGAGATTCGTTGGCATTGGGCTCCAGGGGCGATGGGCAATGATGGGGACGGGCAGCGCTGGTGAAGGGGCAAACCAATGGTGGTCCTTTGAGGCCAAGGATTGTAAGTCCCTCGTTTTCAATCACATCATCGCAGTTGACTCGAAGACAGCCGTTCTGCCTGCTTTTTGGCAGTCCGAGTCAATCAGAAGTGGAGATGCCAACCTCGCGTGAAACTTGTGGGAAGTGTATGACTCCACACGATGCTCATCCTAGTTGTGATGAGAGCTCGTCTGTACGGGACGATGCAATGTACGCGAAACATGCCACAAAGTACAGGTAGCTTCAACATGCAGCACGTCTTGAGGACGAGGCTAGGCACTCGTCTTTCCTTGCTTTGACTGACATCTTCCTTGGCTTGGCGCCAGCAAGTCTGGCCATCTTAAGCGATGACGATAGATCAGATTAGGCAAATCGCAAAATGCAGACCTAGAATTGAGCACGGACATGACTATCTTGAGTGAACATCTCTTTCGAAAATATACTTCTCTCTTCGTCATGTGTGACTCCGGGCTCTCCTGCTATGAAATGCTGTCGCATTTATGAGAAACACAAGGCGCACGGTCACACTACCGCAGATTGCTTTGTGCGTAAACGTCTTGAGAAGGAGAAGGCACAGGGACGAGTGGCGGATGAGACAATCCCAACCGACAATACCGTTGCAAATGCAAATTAGTCGTCCGACAGCAGTGCATTCAATGGAAATGCGAATTTTGTTTAGACTATTGAATATTGACGAAATGCATAAGGAGGAAAATATGAAACATCAAACTAATTTTGAAAAGCGGCAGCGTGACTGCGCAGGCGGTCACGTGACCGGAAGACGAGATCGCCTTATCCTGACACTCCCACTCGATCCGATCTTGTCACGAAAGATGTCGAGGTATTCATGATGTTGACTTGGGACTTGGCTAAGAAGCTCCTTCGTTTCCTTCTCGTACTCGTCGGTATCGAGAGGCTCGATGAACTGGGGCTCGGTAGGTTGATACTCAGGTAATGTAGTCGGGTCCTCGTCATAAGGTCCCACAACTACGGCTCGGATTGACTCGGTTCTCGGAACTTCGGCGATGCTCGGTGCACTCGACGAAGTTGGTGTTTCTTGATTTGGACTAGGCGTCCACTTGGTTTGACTCGGAAGAACAATGTTGTTCGGGTACGTGCAAGGCGATCCTCGGCGTGACGAGGTAGCTTGAAGCACGGCTGGACTTGACTGCGGGATACTAGGCGGAACTTGGCTAGGCGCAACGAGCGAGATCGTGCGCTTAGCGAGATCGAGGCGAATTCCATGGCGAATCATCCAGTTTGATCCTAGGACAATGTCGGCGCCATGAAGCTTGGTAACATT
>JAABUK010004465.1_pt1 | contig 22705 bp, 30 predicted proteins | sample 5559141 | NCBI WGS metagenome assembly JAABUK01 (sample SAMN10711869, study PRJNA513367) | rock metagenome | isolation source: Antarctica rocks | place: Antarctica: Victoria Land, Pudding Butte nord | collected 2016-01-03
GAATGGCCACGACCGGAGTCTCCCTCAGCCAAACGCTTACTCGCACAGTCTCTACCGTCCATCAGGCGATCGCCCTCATTCGCAAACGCATCATCCAGGAATTCAGGCCGGAATGAGCTCCGATGATGGAGTCTATCACCCAGCGGGACCTTCTAATCATACCTATCCTCACTCTCAACACTCGGCCTACCACCACGCAATGCCACCACCGAAGCCAGCGGTCGAAGCCATTCCGCCGCCAACACCCAGAGTCGCATACGAGCCTCCCGTCTTCCGGACGTTCCAGGAGAGGAAGCGGGCAAAAGATATGGCGTTGAGGGCGGACTCGGCGTCGAATCTTGGACCTAGTGAGGCTTATCGCGCGTCCACCATCCCGCATTCTCCTCAACTACCCTTGCTTCAGCACAACGTCCCACGAATTCCCCAGGCAAACCTATCGACATCTCAAACCGCAACTCGGTCCGTCACACTTCCGCCAATCCCGACTAACAACCGGCCTCTTCTGCTTCCTTCCGCTCCTACTCCCTTGTCAATGCTGCCCTCTATTCGGATACCTTCTCCTCTGACGATGACTTTTCCGCAAAACAGTCCTGTCTATTCCCCTGTCCAGGCGACCATCGAGCGATCCGACACCCTCTCATCAATCAAATCGCTAGATCGGATGGGTTTCAGCTCTTCAGGGAGGAGACCGCTGCCAAAGACTCCGGTCGGTGTCAATAGCTCAAAGAGTCTCGATAGAGGGATTCCGATGACTGTAGCCAGTGCGGGGTTTCGGAGGAAGCAGCCGTCGGTCGTGAGCGAGGAGAGCAGCGAGGACGGATTGGCGGACGGGATGAGAAGTATAGAGCTTTCGCCAAGTCCTGCGGAGTCTCATATCTCATCTCGGTCAACCGTCAGCATCGTCGAGCCGGAGGCACGTGGATCTGTCCCTCTTCCCGCAATCCGCTCTCCAGACTCGGACGCGCTTCAGGATGTATCACCGGGGGAGGATGGCCCGTCTGTTCGCATCGTCCCGCCCGACCGAGCTTCATCACCTGCGATTGCCTTTACCGAGCTTCCTGTCATTGCGGTATCATCCGAGCATGCCGGGAGGGAGATCCGCAACCCGATGCCGAGCATCGCACTACCCGGCGAACCTTCGACTTTAGCTCCTTCGCGAATCCAACCTGTAGGTGCTATCGTCTGCTCAGGTTGTGGACAGCCGATCATCGGTCGCATCGTCAATGCCATGCGTCAAAGGTGGCATCCGCAATGCTTCAAGTGCGATGCATGTCGGGATCTGCTTGAGCATGTCTCGAGCTACGAGTACGAGGGACGCGCTTATTGCCATCTTGATTACCATGATGTGAGTGGATCGATGAGTGACTGCGCTAATGTACAGCGTTTCGCATACAGGTGTCATCACTGTCAGACCCCCATCGTGGACCCCCGCTTCGTCACCCTTGAAGACGAGGTGCTCGGCCAAAGATACTATCACGAGCTGCATTTCTTTTGCTCGGAATGCGGAGACCCGTTCTTGGATCCCTCAAAATCCTCGGCACCCGGAACGGAGGGGACGAGGGGAGATGACGATGAGACCAACGCGTTTGTCATTCACAAAGGTCATCCTTATTGCGAGCGATGTCATCTGCGGCTCCACAAGCCGAAGTGCAAGACGTGCTCGAAGCCGATCCCGGATGTTGCGGTCAATGCGATGGGGGCGAGATGGCATAAGGAATGCTTCATTTGTGCAGTGAGTGAATACGACGAGCGGAGCTGATGGAAGAATTGTGGCAACGAGTTCGCAAACAACCTCTTCTTTCCGAAAGAAGGAAGGGCTTTCTGCACGAGCTGCTACGAGGGCATGATCTAGTATGCATAGGAAATCCAATCAGTTCACATATGGCTCGTCGCGGTACCAGACCGTGGGCTCGACAAGCTCAAGGATTCCTCCTTCCACAGCGTCAGCGGGGCAAGGCGGTTTCGGACCTGTACCTGACCAGATCGCGTTGCAGCCGGGCAGATTGGCGATTGGGATACTCTCGCCGACGGTCTCGTTGACAATAGGCGTTTGCGCGAGACAGCTGTACGTCATTGGCCAATCGATCGACTTGTTGAGTGGAGGACAGTTCTGAGGATCGGTGGGTGCTGCCTCATGAGCGATGACAGCGGACAAGTATTCTCACCCTGAGCGATATCCGTGGCGTTCATGTAGCGGCAATTGTCGATGGCCGATTGAAGAGTTTCCGCTTTCCAGCCGTTCATAAAGTCCGCATGGATCGCGTACTGCTGTCAGCGGGGACGGGAGGATCACTCACTCCAGTCGTGTCGCCATTACTTAGGACCCAGGTGATGTTACCGGAACCATTGAAGGGGTAGTCACCAGTGGCGAACGTCGTTTCGAATTGCACCGCTATGAACTTGTTCGGGAAGGCTGAGGTCAGCAAGGACGAGTAGATTCTCACTTTGTGGACAGCAATAGCCGTTCGGACCATCCGCCGGATAGGCTGGCATCAGCTGGGACAATACTCACTGCACTCACAGACATGTCCAGTATAGTTTCCGTCGTCCGCATAGATACCGTCCCAGCAGCTCGGACTGGCATCAGCTAGATTTCGCTTTCGACTCACAAGAAGATGCCTTGGACGAGGCCATCTTTACATTGACTGTCCGGAAAGCCGTCTGTACGAAGGTCGTTGCTCTCACCGCGGTAACATCTGTACCAGAGTGCAGCGTGATTTCTTGAATCAGCGTTGTGGGCAAGGCGTTACTCACGGATCCGAATCATTGACCGTACGGCGGTAGGGATCACCGGCGACGATGTTGTAATTGTCTGGGAAGGGATAGATAGGTACACCGATTGGCGCTTTCATGAAATAGTATAGCGAGGTGTAATAGACGTGGACGGCAACAAGAGTCCCGTTAGGGTAGCGGTAGTATAACTGCGCCACCCAATATGACGACTTGTCGTCCTGCACAACGGTGGTCGAGCAGTCGGCCAGCTTCTGCATGTCGCTGGCCTTCGTGAGATTCGGTGTGATATAAGAAGATCCATGAAACCGATGAAGGTGGGATCCAAGGGCATTGGGGTTGACAATAGGATCGAGCCGGGTGACCACAGATGAGCGGTTGGTCGTGAGGACAAAGTGATCTGTGGAGTTTGCACCTAGCTTCACGATGTCGCCCGGTTTGCCGATGCTCACTCCACCATGTGCTACATCGAGGGGATGTCCACCGTTGTCCGGAAAGGAGGTTCGATGTGGCAGGACGGTGGCGAGGACAGCGATGACGACTGCTATCACGACAACGAGAGAGGAAAGTAAACTCCACAGGCAAAGCCGACCTTGCCGAGTCGCGGGATAGCAGCGCCTTGAGCGTGGAGTGGTGCGATGTTGCTTCTCATCGATATCTGCAATCTTCGCATCGTCCTTTGGAGGCCGTGGTGGGAGTGGTGGGGGAGACGGACGTTCAGATAGGGAGGGGACAGGTTTACGAGCGATAGTAGGGCGAGGAGGCAGCGAAGGAGGATTGAAAGCCGGTGGAGAAGGTGGAGGGCTTGGACCGGGCTGTGGATCCATGATTCGATTGATACAAAAAGTGAGAGAGTTTGCGAGAAAAGTCAAAAGCAAGACTGATGAAACTTTGATGAGAACTCGCCACGAGGCGAACAGGGTCGAATGACTGATCCAAACAATCCTTGATGGTCACCAAGAAAGTGTCAGAACCTCGCTTGATCGGCATCATCGGTCTCTCTGCTGCGTGAGCTCAGTAGATACATGAACGCCGTGTATGGTGGTGGAAGCGGCAGACTACTCGTAAATCGGATCTGGCTTGAAGCTGATTTTCAGGGACAGACCTTCCAGGGAAGGAATAGAACCCTGATGACTTGAAACCCCCCCTTCGGCGAGATTGCGCTCTAGAACAAGATGGCCGGATAGCCGAGGCTTCTACGGGGATTAACAGAAGTCCCGCTAGAATTAATTCAACAAATCTTCTGGTCACAGTCCTATACCGAAAGTTTGAGCAATCATCATGTTTTTCAATCTTTTGCTGCTGCTTCCCGTGATTCCCACTTCTTTGGCTTTGCCTTTCATCGAGAGATCCAGCTACTCTCATCTTTCCCATAAGTTCGACCTTTCCAAATTTCAGGGTTGTCCAACATCCGGGATTCTCGTCCCGGTTCCGATGGGTCTCTCGGTGCCAAACGGTCAGACTACTTCACTCGTCACCGTCGGTCGCGGGATTCAGAACTATACCTGTACCAATGGGGCTTATGTGACGGCGGGAGCATTGGCCAAGTGAGTCAAGGTACTGTCACAGAGCTCATATTCTTAGCCTTTATGATGTTTCGTGCCTGTTTGATGCCGTCGACGACTTTATTGCACCGAGCGAGGTCCCCAAGGTCCTCCCGGAGATTGCCTACTCTTCGCTTCCGTATCCTGATACTTATGGTCTACCCGTGACGATCCATCACCTTTTCATGTGAGTGCTCCTCCTTAAGAACGTCCTGATGAAAGCGACACACCTGGCTCCACCACAGCAGGAGCCATCTCACCCGAATTCGTCGGCGAATTAGACAAGGTTGTCACGTCAAAAACCGCGAGCGTCAAAGCGCCCGACAGCACCGACGACATTGATTGGCTTCAGCTCACCGCAGTCCCTGGACACGGGAATCTTTCGAAAAGCGTATTCAGGCTCGATACGGTCAAGGGGCAGCCTCCAGCTTCGGTGAGCGGCAAAAGACCTGTAACGCGCTAATCAACAGTGCTCGACCGAGGGAGCGACCCTGAGTGTGCAATACGCCGCGATGTACTTCTTCACCGAGTGAAGGAATCCTGTCAATTGCGGGACGCAGTCCACTGCGGGACTATGCCGTTATATGAGAAACCAGTATATATAGTATGGAGAATGTATAGTATGTAACATGTCATGAGCTCGTAACATGCCACACCTGCCCCTCACCGTCGATCACGGACCGGCCAGATGTGATTCTCGAAGCGCCTCAAGGCCCTTGGCTATCGTTCGACCATATCCCACTCGCTCTCCTCCCACGAGCCATCCGCGTCAAGGACGGCACTGACGACATTTGATACGTCGAGACCGAAACCGAGGTGATTTAGCGAGCCTGATTCGTGCGAGCGTATTCCCAACCTTGAAGACCGAGCTGTGGCGAAAAGGAGGGCGAGCAGCGATGTTGCCGGAGTCTTCACCTCAACGTCCTGAATACCTATACCCTCGACGCCTTGAGTCCAGGCGAGATACGCAACCGAATGGCAGAGCAAGGCGTATGAAGTGAGGAATTGTATGAGTTTCGATGGAGTCGTTTTGGAGGACATCCAGAGGATGTGTTTGTCGCGGAACTTTGTAGTCGCAACGAGCGGCGTATTGGCCCGAAGGGAAGGCCGTCCAACGTGAGGGAGTGTGGGGTATGTCGGGATATATGGCAGGGTAAGGGAGAGATAGGAGGTGAGAAGGGAGAGGAGGTGGACTGTGTGCGAGAGGGCGGCATTGAGAGTGGCGGATGAGTGTTCTGCCAGCGTCAGCAGGCAAGGAGTTCCAAACCCGGACACTCACGTCGGAAATGACCGGGCGGAGGAAGTTTAAGCCGTGCTATCTCGTCCTCTTGAACCCCAAACACTGCAATCGCCTCTCGCACCAGTACACCACGAGCGTGGATAATCCGGTTGTCGATGTCACTTTGGCGATGAACCACCTCGGTTAGATCAGTGGCGAGAGTGTCGGGTTTGGAGATCAATTTGGCTCGTCGAGAAGGATTGACTTGGGGGACTGTCCGCAACTGTGACTCGCGGACAGCTATCTCTAGACGGAGCGCATCACATTTCTTTTCGCTGGCCGCAATCTCAGCACGAAGGCGTCGCCAAGTGCCGACATCATCCGCCATCGTCTGAGCGCGTTTCACCGCCGCGGTGCATTGTATCGATAGACTGCGCGAGAGGGACTGGTGAGTCGCGACGCTGAGGTCAGTACTGATAGTATTCTCCTCCCACTCACCCTTCGTTCAGGCATTTTGCACAATACTGCCTGCTCTGTAAAAGCTGGCAGCATGAGCAGATCATCTCGTCATGATGCCACTCTCAGCCGCTCTCGAATCGTTGGAGGTGTAGTATGCGGAGCGATTTTGTGCGAGGAGAATTCTGATTCGCGGCCAGCGAGGATCAATCACTTGGGATGCTCGCAGATTTGTTCCGCGGATCCTATAAGGGGTGTCGAGCGAACTGGAAGGACAACACTCGACAATCTGGATCCGAGCATGACAAATCCGTCAAAGGGAAGTGAGGAATCTGAAGGACACACCGCTTTACGTAATGCAACGTTGATTACGGGTCATCGTTTTGTTTTCTTTCCCTTGATCAAAATCCCATGCTATCAAGAGGTCAGAAATATCTCGTTGTGCCGACTAGATTCAAGCTTGGCCGTCCCCTCATCATCCATCTCACCTATTCAAGCTATGCTCAACGGGTTTGATCCTGGGTATGCCTTTCGGCATCCAGTCTTCTTCATCACCTATATCCTCGCTGTCCCCGCCTGGATCATCGCGTTCGCTGCGCAATGTGCAGCCGAGGCAAAGTATAGTGAGTTTCTTAAGACGGACAATGCTCATTCACAGGTACTACCGACAATACACCTGTGGTCAAGTACCTTTGGTATAGCATATGGATCCAACTGTGAGCGCAGTCTAGGAACCTCCTGACGGTAGAGCCTGCATCATTCACCTTTTGTGAGTGATCTCAGCCCATGCGGATCTATGATGTATCCGCTAAAGGGCAAAATAGTCTCGCCCTCTGCACCGATCAACTCGCCATCCACCGCCTTCAACTTGCCATTGTCCTCGCTATCGCCGAGGTCTTCGCCGTCTATGGCACCGAGTTCATCTTCTCTTCATCAGGCGCTCTCAAGGCCGTCGGTGTCGGCTGGCTTCTCCTAGCGATAGTCGATGTGAGTGTGAGGGCATTCTGTGAATGCCTTCCTGACATCGTTTGGTCCCAGCTCGTATGGATTCTGTACCTCACCTCCGAAGAAGATTCGTTGTTCTATCATCTACTCAACTCAGCAGGCAACGGTGGTCTCTCCGGATATTCCCGTCGCGGTGCTCGCCGTGATTCCACCGCAGCCTTCGCAGGCGGTGAGACCGGTATGATTGGAGGTATATCTGGTAACGGGTTCTCCGCGACCCCTCGAAACAACGGTTACTCCGTGGGCGGATATGCCCCGACAGCGACAGAGACGACCCCACAGAAAGCGACCGCGATTCGCGATGGATATGGTAATCATTTGCCGGCCGAGTCAGAGGAGCAGTACAAACATAGAGCGAGGTGAGCTTGCCGAATGAACCTAAACAATCTACATCCTCGAGCGGTCGTGCGCAACTTCACTTGACGGTCCGCTGACCTACCGCTACTCAGGGCCATGTACGCATACTCGGCTTCCCCAGACGATCCCAACGAAGTCTCCTTTGCCAAAGGTGATACGCTGGAGGTGATGGACAACACCGGGAAATGGTTTCAAGTTCGGACGCCAGGAGGGCAAACAGGGGTGAGTGCAGCCCGACCGAATGCATGCTGATGGTCAGATTGCCCCGTCCAACTACCTCACGATGCTTTGACGAGCCTATGATGCATGATGTACCTATCAACGCTTCCCCGCCTTCTTTTTCTTCCGCTTCCCTTTTGACTGCCGTGCATCTGCCGGTATTGGCATTGACGCCGATGTGTCTCCAGGGATTATTGCAGCGTCTACATTTAGCTCTTCATCCCCGCCTTCATCTTCCTGCAGCTCTCCCTCCGCGTCCACTGCTTGATCTTCGAGATCCTCCGCTTCTACATCCTGTCGCAGGTCCCGTCCCTCCATCTTCGCGCCTCCTGGTTTGGCATTCTCATTGTCATCATCAACTCGTTCGTTGGATCTCGTTGCGGGGTCTTCTTTCTCCGCGGCGTCTCGCAAATGCTGTCCTGGCTGGTGATCCTCTTCCGGAACTGTGCCGACAATGTCCCCGCTCCCCACGATATCGACGGGGAGGTAGTCCTCTTCTCCCTCCTTGACTGCTTCCTGCGCTACGCCTGATGACACGGATGGTTCCGAGGCCATTTGGGTTTCGGCTCTTCGTACGGTCGTCAGTCCGTAGATTTCATCCGCTACACTCGCCTCCGATCCCATCGCGGCCTGTTCGTGGATCGAACCCAAGTCCATTGCCTCGAGCTCGGCTTGCAACTCCGCCAGGGGTTGTGTGGCGATGTCCGCCGGAAGTGGCGGCACCTGATGCTCCTCGCATACAACATCGAGGCTTGCTGTGGCAAACATCTTGTCGACCGCCGTAGCTGGTGAGTCGACCGGAGTTTCTTCTGGCGCTGTTGAGGAATGCACAGGGATATTTGCCCCTGGCGAGAGGCTAGATCTGTGTAGTGGCACCAAGCTCCGCGATGACATTTCAAGCGCAGTAGCGATCGCAGAAGCTGGACCTGGAGAAGAAGCCTCTACTTCTGAGGATGGTGAGGACCGCTGAGGAGATTCCGAGGCATCGAGCTGTACGGGCGAGCCTGGTCTGGTGTCCACGATGGGTGATTTCGTTGTGGTCGTTCCGTTGCGATCGGTGACATGGCCGTTGACATTTGGTGCGACAAAGGACAATGGCTTTGGTTCTTCGATAATCGTGCCCTTCGGTTCCTTCAACTCATTCTGCTCGATCCAAGTCTTCAACTCCGCAAGCTTTCCTTTAAGCTCCTCTTCATCGCATACTTCCCGCTCGTAGACTCCACGGATCAGCCCGCTGGTGATCATATTGACAGTCGCTCGCCATGCCTCAGCAAAGCCGAGACAGACTCTTTGAGCTTCCCTACGCCTAGCAGAGCGGATCTCAGGGGCCATTTGTGTCTCCGTGTTACGTCGTAAAAGGTAAGCTCTCGGAGAAGAAGGTGTCCGCGTATGCTTCGGCCGCTCCCCATTCATGTCGGGTAGAGTGATGGCCTGTTGAAGGTATTGTAGGACTGTCGCGGTCGACAGGACGAGCGAGGCAGTCTGGATGGAAACGATTTCGGGGAAAAGGTATGCTGGAGCCAACAGCCGAAGCGAATTGAGTGCGGATAGGTGAGCGTTGGCAAAGACTGCGAGCGGAGGAAAATGGGTAACATCGGACGTGTCGCCCAATACCGCTGCACGATGTTCTGGGAATACCAATACATCCACCGGCGATGCCGCACTTTTCGCCGCATTTCGCAGCGTGGTTCCGAGAGTTGTCGCCGCAGTCGATACAGCTTGCGAGTACGAGGTTCGCACTGCTTCTACGAATGACGTTCCAATCAACGCCGAAAATTCCAACCCTACCCTTGCAAAGGATAACGCGCAATAGCCCAGTTGTACGAGAATCGAGGACATTGACGCGGGATCGGCCACCTTCGGCACATACCCTTGGACCGACTGCACCAGATCGGCGACGCAGAGACTCGCGAAAGACGTAAGTTGAGTCGTGTCGGCAAAGATCGCCGTGTACTGAGAGATGATATCGTAGACGTGCTCGCGAAATAAATCGATATATTTCCGTAGGTAACGGACAGGTTCCGCGCGGTCACGCTCAATCTGTACGAGCTGAGCTCGAAAATTATACAGTCGACTCGCCAAGAAAGCGAGACCGAGCTCCTCCTCGTCCATCGAGCCGAGTCGTCGCAGATAAGTTACCGCCTTGATGAGAGTCGGCAGTTTGACCGGTTCTCGCAAGAGCGCGAGCAGCTGCGCCAGCATGAGCTGTATGACACCTTCCACCTCTTTCCCCACATCCTCCACCAACGCCAATGGGTACCTCTCCTTCAGTACCTCTGCGTGCGTGGCGAGCTCCATCGCTTCCTGGTAGTAGCCATTCCGTACACACGTTTCCAGCAGTTGCGGTAATTCCAGTAGATCCAATAGCTTGTCCTGATGTTCTTGCACCAAAGCTGCCCTCCCTCTCACTCCTTGGATCCCCTCCGTCCCTTTCCCAAACCTTCTACATTTCTCCTCGAGAGCTGGAACCGAGTCGAGCAGTCGGCTCAGACTCCCCTCAAAATCGTCGAAAGCTGATCGCACCGCCGCTGAAGATCTGTGAACCGAAATGAAGGTGGAGTATTCCCGGAAGCATAGATTGGTAAGTTCAGATTCGACTGTCGTCGCTTCCGAAGCAATGTGGAAAGGCTCCTTGAGTAAGGTATGAAGCGGGAGCGCGACGAGGTTATCGAGGTAAGGGGAAGAGAAGTCGGGCGTCAGATGCCGCTCGTTCGCAGTCGTTTGGAGGAGGTCCACCAGAGAAGGTGGATCTTTCATCAGCCACCGCGATCATCATCATTCACTCACCTTCCTCCTCCATACCGATGGTCCGGATCACAACAGAAGCTCAATGGCGACGTCGGGAAAACAAACGTTTAAATCACCCAGACATTTCGCAAGAGAACACGCGAAGCGCTGTAGACCGTCACGTGGCGGATCAGAGTTGTAATGTGGAGTGTGAGATACTCGTGCTTTCATCCACGATAATATTATGCTGGCCAGAGTGGGCAAGGCCGCCCGCTTGGGTCATGTGCGCTCTTATGCTACCGTCGAGGGAATCAATAGGTACTCTCGTATCGTCACCCAGCCCAAAGATCAAGGCGCATCTCAGGCTATGCTGTTTGCTACCGAAGGAGTCGACACCGATAATGATCTTCAGAAAGCGATGGTTGGCGTGGCCAGCGTTTGGTAGGTGGTTTTCATTTCGACGGAGCTGACTTCAGGTACGAGGGAAATCCATGTAATCGTCATATCCTCGGCCTCGGACAACGTGTGAAGCGATCATTAGTGGAAGCTGGATTGATCGGATATCAATTCGGTACGGTCGGTGTATCTGATGGCATTAGCATGGGGACGAGGGGAAGTGAGTATTCTGATGTCGAATCGTCACGATAGCTGAGGATTACAGTGTCCTACTCCCTCCAGTCCCGCGATCTTATTGCGGATCAGGTTGAAACTGCGGCCGGTGGCCATTGGCTAGATGGGATAGTAGTGATTCCTGGATGTGATAAGAATATGCCAGGGACTCTAATGGCTTTGGGACGGCTTAATCGACCTGGACTTATGGTCTACGGAGGCACCATTCGACCCGGGACATGCGGCGGCGAGGTGCTCGACATAGTCTCAGCATTCCAAAGCTACGGGCGGTACCTTCAGATGGGTCAAACCGAAGAGGCGGAAAAGATCCGTTATGACACTATACGAAATGCTTGTCCAGGTGCAGGTGCTTGCGGTGGAGTGAGTGATCTTGGTGATGCCGCTGATTGTAGATGTATACCGCAAACACGATGGCTTCGGCGACCGAGGCTCTCGGTATGACCCTCCCTGGCTCTTCTTCCTTCCCAGCGGAGTATCCAGAGAAACAGGCCGAATGCGACTCGATAGGCGTTGTCATGCGACGCCTTCTCGAGGATAATCTCCTTCCTCGCGACATCATGACAAGGCAAGCTTTTGAAAATGCAATGGTGAGCCACCAATGCATTCCGCGCTGACGATAGGTCCTCACCATGGCTCTTGGAGGATCGACGAACGCGGTCCTTCACCTCATCGCAATAGCCCATTCTGTTGGACTGAATCTTACCATTGACGACTTTCAAGCCGTATCCGAACGAACTCCCTTCCTCGCCGACCTGAAACCCAGTGGGAAATACGTCATGGAAGACGTCAACACGATTGGCGGAATTCCCAGCGTCATAAATTACCTCATCAAGCTCGGTCTCATGACAGGCGATGAAATGACTGTCACCGGTAAGACACTCGGCGAGAATTGTGATCGCTGGGTCGAGGAGCACGGCAGCAAATGGGAAGGGCAAAAAATTATCCGCGGTCTCGACGATCCCATCAAATCCACTGGACACATCAGGTGCGTTTTGCTTGAGGCGTCGCTGACTTCAGAATCCTTCGGGGGAATCTCGCGCCTGGCGGAGCGGTTTCCAAGATCACAGGCAAGGAGGGTCTCAAGTTCACCGGAAAATGCCGCGCCTTTGACGACGAGGAAAGCTTTGTGAAGGCCGTGGAGAGCGGGTCGATCAAGCAGGGGGAGAAGACGGTGGTCGTGCTACGCTATCTGGGACCTCAGGGTGGACCAGGTGAGATACGTACAAAGGCAGTCGCTTACGTCAGGAATGCCCGAGATGCTCAAACCGACGAGTCTAATCATGGGTGCTGGTCTAGGTTATGACGTGGCCTGTCTCACGGACGGTCGCTTCAGCGGAGGGTGAGTGCCCAAACCCGCTCCATTGCTGATTTTAGCTCTCACGGCTTCGTGGTGGGCCATGTCGTGCCCGAGGCACAAGTCGGCGGTCCGATCGCCCTTGTTCAGGATGGCGACGTCATTCACATCGACGCCGTCAATAACTTCCTCTCCGTTGATGTGTCTGACGAAGAGATGGCTCGGCGGAGAAATCACTGGATTCCGCCGCCACTCAAGGTCCAAAGCGGCACTCTCTTCAAGTATGCTCGTCTCGTCTCGGATGCCAGCAAAGGATGCGGTGAGTAGCTCACAGCTGGCCTCGCTGATTCGCCCATCTTACAGTGACCGACGCATGATGAGCTATAACACCATGCAAAGAGGAAATCACGGCACATTCGTTATCACTACGTAATTACACGTGCAGCGGTGGCAATCCTCACGTCTGAGCTAGCTAGTTGCATTGTGCATTGTGTAAATGACGTTGAGCTTGTAGACCACAAGTCTTATCTTTTTCTATGGCTATTTCGTCATGTCCACCGATAAAGAGCTGTACAAGCTTGAGCTACTCTCGCTTGTCTCGCGGGTCTCGCAAGAGCTCTTCAACCATACCAAATTACAGGACAAGAACCTTGCCGAGTTTGTGATTGCCGTGAGTCGTCTGTTCTACATCATTTGAAAGGTGCTCAATCCATCACAGCTCCATGAACAGAGCAAGAACCTCGGTACCTTCCACTGCAAGCTTGGGGAGATTGGAGCGGACTTCCCAGACTCCCTCATAAAAAATCTGGACCGGTCAATCATCAGCATGCACCCGAAGTATAAGCGGAAATCCGCAAAGGCCAAGGCAGCGCTCGCCAAATCGTCCGGAAATGGGATAGCGATCTTGGATGAGCAGAGAGAGCTTCAATCGCGGAAATTCCCCGGACTATCAGTGCCAGATCAGGATTGGAGCCCGGCGGAGAAGTACCTGGCGGATCGCGCTACAGTTGAACCCGCCGACAAGCTTCCTCCTTCAATTTCCATCGACGACACCATGGTCGAGCTTGCTGCTGTTGCGTCGAGGCGGAATAGGCCAGCAGCAGAAGACTTTTTGGATGGCGAGCCGTCGAATAAGCGACATCGAAATAGCGAATATGGGCGGCATGAACAAATGGACGGGTACGGCGCAAGGGACGGTCAGGGTGCGAGGGAAGGCTTTCGCGATAATGGCTACAGCGATCGTGGGCGATCACGACCTGTCATCGACGAACGACCGGTCTTATATAAAATCTACAACGGCGTGGTGCAGAACCTTCGAGACTTTGGTGCCTTTGTGAGCCTCGATGGGGTGCAAGGACGAGCCGAAGGTGAGCTGCAATATGCGGTCTCGCTGATTGTCAGGTATGGTACATGTCTCGAATGTCACTACCGCCCGAATACAAAATCCCTCCGAGGTGCTCAAACGCAACGACCGAGTAAAAGTCAAGGTTATGTCGATCGCTGCGAACAAGTATGGCCTGAGCATGAAAGACGTAGATCAGAAAACAGGCGCAGATTTGTCGTACGTGATATTGGAATGAACGTGCTGAGTTCAGACCCCATTTACATGTACAAACCTCCGAGGAGATCCTTGAGGAGGAGCGAAGAGCAGCTGCTAGAGCTGCATCAGGAAGCAATTCCGTGCCTCTTTTGCATGTCGACGAGAGGAAAGGGACCAGTGCGAAACGCTTGTCGAGCCCCGAACGCTTCGAGATCAAGCAATTGATAGCCAGCGGTGCCGTGAACGCCTCAGATGTGAGTGAGTCCTAGTGGACGGGTTGACATCCAGTATCCCGATCTCGATGATGATTTCGGCACCTCCTTGGCGAATCCTGAGGTCGAAGAAGATATCGATATCGAGGTCAATGAGATCGAACCAGCGTTTCTCTCCGGGCAGACCAAAATCACATTGGAACTCTCGCCTGTCAAGATCATCAAAGCGCCTGATGGGTAAGTCAAGTCCGATGGGCTTTGCTCATGACAGATCTCTCAATCGCGCGGCTCTAGCCGGCGCATCCCTTGCCAAGGAACGTCGCGACCTCAAACGTCTCGAGGCCAATGAGCAGGCCGACTCAGAATCCCGGGACATCAGTCAACCATGGCTAGATCCCATGGCCAATCAACAAGAACGACAATTCGCATCCGACGTCAAGGGAAACCTCATGGGCCAAAAGGCCACCCAAATGCCTGCCTGGAAATCAGCCAATAAGGTCACGTCCTACGGCAAGATCACCTCGCTCAGCATCCAGGACCAACGGAAAAGTCTCCCCATTTACAAACTACGCGAGCAACTCGTCCAAGCCATCAGAGACGTAAGTCTGCCTTTGCGAAAACGGCTGACAGTAGAATCAAATCCTCGTTGTCGTTGGAGATACCGGTTCTGGCAAAACCACGCAAATGACGCAATACATGGCTGAGGAAGGCCTTTTAGAACGGGGTCGGCTTGGCTGCACGCAACCGAGGAAGGTCGCTGCCGTGTCCGTGTCGAAGCGCGTCGCCGAAGAAGTTGGCTGTCGGCTCGGCGCAGAGGTCGGCTACACTATCCGTTTCGAGGATCTCACCAGCTCTGAGACGAAGATCAAATATATGGTACGTCTCGTCTCCTCGGATCCGCTCACGTCAGACCGATGGAATGCTGCTACGTGAGCTTCTCGTGGATCCGGACTGTTCCAAGTACTCGGTCATCATGCTCGATGAGGCCCATGAGAGGACGATCGCCACGGATGTTCTGTTCGGCCTGATGAAGAGTGCGTTCTCGCTGGGGATTTGAGTGCCGCTGAAGTAGCCTTAGAGGCCTGCAAGAGAAGACCTGATCTCAAACTCATCTGCACATCTGCCACCCTCGATGCTGCGAAGTTCGCGACCTACTTTTGGGGTTGTCCCATTTTTACCATCCCCGGCCGCACATTCCCCGTGGAGACCCTCTACACCAAGGAACCGGAACCTGACTACCTTGAGGCTTCCCTTATTACCATCCTCCAGATCCATCTTATGGAACCCGCCGGTGATATTCTGCTCTTCCTTACGGGCCAAGAGGAAATCGATACGGCGTGTGAGGTCCTATACGAACGAGTCAAGGCACTCGGTCCACAAGTTCCAGAGCTGCTCATCCTTCCAGTCTACGCTGCTCTCCCTTCCGAGATGCAGTCGAGGATCTTTGATCCTCCTCCACCGGGCGCTCGCAAAGTGGTCATCGCCACCAATATTGCCGAGACTAGTATCACTATCGACGGAATCTACTATGTTATAGATCCTGGTTTCGCCAAGCAGAACGCATACGATCCAAAATTGGGCATGGACTCGCTCGTCGTGACGGTAGGCCGTTCTGGCGCAATTTGTGCTGATGATATAGCCCATCTCGCAGGCGCAAGCTCGTCAACGATCGGGACGAGCCGGCCGTACCGGGCCTGGCAAGTGCTATCGTCTTTACACCGAGATCGCCTATCGTAATGAAATGCTTCCCAATCCCATTCCTGAGATTCAGCGGACCAATCTCGCTTCTACGATCCTCACTCTGAAGGCCATGGGCGTCAACGACTTAATCAACTTCGATTTTATGGATCCTCCTCCCGCGGCAACCATGTTGACGGCACTCGAACAGTTATACGCTCTCGGTGCGCTCGACGACGAGGGGCTCCTCACCCGGATTGGCCGAAAAATGGCGGATTTCCCGCTCGATCCTCCGTTGTCAAAAATGCTCATCAAATCGGTTGATTACGGCTGTTCTGAGGAAGCCCTCACAATTGTCGCCATGCTTCAGGCTGGAGGTCAGGTGTACTACCGCCCGAAAGACAAGCAGGCGCAGGCGGATGCGAAAAAGGCAAAATTCCATCAACCCGAAGGCGATCTGCTCACCCTCTTGGTGCGCCATGACGTGCGGCCCTTCGCTGATGCCAGGCCGTATACAATGGATGGAAGGCGTCGAAGTTCAGCAATCCTTGGTGTTTCGAGAATTTCATCCACACTCGAGCGATGAAAACTGCACAGGATGTCCGCAAGCGTGAGTCGTCGCTATTTAGCCCCGCTGATCTGCGCAGAACTCATCGGTATCATGGACCGCTACAAGCATGACTTAGGTAGGTATGAAGATGCAGTTAAAGCGCCAGCCCACTGAATCTTACAGTATCATGCGGCTCCAACTACAACCGAGTCCGAATGGCCATTTGCTCCGGCTTCTTCCGTAACGCTGCGAAGAAGGGTAAGTTTCGCTCGTATCCCATCGCTCTCGGCTCATCGAGCTCAGATCCGACTGAGGGCTATAAGACACTCGTCGAGGGCACTCCTGTCAGCATCCACCCATCCAGCGCATTGTTTCAACGACCGCCCGAATGGGGAGTGTACTACGAACTTGTGCTCACTGCCAGTGCGTGTATCGCTGTCCTCTAGGCTCTCACTAATACTCCATAGAGGAGTACATGCACCAGATCACAGTCATTGAACCAAAGTGGCTATCCGAGGTTGCTCCCACCTTTTTCCGGGTTGCGGATCAGAACAAGATCAGCAAGCGGAAAGCTTCAGAGAAGATTGAACCCCTCTTCGATCGCTTTGCTGCTGACAAAGATGACTGGGTGAGCTTCCAGCCTTTCCTCGGACCGAAGGTGACATTCTCCGCAGAGATTGAGCAAGCAGAAGCGGGCAACTCGCTCATCGCAGACGTTCGGGTGATCATCTTTCCGCATCAATGCAAAGCATACGATCTTGTGTCTTTTGTAGTGTACGACCTCCGCACCTCACGTCATGCTTGTCTCCGCTTTCGTACCGTCATGGCCATTGACTCAACAGCTTCTTTTTTCTCTTCATCCTTGCCATCAGACATGCGGCAAGGCTAGTCATGAAGCAGTTTCCGCAGGCGATACTGCTCGACTCCCAGCCCAGCAATGCACTGCGGGACGGAGCACGGCACGTCTGGGAACGCAAAAATCAGCTCCGTGGGAGGGATCACCTGACCAGCTTCTGTTGCCCCTCGGAGAAAATCCAGTAAGACGCGAACGTCAACCCTACTCCTGTTGAATATTGCATGAGGAAAGTATGAAACATCAAACTAATTGAAAAGCGGCAGCGGGACTGCGCAGGCGGTAACGTGACCGGAAGACGAGATCGCCTTATCCTGACACTCCCACTCGATCCGATCTTGCGGTCACGCCAAGCAGATCACGCAAGCGGTCAAATAACTCACGAGGCAGGCCTTTGGTGAGTAGATCCGCACTGTTGTCTGCTGAGGGGACATGAGAAAGACTGATCGTTTTGTCTTCGACTCGCTCCCGGAGGAAATGATGGCGAAGTCCAATGTGTTTGGATCGTTCGTGATGGACCGGATTTTTGGAGAGCGCAATGGTACCAGCGTCGTCGTTCATGATGGGGAAAGGTTTGTTGCCAAGACCAAGCTGAAGATCATCAAGCGGAAGCCCAGGTAGCCTGTCGTGCTGCATCTGCTGATGCCATGTACTCTGCTTCGGTAGTAGACAAAGCAAAGGTTGGCTGACGCCGGCTTTTCCACGCCACAGTGCCGCCATAGACCTAGTAGAGCGTTGAGTGTCCAAGTCACCCCCCCAGTATGCATCTGCATGACCCAAGGCAATTCGGTCACCAGATTTTGCCGTAAAGGTAAGACAGAGGTCGGATGTGCCGCGGATGTAGCGAAGCAGGTGTTTGGCTGCTTTCCAGTTTCGTTCCATTTGCTGATGAAGCGAGATAGAACACTAGCAGCCCGGGATAGATCCGGTCTACTTACAGTGGACGCATAGAGGATAGCGCCAACTGCCTGGGGATATGCACGGTGTCGTGCCGCCTGGTGTTCTTCATCCGTAGCTGGTATTGGTCGAAATCCGTATGGAAGAGGACTCCGTGCAGGATTGCAATCAACCAAGTCAAATCGGTCAAGTATTGCCTCAAGGTAATGTTGTTGAGATGAACGAAGCTTGCGTGCCGGTCGATCTCGATAGATGCTGAAGCCAAGGAAGTATCCGGCCGGTCCAGAGTCAGAGCACTCGAATTTGTTATTGAGCGTGTGCTTGAATGCATCGAGAGCTGATCGGCTGTTGCACGCAGTGAGTTGATCGTCCACGTGGACTGACAGCATCAGGAACGTATTGCCTTGTCGTCTGGTATAGGGATCGGCTCGAGTTGCACTTGACCTCGCAGCCACTCGTCAAATGCTTTTTTGAAACAGCGTGGCGATTGCTTGAGACCATGAAGAGATTTCCGCAAATGTAGGACTTTGTCTGCCGATATATTACTGCCTTCTGGTGCAAGATAGACTGTCTCCTCAAGGTCACCATTGAGGAAAGCCGCTTTGATATCGACCTGATCGCATTCAAGGTCGAGATGGTCGATTGAGTCTTTGTGTGCAGTTGCAGCAAAGAGTTCGTTGAAATCAATTCCCTCGATTTGACTGAATCCTTTGGCAACCCATCGAGCTTTGTATGCCGATGGTTTGCCCGTTTCCCCATCAATCTTTCTAGTATACACCCAACGTGCTCCCACGACGCGCATATCGGGTGATCGAGGGACGACTTCCCAGACTTTGTATTGGTCCATCTCCCACTGCTCCCACTTGCCTGAGTGACGGACTTGTAGATATGTGGGTTGTGCTTGCAAGGAGAGCATGCGCTGAAAAGAGATGTGGATTGACGCCGCCTTCGTCAAAGGTTGTAGATTAAGCGGATCATCATCATCGATATTGTCTGGGATTCGTAGTGTTTCTTGTTGATCAATTCGGGAGAGTTGGCGTAAATGCTGCCGTTGTGGTGATACGCATTTCTGTTGTCTCAATAACATCGTCGTCTGGTACTTGCACAGTTTCTGGACCGAGGAGCAATATCACTTGTTGTCAAGTGATGTAAACACAACATCGCGTGATGTTATGACTGAATTGCTTTTGGTGTCCCAAATGCGACAGTTGTGTGCCGACGTATCGCAAGCTGGGATTGCGATAGTCACGACATGACAGCCAAATGGTTGCAAATGATCAAGTCGGCTTTCTTTGTTTTGCCAACTGTCATCTAAGGTGCTGAGGTAGGTCCGCAGGAGTATATGCAATATTGTTAGCATGTGCTGCAGGTCTGACGTGTTCAATGCCGCGAGATTGCATGTACCATGCTGCCGAGTTGAATTCCATCATCTGATCGGATGGATTTGACCTTGCAAGAGAGTTGTCGCTCAACTCTTGCAATCATCATGGCAGTGAATGCGTCTGATTTTTGTTTCAAGAACGAAAAGTGAATCTTGCGCGTGCAATCGTCATAACATGAATGAGCGCCGATCGATGGTGTTGTTGCCGGTCCCCAGAGATCAATACACGAAAGTGGTTGTTAAGAGCGATTGTCAATCGGAATTGAAGGCGCAGGCAAGCGTTTGCCTTTACCAAGAATGCAGGATTTGCAAATGAGATCGTTTACATTTTTCCAGACACTTGACTCAATCCTTCAATCCTTCCTGCTGCTCAAACGCATAACGTCCTTGACATTTAGATGGCCTAGACGGAGGTGCCAATCATGAAGCAAGTCAGCCGTAGCGGTGAGGGCACAGGCGAGTTGGCTCGTCTTGACGGAGTAAAGACCGGCGCGCAGATGGGCGGTCAAAAGATTGTCGCCATTATTGTTGTTGCGCAAGGTCGTACCGTGCTTGTCAAACTCCCACTTGGTGGTGTGTGGAGTATTGCCAACCGAGATGAGGTTACGATTCAGGCCAGACAACAAGGCCGTGTCAAAGGAGTTTACCGAATTGCAAATCGCATTGTTGCTTGCATTCGAGTCGACTTCCATCGATCACAACCTGCTTTGTCGGAATTGACCGCAGACTTGTTAAAAGTTTCTTGTCGGCTACCATGTGATGGGTCTACGATGAATATCGGCAGTTGAAGAAATTCGTATTTGCATTGAAAGCTCTGGCATCGGATGAATACATTATTGCGTTCGCTTTTGTTGCTTGCAATGTTGATTGAAGAGGTACTGTCGGTCGGATCTGCATTAACCTCCAGCCGTTTGCGCCAGAGACAATCATTGGTGGAGTGACGTGCCTTGTTTTGATCGCAATAAGCTGAAGAATGCGATTGCTGGTCTTGTTGTCGTTCTTGTTGTTGTTTCGCTTAACAAACAGAGCGATCGTAGTGTCGTTTGTTTTGCGCCTCGCCCCAGCCTGTACGGCCCCGGCAACATTGGCAGACCTGAGTAGTGCACGCAACCAAAGGTTTTGCTTGATTATCGCAAAACTCTCTTTGAGCGCCACTGTCATCGCATATCCAAGCATCCTGTCGGATAGATTCTCGCCTCCTGTGTTGATCTGAGCGTGTGCCGATCGAATGCGGGCCAAATGCGCAATTGGATCTTCTCCCTCGCTGATCGGTGATGCCCAAATCTCATGCAGAAGAACGGCCTGCCTCGATCCAACCGATGCTGAATACTGACCTTTGACTTCGTCCCAGAGCAGTTGCGGCTTGTAAGCGGTAATAGATCGTGAAGCACTGAGTGTATCAGAACGTAGAGGTAAAGACGTTCTTTTGGCACTCAGCTTCGGTAAGGCAAGTTTCCGGTCTAGCAGGCTATACGCGCAGTGACTTGCCACAGGTGAGGATGCCCACACGGAGCGTGCAGCTGCTTGTTGTAAAGCCGCGGTTTTATTGTCGAGTCAAAAGTGTGGGCAGTACAAGCGTACACTGCCTCGATCGCCCCGGCTTGATTGAGGTGTTCGGTGCTGCTGCAAGCACGCGCTGTCGTGAACGCAGCCGCTGCGGGCAGATCTGATCGAACAAAAGTGTCACGATCGTGAATTGAAGCTCGGATAATATTGCCGAACATCGCCGACAATAAGCAACCAGTGCTTGTCTCCGGCATTGTAGTCTGAAACGGGGTGCAACCTTGTTCATTGTACTACGAAACGAGGCTATCATTGTCAGTATTCAAACGCCTATTGTCTCTGCTCGCCTCTATTGTCCTCGCTACGTTTCCCCTCGCCGACGACGAACCATTGAACTCGAAACGAGAAGGACCGAAGGTAGGGAAGACGACGTATAGTGACTTGAGAGTCGGGGAGAACCAGCGATTCGAGATTGAAAGTCATTGAAAGTCACTGAAAGTCATTGAAAAGTCACCCTAATTACCTAGCCTACTCATAGCCTCTGCATCTCTAGCCCACGCTACTCGACCGGCACTTAACTCGGCTACAACCACGCGTGTCCTCGAGTTATTCCACCTAAGTTCGACCTCGGTAGCCCAACTTCGCCGAAGCTCAGACGACCGTCGCCGATTCTAGGAGCTGAGCGTCGGGCCTATTTGCTGGTCGATTTAGCACCGTGACAGTGACACCGACCTCCGGGTATTCCACCAACTATATACAGGTCAAGTCCCCGACATGACACCTCCGCAAGTAACCCTTTGCCAAGGAGAGTTCGGCAACGGAGAGGAGCTGCAGGCGCAGCTGTAGAGGTTGCTCAAGAAGATAGTCGTTTAGGTAAGGGTACGATCCTCTTCGTTGTTCGAAGAGGAAAGCTGTCGGGAAATGTACTGTTAGTGGTCACACTAACCGCAAAGCTAAAAAGCATCAATAGGAAGTCCCGATCCCGGGATACCTGCAACTATATAGGAGTCAAGTCCCCGACACGACACTCTGGCCATCTTTGTGAGCTCCTGCGAGACGACTATCTTCCCCTATCTGACCGAAAACCTCAACTGGCTTACGTAAGGTGCATTATATGAGGGATCCAACTCTCCCACGGGCGAGTTGCCGAGACCAGCTGATGTCGTCGAAATCCAAGACCCAGCACCCTCTGGGGGAATCGAACCAGTGACTTGGGGGACTTCCTATATTGTCATGCTACGGAAAGGCGTAGTTGGTCACACTAACCGCAAAGCTAAAAAGCATCAATAGGACGTCCCGATCCTGGGATATTCCTCCAACTATATATGAGTCAAGTCCCCGACATGACAGTGAGAGACGCGTGTATTCGGTATCGGCAGCTAGAAATCATCCGCAGTAACTCGCCAAATGTGAGGATGCCTATACTTTGATCACATGGAGCATGCAGTGCCCGACTGGTAATGGGCCGATGTACATGCCAATAGGCCGATGAACAAAGCATCTTTTGAAAGAGCGCAATCGTGGATTGCTCCTTGAGTGAAAAGTGCAGGACAGTACGAGCGGACATAGCCATATTGACTCCACTCCGTGTATGTTTGAGGTCTTCTGTGCTGTAGTAAACGCGCTCTGCCCAAATCACAACCTCCAAGGGTAGATTCAAGCCAAAACGCAAAATATGGCGAGGGATTGCTGAATGATATGTGCGTATAGGAGCTCTGAGTGATTCTTTTCGTTGGTACCGCAATGTGAGACCGGTGAGTAGCGATCCGCCCCTTTAAGCGCAGATCGTCGATAGAGGAAGCGGAATTCTGTCATGGGATACAGGAGCAGGGTGGTCTAACAGGGCTGGCAAGGTTGCATACGAGTCAAGGCGAGACTATATAATAGCGGTTAAGGGCAAGATACGTCTAC